>ENA-USYV01000697-USYV01000697.1-human-gut-metagenome-genome-assembly--contig:-NODE-697-length-37481-cov-9.601700_pt1 | contig 37481 bp, 32 predicted proteins | sample MGYA00250066_ERZ773514 | MGnify/ENA primary metagenome ERZ773514 (study PRJEB29103, sample SAMN06112049) | human gut metagenome | biome: human gut; feature: ankylosing spondylitis patient; material... | reverse complement strand
AGACCTTTTGCTTCTCTTCTTTAAGTTCAATTTTGGTAATTTCTCTCTTTTCTAGTTTTTGAGGTTATGTTATATTCATTTTCAAAATTGAAAAAATCTGATTTAATTCAGACTATAAATATAGAATGGCAAATCATATTAGCATAAATGGTTTTGCATAAATTGGAAGGATCATCTTTCTTTTCCTGAATTGATAAAATGTCATTTTGATAATTTGTGGGATAATTGGGATATTTTGCTGTTATTTTTCTAGTTGATCTTAATTTGGGTATTGATAAAATAGGTGTAATTTATTATAATACAGGTGTTTAATTCCATTTTATACCTGTATCAATGCGATACATGGCATTGATAGTCATAGGCCCCTGAATGTTACGTGAAATATAGGAATATAATACAGGTGTTTAATTCAATTTTAGAGCTTCTAGAATTGAAAAAAAACAATTGATCGACTGAATGTGCGGAAATATGGCAAGGATTTACGATTTGCGAGGTACTTCAGAAGAAAATGTAAAAGAAGATTTGAAGAGTTCTCAATATACATAAGTAAATAATGCATTTTATTCCTTGATTTATTGTTTTTGCAACTATTGATATTTACGTTTGTGTAATCATGCCTGTTTGTTTGTGAAGTTTATATCTGTGAATAGATTACAAATGTGATCAATCTAACTGAATAACAAAAGTATACTGGTTGTTTTACAGTAGTAATATACAGTTTATAAATGTAATAGGAGAGTGGTTAACAATTTGTTTTTTATATGTTATGTCATTGTATACCATATAAATATACTCTAATATTGAATTATAGCTCTAAAATTACTGTTTGAGTGAAGCATATTTTTGTGAATATTGTATTTACTTATTTATTATCTGTATATATAATGTTGTAAATCAATATAATATATTGTTTTGTTAAATCTAAAATATCATTGTAATTTATGTTTTATTTTGTGTTTTACAAACATATTAGTCTAATTGTGATAATGATCACACATTTGTAATATTGTTATTTTTGTACTTGTAATTTGCATTTGTGATTTGTAATATTTACCTTTGTATATCCGTAGTGGTTATTAGTATTTTTGTGAAACCAACGTTTAATACATACAATTGTAACAAGAAAGAAGCTGTATGGAGATAAAAGACAGAATTAGAATGATAATGGAGAGAGAAAAAGTTCCTCCAAGAGTTTTTGCTGAGACAATTGGAGTCCAGCAATCTACTCTCTCGCATATTTTGAATGATCGGAATAAACCAAGCTTGGAGGTTGTAATGAAGGTACATCAGACCTATAATTATGTAAATCTTGAATGGTTGCTTTATGGTAAAGGCGAAATGATAGCATCTGCAGAAGATGCTTCTGCAGTTTCTTCCAGTGGAGATTATCAGCCTTCTTTGTTTGATGAGAATCCTGTAAATCCGTCCAAAGAGACGATTAATCCGGAAAATCGCAAGGAAATGGCATTAAGAACAGCCGAAAATGCACCTAAAGAGATTGTAAAACAGGAGATTAGGTACATAGAAAAGCCTGCCAGAAAAATCACTGAAATAAGAATATTCTTTGATGATAATACTTATGAAACCTTTCGACCTGAAAAATGAGAGGTAAAATCGGTGGTTTGAGCAAATTCCTGTATCTTTGCACCGGAATACGAATTTATACTTTTATATCCATACATGAAGAAATTTATTTTAGATCTGACAGTTACTGAGAATATCAGATTGAATGCAAACTATGTATTGCTGAAATTGACTTCTCAGTCATTGCTGCCCGAGATGTTGCCGGGGCAGTTTGCCGAACTTCGGGTGGACGGTTCATCTACTACATTTTTACGCCGTCCTATTTCTATTAATTTTGTAGACAAGCGACAAAACGAAGTGTGGTTCCTTATTCAGTTGATTGGAGACGGAACAAGACGTTTAGCAGAAGTAAATTCGGGCGATGTGATCAACGTAGTACTTCCTTTGGGGAATGGCTATACAATGCCTCAAAAGCCTTCTGATAAGCTTTTGCTTGTGGGCGGAGGTGTCGGAACAGCCCCTATGTTATATTTAGGTGAACAATTGGCGAAAAATGGTCATAAACCTACCTTCCTTTTAGGGGCTCGTAGCAATAAAGACTTGTTGCAGCTGGAAGAATTTGTTAAATATGGAGAGGTATATACTACTACAGAAGACGGAAGTCACGGAGAAAAAGGATACGTCACCCAGCATTCTATATTAAATCAGGTACATTTTGAGCAGATTTATACTTGTGGTCCTAAACCGATGATGATGGCTGTGGCAAAATATGCCAAAAGTAATCAGATAGAATGTGAAGTTTCTTTGGAAAATACAATGGCTTGTGGAATTGGAGCATGTCTCTGTTGTGTGGAAAATACGACAGAAGGACATTTGTGTGTATGTAAAGAAGGTCCTGTTTTTAATATAAATAAACTACTATGGCAGATTTAAGTGTAAACATTGGTGAATTGCAGATGAAGAACCCGGTGATGACTGCATCTGGTACATTTGGATATGGTGAAGAGTTCTCGGATTTCATTGATATAGCGCGAATAGGCGGTATTATTGTAAAAGGAACTACTCTTCACAAACGTGAAGGTAATCCATATCCTCGTATGGCAGAGACTCCTTCCGGTATGTTAAACGCTGTAGGACTGCAAAATAAGGGAGTTGACTACTTTGTGGAACAGATATATCCTCGTATAAGAGACATTCAAACGAATATGATTGTAAACGTGTCAGGGTCTGCTATTGAGGATTATGTGAAAACTGCAGAGATCATTAATGAACTTGACAAAATTCCTGCTATAGAACTAAATATCTCGTGCCCTAATGTAAAGCAAGGAGGTATGGCTTTTGGTGTGTCAGCAAAAGGTGCTTCTGAAGTAGTAAAAGCGGTACGTGCAGCTTACAAAAAGACACTTATAGTTAAACTCTCTCCGAACGTTACTGATATCACAGAAATTGCCCGTGCAGCAGAAGAAAGTGGTGCGGATAGTGTATCATTAATCAATACATTGCTGGGAATGGCTATTGATGCGGAACGTAAACGTCCTATTCTGTCAACTGTGACAGGAGGAATGTCCGGTGCTGCTGTGAAACCGATTGCCTTGCGTATGGTTTGGCAAGTTGCAAAGGTGGTAAATATTCCTGTCATAGGCTTGGGAGGTATTATGAACTGGAAAGATGCTGTTGAGTTCATGCTTGCCGGTGCTTCTGCGATCCAGATTGGTACGGCAAATTTTATAGATCCGGCTGTTACAATTAAAGTTGAAGATGGTATAAATAATTACTTGGAAAGACACGGATGTAAGTCAGTAAAAGAAATTATTGGTGCGCTTGAGGTATAATTGAAAGCATACAATAACCCTTCGCATATAATACGAAAGAAAAATGCTATTTTACTTTTTAAGTATACTGAATAAAATCAGTACCGGAATGATAGATGAAAAGAGATTCCCAGTGCGAAGAGTAAAATAACAGATTTGTCTTTCTTATAGAACATAAATAAAAACGACGGTGAAAATTCTCATATTTTTCACCGTCGTTTTTATTTACATATATTTTTAGTCTTCCAGTAAGTCAGGGCGAAGTTTTTTGGTTCGTTCTAAAGATTGCTGTAGCTCCCATTCTTTTATTTTTGCTTCATGCCCGGATAACAAAATATCGGGTACTTTCCAGCCTTTATAGTCGGCAGGACGAGTATATACAGGTGCCGCCAACAGATTATCCTGAAAAGAATCAGAAAGTGCCGACTGTTCATCTGAAATCACTCCGGGGATGATACGGACAATTGCGTCCGCCATGACTGCTGCTGCCAGTTCGCCTCCTGTCAGCACATAATCTCCGATACTGATTTCTTTGGTGATCAGGTGTTCACGGATACGATAATCAATACCTTTGAAATGTCCGCAAAGGATAATCAGGTTTTGGGCCAAAGAAAGGCTGTTGGCCATTGGCTGATTGAACTGTTCTCCGTCGGGGGTCGTAAAAATCACTTCATCATAGTCGCGTTCAGCCTTCAGAGCGTTAATGCAGCGTTCGATAGGCTCTATCTTCATGACCATGCCGGCGAATCCGCCAAAAGGATAATCATCGACACGACGATATTTGTCTTCGGTATAATCGCGCAGATTGTGGATATGTATTTCTGCAAGTCCCTTATCCTGAGCTCGTTTCATGATGGAACAATTGAAGAAGCCTTCAATCATCTCGGGTAAAACTGTTATAATGTCAATACGCATAATCTTTATAATTTTTCGCAAAAGTACAAATATTCAAAGATAAACCTGTATTTTTGCCTTAAACAATCGAAGAAATATGGATATAAAGGAAAAAATAGAGGAATTGCGTGCTGAACTTCATCGGCATAACTATAATTATTACGTTTTGAATACTCCCGAAATTTCAGATAAGGAGTTTGATGATAAGATGCGTGAACTCCAGGATTTGGAGCTGGCACATCCGGAATATAAAGATGAAAATTCGCCTACTATGCGTGTCGGCAGTGACATTAACAAGAATTTCACGCAGGTTGCGCATAAATACCCTATGTTGTCTTTGGCAAATACGTACTCTGAAAGCGAAGTTACAGATTTTTATGAGCGTGTACGAAAAGCGTTGAATGAGGATTTTGAGATTTGCTGTGAGATGAAATATGATGGTACTTCCATTTCTCTGACCTACGAAGATGGAAAACTGGTTCGTGCCGTTACACGCGGAGATGGAGAAAAGGGCGATGATGTGACAGATAATGTAAAGACAATCCGTTCTATTCCACTTGTGCTCCATGGTGACAATTATCCTTCTTCTTTTGAGATTCGTGGGGAAATTCTTATGCCCTGGGAAGTATTTGAGGAGTTGAACCGCGAAAAAGAAGCACGTGAGGAGCCGCTTTTCGCTAATCCGAGAAATGCAGCCTCAGGAACATTGAAGCTTCAGAATTCTTCTATTGTAGCTTCTCGCAAGCTGGATGCGTATTTATATTATCTTTTGGGAGATAATCTGCCTTGTGACGGACATTATGAAAATCTTCAGGAAGCCGCAAAATGGGGATTTAAAATCTCTGATTTGACGCGTAAATGCCAGACGTTGGAAGAGGTTTTTGAATTTATCAATCATTGGGATGTAGAACGAAAGAATCTGCCTGTAGCTACTGATGGAATCGTCTTGAAGGTAAATAGTCTGAGACAACAAAAGAATCTTGGTTTTACGGCGAAATCACCCAGATGGGCAATTGCCTATAAATTTCAGGCAGAACGTGCATTGACACGATTGAATATGGTAACTTATCAGGTAGGCAGAACAGGCGCTGTAACTCCTGTTGCCAACTTAGATGCTGTTCAGCTATCCGGAACGATTGTCAAACGTGCTTCATTGCATAATGCGGATATTATTGAAGGGCTTGATTTGCATATCGGAGATATGGTTTATGTAGAAAAAGGTGGCGAGATCATTCCTAAAATTACAGGAGTGGATAAAGATGCCCGTAGCTTTATGCTTGGTGAGAAGGTCAGGTTTATTACCAATTGCCCCGAATGTGGCAGCAAATTAATTAGATATGAAGGCGAAGCTGCCCATTATTGTCCTAATGAAACTGCATGTCCCCCTCAGATTAAAGGTAGAATAGAGCATTTTATTAGTCGGAAAGCCATGAATATTGATGGGTTGGGTCCTGAAACGGTGGATATGTTCTATCGTTTGGGATTGATTCATAATACGGCGGATTTGTATGAATTGAAAGCCGATGATATCAAAGGGTTGGATCGTATGGGAGAAAAATCTGCTGAGAATATTATTACGGGGATTGAGCAGAGTAAGACAGTTCCTTTTGAACGCGTCATCTTTGCTTTGGGAATTCGGTTTGTTGGCGAGACGGTAGCAAAGAAAATAGCCAAGTCGTTCGGAGACATTGACGAGCTGCAACAGGCTGACCTTGAAAAGCTGATAAGTATCGATGAAATCGGGGAAAAAATAGCGCGAAGCATTCTTCTGTATTTCTCAAATGAGTCTAACCGAGAGTTAGTTGGCAGGTTAAAAGAGGCTGGGTTACAGCTCTATCGTACAGAAGAAGATATGAGTGGATATACGGATAAATTAGCCGGTCAGTCTATTGTGATCAGCGGCGTATTTACGCATCATTCACGGGACGAATATAAAGACCTTATTGAGAAAAATGGCGGTAAGAATGTGGGAAGTATCTCTGCTAAGACCAGTTTTATCCTTGCCGGTGACAATATGGGGCCAGCCAAACTGGAAAAAGCAAAAAAACTTGGAGTAACCATACTAAGCGAGGACGAATTTCTGAAACTTATATCGTAAGATATGAAAAATATTCGTACTTTTGCGCCTAATAAAATTAGAGATTATAATTAAAACTCATGATACAGACTAAATTGAAAGGAATGGGGGTAGCACTGATTACTCCTTTCAAAGAGGATGAAAGCGTTGATTATGATGCGTTGATGCGTTTGGTAGACTATCTATTGCAGAATAATGCGGATTTCTTGTGTGTGCTGGGGACTACAGCCGAAACACCGACTCTTACCGAGGAAGAGAAGAAAACCATCAAAAAGATGGTGATTGACCGCGTTAACGGAAGAATTCCTATTTTGCTGGGTGTAGGCGGTAACAATACACGCGCAATAGTAGAAACATTGAAAAATGACGATTTTACAGGAGTTGACGCTATATTGTCTGTAGTGCCATATTATAATAAGCCATCGCAAGAGGGAATTTATCAGCATTATAAAGCCATATCGGAAGCTACGGAACTTCCTATCGTGCTATATAATGTGCCGGGGCGTACAGGAGTAAATATGACTGCTGAGACAACCTTGCGCATTGCCCGTAATTTTAGTAATGTAATCGCTATTAAAGAAGCTTCCGGTAATATTACTCAAATGGATGACATAATCAAGAATAAACCGGATAATTTCAATGTTATTTCCGGTGATGATGGTATTACTTTTCCATTAATAACCTTGGGAGCTGTTGGAGTGATCTCTGTAATCGGCAATGCTTTCCCGCGTGAATTCAGTCGTATGACACGTTTGGCGCTTCAAGGTGATTTTGCTAATGCACTCACTATTCATCATCGATTTACTGAGCTATTTGATCTTTTGTTTGTGGATGGAAATCCGGCAGGAGTAAAATCTATGCTAAATGCAATGGGGATGATTGAAAATAAACTTCGATTGCCGTTGGTTCCGACTCGAATTACGACATTTGAGGCAATACGTAAAGTCTTGAACGAACTGAATATTAAATGCTGATCTGATATACTGAGAAGTATCGATTCTCCATACATTTTATAAATAGGTATTCCTCCTTCACCTTTTTGTCATGTCTCCCATGAACAGGCAGATACAAGGTGAAGGGGGATTTTTTTAGTTCTTTCTATTTTTTTGCTATTAGCAAAATCCGATAACCTAATAGCATATTTGATAACCTAATGTAGTATAAAAGTGAAACGCTTTTCCTTCATCCTGTATCTACTTGTTTATAGTGCTTTCGAGCAAAAGGTGAAGATGAAAGTGCATGTTTCAACATACGTTGCCATGCACTCTTTAAACTTCCCAATGTTTGAAAATAAACTTCTTGATGTTTGAAAATAACTATTAAAGTGTTTTTATAAAACATCCTATTGATTGTACATAATTATACGGTCGTTTGATGTAAAATATCGGACTGGGCCGAAATGACCGCTCGATTTAGATAACACAATCGCTTGATTTATGCAAAAGTTGCAGTCATTTGTGGTAAAACGACCGTTTAATTTTCTTTCTCGTGATGCCGGATTTCTTCGATGGAATGGGGTAAAAAACAAAATCCTCCACAAAAAATGCAGAGGACTTTGGTGATCGCGACAGGATTCAAACCTGTAACCGGCTGATCCGTAGTCAGCTACTCTATTCAGTTGAGCTACGCGACCTTGTTGTCAAAAAGGTGTGACCGCGACAGGATTCAAACCTGTAACCGGCTGATCCGTAGTCAGCTACTCTATTCAGTTGAGCTACGCGGCCTTTTTGTTTAACGGGTGCAAAGATACGGACTTTTTCTGAAACTGCAAGCATTTTACAAACTTTTTTTGAAGAAAATTATTCGATGAAACGGTAATTAAACAGTTGCCAGCCGATACTCAACCCCACATTCCACTCCCTTCTCGGTGAGCTATAATGATTTACATAAGCAGAGATCGCTCCAAAAGGTAATTGGCAAATAACAGAAACTTCTCCCATATATTCTACCTTTGAGAAAGCTTTTCCATAAAATGCTTTGTTTTGCGTATTCTTCTCGATAGGAAAAATAGGCATAAATCCATAAAATTCTCCTCTCAGATGAAACATATCATTGAAAATAAACATAGGCTTGATACCGGCAGCCAGAAACTGATTGGCGCGGAAAGCCTCATTATACATCAGCTTACTATGCGGAGTCGGCGAAAATTCTGCAGCCTGCATCATTGTCGCCGTAAAATTCTCCGAGAAGTTTCTCGATGAATACAGCGCTTCCGCCATCCATCCCAAAACAAATTTAGGCGCCATACTATGATATGCTTCTTTCATATAAGAAATCTGTAACCATGATTGCCGTTCCTGTGTAACAGGCTGTTCTGTCGGATTTCCAGGCTTATATCTTTCTTTTCCCGTAAAAATCTGAGCTATTAATTTCTCGTTATATCCTTTTGTAGCGTATTGACGAGAATTCAGTGTACTTCCATAAAAACTAATAGAACCGCCTATAAGCCTGTATAAGCTCCTGTCCGAACGGTCTTCTTCAAAGTTTATCACACTGGATTGAAAATAGTTATCTTGCAATTTCCCAATACCAAAGCCAAATTCTGCCCGTTTATTCGCTAAGAACGGTAAAGCGATAATCAACTTCAGAAATCGTTCATCCTTTGAATTAAAGGAAGGTTTATCGTTTTTAGAGAACAGTTTCTCTTTCTTGTAATAATCAAAAGTACTGATAGACGCAATAAGCCGATATGAAGTAGGAATATGAGTAGGCAAATCTATACGCGCCATCAGTTGGGCATTATTATAAACTTTACCCAATTGGCCATCAAACGTAAACTCTTTGGCATAATAATTTAAGTTCTGATAGCCCAGTCCCAGATATATCTGATTGGAACTCGTCGTAGATACACTACCCCCCAAGCGGACAGAGAAATTATCCTCCATCTTTACTTTCAGATGCAAATCGTACATATCGGTTTCCTCATTGAATACCGCCTTCGGAATGATTTCCGATATCATGTTATCCGCAAGTAAACGGAAATATCCACGCTTCAGATCTTCGTAAGTGAATGGTTCATCTTCTTCATCATGAAATTCCTTCTGAATATAAGCCTGTTGCTGGGGGTTAGCTCCATCAATATAAATTTTCTGGAAATAGAGCTGCGGCAGATTACTGCGATAAACCAGACGGCGTAAACGCACATTATCTGCATTCACCCTACGATGAATACGTCCCTTTATAGAATCCATCAGACTAAGAGTGCGATTGTAACCTATATCATGGAGTTCCTGAAGACGATCGAAATCAAGTAAGTTCACATCATCATACTTAAATGTCATAAGGATGCCGACAGAATCCGGAATAGAATAGTCCGTCTTCTGCATCACCATGTTCTCAATCTGACTCATAAGGTCATTTTCTTTAGGCTTGGATGGATTAGCAGCCACCACACTACCAATGATAATATCCGGATGAAAATCATCCCGCATTACATCTGTTGGAAAGTTATTGTAAATACCACCATCATAAGCCAGCACGCTATCTATCTCAATAGGCTTAAAAACAAACGGGAAACTCATAGAAGCACGGACAGCATCTCCCAGGTCACCTTTCCCTAACACTATTTGCCGTTTATTGTATACATCGGAAGCGATACAGCGGAAAGGAACAAACAGCCTATCAAAATCACCGTCACAAGCAGCCGTAGCACGGGCAAAAAGCTCCACAAACACCAGATTCATTTGGATGGGGTTAACCATACTGGTCGGTAATTGCGGTTTGACATTCAAGGAGTCCTTAAAATCAAAGCGGATATTAAAAAACTCCGGTGTGGGAATACTTTTCTTGAAATAATAGGCATATTTAGGTTCTACTTTTCCCGAATACCAGCGTTTAAAGTCTTCTGAACGCAACAAAGCCTCCATATCATCGGGAGAGTATCCCATGGCATACAACGAACCGATAATAGCTCCCATGGATGTACCGGTAATATAATCGATAGGGATATTGTTTTCTTCCAAAGCCCGAATGATGCCGATATGCGTCATACCTTTCGCACCACCACCACTCAATACAAGTCCAACTTTTTGGGCATGCAACATGGGCAGCAACAAGAAACAAAACGATAAAAGCAAAAGAATTCTTTTCATACTTCAAAGTTCCGAGCTGAAAATATATTATTATCAAAGCTCAAATATATGCAATTGTTTCGAAATTGGACGTATCCAACGCTAAAAAACAAGCATTCCCACACAAAATATACGAAAAAAGGAGCATTACAACTCTTATAAAAGTTGCAATGCTCCCGGCATATAGATTGTGAATAAAGGGCGTATTTAGATTAGCTCGATGCTTCTCTTCACAAAATTATTCAAAGCTTCACCTTTCAGCATGCCATTTTGCAGCAATGCCAGGTCAATCAATTGGCGGACAACTTTATTTTTAGCAGCATATCCGGCAAAGACTTCGTCTTTCTTTGTTTTCAGTTCTTCCCACTTCTGATCCAATCCGTTCACTTCGTCTTTTTCAGCAGTAGAAATTTCTTCGTCTTTCTTACCTTTTTGTTTATCTTTCAGCTCATTACGACGTTTGTCTACGTCATTCATTTCTTGCTGAATAGGAGCTACAGCAGAGTCGCATTCTTTTTCTTCGTCTGCAAGAACTTCTTTCACCAGTTTGTGATCTGAATTCAGCACAAGGTTGAACATATCGGGCATTTCTCCATAGAAACTCATACCAGCCTGAATATTAGCCATTTCTTTCATACGGCGCATATATTCGCTTTGGGTAATCATCACAGGAGAAGAGTTTTCACCCAAAGCCTGCGCAGTGATATTAAACTCAACCTTTTCCAGCTTAGGCAACTGGCTCTTGAACACAGCAGAAAGAGCTTCTTGTTTGCCTGCTTCCAGAGTTTCACCTTTCTTATCTTCTTTGATAATCAGATTATCGATAACATCACTATCTACACGGGTAAAGCGAGATTTCTCAAACTTTTGCTCCAACATGCTTACTACAGCAATATCCAGTTGGCCATCCATCAGCAATACATTATATCCCTTGTTCTTAGCAGCCTCGATATAGCTGAATTGCTCATCTTTATGATTAGCATACAAATAGATCAAATTGCCATCTTTATCAGTCTGATTATCTTTGATCAGCTTCTGATACTCTTCAAATGTATAGCATCTACCATCCGTATCGGTGAAAAGGGCAAAATCTTTTGCTCTGTCATAGAAGTCTTCCTGAGTAAGCATTCCGTAATTGATGAAAATCTTCAGGTCATTCCACTTTTCCTCGAACTGTTTGCGATCATTTTTAAAGATAGATTGCAGACGATCAGATACTTTCTTCGTGATATATGTCGAAATCTTCTTCACGTTAGAGTCGCTCTGTAGATAAGAACGGGATACATTCAACGGAATATCCGGAGAATCGAGCACACCATGCAACAGTGTCAGAAAGTCAGGTACGATACCTTCTACTGAATCCGTAACGTATACCTGGTTGCTATAAAGCTGTATCTTATTCTTATTCAGTTCAATATTGCTCTTTACTTTCGGGAAGTAGAGGATACCTGTCAGATGGAACGGATAATCTACATTCAGATGTATCCAGAACAGAGGTTCATCAGACATCGGATACAGGTCACGATAGAACTTCTTATAATCTTCATCCTTCAGTTCGCTGGGCTTCAATGTCCACAACGGATTACTGTCATTGATGATGTTATCTTCGTCTGTTTCAACCTGTTTCCCATCTTTCCAGTCTTTCTTTTTACCAAAAGCAATAGGTATGGGAAGGAAACTACAATATTTCTTCAACAGAGAAGAAATGCGGGCCTCTTCCAGGAATTCTTTACTTTCATCATCAATGTAAAGTACTATATCTGTACCACGGTCAGCTTTATCAATGTTCTCAATGGTAAACTCCGGACTACCATCGCAACTCCATTTCACTGCTTGAGCACCTTCCTTATGGGATTTCGTGATTATTTCCACTTTCTTAGCCACCATGAAAGCTGAATAAAAGCCCAAACCGAAGTGTCCAATAATTGCATTAGCATCATTCTTATACTTCTCCAGAAAGTCGTTGGCACCTGAAAAGGCAATTTGGTTGATATATTTGTCGATTTCTTCGGCAGTCAAACCAATACCACGGTCTGAAACAGTAATTGTATCTTTTCCTAAAGACACATGTACGGTCAAATCGCCAACCTCACCTTTAAACTCGCCAATAGAGGCTAAGGTTTTCAACTTCTGCGTAGCATCTACGGCATTAGAAACCAACTCACGGAGAAAAATTTCATGATCGCTGTACAAGAATTTTTTGATAACGGGGAAAATGTTTTCGGTAGTCACCCCAATATTTCCTTTTTGCATACTACTTATGATTTATATTTTTAAGTTTATATATTTAATCGTTTGGCAAGTGTAATGCAAAAAAAATGCCAGCCCATAAGGACTGACATTTTGACTGTTTATCATCTTCTAAAAAGACTTTATTTTCATGCTTTCTTGATGTCCAGTTCTCCTTTTTCTTCGTTCAAAGAGACAGAAATCGTATCGCCCGTCTGCAATTCGGAAGAAATAATCAATTCCGAAAGTCCATCTTCCAGATAAGTCTGGATGGCACGCTTCAACGGGCGGGCACCAAACTGCACATCATATCCTTTAGATGCCATGAACGTCTTGGCTTTAGCATCAATAACAAGCTTATATCCAAGAGATTCCACGCGCTCATACAAGCCTTTCAACTCAATATCGATAATCTTTTCGATAGCATCCAGCGAAAGCTGGTCGAAAGTAATAATCTCATCGACACGGTTCAGAAACTCAGGGGCAAACGACTTATTCAAAGCCTTTTGTATCACGCCGCGTGAATATTCTTTATCATCCGTACGATTTTGGGCGGCAAAACCTACACCACGACCGAAGTCTTTCAATTGACGTGTACCGATATTGGAAGTCATGATAACTACTGTATTCTTGAAGTCTACAGTTCTGCCATAACTGTCAGTCAGACGACCTTCATCCATCAGTTGTAACAAGATGTTGAATACATCCGGGTGGGCTTTCTCAATCTCGTCCAACAATACGATAGAGTAAGGTTTACGGCGCACTTTCTCTGTCAACTGTCCGCCTTCTTCGTATCCTACGTATCCCGGAGGTGCACCAACAAGACGAGAAACGGTAAACTTCTCCATATATTCACTCATATCCACACGTATCAGCGCATCGGCAGAACCAAACATATATTTCGCCAACTGTTTCGCCAAGTGAGTTTTACCCACACCCGTAGGCCCCAGGAACAAGAATGTTCCGATAGGACGGTTAGGATCTTTCAATCCTACACGACTACGCAGAATTGCTTTCGTCACCTTTTCAATAGCCGGATCCTGAGCTATAACTTTAGCTTGCAACTCTTCTTTCATACCCGCCAACTTGATACCTTCAGCCTGCGCCATACGCTGTACAGGCACACCGGACATCATAGAAACCACATTCGCAATTTCCTCCTCGCCAACTATCTGGCGATCATCTTTTAAACGAGCTTCCCATTCAGCCTTCATCTCTTCCAGACGAGCAGAAAACTCTTTCTCATGATCACGGAAACTGGCAGCAAGTTCGAAATTCTGCGATTTCACCGCATCCGCCTTTTGTTGACGGGCTTCTTCAATCAGTTTCTCCTGTTCTTCAATCTCTTTCGGAACAGTAATGTTTGTCAGATGGACGCGCGAACCGGCTTCGTCCAAAGCATCAATAGCCTTATCCGGGAAATTACGGTCAGTAATGTAGCGGTCTGTCAACTTGACACATGCTTCCAGCGCTTCATCCGTATAAGCCACATTATGATGGTCTTCGTACTTCTCTTTGATATTCTTCAATATCTGGAGCGTTTCCTCAGCAGTGGTCGGTTCAACAATCACTTTCTGGAAACGGCGTTCCAAAGCACCGTCCTTTTCTATATTCTTCCGGTACTCATCAAGGGTAGTGGCACCTATACATTGTATTTCACCACGTGCCAATGCAGGTTTCAGCATATTGGCAGCATCCATAGAACCGGCAGCTGCTCCGGCACCCACAATCGTGTGAATCTCGTCAATAAACAGAATTACATTCGGATTCTTCTGTAACTCATTAATGATAGAACGAATACGCTCCTCAAACTGTCCGCGATACTTGGTTCCGGCCACTACAGAAGCCATATCAAGCATTACCACACGTTTATCAAACAGAATACGGGATACTTTCTTCTGAACAATACGTAATGCCAATCCTTCTACAATGGCTGATTTTCCTACACCAGGTTCACCTATCAATACCGGATTATTCTTCTTACGACGGCTCAATATCTGAGCCAACCGCTCGATTTCACGTTCACGACCTACCACAGGATCCAGTCTACCTTCTTCCGCAGCCCGGGTCATATCCATACCAAAGTTATCCAATACCGGAGTATCATTGGATGGTTTCTTAGACGCTGTTTGCGTAGAAGACTGTGAACTACCACTTTGAGAAGAACGTGAAGACATATTCATCTCATCTTCTTCCTCGTCATCATCTTCCGTAAATCCCATACCTGCGTTAGGGCTGGCTTTCATAGAAAGCTGTTCGAACACCGACTTATAATCTATATTATCTTCTTCCAATACCGTAGCGGCCAAATTATTACCGTCTTTCAAGATAGCCAGCAATACATGTTCAGTATCAGCAGTGGCACTCTTCAGCAGACGAGCCTCGAGTATACACATTTTCAATATCTTAGCTGCCATCGGAGACAATGGAATGTCTGCATCGGGCAACAAGTTATCATCTTCAATCTCTTTTAAAAAACCTTCCAGGCGTTTCTTAACCCTGTTTAGGTCTATATCCAGTTTCTGCAATATTTCTATAGCTTTCCCTCCGCCGTCTCGCAACATGCCGAGTAGAAGATGCTCCGGACCGATATATCTATTTTTCAGCCGGTTAGCTTCCTCCTTGCTGTAAGTGATAATGTCAGAAACTCTTTGTGAAAACTGATTATTCATACTTAATATTCTCCTTCCTTATTCTAAGGTGTTACTTAATACAAAGATACGCATTTATAATTTCCAGTACGCATTTCATCGTTTTATTTATTATTTATATACAAAACCCGTGCCACAGTTTAATATCCGTTCACCAGTATCATACTAAAATGCTTTCATTCTAGGGAAAAAGCTCCTTATTAATACCTTATTTATATATTATAAGAACAAAGTAGGTGAGAGAATGGTTCTGAAATAAAGTTTATGGGCGAAAACTTTTGTATATCGTAAAAAAGCAGTACTTTAGCGTGGTTTTTTATGAACCAAAGTATGTATAATTAATAATCTTTTTAAATGCTTGAACAAGACAGAATTATAAAGATTAACATCGAGGAGGAAATGAAGTCATCGTACATTGACTACTCCATGTCGGTCATCGTTTCGCGTGCCCTTCCGGATGTTAGAGATGGTTTTAAGCCTGTCCACCGTAGAATTCTCTTCGGAATGATGGGACTGGGAAATACGTCTGATAAACCTTATAAAAAATCAGCCAGAGTTGTAGGTGAAGTATTGGGTAAGTATCACCCGCATGGTGACTCTTCCGTTTACGGTGCATTAGTTCGTATGGCACAGCCTTGGGCAATGCGTTACATGGTGGTAGATGGCCAGGGTAACTATGGTTCGGTAGACGGCGATAGCGCAGCAGCTATGCGTTACACCGAGTGTCGCTTGCGCAAGATTGGTGAAGATATGATGCAAGACCTCGACAAAGAAACCGTTGATATGCAGAACAACTTTGACGATTCTTTGCAGGAGCCTACCGTTATGCCTACCCGTATTCCAAACCTTTTGGTAAACGGTGCTTCTGGTATTGCTGTAGGTATGGCAACCAATATGCCGACACACAACCTTTCAGAGGTTATTGATGCTTGCATCGCATACATCGAGAACAATGATATTGAGATAGAGGAGTTGATGGACTATGTGAAAGCTCCCGATTTCCCAACAGGAGGATATATATATGGTATGAGTGGCGTACGCGAGGCATATCTTACTGGTCGCGGTCGCGTTATCATGCGTGCAAGAGCAGAAATTGAAACCAGTTCTACACATGACAAAATTGTCATCACGGAAATCCCGTATGGTGTCAATAAGGCGGAACTGATCAAGAATATCGCTGATTTAGCCAATGATAAGAAAATAGAAGGTATTTCCAATGCCAATGATGAGTCTGACCGTGAAGGTATGCGTATCGTGATTGATATCAAACGTGATGCCAACGCCAGCGTAGTCTTGAATAAGCTCTATAAGATGACGTTATTACAGACTTCTTTTAGTGTGAACAACGTAGCATTGGTACACGGACGTCCCCGTTTGCTGAATCTGAAAGACATGATTAAGTACTTCGTAGAACATCGCCATGAGGTGGTTATCCGTCGTACTCAATATGACTTACGTAAGGCTAAAGAACGTGCTCATATATTAGAAGGCTTAATCATAGCATCAGATAATATCGATGAAGTAATCCGCATCATCCGTGCTGCAAAGACACCTAATGATGCCATTGCTGGCTTGATGGAACGCTTCCAATTAACTGAAATTCAGTCTCGTGCTATCGTAGAAATGCGTTTGCGCCAATTAACCGGACTGATGCAAGATCAGCTCCACGCTGAATATGAAGAAGTAATGAAACTGATAGCTTATTACGAAGAAATTCTTTCAAATGACGAACTTTGCCGCAAAGTTATTACTGATGAATTAATTGAAGTAAAAGCAAAATACGGAGATGAACGTCGTTCTGAGATTGTTTATTCATCCGAAGAATTCAATCCGGAAGATTTCTATGCAGATGACGAAATGATTATCACCATTTCTCATATGGGCTATATTAAACGTACTCCGTTGAGTGAGTTCCGTGCTCAAAACCGTGGTGGAGTAGGCTCTAAGGGTACAGATACCCGCGATGCAGACTTCATTGAACACATATATCCGGCAACCATGCACAATACCATGATGTTCTTTACTCAAAAGGGTAAGTGCTATTGGCTCAAAGTATATGAAATCCCCGAAGGTACCAAGAATTCCAAGGGACGTGCCATCCAAAACTTGCTGAATATTGATTCAGACGATGCTGTAAATGCATATCTGCGTGTGAAGAACCTTTCTGACACAGACTTCATCAACAGTCATTATGTCTTATTCTGTACCAAGAATGGTGTTATTAAGAAAACATTACTTGAACAGTATTCCCGCCCTCGCCAGAATGGTGTAAACGCTATTACTATCCGTGAGGACGACCGCGTTATCGAAGTACGTATGACTAACGGTGACAACGAAATTATCATTGCCAATCGTAATGGACGTGCTATTCGCTTCCACGAAAGTGCTGTACGCGTTATGGGACGTACTGCAACCGGTGTGCGTGGTATGACGCTTGACGAAGACGGGCAAGATGAAGTCGTTGGAATGATTTGCATCAAAGATCCTGAAGCAGAAACCATTATGGTAGTTTCTGAACAAGGCTATGGCAAACGTTCTGATATCGAAGACTACCGTAAGACTAATCGTGGCGGTAAGGGTGTTAAGACGATGAATATCACCGATAAAACAGGTAAATTGGTAACAATTAAGTCTGTAACAGATGATAATGACTTGATGATTATCAATAAATCTGGTATCACCATTCGTCTGAAAGTTGCTGATGTCCGTATTATGGGTCGTGCTACCCAAGGTGTTCGTCTGATCAATCTTGAAAAGAGAAACGATGAGATCGGTTCAGTATGTAAGGTTACATCAGAAAGTATGGAAGATGAAATTCCTGTTGATGATGAAAATTCTCCAATTCCGCCTACTATAAATGAAGTAGAAGGAGAGGAGAAAGACTATAACTCTGATAATGAAGTCAATAATAAAGATGAAGAATAGACATAATATTAATTTTAATTTTACAACTATCATGAAAAGAGTATTATTTTCAGTGATTTTATTGCTCGCTGCAGGCTTCACTTTCGCTCAAGAAAAGACTGTGAAAGAAGCTAAAAGCATTGCGAATGAAGTAAAGCCGAACTTTAATAAGGCCGAACAGCTCATCAATCAAGCCTTGACTAATCCTGAAACAAAGGATAATGCCGACACTTGGGATGTAGCCGGTTTTATTCAAAAAAGGATTAATGAGGAGGAAATGAAAGACGCATTTTTGAGAAAACCTTATGATACTCTTAAGGTATACAACAGTGCATTAAACATGTGTAAGTACTACCTCAAATGTGATGAACTGGCACAAGTTCCAAATGAAAAGGGAAAGATTAAGAACAAGTACAGAAAGGCTAACGCTGCTGCAATTATAGCAGAGCGTCCTAACTTGATCAATGGAGGTATTCAATACTATAATTTGGAGAAGAACAAAGAAGCATTAGATTTCTTTGGAACTTACATTGAAATAGCTCAGAATCCTATGTTTGAAAAGGAAAATTTCCTGCAAACAGATACTATTTTACCACAGATTGCATATTATGCAAGTTTGGCAGCGGCTAAGATGGAAGATTACCCTAGCGTTCTGAAATATGCTCCTTATGCACAGAATGATAAGGAAGTAGGTCAGTATGCAATGGAATTCATCTCTACAGCTTTAAAAGCACAAGGTGATACTATTAAGTGGGTTGCTTCTTTAAAAGAAGGTTTGCAGAAATACCCTCAACATTCATTCTTCTTCGGTCATTTGATTGATTATTATAGCAATAATAATAAATACGATGAAGCTATGCAGTTTGCTGATGATATGTTGGCTAAAGATCCTAATAATACATTCTATCTGTATGTAAAAGGATATCTTTATCACAATATGTACACTAACTTGAAAAATGAAAAGAAAGAGCAAGAAGCTGCAGATGCACTTAATAATGCTATCAAGTATTATACTAAGACAACAGAAATAGATCCTAACTACGCAGAAGCATTTTCTAATTTAGGTTTAATCTACTGTCTGCAAGCACAAGACTTCTCAGAGAAAGCAACAGCAGATGTAAATGATCCTAAGTATAAAGAAGATCAGGCAACTTTGAAAGCTTTCTATGAAAAAGCAAAACCTTGCTATGAAAAAGCAAGAGCATTGAAGCCTGACCAAAAAGATTTATGGTTGAATGGTTTATACCGGGTATACTACAATTTGGATATGGGACCTGAATTCGAAGAAATCGAAAAAATGGTTCAATAAACACATCAATAGTTTTTAATAAAAAGCCTAATCAACATCGTTGATTAGGCTTTTTATTTTTTAGGAGCTTCTTACTAAATACTAAATTTTTATAATAGGGAAGTATAATAATCTGGTCCAATGAATATTAGTATTATATATTAAACATAATACTGATTATTAATTTGAAATGCTCGCGCTATTTACTTTAGCTTGGGCGTCCATAAATAACTAACAGCGGTGTATCGGAATGAAAAATCATCTTCCGAGCAATACCTGGATTAAATAAGCGAGAGAATATATTGCGTTTATAAGTAGTCAACGTAATTATATCAATATGATTAGTTTTTATGTAATTATCTAAGCTGTTCAAGAAATCATCATTCATCACAACATCATAATGAATTTCCAGGTCCGGATACTGTTTTTGAAAATATTCCTTAATACCACCTAATTTAATTTCATTCCAAGTGTCCTTAACATCTGACAGATGAATCAAAGATACAGAGAAATGAAATGGCTTTAAAGCAGCAATCAAAGAATCGAATGCAATTAAATCCCGTTGATCAAAATTGGTGATAAATGCAATACGTTTAGCTTCTGCCAACTGTTTAAATGGAGTATTCTCGGGAATGGCTAAAACTGGTACACGGCTTCGCTCAATGACCTCAGCAGTTACACTACCAATTAAATCTATATCTTTCTGATTTTTACCACGAGTCCCCATAATAACAATACGTGGCCGATATTCCTTCGAATAACGAAGAATTTCCTCTTCTGGAATACCTTCACGCAACACACAATTATATTTTACATTCGGAAACTCTCCTGAAGTTACTTTTGCTTTTACCTTGTCAGATAAAGTATTTAAGTCTGCATGAACTTTTTGTAATATGTTTTTTACATTTTCATCGTCTGTTAGCTGATAATTAAAAACGTCTCCATAAGGTAATGACGTGGTATAGATTGGTGTAAAATAAACATGAAGCAACACAACTTCTGCTCCCATATTCTGAGCGAAATTAAAACCAAACTCACATGCCTTCATTGAATAATTAGAAAAGTCTACAGGAATTAAGACCTTATTACTCTCCTTTTCTACTTTGGGTGACTTCCCTCCCACTACCTCTTCAGAAAGCCAAGCAGAGCTCTCAGTTATCTTCAATGCACGCGGTAGATCGCTTTCTTTTATACGTAAGCGCACACCTGAAGACACTACAGGTTGTATTTGATTTACATTATGAATATAGGTTTCAATACCTTCATTTTCAAGCACATTCTTCAATATCTGAGCTTTTGCATAAGTCAGAATAGCTAAGGTTACTAACTTGTCTTCCATAATCAACTGTTTTTACTTTATAAACAAATAAGAAATCCCAATTGTTTGTCTATCAATTGGGATTCATTTATAACTTTCTTTTCTTAAGCTCGAACAGGCTCAGCACTGGCATTCATCTCATCTAGAATTTTTAGAGCTCTATCAAGGACGGTAGTATCATCCAACATAACCAAACCACCATCCGGACCAGGCTCTAAATGTATCCCAACACTCTTACCCTCCTTAAAATTGTGACCGCCAAAAAAATTTCTAACTGTATCGACGTTCAATCCGAGCTCATCGGCTATTCTATGCATACTACCAGTAGGTAATGAATCTTTAATTCTGCGAAGTTCATTAAATGTTATTGTTCTCATATTTATAAATTTAATGGTTAATAACTCTGTGAGTTTCACTTATCACGCTATAAACTTAAGGAAAAAAAAAGATAAAACAAACTATTTCGGTGTCTTTTTTACAAAAATAAAGAAGCCTGTCAAAAGGAGATTTGTATTTTCCCTTTCAACAGGCCTCTTTCTATTATTAACTATCTTATTATGAAAGAATTATATCTATCAGATAACTTCAACAGATGACGCAGGTACCCATCCTACTTTACCATCCTCTAAGCGGATTTCTTTCCATTCACGCATGGAGTTATCTTTAATTTCAACCTTCCGTCCCTCATGCAATATGAACAAACTGGTGCCACTTTCACTCGGAGTACTACGTACTGTTACACTTGGAGTTAGTACGATAGCATTGTTACGATTCAATAGCTCATTTTTTTGTTGAAAAGCAAAGACATTCGCTAATAAAACTAACACCAGAAATACTATCCCTGCAATAAATCCGATTTTCTTCCACACAATTTGCTTGGAAAAGAAGAAGAAATAAAGAGATGCAAGCAACAAAAAGAAACAAACGACGCCTACCTTTGCCCAAGCATCCACACTCAAACAATTAATCAATGATTTCGTCCAAGATACAAAGAAAACCTCGGGTACAGGGATCACTTTATCAATCGTTTTTGCACGAGCAATCTCTAAATTAGCCCGAATATCAGCATTGCCTGGCTGTATTAAAAGTGCACGCTCATAATTTAAAATGGCTTTTGCTATATCACCAGTCTTATAGTAGCTATTTCCTAAGTTATAGTATACCTCGGCCGCTTCTCCTTCTTTCAGCAGAGCTTCATATATCTGAATAGCAGAGGCATAATCATTCTTCACATATGCGCTATCTCCTTCTGCTTTTGTCACACTATTCTCTTGCGCAGCAGCTGAAAATTCAGTGTGTGAACCTATTGTTACCGAATCATTCGCTTGTTGTAATGTATCCGATGCAGTCTGTCCAGAAGAGGTCAATGCCATTAACAGACCAACAAAAGTAAAAAACAGTATTTTTTTCATCATATAACCTCCTAATTAATGTTTAATCGAATTCTCCATTTTACTTATTACTGCTAATGAAGCCGAATAGACTTTATCCATAGCCTGATTATCATCACCAGGAGCAAAACGGGCAAACTCACAATCATTCAATGCAGCCAAGAATTCTTTAATCAAAGCATCCTCCACTCCATATTTACGAAGTTTCTCTTCAATATTATCTTTTGAAAGTCGAGAAACCGGAATATTCAATTTATCGCTTATATATCCCCAAAGAGCCTTCAAGACTTCGTCATAGAAAACATCTTTTTTATTCTCAGCCAACAATTTACCAGCTAACTTCATACGTTTAACAGCAACCTTATTTGCCTTTTTCGTACGCATTTTCGCAACATTAGCATTAGCAGCTATCTGCTTACGGTAAATGATAAAGAAAATGATAAACGCAACGCCAGGTACTAAATAGAGCAACCAATATAACATAGAGTCAAAGAAAAAGTCTCCCTTTTGAGAAAGCGTCACATCATTTTGCTTGATGAAGCGAATATCCTCATTCAAGACTTTCAAATCCTCTTTATTCGTAAAGTTAGCAATAGTTTGCGCTGCATTTCCTTCACCTTTCTCTACATGCAATTCATACTCTTCGGTAGTCAATATCTTATAAGTACGGGATTTGATATCAAAATAGCTGAATTTCACCGCTGGTATTTTAAATGTTCCGGCATTGCGTGGAATAGCCAGATATTCAATAACCTTACTACCCGAAAGCCCTGCACTTGTCAGCCTGAATTTATTATCAACTTTAGGGTCATATACCTCGAAGTCATCCGGGAATTTCACCTCAGGATCACCTATTAACTTCAAATTGCCTGTACCGGAAATGACAAGTTTAATAGTTACAGCATCGTTTGTCTTTACATTAGTACTATTAATGGAAGAAGAAATGCTAAACTCTCCCACTCCACCGGAAAAATCAGCAGGTTTATCGCCTGGTAAGGGTTTTACATCTACAGTTAGTTTCGGTGTCATCAATGTCTTTTTGACTTCAATGTAGTTACTGCCACCATTAAAGAAAGCTTCAAATGGATCAGATACTTGAGTAGCTTTAGCAATAGAAGCATCAAAACGTGCCGGATCAATAGTCAAATTACCAGACTGCTGCGGAAACAGCACAAATTGCCGATAAACGGTAGTTTGATAATTCCGCCCTTTATAATGTTCCAAGCTCCATTTTCTATCACCCGGAAGTTCTACTTCTTGTGAATGAAATCCCTTAAAATCAGGAAGTTTTACATTGTCAAAACCGCGAAGGTCAACCAGAGTGTAAATTTTATAAGTCAGCAAAAATGCTTCTTGTTCATACACATTGGTCTTACTAATAGTAGGCAAAATAAAGAGGTCCTGATTGGAAACAGAAGTTCCTGAAGAAGCACGGCTGGTATTGCCCTGCTGGCTACTATTACCTCCGCCTGAAGAAGCTGCTCCGACCTGATCTGCTGGCAGAACCTTGATTTGCACAGAATTAGAAACCATCTGATTACCATCTGCTGTAATTGTAGCTCCTGGAATTGTGAAACTACCTTCAGCAGTAGCCATCAGTATATAAGTGAAAGTAATACTGCTGGTTGAGGTCGATACCCCATTAACTATTTGCATACTACTTTGCTGAGAGCGACTGGGTCCCATCAGTACGTCAAATCCCTTAATAGAGGGAGCACGGAAATCTCTCACCTTCTGTGTAGTCACTGTATATGCCAGTCTGAACTGGTCACCCACCGCTACCGCATCAGGAGCTGATGCGGTAAATGACACCTTGTCATTAGCCAAAGCTTGCAGACTGACTACTACCAGTGCTATCCATAAGAAAATTAATTTTCTCATATATTATCGTATTTTTTATTATTTACCAATCCTTTTCCAAACGACCACCCTGGATAACTTGCTGTTTCTTCACCTTATCCTGTACATCTTTCTCATCCTGCATCACCGACTTCAAAAGCTGTTCAGCATTTTCCTTTGACATCTGATTTTCTTGTGGCTGAGGAGGTTGCTGCTGTTGATCCTGGTTCTGCTGATCTTGTTGATTTTGGTCTTGTTTGTCTTTATCTTGTTCTTTTTCCTGCTCCTTTTTGTCCTGATTCTGATCTTGGTTTTGGTCTTGATTCTGCTGATTCTGTTCCTGATCTTTCAACATTTTCTGAGCCAAAGCCAAGTTATAACGCGTCTCGTTATCTTTCGGATTATTACGTAGTGACTCTTTGTATGCTTCCACAGCTTTGGCATAATCCTTACCGGAGTGGAATATTACTCCCATATTATGATAGATTTGAGCAAGATTACCCTTATCTTTCTCCATTTTAGTGGCAGCAACAAACTGCTCCATAGCCTCCTGCAACTTATTCTGTTGCATAAGCGTATTACCCAGATTATACATGGATATCGCCGACTTCGGATTCACATCAATAGCCTTCCGATAATTCACTTCAGCATTTACATACGTACTATCTTTATAAGCACGGTTTCCCTTACGAATATAGTCGCGTTCCGCTTTCTGTGCAGAAACTGAAATAGCCGTCAGTAGCAGCAAGATAATTCCGATAGTTCTATTTCTCATCATCATACCTTTCTTCCTTTTTAAACAGATGGATATTACGGAATAACGGGTTTTTACGTTCCAAAATCAGCATTTCAGCCAACAACAGTAACAATATAATCCATGCAACAGCCTGGAATTGTTCGTTGAACTCTGTATAAACCTGTGTTTCTACATCCGCTTTCGCCATTTTATTAATCTCCTGAGCAATCACCTTTTGTGCAGCATTTGAGTTGTCTACACGCACATAAATCCCATCTCCTGCCTGAGCTATTTCCTGACACATCTGCTCATTCAAGCGGGTTACAACCACGTTTCCATCACGGTCACGGCGGAAGTCATTGGTTCCTTCTACGGGGATAGGTGCACCATCAGGCATACCCACACCCAGAACACTGACTTGAATACCTTTTTCTGCAGCAGCCTTGGCAGCTTCCACAGCTCCGCCTTCATGGTTTTCACCGTCAGTAATAACGATGACGGCACGCCCTACTCCTTCCTGGGGTGTAAAACTGCGGGTAGCCAGATTAATAGCTGCACCGATAGCCGTACCCTGCTTGGATATCAACGACGGATTAATAGATTCCAAAAACATCTTGGCAGAAATATAATCGCTTGTAATAGGCAACTGTGTAAAGGCATCACCGGCAAACACAATCATACCTACCTTATCATTCTCCATCTTGTCAACCAATTGTGCTACCAGTCTCTTGGCCTTCTCCAGACGACTGGGTTGTACATCTTGTGCCAACATAGAGTTAGAAATATCCAACGCAATCATTACCTCTACTCCCTGACGCTTCACAGTCTCCAACTTAGAGCCAAACTGCGGACGTGCCAGCAATACAGCAAACAGTCCGATTGCAGCAAACACCAGCCAAAACTTCACATCCGGACGATATTTAGATACATCCGGCATCAACTGTGCCATTAGCACCGGGTCGCCAAACTTGCGGATCGCTTTCCGTCTCCGATAATTGGAGTACAGGTAGAAAGCCGCCAAGAAAGGCAACAGGAGCAACAGGTATAAATATGTAGGTTCTTCAAATCGAAACATCTTTCTATGTACAATTTAGTAATTTACAATTAATGCATTGTTTTAAGGTATCTTCTTCAAGATAGAATTACGAAGCAATACTTCAAGTAACACGCACAAGAATGCCGCCAAAGCAAACCAACGGTATTCTTCCTGGCGCTTGCTGTATTCCTTCACATTCAACTTGGTTTTCTCCAACTTATCAATCTCCTCATATACCTCTTTCAGCTTAGAATTACTGGTGGCACGGAAATAATTACCTTCTGTGGTAGCCGCAATCTGCGTCAGTGTCTTTTCATCAATCTCCACCGGCATATTGACATACTGCACAGTGTTACCCACCGGATAAGGATACGGAGCCATTCCGTTCGTACCTACACCAATAGTATAAACACGAATACCAAAACTCTTAGCTATTTCTGCCGCAGTCAGCGGAGATATATCTCCTTTATTATTTGTACCATCCGTCAACAGAATGATTACTTTAGACTTCGCTTTACTGTCTTTCAAGCGGGTAACGGCATTAGCAATACCCATACCGACTGCTGTTCCATCTTCAATAATACCACACTTAATGCCTTGAAACAGATTCAGAAGCACTGCATGATCCACCGTCAACGGACATTGCGTAAAACTTTCACCGGCAAATAAAGTTATACCGATATTATCATTGGGCCGACCATTAATAAACTCCGCAGCCACATCTTTAGCAGCTTCCAGACGATTCGGTTTCAAATCCTCTGCCAGCATACTGGTAGATACGTCGATGGCCATCATAATATCTATACCTTCAATTTCACTGTTTTGCCAGCTATTAGTAGTTTGAGGACGCGCCAACACTACGATAATCAATGCCAAAGCAATAATCCGTAACATAAAAGGCACATGCAACAAATAGTTCTTATAACTCTTCGGCGTATGAGCATATACACGAGCATCCGAAATCTGAAGTGTAGCTTCATTATTCCTCCGCCTCATGATATACCATACTATATAAGGTATAAGCAACAGCAGCAAAAACAAATATTCAATATTGGCAAAAACCATTGTATTTACTATTTAACAATTTACTATTTAAGATTGGAGTTACCCTTAAATTCTACTACTACGCAAAATAATTGTATAACTGCATTCCAATATAAACGAACGAACCAATCAAGGCAACCGACAATACTACGATGCCTATGCCCAGCAATATTTTAGTACGCAATGAACGTTTCTCAATGATGGTAATTTCAGTGGGTTGCGGTTTTGCATTCTCCACTTCTTTCTCCTTGGTTTCATTGATAAATTCAATGGCATTGATCAGATTCGCATCATTTTCGTTCATCAACGGATTATGTTTAGCGAACTTCACCAAATCGGCAGTCTCAAAAAGAGAACGTAAATCTGCAATAGCTTCTTTATCTTGCATTTCAAGCAGCTTTTCTATAATCTCCGAAGAGGTCATTTCCAAAGCATTGAAACCAAAACGCTCTTTAATATACATACGCAAAATATCTGTCAATTCCGTGTAATACTCCTTCGGCTGTCCCTTTTGCCATACTTTTTCCCCTTTGATACGCTCTATTTCTTTCATCGCCATCTGATGCGGAGGTAACTTCGGTTCAACCTTTACCTTACGGATGATAGGTTTATTGTCACAGATACGCATGATCAGATAGATAAGTAATAATGCAATCGGAATAAGCAATATGCCACAGGTGATAATCCCATACCAATCTTCCCACACAAAAGGAGGTTGCATTACTGTCTTCGGACCAAAAAACTGTTCCGGATTCTCTGGATCCAATGGCACATTCATCGAATATACCTTCAGTGCCAATGCCTTCGAACGATATGCCTTATTATCCACCAATACTTCCATCGGTGGCAGATAATACAATGCCGAGTCGAATGATGTAACAGTATACTCCTGCGTAATCAGCATTCGTTTATCATCATTTATATACTGCGTATCCGGCTTTGCAACATCTATAATCTCCACACCACTTACCAGTGTATCCGTATAAACAGGGAAAATAGCCCGTTTATCGGCATCCAAGGCTACCTGAAGTTTAATCTTCGCCTGGTCACCGATATAAATTTGCAGAGAATCAATGGTAGCATCTACTGTTACCGACTGAGCCACTGCCTTGCCAGTCAACATCCCCAATAGGGTTATCAGAAATAGATATCTTTTCATTTTTCCGATTAATTTCGTTTCGCAAACAAATTCATCAATGCTTTGACATAGTCCTGATCGGTGCGTACCGACACATTATCGACATTACTTTTAGTGAATGTTTCGTTCAGTTCCACCTGTTTATTCACCCACCAGTCGTGATGAGCACGACGAACAGCACGCGACGAAGTATCAATCCACTGCTCATGTCCAGTCTCAGCATCCTTTATTTTCATCAAACCGATAGCCGGCAGTTCCTCTACCCTGCGGTCATACACCTGGATAGCTACCATATCATGTTTCCGGTTGGCGATAGTCATTGCATTCTTAAAGTTCCCCTGATCGATGAAATCGGATAACAGGAAGGCTGTACAACGACGCTTCATCACGTTTGTCAGATATTCCAGTCCGAGCCGGATATCAGTCCTTCGACTCTCCGCTTTAAAGTCAATCAGTTCGCGAATAATATATAAGATATGCTTACGCCCTTTCTTAGGCGGAATGAATTTCTCTATCCGGTCAGAGAAAAAGATAACCCCGATTTTATCGTTGTTTTGGATAGCCGAAAAAGCCAATGTTGCAGCTATTTCCGTCACCATATCCTTTTTCATCTGCTTCACCGTACCGAATTCCAAACTACCGGAAACATCCACCAGCAACATAACGGTCAGCTCGCGCTCTTCTTCGAACACCTTCACGTAAGGCTTATTGAAGCGAGCGGTCACGTTCCAGTCAATGTCGCGTATGTCATCGCCAAACTGATATTCGCGCACCTCGGAAAATGCCATACCCCTACCCTTGAAGGCCGAATGATACTGGCCGGCAAAGATATTGTTGGATAATCCGCGCGTCTTGATTTCAATCTGACGGACTTTTTTTAACAGTTCACTTGTTTCCATCTATATCGTTAAATAATTCCGTTAATAAATACCGGCAACGTTCTTTAAAAACGTTGGCTAGATTCTTTAAAAACGTTCACACCATTTATTAACAGGCCTCGGAAGACCTTTAAAAAAATGATTACTTAATTAAGGTACTTCAACCTTATTCAGTATTTTGCTGATAATCTCGTCAGAAGTCAGGTTGCTGGCCTCTGCTTCGTAAGTCAATCCGATACGATGGCGCAATACGTCATGAGCCACAGCACGAACATCTTCTGGAATCACATAACCACGACGTTTGATGAAAGCATAAGTACGGGCAGCCAATGCCAGGTTGATAGAGGCACGGGGAGAACCACCGAAACCAATCATATCTTTCAGTTCCTTCAGATCATATTTCTCCGGATAACGAGTGGCAAATACAATATCAACAATGTAGCGTTCAATCTTCTCATCTAGATATACCTGACGAACAACTTTACGTGCTTCAATAATCTCCTGAGCTTTCAGAATAGGCTTCACATTGAATTTATCGCCATTGATGTTCTGGCGGATAATCAGTTTTTCTTCTTCCATCTTCGGATAGTCGATAACCACTTTCAGCATGAAACGGTCTACCTGGGCTTCAGGCAACGGATAAGTACCTTCCTGTTCGATAGGGTTCTGTGTAGCAAGTACAAGGAAAGGTTCGGGCAACGGGAATGTTTCCGTACCAATAGTTACCTGACGTTCCTGCATTGCTTCCAGCAAAGCACTCTGTACCTTGGCCGGAGCACGGTTAATTTCATCTGCCAGAACAAAGTTGGCAAAAACAGGTCCTTTCTTTACTTGAAACGTTTCGTCTTTCTGACTGTAAACCATTGTACCGATAACGTCGGCAGGCAGCAAATCGGGAGTAAACTGTACACGACTGTATTGTGCATCGATCAGTGAGGCAAGCGTCTTAATCGCTAATGTCTTTGCCAAACCGGGCACACCTTCTAATAATACGTGTCCATCGGACAGCAAACCGATTAACAATGACTCTACCAGGTGTTTTTGTCCTACAATGATCTGGTCCATACCAGCAGTAAGGTTGGTAACAAAAGAACTTTGTCTTTCAATCCGCTCGTTCAGTTCGCGGATATCAATTGTTTCAGCCATAAATACTATTATTTTTATTGTTTAAATTCCATTGATTTCTCCAGTATGCTACTGGTAATTATTTTTTTCGCTCCCAAAAGTACAGGAATAAATTAACCATACCAACTAATTTTTATTAAAAAACAATTAGATTAAACTACTTTCATAGAGTTTAGTAGTTAACAATAGTTTCTGAAAAGAATTTCAAATTCGCAGACAGGGATAAATAGCAAATCACCCCTGCAAGTGAAGTATTATCAACTTGCAGGGGTGCAATATTTTCTTTTATTTCTTTTCAAGCTCCGGTATCTTGATTACAGTACCATACGGCACATGATCGGGATTCTTTATAACACCCGAATTATGCTTCACAATATAGGGCCACAGAGCCTTAGTTCCGTAAAAGCGAAGTGCAACCTTTGTCAGAGTTTCTCCTTCTTGGATAGTATAAGTAGTTTTCGTACCTACAATCTTATAATTTACAGAGTCTGGCTCAAAAGGAGTAGCAGCAGCCTTCTTTGTCTCTTTTTTAGGAGCAACAACAGGAGTTTCCTGTTTTACAACCGGCTTCGGTTCTTCAACAACTTTAGGAGTAACAACTTCTGCCACAGTATCTTTCTTCGCAACCACAGTTGCGGTATCTTTTTGAGTAATACTATCCGTCAGAACGACTGGAGCAGCTGGTTTCTCTACTTTTTCATCAGCAACTTTCTCTTTTGATGGCGTAGACATCCTATCCAATAAATCCGGATAATACATAAAAGTAACAGCACCTATACACAGCAATACTACAAGCACTACAATTCCAATGAAAAACTTCATTGTAGAGCTATCTTCCTTATTCACAGGAGGTAATGGAGGTTCAGGAACTTCATAGGTAGGCACCAATTCTTCTTGAGCCTTTTGTTCTATAGGAGCTTCTGCTACAGGCTCATCCATTGGAATTACTGATTCCGCCACAGCTAAATTAGATTCTTCAGACGATACTACAGATTCCTCGGATGAAAGAATTGATTCAGCCTGATAAACAGAGGGTGCTTCTTCCGAAACCGACTGTTCTTTTATATCCTCTACGACTTCCTCAACAGTCTGAATCACTTGTTCTTCAACTGTCTCTATCAATTCTTGTTCAGCATTTTCAGTTTTCTCTTCAATTACTTCAGCCGTTTCTTGAACAACAACCTGCGATTCTACAACAACTGTAGAACTTTCAGGTTCTACAAAATTCTCTTCTTTTTCCTCTTCTTCAGAATTATCCCCCATTGCCGTATCTTCTAACACTGTTTCATCGTTCAATACCACAGTTTCAAAATGCGAAAAAGGTTTGTTTATCAAATCTTTTAAAGTTGGCTCCGGAGTAAATGAAACCTTTGTATGTCCTTGTATTTCAAAACGTTCACCCGTGTTTATATTTACGCTTTCACGACTATCCACGTCAATCAGCTTAAATGTACCCAAGCCTTTAATCTTCACATACTTATCGCTCTCCAATGATTCTTCAATCAACTGGAAAAATTCTTTTACGAAGCTCTCAGCATCCGTTTTATCCATGCCATGCTTTTCGGCAAGCATTTCTATTAAATTCTGTATGTTCAGCTTTTCATTCATATTTATGAAGGGTTACTTGAGTAGAAGACGACATTATTTAAACTTATCTTTCAGAGTCGTACTGGGTCTATAGGTCAGCACCAACTTAGGTGGAACCAACATACGCAACTTTGTCGTTGGATTGATGGTAATACGCTCCGCTTTCTTCTTTACCTCAAAAGTACCGAAACTTTGTACGGAAACAATATTCCCTTCTTGCAGCTGTTGTGTCATATCCGACAGTAAAGATGCAATAAGTTCGGATGTATCCTTTATGGTATATCCCAATCTTCGTGACAGTTCTGAAGTAAATTCTTTATTATTCAAAATCCAGCTATTTTTATAAAGTTCGGTGCTATATTAGCAAAACTTCCGCATATACACAAATTCTTCGGGAAAATTATTTAAATAACCTGTCCAAAAAGGTCGAAATCATCGGAACTTATTATCTCTACCTGGTAAAAGTTACCAATAAGCAATGTTTGTTCACCACGCTCTATCAATACTTCCGGATCCACTTCAGGAGAGTCAAATTCAGTACGGCCGATATAATAATCCCCTTCCAGACGATCAATGATAACTTTCATGGATTGCCCCACTTTTGCAGCGCTCAATTCGGCAGAAATACCTTGTTGAATGGACATCAACTCATCCAAACGCGCCTGCTTTACTTCCTGAGGTATTTCATCCGCATAATGCGCAGCCGCGTAAGTACCTTCTTCTTCCGAATATGCAAAAGCCCCCATTCTATCGAAACGCACCTTACGAACAAACTCTTTCAACTCTTCAAAATCCGCCTCTGTTTCTCCGGGATGCCCTACCATTAAAGTCGTACGCAAATGGATACCAGGCACTTCTTTGCGGAATTGTTCTATCAGTTGATAAGTTTCTTCCTGAGTTACATGACGACGCATTTTTTCCAACATCGGATTGCTAATATGCTGAAGAGCTATATCCATATACTTACACACATTAGAACGCTCACGCATCACCCGAAACAAATCTGTAGGAAAATGTGCGGGATAAGCATAATGTAAACGAATCCATTCTACCCCGGGAATTTCAGATATACGTTCTATAAGTTCAGGAAGCATTTGCTTCTTATACAGATCCACACCATAGTAAGTCAACTCCTGAGCAATTATCTGAAACTCTTTTACTCCCTTATTCACCAGGTAACGGACTTCATCCAAAATTTCCTCTACCGGTCGCGATACATGCCGCCCCGTAATAATCGGAATAGCACAATACGAACACTTCCGGTCGCATCCCTCCGATATTTTCAGGTATGCATAGTGTTTAGGAGTAGTGAGAGTACGCTCTATATGAAGTTCTTCGTGATAAGCTTTACCCAAATCCTGCAATAACTCCGCCCAGTTAAATTTACCATAAAACTTATCCACCTGCGGAATTTCAATCGCCAATTCTTTCAGATAGCGTTCAGAAAGACAGCCCATTACATATAACTTTTCCAGATTTCCTTCTTCCTTTGCCTGTGCAAATTCCAAGATCATATTAATGGACTCTTCTTTAGCATCGCCGATAAAACCACAAGTATTGATAACGGCAATCTCTCCTTTAGGCTTTTCCGTATCATGAGTCACGTGATATCCGGCTTCTTCCAACTGGCGCATCAAATGCTCCGAATCCACTAAATTCTTAGAACACCCTAAAGTTATGATATCAATCGTTTTCCGTTTCATGCATTCTCCCCAAACAACGAGTCAACAAATTCTTTCTTACGGAACACCTGTAGATCTTCCATACCTTCACCCAAGCCAATATACTTAACAGGTATCTTAAACTGATCAGAAATGCCGATAACAACTCCGCCTTTCGCCGTACCATCCAACTTAGTGATAGCCATTGCTGTTACTTCCGTAGCTAACGTAAATTGCTTAGCCTGCTCAAATGCATTCTGCCCAGTAGAACCATCCAGCACCAATAGAACTTCATTGGGAGCATCAGGAACCACTTTCTTCATTACATTTTTAATCTTAGTCAACTCATTCATCAAGCCAACCTTATTGTGAAGGCGGCCGGCAGTATCAATAATTACCACATCAGCATTATTAGCAACAGCAGAGCTTAATGTATCGTAGGCCACGGAAGCCGGATCAGCTCCCATCTTTTGTTTTACGACAGGTACTCCTACACGTCCACCCCAGATATCCAACTGTTCCACAGCTGCTGCACGGAAAGTATCCGCCGCTCCCAAATAAACGTTTTTACCTGCTTTCTTGAATTGGTAAGCTAACTTACCAATAGTAGTTGTTTTGCCAACGCCATTCACCCCTACTACCATAATTACGTAAGGTTTCTTCGCAATCGGTGCTTCAAAATCATCTACATCGTCCGAATTATTTTCCGTTAGCAAAGCAGCGATTTCATCGCGCAAGATAGTATTCAGTTCCTGCGCATTCATATATTTCTCAGATGCGGCACGCTTTTCTATACGTTGAATTATATTTAACGTCGTCTCTACCCCCACATCCGAAGTAATCAGCACTTCTTCCAGATTATCAAGCACTTCATCATCTACTTTCGACTTTCCTGCCACAGCACGGGCAATCTTTCCGAATACACTTTCTTTCGTCTTAGATAATCCTTTATCTAAAGTTTCCTTCTTTTCCTTTGAGAAAAAACTAAAAAATCCCATATCCTATTTTTTTGTACAATACATTATGCTACAAAGATATAACAAAGTAATGAAAGTACGGGGATAAAGTACAAAAAAAATCCCCTTACCGGAATACGATAAGAGGACTTTATAATCAAACGTCTTTCGACGGACTATCTTATTTCTTGAAAAAGTCTTGTACTTTTTCGTTCAATACCATTTGTTCATCAAAGATGTAAGCACCAGTCTTCGGAGACTTAACCATCTTGATAACCTTTGTATAAGCACGACCTTCTTTAGAACCTTCGTGCAAACTTGCTACAGTTTTCTTTGCCATGGGTTATACTTATTATTTAATTTCTTTATGTACTGTTACTCTTTTCAAAATAGGATTGTACTTTTTCAGTTCCAATCTTTCAGGAGTATTCTTTCTATTCTTGGTAGTGATGTACCGGGACATTCCTGGCACGCCGGATTCTTTTTGTTCAGTACATTCAAGAATCACCTGCACTCTGTTTCCTTTGCTTTTCTTTGCCATCGTCAGTGATTTTAAATAGTTTTAATTAATCCAGCAGCAGTAGCATCTTTTAAACATGCATTTAAACCTCTTTTATTAATCAAACGAAGACCATCGGCTGAAACATTCAGGCGAATCCATCTGTCTTCTTCTGGCCAATAAAAATTTCTCTTGAACAGGTTGATCGAGAATGTTCTCTTTACTCTTCTTTTAGAGTGAGATACATGGTTTCCACCCATTGCTCTTTTTCCGGTTATTTGACAAACTCTTGACATCTCTCAGTATTTTTTATAAACGCTTTCCAAACAGGATGCAAAGGAAATACATTTTTTTCAGATAAGCAAATGTCTTACAAAAAAAGTTCGAATAATTTCCCCGTCATGGATTTATACCTGCCTCAAACTGGGAACAATAACTGTCCGCAGTCCCCGTTTTTACTACGATATTCATCAGGAGGTTTGCATTTCTACCGGCAGCTTTCACCAGATAATGGATCAAGGTTTTCACCGATTTATAATTCTGGTCTACAATTTTATACCCCCACATGCCATTCATCGTCTCGCAAGTCTCTAACGGCAAACGGCTGATGTCCTGTCCGGACAAACCGGCATTATTCTCTCCGGGCAAATCCCGTTCAAAAATCTGAATATCTTCACCGGCAAAAGGTACCTGGTGATGGTTATTACCGATCAGACAAGCCGGTTGTAACCGATGGATCATGGCATATTGCTCAGGCAACTGCCAATCGAATCCGGGATCCTGATCATGGTCCCACCAACCGTCGAACCATATGGCACCGATCGGTCCGTAATTGGTCAGTAACTCAGTAATCTGATCGTTCATAAACTGATAATACGTTTTCCATTCTCCATGGGTCGTACGTCCCGTACCACGTCCGGTCCGCCCCAACGGATAATAATCGTCCCGGTCCCAATCCAGATGAGAATAATAGAGATGTAATTTTATCCCTTGTTTATGACATTCTTCTGCCAATTCCTTCAAAACATCCCTGCCGAAAGGTGTCGCCTTGACGATGTTGTAATCCGTAAACCGGGAATCGAACATAGAAAACCCCTCATGATGCCGGGTAGTAAAACAAATATATTTCGCTCCGGCCGCTTTTATTGCAGCCACCCATTCAGCCGCATCGAAACGGGAAGGATAAAAAGCAGAAGCCAACTTGCGGTATTCCATGTGGTCCAGGTTCTGGTTCGTCATCACCCATTCCCCCTGAGCCAACATACTATACAACCCCCAATGTAAAAAAATACCGAATTTACTATCCTGAAATTCTTTCCGGGCTTCCAGATTTTCAGGAGACGGTACATAAGCATCCTGAGCCTTTCCACCCAAACAGAGCAGAAGTAACCCTAATACAACAAATCTTTTTTTCATAATTATGGTTATTTACTTAATTCTAAAATCCAGCATCGTCTTTCCATCCAATGTCATTTGCACTTTATCGCCCGGTCTGAGTCCCCGGAAACGGAAGGGGTGTCCGCAAAACAGATAATCACCGATTTTCAACGTATGAAACTCAGACGCAAAAGAAACCAATTTTTCAATGCCCACCGGTACATGCTGTTTATTCCCGGAAGTAACGACTTCACCGTTCACCTTCATTTCATAGTTTGCCTCTCTGGTTTCCTCTATACCCATCAAAGCACTGATAGCACAAGAGCTGTCAAAAGAGGCTGCCATGATCCCGGGTAATTTTTTTGCAATCAGCTGTTCCTCCAGCGAATCGGCATAAAACCGGACTCCGACTCCGATCTCTTCAAAATAACGGCCGGCAAACCGTTCTCCCACACTTTTTCCCAACTTACAAATTCTGACAACCAACTGAGGCACACCGCTCACCTGTTGTGTATAATCCGGTATATAAAAATCCCCGTTATTCCTTAACAGCACATCATCCCCCACCGGTACGACAGCCACCTCTCCGGCGTCGTTATATTCCGCACACAGTATTTTCATACTTCAATCTTATAAATCAAACTACCGGCTTCCCGTTTAGGTACGTGATGGCCACCTTCAGCATCCCTCCAATACCGATAATCCTCCCCTTTCATTTGTTCCAGCACCACCTTTTCTTTCGGTTTTCCCAAAGCAATCACGTAGTTGATTTTCAGCTCTTCGGGTAAGTGAAACAGACGACGTAAATCTTCATTCCGGAAAGCCTTGATTATACAGCCTCCCCACCCCTTTTCTACCGCTCCCAATAAAATCGTCTGGGCCTGAATGCCGTCATCGCACAAACAATTTTCAACAATCCGGGTATCTAACAACTGGATCAGGTAAGCAGCCGGACGTTCTCCTTCTTCAGGTCCGTCCCAATCTTTCAGATATCCCGCCCAAGCCAGCTGTGGAAAAACCTCCGCACACTTTTCCTCCTCATGAACAATTACATATTTCAAGGCTTGTGCATTCCGGGCGGAAGCACACAAACAAGTCAAACCGACCAATTCTGTCAATTCTTCCTCTGAAATCCGTACCTCTTGCTCAAACCGCCGATAACTACGATTTCTCAATAATAAATCTTTCAACATATCTATTTACTTTCAGGTTTATCCTATTTTCGCTGTTTTAATCATTATAAATTGTAAATTTGCCGATACCAGTAGTCCCTACCGACTATTCAACAAAAATAACAACAAAATACAATAAGCCCAAATAACTCTTTAACTTTTAATTCGATATATGGCTTCTTTTCTTCAGTTACTGGCAAAGGATATTATCCGGAAATACGGTACGGATTTCGCCGATCTGACTATTATTTTTCCTAATAAAAGAGCCGGTCTCTT
>ENA-USYV01000675-USYV01000675.1-human-gut-metagenome-genome-assembly--contig:-NODE-675-length-38393-cov-12.762005_pt1 | contig 38393 bp, 25 predicted proteins | sample MGYA00250066_ERZ773514 | MGnify/ENA primary metagenome ERZ773514 (study PRJEB29103, sample SAMN06112049) | human gut metagenome | biome: human gut; feature: ankylosing spondylitis patient; material... | reverse complement strand
AGAAGACGGCATACGAGATGTAGCCGTGACTGGAGTTCAGACGTGTGCTCTTCCGATCTGTCAGGGTCAGGTTTTTGCTCTCCACCGGCTCGGAGAATTCCACCGTGATGGGCACCACCTGGCCGTAGCGGTAGCTGCCCGCCGGGGCGGTGACCTCCACCACCCGGGGCTTTGCGTCGTCCAAAAGGTAGGGAGACTCAAGAACCAGTCTGTCAGCAGAGGCAAGGTCATTGGTGATTCGGATATTTATATCAAACCTTAGATGATCCTCTGTCCGGTCCGTTGAAATCAGATTTAAATACGGCGTCAAATCAACCTTTTCAGGAAGATAATGAGGGTTTTCCCAACTGACCAGAGATTGCTCGTTCACTGTAACATCCACACTCTCTGCTGCATAGGTATCCGTACCAGCCCTTTGAAAACCAAATTTTGTGGCAATCCCGTCCTGCACCAGAGGGAGGATCTGGTCGTCATAAACATAGTCAAAAGTAATGAGGTTGCAATCATAGAACGACTTTCTGATAATCTCAATTCCGATCTGATTGACCGGTTTGTTCTCCTCCAGCCCTGTCTGTGCAAGGAGCGTATAGCCGTTATCGTAAATATAGTCTGCATTCGACCGGATCTTTGTATATTGAACCTGGTGTCCCTTAGAGTTATTGACTGTCAAAATAAGCCATGGAGGATTCTCAAAGTTCTCAAACTCACCGAACCCAGTTCCGTTTTTAAACATAAAATTCTCAATCTCAACCGGGGTTTCTTGTGATGATTCATATGGGTAATAGATCAGATCAAATTCCTGCCCCCCAGCCTGCCCGATTGCGTCACGGTTCAACTCGGGGTACGTATAATCGCTGTGGACCAGCACGGTGGTATACTTCTGGAACGTCCGCGAGTATGTTCTTTTCAGAGACGGACACGTTTGTCAGTATTGTCACGACAGATCGAAAGACCCGGTGCTCAATGTTCATCACCTGGAAAGCAGACGTACCGGCGGAGATTCGCCCGGCAACCTGATTACGCTTTGTGAGACGTGCCATAAGGCGCTTCATCGCGGCGAAATCAAGCTGAGGGCCAAGCGCGGTCAGTCGTTCCGTGCGGAAGCCTTCATGGGAATTATGCGCTGGGAGGTTTTGAACCGCCTAAAGGTGTCGCATTCTGAGTTGGAAGTGGACAACACCTACGGCTACCGGACTAAGCACGCACGGATCGCGAACGGTATTGCCAAGTCGCATTGTGCAGATGCCTTTTGCATTGCCGGCAATCTCGGTGCCAAAAGGCTCGGCGAATTCCTGTTCCAGAAGCAGACGCGTCGGAACAACCGGCAGATTCACAAGCTTTCCATCCTCAAAGGCGGCATTCGAAAGCGCAATCAGGTTTCCTTCGAGATCAAAGGCTTCCGTCTTTTTGACAAGGTTGCCTGCAAGGGAGAAGAAGGCTTCATTTTCGGCCGTCGATCATCCGGGAGCTTTGACGTCCGAAAGATTGACGGAGCCCGCATTTCAGCCGGGATCAGCTACAAGAAGCTGCGTCTGCTGGAAAAGAGACGAACCTATTTAACAGAAATTCGAAAAGAGGAGGCGCTTCCTCCCCTGCCTGAAGGCAGGGATCTCCGCGCCTAAATATGATGACAGTAGGCGTCTGTACAAACTATGAGATAAAGACCACAAATTCCTCCAGCTTTTGCCGAAACAACTGGAAGTTGTGGGACCCGCTGCTTTGCTCATTTTGCGTGACCGCATTTAACAAAAAACAGGTCTGAAACTAGAATAATTCTCATTTCGAACGAAAAGCGAAGGTTAAACATCATGGGTGAATCTAACAAAGTATTGCTTGGTGTCCTCGGCGGCGTCTTACTCGGTGCTTTTGGTGCCGCTGTCGTCAAACGCGGAAATCTTCGTCCTCATGCTGCAAAAGTCCTTTCTTACGGATATGACATTAAGGATGCGATTATTGAGCAGGCTGAAACGCTCAAGGAAACATGTGAAGATTTAGCTGCCGAAGCCAAAGAAAAATACGAAGACCGCAAAGCCGAAGAACAGAAGCCGGCTGTGACGCCTGCTCCGACTGTTGTCCCTGAAGAGCCTAAAAAAGAATAGGTCGGACTTTCTGATAAACGCTTCAGAAATTTAGCTGTCGAGGTTTTTATGGATTTTCGAGTGGTATCGAAGACGCGCCGTCGTGCGCGTTTTCGCTCTGATTTCAAATTCGGATTTGAGGCCGCCGAGCAACTGGCGGACAAGATCGAATTGATTCCCGGCATTGAAGGCGTAGAAGTGAACGCCCGCACGGGCAGTGTGCTGATCGTGTTTAATGCTGCGAGCGCTTTTGAGAAAACGCGATCCCTCCTTGAGGAAGAGATCGAAACTCTAAACTCGATGCCTAAAACCATACCGAGAGGAACCAGTCTGGTTTCTGACGTTGCTTTCTGGCCGGTTGTCCGCTTGGTCGCGCGGAACCTGATTCCGTTTCCGCTGCGTTTGGGGCTTTTTATCAATAGCGTCAAAGACATTTTCTACGACGGTTTCAGCAATTTATTCAAAGGAAAGCTGAGTGTCGAAGTTCTGGACATGAGTTCTATCCTGCTGGCCTTGATCATGCGGGACTTTAAAACGGCGAGTACGACCGCGCTCCTGCTCGGTCTGGGAGAACGCCTTGAAGAGTGGACGCGCAGAAAGACGATGGCAAATTTGACGGAGTCTCTGGCAGTCAATGTAGACACCGTTTGGATTGAGAAGGACGGCGTTGAGCTTGAAGTTCCGTTTGGTTCCATAACGGAAAAAGACACGGTCATCGTGAGAGCCGGGTCCGCAATTCCCGTCGACGGTGAGGTTATCGGCGGCGAGGGGATGGTGAACCAAGTCTCGATGACAGGCGAGCCGCTTCCGGTACATCGCTATTGCGGGAGCACGGTTTTTGCGGGAACAACGCTGGAAGAGGGCAAACTTCTTATTCGTCCGACAGGAATCGGCTCAGAAACCCGACTCAACAAGATCGTGAGCTTCATTGAGAGCAGCGAAAAAGCAAAGGCGAGCATCGAAGGGCAGGCCGTCCGCTTTGCCGACCGAATTGTCCCGTACAGCTTCTTATTAGCAGGTTTAGTGGGTCTGGCGACCCGGAACTTGGCAAAAGTGGCTGCTGTTTTGATGGTTGACTACTCCTGCGCCTTAAAGCTCGCGACGCCGATCGCATTTTTAAGTGCGATGAAGGAAGCTGCCAACCATAAGATTTTGATCAAGGGCGGTAAGTATTTAGAGGCCTTAGCCAAAGTCGATACCGTCGTTTTTGATAAGACCGGAACCTTAACGGTCTCCTCTCCGAAGGTTGCGGAAGTGATTTCGCTGGATCCTGACTGGACGGAGAATGAGGTTCTGAAAATTTCTGCTTGTCTGGAGGAACATTTCCCGCATCCGGTCGCTCGCGCTGTGGTCAAAGCCGCAGAGCAAAAAAATTTAGAGCATGAAGAGGAGCATGCTGAGGTTGAGTATATTGTCGGCCACGGCATTGCCTCAAAATTGCGCGGCCAGCACCTTGTAATCGGTTCTCGTCACTTTGTCGAAGAGGATGAGGGCGTGTCCTGCGCATTCGCGCAATGCCAAATTGAAGCCATTGCCGCCAAGGGTCACTCCGTCCTTTATCTGGCAATGGGTAAAAAGCTCGTAGGTTTAATCGGCATCGAAGATCCGCTAAGAGACGAATCGAAGTATGTCATTGCTCGCCTTCGCCAGATGGGCATTCCGCACATTGTGATGATTACCGGAGACGGAGAAAAGACGGCAGCCAATGTAGCGGCTCGTCTCGGAATTACCGAGTTCTACTCCCAGGTATTGCCTGACGGGAAATCGGCGATTGTGTCCCGTCTGGAAAAAGAGGGCAGAAGGGTTTTGATGATTGGTGACGGCATCAACGATACGCCTGCACTGTCTGCTGCTTCGGTCGGCGTCTCGTTGTCCGACGGAGCAGATCTCGCCAAAGAAGTTGCCTCAGTCGTTCTGCTGGGCTCTGATTTAACCCATTTACCGGTAGCTCTGGATCTCGGAAGAAGAACTTACGCGAGAATCAAAACGAATTTCAGAACGACCATCGGACTGAATACGGCGTATTTAGTCGGAGGTTTGGCCGGATTGATTATGCCTGCGACCGGAGCCGTTCTTCATAACGCGACAACGCTCGGCGTGGCCTGGAACGCCCAGCGAGCTAAACTTCCCGGCGACACGTCCGACTATGCGCCTTTTCTACTGGAGTTTGCGCAATGACTTTCATAGAACAAAACATCGTAAGCCGCACTAAAAGCCGGATTCGTTTACGTATTCCGCAGCTCAGAAACAATGAGACGGCGGTAAAAATTTTCGAAGCAGTCAGAAATGTTGCCGGGGTTGAGACCGCAGATATCAATGAGACAACCGGCTCTTTGCTCATCCGATTTGTGCCGGAGCTGTTTGACGAGCAGCAGCTTGAAAAGATTCTTCAGCACAACCTCGAAGGACTGCCTGTCAGCAGCCGGGGCGGGCCTGAAAAAATTCTGAGAAGCAAAGAACTTCGGAAAGTTGAGAACCAAAGTATGATGCTTTTCGGCGGGGCAACCCTTGCATCAATTTTTCTGAAGAATTGGAAACTTCATACTTACGCGGGAATTGCGTACACAGCTTTTACGCTCCTTCATATGTATCGATATCGAAAGACCTTGACGAGATAATGCTGAGCCTCCGAGTTTCGGGGGCTTTTTCTTAATTCGTCGGTCGCCTTTTCAAATTATCTATACCCTTATTAAGGGAAGGGGAGGAAAATGTTGCGTCCAAAACACGATCGAAGACGACGTAGGGTCTATTTTTTCTAAGATGTTTTCCTTATTGCAATACCCATTTTTTAACCCCTTATCCTCTTTCTTAAAGCCCCTTATCTGCTTAATTTTTTATCCGCGTAAGTTGAAAGTTAGTTGTTCGGAGCAACAACTTTCACTTGCCGTCAATGAGCGGGTCCCTACTGCGACAAGCCCATTCGACAACTTTTAGCCCCGGTTTTCGGATTTCCCGAATTGAACGGAACAACAGGAACTACCTCTAAGGGATTAGTCCGTTCAGTCTAAAAACAGGGGTTACCCTTAGTATGAATATCTTATTTGTGTCTTTCTAACCTTAACTTAACCTGAAGGTGGGGAAAGGTATTGCCTTTGCATTCCTTATTCCCATTTCACACCTACCGAGGCCTAGATATTCGGAGCAGCTTAATTATTCGAAAAACCTCTGCCTCACCTGGAGAAGATATGTTACGAGAGACACGAAAAACAGCGATAGGCTTAGGCCTTGCAGCTGCTATGGCGACATCATGTGTCTATGCAGCAGACGGTCAGCCCCTCCCGACACCTAAGGTTAATGAGATCACCCAGAAAGTATGGGCCAATCCTGACCTGACGGAACCGACTAAGGGCATCCGTACCCTGCAGGACTACATCGTCCAAGAAAAAGAACTTTGGGATTTTTTATTCCAAAATCATCCCATTTTTGCGACTTACGGAAAAGACGGACGAGTGATCGGCACTCCGGTTATCTCTACCCGCGGCTCCGAGTACCTTGGTGAAGGCAACGCCCAGAAGTACTCCGCTCATCAGGACGGCAAGCGTCCGATGGCTTCTCAGTACCGTTTAGGCCAGCGTTCAATTCTTGACTTTCCGAATAAATTCGTAGGTCCTGAAAAGTGCGGCGAATGCCATGCAATTCAATATGAACAGTGGAAGCGTTCCCGTCATGCTAAGACTCTTCGCTTCCCCGGCGAACATCCCGAAGTTGATAACGACCTGAAGAAGAAACTTTACGGTTCTGAAGCCTCTATTCTTCCCGACGGTATTACCGCCGACGTGATTTACGCCACCATCGGTACGCCGCGTACCAAATACGGCTATATCGACGGATGGCTGGTTCGCGGCTCCTATCACGTCCGTGACGGCTTGCTCAAAGACGGCACCGGTAAGGTGGTCGCCGGCGGCAACCAGTTCTCCCGCGGATGGGCAGAATGGCTGACACCGGAAAAAGCGAAAGAAATTCAGAAACTGATCCCTGACTTCCCGACAGAACTCAGCCAGTTCGGACCTTCCGCTTCCCACCAGTGGGGTATGACATCCTACGGTTCTACTTATGAAGGCAAACTGCTTTTCCAGGCTGCTTCCTCTTACTGCGAGGTCTGCCACGCCTTCAAGTTTGACTTTAAGGATAAGAAGGAATTCTTCGCAGCCTTGGGCAACCCGAAAGAACTCCAGAAACACACAATCTCTCGCGGTATCGCTTGTGAAGAATGCCATGGTGAAGGCGGACATTTGGTCGGCAACACCAACAACATGAGCACAAACTGCGACCGCTGCCATCAGCGCTTGAACTTCATCGAAGACGAAGTCGATCGTCCCGATGCTAAGGGCAAACTTGAAAAGGCATTCAACGCTAAGACGAAATCTTCCTGCCCGTCCTGCGGTACAGAAGGCGCTCAGCTCTTCATGTCTAAGCACTATGAAAAGGGCATGCGCTGCGTTACCTGCCACGACCCGCATGAAGTCACCAGCAACGACTGGACTTCCGGCGTGACTCGTCCTGCTATTCGTAAGAACTGCCAAGACTGCCATACCACACAGGCTCAGATGGTTGCGAATGCTGACACCCACAGCAAGGTCGACTGCATCGCCTGCCATATGCCGTTTACGATGAGCTGCGAAAACTTTACAGCGATCCAGCGTCCTGATATGGCCGGTTTTGACGCTGTCCGCCGTTCTCACCTCTTCAAGATCATGGTCGATCCTGACAAGAAGATGATGAACCCGGCACCGGGTCAGTCTCGTGCTTCCAACTCCAAGGGCTGGAGAATCTCCAGAGACGAAGAAGGTCACGGTTACGTTGACTTAATGTGGAGCTGCGCACGTACATCTATCGCCGACTTTACCGTTGTCGAAGGCAAAGGCTGCCACAGCCCGTTCCAGTCCGAACTTGATCAGGGCCTGATCTATCAGGACCAGAAAGAGATCTACGGCGAAGTCATGAAGTGGCAGAACCCGATTAAGGAAGGCCACCAGAAGAACGTCGAAGCTCTGACTCGTATCAACAAGCTGCTTGAAGTCACCAAACTCACGCCTGAACAGAGAACGGAAGCCATGCTTCTTATCGACAAGGCCGGTGAAATCATCAAACAGATCCAGGACGACGGTTCTTGGGGTGTGCATGCCTTCAACTACACGAAACAGCGTGTTGAGACGGCACAAGCCTACCTGACCAAGGCTCAGTCCATTATCGATCAGGGCGGTTACAAGGCTGTAAAAGCAACGAAGTAACCACAAAGATTAGTGTCACGTAAACTTCGGGTCTCCGGACCCGAAGTGAAAGCAGAGAAGTAAGAATGAAAAGCAAAATACTCCAAGCCGCGATGATTTCGTTTCTGTGTCTTTATCCGCAAATTAACTTTGCGGGCGGAGGCGGAGAACCGGTTGAAGCGCCTGTCTATGATGAACTCCTCAACCAGATCTCTATGCGCGAAGCCGAGATGCTCTGGCAAGCCGGAATTCCTTTCTACGACGTGAATACGCTTGAAGTATGGACCCAGGGCTACATCCCGGGCGCTAAGTTCTTCAACGTTCGCAACTGGAAAAAACTTCTTCCTGAAAACAAGGACCAAACCATGGTGTTCTACTGCGTGAATAAACTTTGCACGGCAAGCGAAATGGCGGCCCGCGAAGTGATGAAGCTCGGTTACACCGACGTGCGGCAGATGCCTGACGGCATTGAGGGCTGGAAGCTTTCCGGGCGCAAGGTTGAAAGACCTTAAAGCAATTTTCATTCTGTTTGAATCAAATCAACCCCATTTAAAAGTATCACTATGTCGATTCTCAAAAAAACTATGTTGTCGGTCGCGTTGACCTTCGTTTTCGTCGGTTCAGCCCTTGCACAGGACATGACACCGGAGGCCAAAGAGTCTTACAGCTTAGGAGCTTCGCTTGGAAATTACCTTTCCTCTCAGGCCTTCAAACAGTCTGAGCTTGGCGCCGCCGTTAACATGGACCTGGTTGTGGAGGGCTTAATGGATGCTCTGAAGAATAAGAGCAAGTTAAGCGAAGAAGAAATCGTGACTTCGCTCAACACCAGAGCTGAAAAGCTGAACCAGCTCCATGAGGCAAAGGTCAAGGAAGTCAAGGAAAAGAATCGAGCCGAAAGTCTCGCCTACCTTGAAAAAAACAAAAAGAAGAAGGGCGTTAAGGTCCTGGCTTCCGGAGTTCAGTATGAAGAGCTGAAAGCCGGTACCGGTCCTTCCCCGAAAGAAGAAGACGTAGTGACGATGGTATATGTCGGGAAACTCGTTAACGGCACGCCTTTTACGAATGCAGAAGGAACACCTGCTGAAGAAAAAGACGTCGTCATGACCTTGATTCCCGGCTTTAAGGAAGGTTTGTCTCAGATGAAAGAGGGCGGCAAGGCTGTTTTCGTTATCCCGGCTGATAAGGCTTACGGTGAAAACGGAGCCGGTCCGGTTCCGCCCGAATCTGCTCTCATTTTTGAAGTGACACTCAAAAAAGTAGAAAAACCGGGTGCTAACAAAGAATCTAACCAGGCAATGCCGGCAGGACATCCTCCGATGAACGGAAGTCGTCCTAAAATGGCGTGGCCTCACAGTTAATTCTTAAGCAAAGGGAGTTTTAATGATGATCGGATTGGCTGCATCCATCGCTATCGTGGTTTTCTTAGTGTGTATCGTTTTTACCGTTTACGCATTGAGAAGCCGTGCAGCGCGCAGCCACATCTCGATCCTTTCACTGATTATTCTTCTTCTCATCGGTTCGTCGTTGGGTGTGTACGCCTCCGTGGGCCGCTTTTCCGATTGGGAAAAGGCTCAGGTAGACAACACCAAAGATCATCGTCTTGCGGCCAAGATCACTCAAGCTCGCAGAGAGGCGATGAATAAACCTCGCAGTGTGGAAGCCCGCAGAGATCTTGCCGGACTTTACATGCAGGGCGGACTCTTTGACGAGAGCGCAAAAACATTGGATGAAGCTTTAACAATTACCGGACCGAATGCCGGATTGTATGGAGACAAAGCCAGAGCGCTCTATTACCGAGATCATCGTCAGATGACATCGGAAGTGAAGCTCACGCTTGAAAAAGCGTTAAGTCTGAATCCGGCGGAAGCCTCTTCAAGAATGCTGCTTGCGGAACACGCCTTTAGGAATAAAGACTACGCAGCGGCGATCAGCGAATGGGAAACAATCATTAAAGCGCACAGTGCTCCGGAGCGCGAAACGGCAATCCAGCGTGCGATTGCTAACGCTCGGGAGAAGTTAGCCCAGTCAAAATAAATTAGCGACAGACGAATAGTCTGTTTTGGAGAATCACCGTGAGTGCAAACATCGACAGAAGAACATTTCTAGCCGGTACAACCGCGGGTTCCTTAGTTTTGTTATCGCTCGGAGGCTGCAATAAGCCCGACGAGAACAAAGGCGCAATAAAAACGAGCGCAGGATCTGATTCTGGCCAAGCTAAGCCGCATTACGCGATGGTCTTTGACCAAAACAAGTGTATCGGCTGCGGCTTGTGCAAAGAAGCCTGCAACGAAACCAACAAATTGCCCAAGGGAGTTTCGCGCTTAGTGCTCGAACGTCAGACGACTCATGTTCCGGGAACGGCGTGTCCGATTTGCGGAAAACTCGAAGGCTGCGACTGCGAGCGCGTGTACGTTCGTGTCTCTTGTCAGCAGTGCCAGGACGCTCCGTGCGTTCGTGTCTGCCCGACAGGTGCAGCACATCGAGACCCGAAGACCGGTATCGTGACGATGGATCCGGACCGCTGCGTCGGCTGCAAGTACTGCATTGCCGCTTGTCCTTACAACGTTCGATACATCAACTCGGAAACAAAAGTGGCGGACAACTGCGACTTTTGCTTGAAGACCAAACTCGCAAACGGAGAAGAGCCCGCCTGCGTACAAGCCTGCCGTCACGGCGCCTTGTATTTCGGCGACGTCAATGATCCGCAAAGCATCATCAGCCGTCTGCTTCGTGTCAAAGACACGGTTCGTATCCGACCGCATTTGGGTACGGAGCCTAGCCTCAGATACGTCACCGTTCAGAAAGAAGGAGTCTGATCATGTTGGACTTTACTATTGGTCTTACCGAGGGTGTCGCCTGGCCTTGGCCGATTGCCGTGTATCTGTTTCTTGCCGGTATTTCCGGCGGTGCGGTTGCTGTCGCAATCTGTGTGAACCTTTTCAGAGGTGTTCACCTCAATACTCCCATTATGAAGGCGGCGAGTTTGATCGGTTTTATTACGATCGTTCTCGGCATGATCTGCTTGGTGCTGGACCTGACCAATCCGCTCTTCTTCTGGCGAATTCTGGTTTATTACAACCCGACTTCCGTCATGAGCATCGGCGTGATGGCGCTTCTGTTCTATATCCCGCTCGTGTTCGTGCTGATGTGCGTAGCCCTTCAGCAGGAAATTACGTCCGTGAGCTGGCTCAAGTGGCTTGACCCGATCATCAGCTTCTTTGCCAAATTCAGAGTGGCTTTGGACTGGATCGTTCTTATCCTTGCGATTGCGATCTGTGCCTACACCGGCTTCCTGATTTCGGCCCTGATCCGCTTCCCGCTGATCAACACCGCTGTCCTCCCGGCCTTGTTCGTCGCCTCCGGCTTCTCTGCCGGCTGCGCCGCTACAAAAGTTTTGGCCGCTTGCCTCTTCGGTGCTGATCGCCACGGCTCCGATCTGCATGTTCTTCATGCGGCGGAATGGCCGATCATGGCGGTTGAAGCTCTGTGCCTGCTGATGATCATCATCGCTTTGGTCAGCGGAAACGCCGCTGCTCAGGCTGCCTTTGCTGCCTTTACAACCGGAATGTGGGCTCAGGTTTTCTGGGTCGGTGCTGTCGGTATCGGTTTCCTGATTCCGCTGGCGCTGAGTTTCTTCGGAAGCAAGGCATTCCGTACCGGAGCAACTGCTTTTTATACCTCCGGACTGGCTGCCATCTGCGGCATGATGTGCCTGCGTCTATTCATCATTTACGCCGGCCAGATCAACTCCATCTAAAAAGGAAACAGTGCTCCGAGAGTATGCTTTCGGGGCACTTTTCTTACTTTTTGTCAGACCGGCAGAAAGCCGGCAGCTACTATCCCCAGGAACTCTCGTTATGAAGAAGTTTGTTCAAGTCCTTTGCGCAGCTGCAGCTGTCGTTCTTCTTTTCGGATGCAGCAGAAAAAGTGAAGATAAAATTCCCGGCCCTGTTGCCTTTGACAAACACGACCGGTGTCACATCTGCGGTATGGTTATTCTTAACTACCCCGGAGCAAAAGCTCAGGTTTTCGTAAAGGGAGAAAAAGAGCCGCTAAAGTTTTGTTCCGTCAAAGACGGATTTGTCTATGTCCTGCAGCCGGAGAATGCAAAACGAACCGTGGCTTTCTGGGTTTCCGACTTCGGCAATAAGAAAGATATCCCGCTGCATGAAAAGATGCTCTCGGCACAGAAAGCTTTCTTTAACGCTGGATCAGACGTTCGCGGAGCGATGGGCAAATCGATTCTTCCTTTCGCTACCAAGGGAGAAGTTGAAGCCTTTACAAAAGAGCACGGCGGAAAGATTGTGAACTATTCCGAAGTGAACCTTGAGCTTTTGAAGTCGCTCAAAGGTCATTGATTATGAAAAAAGTGCCTTTTCTGTTTCTTTTATTTTTTCCGCTCTTTTGCAGTGCGGCCCAGTGGGATGTGAGCTCGTCTCAGGAACTCCGCGATGCACTTTCAAAAGCGGGGGAAGGGGACGAAATTGTGATGTCTCCGGGAACCTTTGAAGGCACTTTTTCAATTCCTACCAGTCTTTCTCTCCGAGGAAGGAAAGATTCGATCATTGACGCGGGCGGCAAAGGCTCCTGCCTGGAGATCAAAGCGTCCGGTGTCAAAGTTTCGGCTCTCACGCTTAAAAATTACGGTGCGGATCTCTATGAACGAAACAGCGGCGTCTTAATCACTGAAGGCTCGAAAGACATCGTTCTAAAGAGCCTCAAAATAGAGGGGACCGGATTCGGAATTCGAGCCGATAAATCCGAAAAAATTCATATTGAAGGCTGCGAAATTCGCGGCAATAAAAGAAAACACGTTTTAGACCGAGGGGACGGCGTCTACTTTAATTATGTGAAGGACGCCGTACTGCAAAACAACAAAGTTCGCTACACCAGGGACGGATTTTATTTCGAGAATACCGATCGAACACAGAGTAGTGGAAATTATTTTGCAGCACTTCAATATGGTATCCATTACATGTACACGCGCGGAGATTCCGCCTGGAACAACGAAGCTGAAGCCTGTATCGGCGGCTATGCTCTGATGAGTTCTGAAAAAATTCGTCTGTTCGATAATCTCTCCAAGCGTACGGTGGAATTCGGCGTCTTGCTCAACGAAACAGATGCCTCCGAAGTATCAAACAATCACGTTGAGCGCGTTAAAAATCCGCGTGGCAAGCCTTCCTTAGATACCGAAGGGAAGGGCATTTTTATTTATGGCGGCGGTATCAATACTGTTGAAGGCAACAGCTTTGAAGCCTGCGATATCGGTGCAGGCGTGGCCATGGGCGGAGAAGGAACCGTTCTCCATAACAATCGTTTTGTCGGCAATCGTCTGCAGGTCCGATATATTGGTTCTTCTTCTGTGGAGTGGAGCAGGGAAGGCGTCGGAAATTATTGGAGCAGCTATCAGGGCTGGGATTTGAATCAGGACGGAGTGGGAGATATTCCGTATCAGCCGAATGACTCCCTGGACAGATTATTCTGGCTTTATCCGCAAAGCCGTTTCTTGATGGATAGCCCCCTTGTCGTTTTTCTGAGGTTTATCACTGCACAGTTTCAGTTGGATAAGGGCAAGGGCATTGTTGATTCCAACCCAATCATGCACGATCCTATTTCGACGAATAAAGGAGCCCTATGAATGCAGTCGAATGCTTAAATGTCTCGTTTAACCGAGGATCACGGATGGTCCTCGATGACATTTCTTTATCTGTTGCACAAGGAGAATTCGTCGCATTGATCGGACACAACGGCGCGGGAAAATCTACGCTGATTAAGCTGTGTCTCGGCCTTATTACGCCGAAAAAAGGGAAAGTTAAAGTCTTAGGGGGAAGGCCGGGCGCCTCTCCCATCTCCGTCGGTTACCTGCCGGAGAATGTGAGTTTCTACGACGGAATGACGATTCGAGAAAATCTCAATTACTTTGCGGATTTGAAAAATATCCCACGTCAAAGAGCCGACGAACTAATTAAATCACTGGGACTTTCAACTGTGGCTGCACAAAAAGTCGGCCAGTGCTCTAAGGGGCAGAGGCAGCGTTTAGGGCTGGCTCAGGCGCTTTTAGCTAAGCCTAAACTGCTTTTCTTGGATGAACCGACGGTTGGATTGGATCCGACCGCGTCGGATTTTATGTATCAGGAGCTCTTAAAACTTAAAGAACGCGGCTGTACCGTCATTGTGTGTACCCATGAGCTTATGTTGGTAGAAGGATTCGCGGATCGAATCGTAATGCTCGTAGGAGGACATAAAGCGGCCGATGGTACGATTCGAATTTTGAGTGAAAAGATGGGCCTGTCTTTTGAGTTGGTTTCTTCAGATGCCCTGAATGCGGCTCGTCAGGATGAATTTCTTCGCTCTTCCGTTATTGGCGGGCGTCTTGTTTGTAAGGGAACGGATCTCAGCCAAAAACTCACTTATTTGGAAAAGAAATACGGCATCACCGGAGTCGGTGTTAAAAATCCGTCACTAATGGATATTTATAAAGCAGCGTTGAAGGAGCACCAAAAGTGAGAAGTTTTTTATCTTCTGTTCGGGTCGTCGCTGCAAAGGAATTCAGAGACTGCTGGAGAAATTTATGGCTGATCGTAGGATCCGCGCTTTTTGCTTGTCTCTCTCTGGCAGTAGTCTTCGGAACGGCGGCAATCGGCGGCGATTTTTCTTTTCGTCCGTTGGAAGCTGTCATGACTTCGGTTGTCACGCTCGGAGTGTTTTTAATCCCATTAATTGCGGTTCTAATTTCTTATGACGCATTTGTCGGAGAGCAGGAGCACGGAACGTTAATTCTTCTTTTAACTTATCCGCTCTCCCGAACGGCGCTTTTAACCGGCAAACTTCTCGGGCAAAGTGCTGCACTCGGCGTTTGCTTGCTTCTTGGTTTTTCCGTATTGCCGCTCCTTACGGTATTAAATGTTCTGCCCTACGACCTCACGAGACTTAGTCTTTTGACTGCTGTTCTGATTTTTTCAGGCTGGCTCTTAGGCTTGGTTTTTATCTTAATTTCTTTAACGATCAGCTTGTTGGCGAAGAATAAGGCGCGGGCCTTAGGCGTTCTGCTCTCTATTTGGCTGCTTTCGGTTCTTTTTTACGATTTAGGGCTTTTGATCATCACGATTGCCTTTGAGCATCAGATCACAAACGAATTCCTGAACATCTTTTTGGCGGCAAATCCGGCGAGTGCCTTCCGTCTTTTTAACCAGCAACTGCTTGAAAATTCGACTATTCCCCTCCAAACTGCGTGGCTTGGGGTATATTTGTGCCTGTGGTCGGCGGTCTTGTTCGTTCTAGACCGTTTTATTTTGAATAAAAGAACTTTCTAATCAAAGGTTTTTAACGAAAGGCGCTCTCCTGTGCAGGCAGAAATTAGTCATTTTGTTCTTATTGCCGCTGCGTTATGTGCAGTGTTTTTGTCTTTGCCGACTTTATTGGGGTCTAAAAGCAGAGCACCGCTTTTCGTTCATCTTTGGAAGCCGGCTTTAGGCATTACTTTTGCAGGTTTAAGCTTTGCTCTGATCATGCTGATCTGGGCATTTTTAACGAATGATTTTTCGATTGCCTACGTTGCCAACAATTCCAATACGAAGCTCGACCCGGTTTATAAAATTTCTGCGGTTTGGGGAAGTCATGAAGGCTCCATGCTCTTATGGGTTTGGACGATTACTGTTTGGGCTTCATTGTTTGCAGTTTTCTCACGAGACGACGAGTTGTTCAAATCCCGAGTGCTTGGCGTTTTGCTCGGCGTAACCGGACTTATCTGCCTCTTCCTGATTTTTACTTCAAATCCTTTTGAACGTCTGCTGCCTTTAGTTCCTCCCGAAGGAAAAGACTTAAACCCGATCCTTCAGGATATCGGCATGATTCTGCATCCGCCGATGCTTTTCTTAGGCTACGCGGGTACTGCTTTGTGCTTTGCATTCGGCCTTGGTGCCTTGATGGAAGGGAAGGTGAGACCGGAATCTCTTCGCGGACTCACAACGATTTCGGTAATTGCGTGGCTTTTCCTGACCGCCGGCAACGTGCTAGGTTCTTGGTGGGCCTATAACGAATTAGGCTGGGGCGGCTGGTGGTTCTGGGATCCGGTTGAGAACTCATCTTTTGTTCCTTGGCTTCTCATGACAGCCCAGCTTCATGCGTTGGTTCTTCTCAGATTCCGTGCCCACCTCACTAAGACGGTCTTGTTTTTCTGCATCGTTTCATTTGCGCTCTGCCTGCTCGGCACCTTCATCGTGCGCTCAGGCGTGATTCAGTCGGTTCATGCGTTTGCCTCAGACCCCAACCGCGGGGCCTTCCTGCTTGTCATTTCTCTGTTAATGGTCGTCCCGGCTTTATTTCTTTTCATGATTCGGGCACCCAAATTTGAGAGTGCAAAGCAAATTTCCGGTATCGAGGATATCTCTTTAGTCTTGGCAGTGCTGCTGCTTGCTGTGACAGCTGTTTGCGTCTTGTTCGGCACGCTTTATCCCTTAGTGCATGAAGCCCTTGGTAAAGGCTCCCTTTCAGTAGGCGCTCCGTACTTCAACTCGATTTTTGCACCAATGGCGATTTTAGCTGCTCTGATGATCGGCGCAGTTCAGTTAAAAAAACCACCGATGTGGACATGGGGTGCGACTTTCATTCTGTCCGCTATCGCCGCTCTTTATTGCGGTTTCTTTACGGAAGTGAAATCTTCTGTTTACACGACTGCCGGTGTGTTTAGTGCCCTGTGGATTATTTGTTCCTTTATGGCATCTCTGCGGTCCAAGAAACACAAGAACTTCTTTGCGCTAGTCGCTCACTTGGGCATAGCCGTCAGCATCATCGGTGTGATCGGCGACACGCAATATTCTCAGGAAGCCGTTGTAAGAATGGGGCCGGGCCAGGGGCGCCCGCTCGGCGACGTGATCTTCGTGTATGAAGAAACCCGCAAGGTCGATACCAATGCCTTCTTTGCCGATGAAGGCAAGGTTCTCGTGCTCAATAAAAATGAGGATGTCATCGACGAACTTCATCCTCAGCGCCAAACCTATAAATCCAACGGCATGGAAATGACGGCGGCCGGTATTTCACATGGCTTCTTTAGAGACTTTTATGTCTCGATGGGCAACCGGTTAAGCAGCGATGAATTTTTAGTACGCCTCAGCATCCGTCCCTTGGTGAGCTGGATTTGGATTGGAGGCCTCATCATGCTTCTATCAGCGGTCTTTTCCTCTGCTTGGCGAAGACGGGAATGGAGTCAGTCATGAGATTAGCACTTAGATTAATCCTTTGTTTTTTTATTGCTTTCGGCACTGCGTCTACAGTTTTTGCAGCGCCTTCTATTCGCGATCAGGCCATAGAAATTTCGAAAGAACTGCGCGATCCCGGTGCCGTCAATCAATCTCTTTATGAGTCCAATGCACCGCAGGCGGCAGAGCTTAAGGCGAAGATTTATCAATTATTGGAAAACGGCGAAAGCCGGGAAAATGTGTTGGAGTATTTTGCTTCTCGCTACGGAAAGCAAATTCGATACGATCCTCCGGTGGATCCATGGACCGCTGCGCTTTGGGTTGTTCCCGCCGTACTTTTTGCCGGTTTGGTGCTGACAGCACTTTTCCTTATCCTCAGACGTAAAAAGGAGAACCCTGAATGAACTTATCGTTCAAACTTTTAGTTGCCGCTGCCGTATTTGCGGCTTCTTTTGCCGTCGGCGCTCAAACGATTTTTTCTACTAACGGCTACAGCACCGGAGAGGCACTTGAAAAGCCGATGGTCATGAAGCCTTTTGTGGAATTCTCCAAGGCTCGTCCTCTGCCGGAACTTAGAATTTTTACGCTTGAAGGCGAGAAAGTCGATTTAGCTAAGTACCGCGGAAAACTTTTGATTTTGAATGTCTGGGGAACTTGGTGTACCCCTTGCATCCGAGAGATTCCTCAGCTGATTGAGCTTCAAAAACAGCTTAAGGGCTCAAACATTGAAATCGTCGGCGTCGCTGTCGATAAAAGTGTCGCAGGTATTCCTAAATTCTTGGCAAGACACAAGATGTCGGAATTTAATACTTGGTCTGACCCGACGGAATCTATCGAAGATGTGATGCCGCTTGAAGTCGTTCCGACCAATTACATTATTGACGGAGCCGGAAACATTGTCGGCTACCTTCCGGGCTATCTGCCGTGGGATGATAAAGACGTCATGCCGTTCTTGAAGAAACTGGCAGAAAAATACGCCAAGCCCAAAGCCAATTGACTCTGATTTTTTGAGCCGAAGCACAAAAAATGATGCTTCGGCATATGACTATTCCTCGCCTTAGAGGCGAGGGTTTCCTTGAATCTCAGCTAAGACAATTGTCTTATTTTTGTCTGATTTCCGGAAAATTAAAATTAAACATTCCGACTCCGACAAGGAGTGAATGTTTATCCAACATGCTGATTTCTGACGGAATCTTCGGAACGAGAATTCAGGCTTCCTATTAAATCGGCGGCGAACGCTAAGTAAATGAATTTTTGGGCAGAAATATTGAACCGATTCAAAATGAGGTGGCTTATCCTCGTTTTGTGCGGCTTTATTTCTGTTCTCTCACAGGCTTCCGAACTCAAGAGTCTCCTGCCGCCCGTGCGTCTTGCTGTCGTGAATTCTTTCGGCTCAAACCTTTCGGTTCGATACTTCAACGGGACGGTGAACGCCATTGCAAAAGCTGTCGCCCCGAGAAGGCTGGTTGTCCAATTTTATGATCAGGAAGTTTTCCTTGATGCCGCTCAGAATAAAGGTTTTGACCTAGCCATTGCCTCAAGCGGGCTTACAGCGCTCATGACGGATGCGAGCAGCGCAGCGGCGCTTCTGACAATCATTAACAGCCGAACGCCGGATCCAAATCATGCCAATGCCGGCGTCATTGTTGTTCGAAGTGATAGAGATGACATCAATTGTCTTGCAGACCTAAAAGGAAAGACAGTTGCCGTTTCCAGCACGAAAGCTTTTGCCGGATTTCTTGCGGTCATGGGAGAGATCCAAGCAGAGGGATTAAATCCGAATCGTCTGTTTAAGTCGGTGACTGCGACACATAAACCGATGACGGAATTGGTTAAACAAGTCGTCAATAAAGAGGTTGATATCGCTTTCATTGCGAGCTGCCTTCTCGAAAACATGGAAGCGGACGGCGTTATCCCCAAAGGCTGTCTTAAGGTCATCAACGAGAAAAAAGACGAAAACTTTTACTGCAAGCACTCCACAAGACTTTATCCCGGCTGGATACTTTCTGCTCAGCCGACGCTTGACTCCAAAACATTAAGAAAAATCATGGAGGCTTTGCTTCAGCTTCCTCCCGGTAAGGAAGAGGGCTCTTACTGGACGGTAGCCACCGATTACGACCAAATGAATCTGCTTCTCCAGCGCATGGAAGTCAGATACTTGGAGGATAGAACAATCGGCTGGATGCTGAATTATTACCGCTGGTATTTCATTGTCGGATGCGGTGCGCTCCTGCTTATTATCCTTAATTGGGCTTATCTAGCCTTTGCTGTCAGACGCAAGACAGAACAGTTGCGTAAAAAGGTTGAAGAAAATCGCGAGTACGAACGTGAAAATCGCAAGATTACAGAGCGAATTGAAGCGTTAGAAAAAGCGAAATCCATCGGCATTATTTCCGCTATGGTTGCCCACGAACTTAAACAGCCGCTTGGTGCCATTAACAACTACTCAGAAGCGATTTTGAGGCAGCTTAAACGCGGAAAGAAACCTGCAGAAGAAATTCTGACGGAGGCACTTTCGGAAATTAAATCCGAAAGCCAAAGGGCTTCCGAAATCGTTGAGTTTGTACGCAATATCGGCCGCAAAGAGCCTCGTGAGAGGAAGCGCTTTAATATGGAGTCGGCCGTTAAACATACGATAGGGCTGATGAAGCGGCTAGGCCGTCTCAACAGCAAATGTACGTTGACCGGCGCAGAAAATTTATTTGTTTACGCCGATCCGCTGAATGTTGATCTCGTTCTTATGAACCTTCTTAAGAATGCCGAAGAGGCGGTGAGAAATCAGCAGAATGCAGAAATTAAAGTAGAAATTAAAAATGCGGGGGCGGATGCTCTCGTGATCATTGAAGACAACGGTCCGGAAATGACGGACGATCAGTTTGCCTCATTGCGGAATCTCGGACAATCCAGCAAAAAAGACGGATTAGGTCTGGGACTCGCAATTGTCAGAGAGCTTTTAGAGGCCAACGGGGGATCTTTGAAACTTGTCAGGATTCCTTCGGGAGGACTTCGCTGTATTGCTTCTCTGCCTATAGCTTTGGAGGATAAAGATGGGCCTGGATAAACTGCAGGAAAAAGCGGTTGTTAGGATTATTGACGACGATGATTCGATGCGGAAATCGTGGCGCTTCCTAATTGAAGGAGAAGGGTGGACAACGAAGTGCTACTCCTCGGCGCTCCGATTTCTGGAAGAAGACGACCGTAATGAGCTCGGCTGTGTCGTGCTTGATGTTCGTATGCCGGATATGAGCGGAATCGAACTTCAGCGCGTAATGATGCTCCAGAAAAACGGCTTGCCCATTATCTTTGTTTCCGGTCATGGAGACATCGATATGGCTGTACAGGCACTCAAAGACGGGGCGACGGACTTCCTTCCGAAACCGGTCAGCGCCGATCGCCTTTTAACGGCTATTGAAAGAGCGGTGAGCAAGGACGTCGAGCGTCGCCAGCAGAATCAGTTGACCGATGAGTATCGGCACGTTTTTGATACGCTCACGGCGCGCGAAAAGATGGTCGCAAAGAAAGTGGCGCGGGGATTGCTCAATAAGCAGATCGCTGACGAATTGCAGATCAGTGAAAAGACCGTCCAAGTCCACAGAGGTTCTGTTTGCCGCAAGCTCGGTGTGAAAAGCGCTGTCGGCGTTGCAAGTATCCTTAGTATTCTTCACGAAGAGGACTCTTCATCGGAAGACATTCGATAAGCGGTAAAGAAAAATCGTTCCTTTTGACTTACCAAAGGAATAATAGCTTTCGGTTTAGTGGGTCAAAAATGTTGTCGTTTCTGCATCCGTTAGTACTTTTGGGTTAATCTATTCTGAGGTATCTGAAGGCCAGTGCGAGGAGGAGGAAACATGAAGGATCCATTCGGTTCTTCTTTGCTTGTTTCTTCTTCGAATGTGGCAGTGAAGCCGCTTCAGCGTGTATTCCACAAAACGACCGCTTCCTATAAATTTCTTTGGTTTTTAGCGATTTTGGATCTTGTTAAGGAGGCATCTCAGGACGCTGGTCCTCTGAGACTTTCCATTTCAGCGATCTGTGCCAGGATGGTTGCGAAATCTTGGATTCCGACCCAGAGATTTAAGTTGTCTTTCGGTCGATGGGACCAAATTACAGCCATTATCGAAGCACTGAAAAATCCGGAGAATGATTTTCCTTTTGACCCGCGATACAAAGAATCGGAAGCGTTAAATGCATTAGAAGGGTTTGCACAAGCGAAGCCGAAAAAATTCAGGAAGATTATTTTTTCTCCCTTAGCCCGATACGTTCCTTATCGTTTTTTGAGCGTCTGGTTTCCTAATGCAGTTGACTCTTTCAAAGAAACAATTGCATTCAATTCAAAGAAAAATCCCTACTATTTCCCCGAAAATGACTTGAGTTTTATCGAGATATCGACAGAATGGCGAAAATACTTTTTGGAGAACTACGCGCTTCTTAAAGACTTTACGTATTGGAATTTTGCCGACTTCCTTCAAACACGAAATACAGCAGTGCCGGCGCTCGTTAAGAAGTTCGAGCTTCCGGAGAGCCGAATTAGTCTTGAAACTCAAAGGAAATTCTGGGCTCCTTTCCTGAGCTCTTCTTATTTGGCGAGAGATATATACGGCAATCAGCTTGATCCGAATAATTTTGCGCTCGATCACTTCTTGCCGTGGACTTTCGTAGTTCATAACCAGATATGGAATTTGACACCGATGGATCGAAGATTAAATTCCTCGAAGAACGATCAGATTCCTCAAGATACTTATATCCGGCCGCTTGCGCTGCAGCATAAAAACCTGGTCCGGTACCATTTTTCTAAGGACCGAAAACGCTCCGAAGATTTCTTTGCGGAGTATGAAAACTTCCTCGGCGTAGATATTGCTGATTTCGTTTCCGCCTCTGATGCTCAGGTAATAGAACTCTTCCAGGAGCATCTTGATCCGTTGCAACAAACCGCATTGAATATGGGATTCCCCTTATGGCAGTGAATGTTAATGATCCGTGCTTGTTCTGCGAATTTCTCAAAAATAAGGAAATTGCGGCCGAAAACGATCTGGCTTTTGCCATTTTTGACGGCTTCCCGGTTAATCCCGGCCACGTTTTGGTCATCCCCAAGAGGCACGTCGCAAATTACTTTGAATTGACGACAGATGAGGTTTTGGCGATCCAAGATCTTCTCCAAAGGATGAAAGCAGAAGTCGACGTAAAATTTCATCCTGACGGCTACAACATCGGCGTGAATGTGGGCGCGGATGCCGGACAGTCAATTTTTCATGTGCACGTTCACCTTATTCCTCGATACAAAGGAGATGTGAAGAACCCAAGGGGAGGAGTGCGAGGCGTGATTCCGGCAAAGCAGAGCTACTAGAGAAGCATCAGAGATAGCTAATTGGAAGTGCGGATACTTCTTTATTGAGGGGAAGGTCTTGCTCAACGAAACAGATTAGAGCACCTTCTCCTCGTTTGTTTCCTGGGAGCAAGTCGAAGTTTTCGACCATCGAGAGGCGCGGGGCCGCCGTTATCTTAGTTTCGATCGGATGAAGTTTGCCGCCGTACTCTATTAAGAGAGGAATTTCCTTGTCTTCTTTGCTTCTAAAATAGGACAGCAGAGGTTCGATGCGCCGATTTCTGTAGCTTTTGAGAATTTCGATGATGACAAAGTTTTCGAACATCAGGTCGCTCATCGCGCCATCCATCAAAGCCTCTTTGGTAGTCCATCCGCTTAAGAAGGCGCAAAGCCCCGTATCTGTGAAATAGACTTTACGGCTTTGAAGTTTTCTATTTCGACCATCCTCTGAATGTTCTGGGAGCAGGTAGACGAGAGCGGTCTTTTCAAGCACGGTCAGGTATGTGTTGAGGATGGTTTCTGAAATTCCTAGTTCTCCTGACAGAGTTCGAAAATTTAATCGCTGGCCGATTCGAGCAGCTACAAGGCGCATAAAGTTAAAGAAATCTTGTTCACTCGGAAGACCGGCAAGATTTTGGATATATCGCTTTAGAAAGGAGCCATAAAACGTTGTCCATTCGATGTCTGAGGTCCATAACTCTGGAGAGGGGCCTTTCCAAATATGGAGAAATACGTCATTGAAACCGATGTATTTTCTCTTTCGGCATTCAGTAACGTACTCTTGTGTCGGAACGAACGCTTTTTGACCCAACCAGCCATTTAGCCCCCTCTGGGATAAACCCAAAGGATTCAAGATGCTGTCGTCCGAATCTCTTGGAACGGAGCTTTTTGACTGTGGAGTCAGAGGAGTGCCAACCATTCAATTGAGTGTCGAAGTCGTTAATGAAAGGAATCTCTTTATGAGTAAAAGAATAGACCTAAAGATTGACCTGAAGCTAGTTGGACATGGATTTTAGTTTTTCTCCTAAATTATATTGTGCTTCTTGTTTTTCATAACAAATCATGGAAAACGATAGATTCACAAAGTGGCTATTTTGAAAATCGTATTCGCATTTCCGTTTTTACTTCTTTTTTGTCCATAGAATGAAACCATTCGATCTTCATTGAAACATTGAAAATGAACAGCACACTGAACCACACCGTTAAAGCTTCGCTTCACAGCGAACGCTTTGTGCTGTCCAATCGAATGTGCCGAATGTGAGTCTGACTTTCCGCTAAGGAATGTCTTACTTACTTCTCTATTTGTCTTTCCCAAAATCCATCTTTAACTCGGGATAAGAGTAAGCAGAGTGAAGGTACATCCAAAAACCGCCCGCTTTTCAAGTCCCGACAATATTAAACAACTAACTTTGTAATAGGTGAAAAGCATGCAACGATTCCAATTTTTAAAACTGGCTGCCGCAGCAGTGATTGCCGTCCCCCTCCTTCTTTCGGGATGCGGCGATAAAAAGACCTCTGAACTTAAAGTCGGTGCAACCGCCGGCCCTCACGCAGCCAATGTCCAAAAGGCCGCAGAAGTGGCTAAGAAACAGGGTTTGAACGTTAAGGTAATTGAATTTACGGACTACATTTCGCCGAACAAGAGTTTGGAAGAAGGCTCTCTGGATATCGCGATTTATCAGCACGAGCCGTTCCTCAATAACTTCAACAAGCAACAGGGAACTCATCTCAAAAATATCGGTGTAGCTGTTGTTCAGCCGATGGGCTTTTACTCAAAGAACATTCACAGTCTGAAGGATATTCCTGACGGCGCAACGTTTGCGATCCCGAATGACCCGAGCAACGAAGGCCGCGGACTTCAGTTAATTGAAAAAGCCGGTTTAATTAAACTGCAGCCGGGCAAAGACGGCTCTGCAATTACGGTTGCCGACATCATCGACAATCCGAAGCATCTGAAATTTAAAGAACTTGAAGCGGCTCAGCTTCCGAGAAGCTTGTCCGATGTTGACATTGCCACAATTCCGATGAATTACGTTATTAGTGCGGGTCTGTCTCCGGAAAAAGACGGCTTCTACTACGAATCTAAAGAAGCTCCTTATGCATTGATCATCATTGCTGCAAGAGAAAACAATGCCAACAATGCAGACGTCCAGAAGTTTGTGAAGGCTTTCCAATCTCCCGAAGTAGCCAAATTCATTAAGGAAGAGTTTAAGGGAGCAGTAGTCCCGGCATGGGAATAATAAAAAATTATGTAATCTCTTGAATAAAAACGGATTCCGCCGAATCAGCACTGGTACGGCGGAAATTTTTCTAACACGCTTTTCTAACAAATTTCGACCTGTTCTAAAAATCTAACAAATCGAATGTCAGATAAATGTTAGAAAAATGCACTTGGGGAGTGGCTTTCATTTGTCACACTGCTCATTAACGAAAGACTATTTTCGGGAAAACGATAAGGCGTTTTGTATCTAAATGTATGCCAAGGGAGCGCCTGAAGTTCTAAGATTAAGGAATCAGGTAGAGGTGCAGACTTTATAAGTAGTTGCTTCCTTTAAAGGAGAATCGGGAGGCAGCAAAAGGAAAGTTTGCCGAAGGCCGATTGATCTCTCCTAAATTGATCGGACCTGGGCCGTCGAAAAACATTCGGCGGACTGTCACTGAACAGTGGAGCGCTACCCGAGGTCTCGAACCTTATTCCTTTTGATATTACCTTTAAGGTCCGGATGCTCGAGGAGCTCCGGAATGAAACATAACAATATCAAGAGGACGAAATGTCTCAAACCAACTCAAGTTCCCGCTTAGCACCGTGGCAGGCCATGACCATGCTTGCCGTAGGTATTGCCATAATCTTTTTCGGGTTGATGGCCTTAAAGGTTAATGCCCGCATCGTTCTTGCCGTTGACGGCGCCATTATGTGCTTAATGGCTTGTGCCTTCGGTATTTCTTATGACAGCGTTCAGAAAGGCATTAAAGACACCATCGCTTCAATGCTTGTTGCAATGCTGATTCTCTTGTCCGTCGGTGTTCTCATCGGCTCCTGGATGGCCTCCGGAACGATTCCGGTTATGGTCTATTACGGTATGCAGGTCATTACTCCGGCACTCTTCCTTCCGGTTGCCTGCATCCTGTGTACATTGATGAGTACATTAGCAGGAACATCCTGGGGCACACTGGCTACCGTCGGCGTTGCCTGTATGGGCGTCGGTGAAGGCCTCGGAATCCCAGTTGAAGCGGCAGCCGGCGCAGTCTGCGTGGGCGCTTTCTTCGGCGATAAAATTTCTCCGTTAAGCGACTCTCCTGTGATCACGGCTACTGTGACGGATACACCGTTAATGGAAGGTATCAAGCATGCCCTGATTTCCACCGGCCCGGCTTATCTCATCAGCCTAATTTTCTTCTTTGTTTACGGTCTGGAATTCAGCGGCGGCTCTGCAGCAGAAAGCGCAACTTACGTTGAAATTTTAAGAACGATTGAAAAGAGTTTTAATCTCAACCCAATTACCCTTCTGCCGGTATTTGTTGTGATTGGCCTGATCGCCTGGAAGAAGCCGACGATTCCGACCTTCGTTGCCGGTATTGCCGTTGCTGCATTCTTAGGCATTTTCCTCCAAGACGTAAGCCTCAAGAACATGATGAACTACATGTACAGCGGCTTTAGCATCCACACGGATTCTGCATTCGTCGACAAGATGCTCAACCGCGGCGGTTTCACCAGCATGTTAAGCACGATCGGATTATTGATGACAGCTGCGATCTTCGGTGCTCCTTTGAGAACTGCCGGGGTTGCAGATGTCTTACTCGACTACGTCAGAAAATTTGCCCGCAACAGCCGCGTCATGGCCTTCTGTGTCATGTGTCTGCACACACTCTTCTTCATGATCACCGGCGCTTACTATGTCAGCTATCCGGTTGTCGGTTCCATGACTAAAGATATGTTCCCGAAATACGGTCTGCAGCGTAAGAACCTGATGCGCATGATGCTGGATACCGGTACGGGTCTTGCTCCGTTGGTTCCGTGGTCTACCACTGGTTCCTACACCGCTTCTACGTTAGGTGTTGCCAACATTGCCTTCTTCGCATTCGCTCCGATGCTTTGGCTCTCTATCATCCTCTCTGCCGTTTATGCATTGACCGGTATCGGTATGGCCAAGCTTGAAGAACAAACCGTCGAGGAAGAAGAAGGTAATCGATTCAACGGCCAGCTGGCAAAGGAGTAAATCATGGAAAAGCTTTTTCAGCGCTGGTATGACTTGATTTCCATTGATTCTGTATCCGGTCACGAAGTCGGAGCAGCAGACTATGTTGCTGAAGCTCTGCGCTCCATGGGACTTGAGCCTCATTACAGTTACTTCCCGGAAGATACTGACAGACAGCGTCCTTCTGTTTGGGCGGTGCTTGACAGCGGCAAGCCCGGTAAAACGATGCTTCTTATCGGTCATATCGACACCGTAGATGTGAACTTAAAGAACTGGAAAACCAATCCTTTCATGCCGGTCGAAATCGACGGCAAGGTTTACGGCCGCGGATCCATGGATATGAAAGGCGGAGACGCTGCGATTCTCACGACGGTTGAGTATTTTGCTCAGCACAAAGATGAGTTTTCCGGAAAGATCCTGATTTGCTTCGTTGCCGATGAAGAAGGATTAAGCAAAGGAACCTATCAGCTCGTTGCCGAAGACGTGGTTCATGCTGATTACGCCATTATGGCGGAGTGCCGCTACAACAATGTGGCTGTGGGTTTCAGAGGGCGCTTCAGCTTTGAAATCACAGTAAAAGGCAAAGCCGGACACGCCAGCCGTTATCCGGAAGTCGGAGAAAATGCTCTGATTTCTGCCGGACGTTTGGCTGCTGCGATTGAAGCACTTCCGACGCTCACGCATCCCAAACTTCATCACGGCACTTGGTGCGTCCGTTATTTGGCTGGCGGCAATTCCGGCGCTCTGGTGGTTCCGGACAGCTGTTACATGTTTGTGGACCGCTATGTCGTCCCCGGTGAAGATGAAGCGATGTGCATCCGTCAGATGCAGGAAGCTGCTGAAAAACTCGGCTTGGCAGACAAAGTGGATATTCATTTGAAACCGCGCAACAGTCCTTACATGAAGTCTTTTGCTGTTCCTGAAGATCATGAACTTGTTGTCAAACTTCAGGAAAGCTTCAAGGAAGTCACCGGCGAAGATCTGCCGATAGATTATGATCCGTCGGTCTGCGACTCTAATATTCTTGCCGTCTCCTGCGGAATTCCCGTTGTCACATTCGGACCCTCCGGCGGAAACATGCACGGAGATAATGAGTACGGATATCCGTATCAGGTCAAGAACTGTTATGAGATTTACAAGAAGACAGTAAAGAAATTGCTTCCTGCTTAAAAACAAACCAATAAACGCCATTTAGAAACGACCTCAAACCACACCCGCGTCGAGAGCTTCAATTATTGGGGCTCTCGACGTTTTCTTAGTTGACAGTTAGCAAAGTACTCTGAACCTTTTGCGGCTCCAGGAGATCTGATAGAGGCGGATTCTAGGATTTTGCGATCCGCGATTTAGGGCACGGAGGCTGCAAAAGTTTCGGCGGCCATTTGAGACCGCCGAGAATTTAAATAATGCGCATCAACGTCTTATTCTTTAGTCGTTTTCTCGTTTCTGCCGGCGTACTTTCCTAAGACGGCATGAAGCTTCTTAAGGTCAATCGGCTTAGAGATATGGTCGTTCATTCCGGCATTGAGCGACTTGGAAACGTCTTCGGAGAAGGCGTTTGCCGTCATTGCAACGATCGGAATGGTATGAGCGTCTTCTCTTAAGAGGTTTCGGATCATTTGAGTTGCTTCTAGGCCGTTCATGACCGGCATCTGGATATCCATAAAGATCATGGAGTAGTAACCGGGTTCATGGGTTTCGAAAGCTTTAACCGCTAGTTCTCCGTTTCCTACCACCTCTGCGGTGTAGCCGGCCATATCCAAAAAGTCTTGGGCGACTTCAGCATTAAATTCATTGTCTTCTGCTAGTAGAACCCTCTTTTTCTGAGTATTTTCTTGAACGACTAGGTCTTTCTCTTTTCCCTTGTGCTCTTTAATACTTGGATCAGAAAGCCAGTTATAGAAGGAGGAGCTGAAGAAAGGCTTGGCGATAAAGCCGTTAATACCGATTTCTTTGGCCCGGCCTTCAATCGGAGACCAGTCGTAAGCGCTGATAATGATGATGAGGGTCTCAGGTCCTACGATCTTGCGGATTTCCCGTGCAGTTGCTTCGCCATCCATCTCCGGCATCTTCCAATCCAGGAAGCAGATATCGAACGGATCATTGTTCTGCATGGCCTGCTTAATCTTTTCGATGCCTTCTTTTCCGCTTAATGCGTATTCGGTCTTTTGACCCAATTGATCGAGAAGGACGCAGGCGTGTTCGCACGTGTCTTTGTCATCGTCAATCACGAGGGCGCGAAGTTCAAGCAGACTTTCCGAATGTTTTGCAGAATCTTTGGAAATACCGAAGGGAAGGTCGATCGTAAACGTACTGCCTTTTCCTTCTTCACTTTGGACGTCGATGTTTCCGCCCATTAAATTGACCAAGTTATGCGTAATGGCAAGACCTAGGCCGGTACCTCCGAAATGCTGTGCAATCTCCGCTGTTTCCTGTTCAAAGGGGAGGAACACGCGGCTCAAGAAGTCTTTCTTCATGCCGATGCCGTTGTCGCTGATAATGCAGCGCAGATGGACATGTTCCGGACTTGTCTGTTTTTCTGACAGTCTCATCGTGACCTTGCCGCCTTTCGGCGTGAATTTAACGGCGTTGGAGATAACGTTAATAAACACCTGATTGACACGCAGCTGGTCACCTACAAGGCATTCTTGGTTGACATCGTTCGTGATGATTTCAAAACTGACGCCCTTTTCTTTAGCCTGAGGTTCGATTAGGTTGTAGATGCTGTGAACGGTTTCCTGAAGGTCGAATTTTTCATAAGAAAGAGCAAGCTTATTGCTTTCAATCTTAGACATATCCAGGATGTCGTTGATGAGGCCAAGAAGGTGACGAGAGGCGAGAAGCGTTTTCTTCAGGCAGTCTTCAACCTTTTGTCGGTCACCGATTCGAGAAAGGGCAATTGTCGTCATCCCGATGATGGCGTTCATCGGCGTGCGGATTTCATGCGACATATGCGACAAAAAGTCGCTTTTTGCCTTGCTTGCGTTTTGAGCATTCGTCAAAGCATCTGCCAGGTTTCTCTGGTAGTTAATCTGTTCGGTTTCATCAAATAAGGAAACCACTGTCCAGTCGATTAAACCTTGGCGAACCGGATAGACTGAAAGCTGGAAAGCCTTGTCGCTGCCTTTTAGTTCGATATTTCTTGTGACGTTGCCGGTGATATTTCTGTCGAAGAGGATGCCTCGTAACCATTCTCTGTCTTTCTTATAAAAGCGATTGAGCAGCTCTTCTTTCTTGCTTTCAATTGAATCTGCATCGAATCCCAGAATACGGAGGCTGTTGTCGCTGACATACTCCGGCTCTTTCTTTTCATTAAAGATAATGAAGACGTCATCGACGTTGGCGTAGAGAAGCTTTAGCAGTTTGTCGCGCTTCAATCCTTTTAAGTAAGCGCGGTTCAAATCTCTGGATCCGGTGTAAATAAACCACAAGAGCAGGATGCCCATGAGAATTGTACAGATCACAAAACCGTAGATATTGCGGTCTGACTTCTCTTTGATGTCGCTTCCGCGCTGGTCGGCATTGGTTGCAATTCGATCGAGTATGTCATCAAAATGAATAAACGCAGGCTCCACGATTTGGTTATAGAGCGTGATGACATTTTCTACTGTGGGTTCGCCGCGGGTGCGATCTACTAATTCGCGTCTTTTTTGACCGATCTCTGCTAAGGCGTCTTTTAATTCTTGGAGCTCTTCCGGTTTTCCACGATAGCGGTCCTCAATGATGACGATACTTTGGTGCTGGAGTGACTCCTGAGTTTTTAAGGCGTTTTCCAGCTGAGCGGAATTTAGGTCTTTCGAAGAAAAGAGCACAGGCGTCAGGCTTCGGAAGTCATACAGGCGACTTTTCATGATTCTCGCCTGAGAGGAGACAAGATATGGAAAGTCGTAAATATCCTGCGTGTATTGATTGACCTGCAGAAGGAAGACGATACTCGTTACCGTGTACACCGCGACGAGGAAACACATGACGGTTCCCCGATTTGCTTTTTTCTCAACGTCTTTGCCGAACATTGAAGTACCTTTCTCTTGGGATGTTGTTGTGCTCTGACTGTCAGTTTCATTACGAACTGTTTTGTTTGATTCAGAGTCTGTTTTGTCTGATTGTAAACGTGCGGCTCTCATTGGGAGAGAAAACTTGAAAATTTCCTTTTTTACTGCGTTAAGTATCCTTCCATTAAAGAGAGAGTAAGTCTTCGTGAGGTTCGGAGATGAGTATTAAGTCAAAGGGCTGCAGGTGTAGCGGCATACCCAATTCGATGAAGTTCTTGAGTTACAACTTAATCGCATCCCCTTATTCTTTATCGAGAATAAAGTGATGTAAAATACAAAACAAACAATTTATTACATATATACAAATCCGAGGACAAAATGAAACATTACCAACCCACCCAGAAGCACATCCTGTCATAAGGCTCTCTACTTCTCCAAACAGCGGAACCTGCAAGGATAGCTTTATCTGTGCAGACGACTGTCATTAGAGAGTAGCCATGGCAAAAATGAATACAAAGTTACCGCCGCAGAGGTGGGGTTTTGTGCTATCAGCTTAACCTCTGATTTCAGTCAGCGCTTTTCTTCCGTTTGTTTGAAAAATTAAAAACGTTTCTAAAGAACAAAACCTGAGGGGAAACCATGAATCACGTTTATAAAGTTATCTTTGAGCCTATATCTCACTTAACTAAGGTTGTGGATGAGTATTGTCACGCTCACCATGGAAGCAGCTCTGTCAGCAGCTTAACCAGTAAAACAAGCGTTACTAAAGCAGCAAGAACTATTCATAAAGAACATCCAGTAAGAAGTGCATTACTCGACGCCTTGCATTCTGTACATGTTCCACATCTTTCACGGCACGAATTTTTAGCCTTGACAGAAACTCTTACCTTTTTAACTTTTGTTTTATTGCCTCTTGGGGCCAACGCTGAAGACGCTACTGCTGAATTGCAAAGATTAAGAAACCAAGTCAATGAACTACAGAGGCAAGTTGAAATCCTAATTAAAAAAGGAGAGTCTGGAAATTCCCTAGTTATTTCTGCAAATCCAGACGCATCAAACGCAAAGGGAGATGATGCTATAGCTATAGGATCAACATCCAAAGTTGAAAACGGGAATAACACGCTTGCAATGATGGGAGGACTTGCAAAGGAAGTTAATTCTGTTGCTATTGGCGCTGGCTCGACAACAGACGGGACTGGGGGAAATAATTTGTCTCTCATGGGTGCTAAATCCTATGGAGAAAACATAATTGCTATCGGAAAGGATGCGAATGCGAATGTTTCTGAGTTTAATTATGGCAATGGAAAATACTCAGGTATTGCCATTGGGCAGGAGGCCACCGTTCAAGCAAATGGTGCAATAGCCATCGGCGCGCATAGTGGAGAATTTAATGGAAAATCCGCACTAAATGGTGTAGCAATTGGAACTAATGCAACATTTTCAGGCAACGATAATAAAGATGAAGGAGCTGTCGCTCTGGGCTGGAACTCCCGGACAGATATTCCCTGGAAGGATAGTGATAAAGCGCTACCTGGTGTGTTCTTCGATAATGGAAAGTGGGTTTCAAATTCCACTAAAACAGATCCTATTTGGAAACCCACTACCGGCTCTGTTTCTATAGGTAGAGGCGAAGGCAAAGATGAAATCACACGACGTATCACGCACGTAGCTGCTGGATACAACGATACCGATGCGGTGAATGTAGCCCAATTAAAAACAATCCAAGGGAAACTCGGCGAGATCTCGTCCGGCAATGATGGTGTTGACTATAGGTTGGTCGGTGAAAAAAACAATAACGGCAGTTACACAGATCCTTACTCGATAGATGAATCTGGAAGTGTCAAACTTAATGTTCAAAATAGAAACGGTTCTAATCAGGTCGAACAAGTTACCATTAACGGCATAGCATCAAGGGAGTATGTGAATAATAAATTCATTGATGGAATAAACACATATAAGACAGAGAATGGCGACAAGATAGCTTTTAATCTAAGAGATCAAGTCACACTAGGAGGACATGAAAACGAGACGGACGGAAAGTTGACTCTTGTTAATAGTAATAAGCAAAATCTACTTGAACTATCTGTGGCAACTGATGGTAACAGAGGGTTAGCTACTTTTTATGACGAAGATAATAAGAGCGGAGCGCTTTCCTTTAACTCACATCCCACAGTTTCGTCAAAATTAAAACTCAATCCGAAAGAAAGATTCCAATATGAGGTTGGCAAAGACACCTATCAATTGGCAACCTTAAAGGATGGTTTTGGAATCCAGGCATCTGACGGGTCTGCAGCGGAGGCCCTGTTAAATACTTCTCTTAAGTTTGTAGGAGAAGATAATTCGCCGTTAAGCACGAGTATAGAACAAGAGTCAGGTAATACGATTGTTAAATTTAAACTCGATGAAAGCAAGCTTAACCTGCAAGAGTCCAGTCATCATTATTATGGTGTCAAGCCGGAGGGTGACAACCAAACAGCCATCGGTTCGAACTATAACAATGAAGGCGCTGGCGGGTTGAATTCAATGGCGGCTGGTTTTTACGCCGAGGCTTCAAATACGAACTCATCAGCAATCGGAAACTACGCAAAAGCTTCTGGCTATAGTGCTACAGCAGTTGGTTTTGGAGCAGAGGCCTATGCGGATAAGTCTATTGCCCTAGGCTCTGATTCGAAGGCTGAAGCACAAGATATAAACCCAGTCGAGAAGCCTGTGTATTTCAATAAGTCCTTAATGGATTCTTCCAGCGACCAAGTGGATGCTTATAACAACAGCCCTGTATGGAATGCTAACCAGGGAGTTTTGTCGATAGGTAGCAATGGTGATAAAGAATACACACGAAGAATTCTTCACGTTGCTGCAGGTGTGAACGACACAGACGCGGTTAATGTTGCGCAGCTTAAATCTGTCGGTTTTAATATTGTTCCTTTGGGTTATCACTACGAAGGAAGTGATGACAAACTCGTCCATCAGATCAACGGCAAAACAATGCGGCTGGACTATAACAACCCAACTCTTCAAATTGAAGGCGGTCGTGGTATTGAAGTTATTGGAGTAGATGACAAAGATCATACCAATACCATTCGAATTCGCTGGAATCCTGACAAACCCGCCCACGAAGATCCAGGGGCATTTCAAATGGCGGGGGATTATAGAATCAATACTTACCTCAAAGAATTAAAAGGCACTATCACCAACAGAGAGGGAGCTGAAAGCGGGAAATTAGGACAATTAAGTCTCAACGATCCATTCTTTATCGTTGGCGATAATTCAGAATTGGAGTCTGCCAGAAAAGACGGTAAAACCAGTACTATTCCTACCGGAAAGTTTTCGCCAGTGGCATTTACAACCTTCGCAGACACAAAGCCGACAACTAATGAAGAATCTAGTGCCAGTGACGTAGTCGAGCCGGTGAAGAAGGGAAATATTACAACCAGCGTTAAGACCATAACGATTGATGTGAAGGACGCAGAAGGAAAACTTTCCCAAAAGAAAGTTGAGGCGATGCACGTTGAGTTGAACCGAAATTTGGACCTGCTTTCCGACGGATCGATCAGTAATGGTCAATCTTACCTAAGTTCAAAAGGTTATCAATTAATCGCTGAGAACGAGAAAAATGGGACTTCTTATTCCAATATTGAAATTTCACAAGTTGGTATACAGGCCGGCGACAGAAAAATTACCAAAGTTGCCAAGGGTGAAAAGCAGGATGACGCAGTAAACTACGGACAAATTGAATGGAAATTATCCGCGAGAAACCCGAGCTCAATTTCAACGTTCTCAGATGTCTCTTCCTCTGATAACTTATCTATCAATCTATCTAATCCTAATCTTGTGTTTGAAGGTAGCGACGGTATTAGGATTACAACAGAAGCGAGAGGTAATCAGAACATTGTTAGGTTTGCAGGAACGGGAAATAGTTCTTCGGGAACTGGCGGCGACAACACAAAGCCACAAAAGCTTAATAGTCTGCTCGTTTACGCTAACGACAACGCATCTAACGATTTATCACGGGTTCATAACGTTGACTTAACAAATAACGACATGGAACAAAACTTGCACTTTATTACAGAAGTAAAGAATGCTTCTGTTTTAATGAAAAATGATGCAAATTTTGCCCCAACTGACGTATTTACTTCCTATTTGACAACAGATAAGAACACCGGTAAGAACAACGTTGTGTTTAGCCTGGACTTAGAGAAGTTAAGTCAGTACCTACCAAAAGCAGAAAATCCTGGCGGAGAAACTACTAACGTTACTCACACTGTTTCTGCTGACGATGGGAATAGTATTGGTCTTGGCAATTCTGGAGCAATCCAAATCTCTGGAGATGAAAAGAATATAGAAACTGCGGTGATTAGAAGTACCGATACAAGTAAACCCGATAAAGTAGCCGTAAAACTGAAAGACGACATCACGGTGAATTCCATCAATGTTGGTGGCGGTGTTACCACGATAAACAACACTGGCGTTCACATTAAGAACGGTCCTTCACTAACTATCAACGGAATTAATGCCGGCGGCAAAACAATTACCAATGTTGCCCCTGGTGTTAATGGAACAGATGCTGTTAACGTAAACCAGTTGAACGCTTCACAAAAGGCTGCTTTCAAGCGCATTCATGATGTCGATAGAAAAGCTCGTGCCGGTATTGCACAAGCCATTGCGACTGCCGGTCTTCCGCAGGCTTATTTACCGGGTAAAAACCTTGCGGCTTTGGCAGCTGGTACTTATGGCGGTGAAAGTGGCTTCGCAGTTGGCGTTTCCTCGATTTCTGATGACGGCAAGTGGATTTTCAAAGTCACAGGCAGTGCCAATACCAGAGGTCAGGCTGGCGGCTCAGTTGGTGTGGGTTATCAGTGGTAAGAATTTGGCGGAAGGGCGGCGTTAGCCCATCCGTCCGAAACGGAATCTTTAAATCATGCATCAAAAATTAAATATTCTCTGTGCAGTTTGCTCTGCCGTTTTACTTGTAGGTTGCGCCGGAGACGGCACAAAAATCCTGGACGATGGAACTTCAACAGATCCAAAGTGGCATGAAGCCGACAGTGTACATTTCGATAAAAGTAAGGGAACCTTCCCTAATTTACAGAGTCTTCGTCAAATCAGAAAAGGTATGACAAAAGACCAGCTTTATTATTTAATCGGTCGTCCTCAATACTCAGACGGTTGGAGACCACGCCAGTGGAATTATCTTTTTCACTTTAATACTCCCGGTCAAGGAAGAGGAGGGATCACAACTTGCCAATACAAGGTCTTGTTTGATAAAGACGGTTTTTCCGGCGAAACATATTGGCATCAGGTATCTCCGGAAGATGGAATTTGCCCACCGGATCTAGAAGGTAAAACTTCTCATGAACTTCCTGCAGACACATTGTTTAAGTTTGACAGGAGCGATTTCAACGGCATTTCAGGACCGGCAGAAGAACAGTTATCAAAAGTAATTAAAGACATTAAAAGTTACCGAGATCTGGAGAATGTAACGATTTACGGTTATACCGATCGCCTTGGTTCTAATAGCTACAACTCAGTTCTTTCTCAAAAAAGAGCAGAAACAATTAAGGCCTATCTCGTTCAGCACAGAATTCCGGCTGACAAGATTACGGCTATAGGTAGAGGCCCATCTGATCCTAAAGTTGCGTGTGATGAGGTAAACGGTGCTGAGTTAAAAGATTGCTTGAGATCAAATCGGAGAGTAGAAATTCTTATTAAAGGAACTCGATAAGCCGAAGTAGCCCGCGAAAGCGGGCTTGCCCTTTTAAGAATTCGGACAAAAATCTGCCTGTTTGAGTTCTTATGCTCTTAGACGTAACTTAATCATCCCTGCCTCTAATACTTCAGGGACTTGTCTAATTCTCCGCATCTCTTGTTAATTCCTTTCAATTTCGGATAATTCACGCCATTTCCACGCGGTTGCTTAATAAAATAAAGAAATAAACAAGGATATCCACGGAGGAAAAATTGCATAAGTCAGCCCTTCTAACCGCCCTTCTTTTTTCTGCTTGTTCCTGCGTAACTGCTATGGCTGCAGAGACTGTCCCAGCTAATTCCCAAATTTATAAAGAGGCAAAATCACTTCCTAAAGTCCCAGCTAACGCTAAGGTATTTACAGGTAAGGCAGAAGTTATTCCGATGAGTCAACAAATTCCCGGAATGCCTGTTCACAACGGAATTGTAATTTTTGAACCCGGTGCAAGAACGTTCTGGCATATCCATCCGGCAGGCCAATTCTTTACTGTCCTCCGAGGTGAAGGCAGAACCGGAGTTTATGGAGAAAAAGCTCGTGTTGTTAAACCCGGTGACGTTGTTATTTGTCCGGCTGGAGTTAAACATTTCCACGGAGCCGGTCCCGACACTCAGATGGTTCAGATGACTGTTACCGGAGATCATCCTGAAGGCAAGGGGGTCACTTGGCTGGAAGAAGTCACGGATGAACAGTACAACAATATCGGGAAATAAGAACTGAAATCTCCAATCTGAAAATTCAAATTCCTACGCAAACAGGGCGGAACTTAGCCTATCTATGTCGTAAGCTAAATAACGTAGTTTTTCGCCCTACTCTTTTCCTCCCTGTGTAGTTGCTGAAATTTAGTCGAATTTAAAAGAGACTTGTAAAAATCCTTAAAGTACGCAATATAATGTTAATTATCGTGTGTACTTGGAATTTTTAAAATGTTTCAGCCAGCTCCGATCCAATCTTCAAACTTTGGCGCAATAACTGCAGATCAAAATTTGATCGAAAATCCTGCGCTGATGTATTTAGCAACGCTTGGCAGTAAAGATTCCTATCGCTGCATGAAAAGCAAGTTAAATAAGTTCGCTGGATTTTTCGGCTACAAAGGTTTAGTAGATTGCGATTGGAAGTCAATGCAGCCGAATCATGTCACGGTTTTCCTGACAGCTCAGAGTTGGGGCTCTGCGAGAACCTATAACTGTTATCTCTCAGCTCTTAAATCTGTGGCGTTAAACGCTTGGCGAAATAAGCAAATTGATCTAGACCACTTTCAAAGAATTAAATCTTTAAAACAGCGAAGAGTTTTTAGAGCTCCGTCCGGGCGGGCTATTTCGTCTGAAGAATCTGCATCGCTGATCAAGTCGCTCGAAGCAAATTCCTTGAGGACGGTGAGAAATAGGGCAATTTTCTATTTGATGTTAGGTTGCGGATTACGCAGAGCCGAAGTCTGTGAATTGAGAGTAAAACAGGTTTCTTTTAAAAATAGGTCCGCCAAAATTATCGGCAAGGGTAATAAAGAAAGAACTATTTATTTCCCAGATGCTGTTCTTGATGTTCTGAGAACTTGGTTTGAATTCAGGCAGTTAAATAAAAATGAGATTGATGCCGGCTTTGTCTTTGGACGTATAGATAATAAACAGCGCCTTCATTTAGACATCGCACTTGATCCGTCCTCCGTTACCCGAATAATAGAAAAACTTGTTGCTGAAACCGAAAACCTGGAAGGCAGACTTACGCCTCACGATCTCAGAAGAACGTTTGCCACTCGCCTCATCAGTAAAAACGTAGATATTGTGGAAGTGCAAAAACTCATGGGACATGCCAGCGTCGCAACAACAGGAAATTACGTTCGCAAGGATGAGGAAAATTTGAGGAAGGCGGCTGAAAAAGCAGAACTCTGAACCTTCAAGAGGAATGCTTCTCATTGCCCAAGATGTCTTGAATAACTTAGGAAAGATACAACTCAGCTGACTCTCTAAGGTAGAGAACTCGATAAATGTAGTATCACCCTTTATAGGTTATCTGTCTTGTCAATTTTATTCGAAAGTAAACTACCTAGAAAAGATAGTTAATCTCATTATCCGAATCTCATAAGTTAAATTACTTTGCGTTGAAAACTTAGCTAAAAAAATAACTGGCAATTTGGCAAAGAGTAGGAAGTAAAAAAGAAGTCTAATAACACACCTCAATTTTAAGAATTATGTTATTTTCATTACAATTCAATCCTTTTTTAACTAGGTTAAGATACTTTGATTGCTTTTCTCAACTTTCAAAAATTTATGAGTGTGGAACTAAGAACTTTTTAACGAAAGTGACTTCCGGATTTGAGGCTTTTTGACTTCCGAGTTTGAGGCTATCTCACTTCCATATTTATAGGCCTCTTCGATTGGCAAATGCTGAGCTTTACTAGAATTAGTTTGTTAATTTACTCCTATTGTTTACCATTTTTAATTATTTTTATTGTTAGATATTTAAACTTATTTAGTTAACCCTTTTTTCGTTATATTAGCCAAAGGGTTAAGATTAGTTGCTTCGCATTGTTTGCTTCTCATATATAGTTGGGTCGAAAAACACATGTTATTTATAACCGGAATCACTGCTGTCCAAAATAATTTGCTCTTGGACTTTGGCCTCAACATTTACAGTTAATCCAGGCCCCAGAAAGTTAA
>ENA-USYV01000644-USYV01000644.1-human-gut-metagenome-genome-assembly--contig:-NODE-644-length-39601-cov-9.095537_pt1 | contig 39601 bp, 46 predicted proteins | sample MGYA00250066_ERZ773514 | MGnify/ENA primary metagenome ERZ773514 (study PRJEB29103, sample SAMN06112049) | human gut metagenome | biome: human gut; feature: ankylosing spondylitis patient; material... | reverse complement strand
CAGATTTTTCAGATAGTCCGTGAAAACTGCTCTGTGGAATTTCAGGGCAATCCGCAGGAAGATATGATGGAAAAATTACTGAGAAGCAGAAAGTGAGAAATACATGAAAGCAGATGTTCAATTCTGGAGAGAACTGAAACAGCAGAGAAACAACATGACCAAACAGCAATACCGCACAATAAAAGGACAGGCTGTCAAAGGCAATATGGATGCCGCCCGAAGAGGTATGCTCAGAATTCAGCAGAGGAGGAATTACAGATGACAATGACCACAGAATTTCAGCTTGTTGACATCAACAAGTTAGTGCCTTATGCAAATAACGCTCGTACACACAATAAAGAACAGATTCTGAAACTCCGTTCTTCCCTCCGTGAGTTTGGATTTGTGAATCCTGTCATCATTGACAAGGAATACAACGTTCTTGCTGGGCATGGACGCATCATGGCAGCAAAGGAAGAAGGAATTACAGAAGTTCCTTGTGTATATGTTGACCATTTCACAGAGACACAGAAAAAGGCATATATTCTTGCCGACAATCGTATGGCATTGGACGCAGGCTGGGACGATGATTTGCTTGCTGTTGAGATGGAAGAGTTACAGAATCTCGGATTTGACCTTGGTTTGACTGGTTTCGATGAATCTGAAATTGCTGATTTATTTGATACAAACAGCGGTGATGAAGTCAAAGACGATGATTTTGACCTTACCAAGGCACTTGAAAAGGCTGCATTTGTACAGCATGGCGATATCTGGATTGTTGGAAAACATAAGCTGATGTGCGGCGACGCTACTTCTGCGGAAGATGTATCTGCTCTTATGGGAGATACAAAGGCAAACCTTATTTTGACCGATCCGCCTTATGGAGTTTCTTTCAAGAGTTCCAGTGGACTTACCATTCAGAATGACAGTATGAAAAACGAAGAATTCTACAACTTTCTTCTTGCTTCATTCAAGTGTATGGCTGACCACCTTGAAAAAGGCGGTGCAGCCTATGTATTCCATGCGGATACGGAGGGACTGAATTTCAGAAAGGCTTTCATTGATGCCGGATTTCATCTTGCAGGCTGCTGTATCTGGGTGAAAGATAGTCTGGTGCTTGGACGCTCGGATTATCAGTGGCAGCACGAACCTGTGTTGTATGGCTTTATGCAGAACGGCAAGCATCATTGGTATTCAGACCGCAAGCAAACGACCATCTGGAATTTTGATAAGCCGAAACGCAATGCAAATCACCCAACTTCAAAGCCACTTGACCTTTTAAGCTATCCTATCGGAAATTCCACACAGGCAAATGGTGTAGTTATTGATACGTTTGGCGGTAGCGGTTCAACCCTTATGGCTTGTGAGCAAATGAACCGCATTTGTTACACAATGGAACTGGATGAAAAGTATGCATCTGTTATTCTCCGACGCTATGTTGAGGATACCGGCGATGCTGACGGTGTGTATGTTATCCGTGACGGACAGCAGATACCTTACTGTGAACTTGTAAAAGAGGTGGAAAAGCCTGATGAATAAACCTCTTACGCTCGGCAGCCTTTTTGATGGTTCAGGAACATTCCCCATGATGGCTATGCTTTCCGGCATCGTGCCTGTCTGGAAATCAGAAATTGAACCTTTTCCTATCGCTGTAACCGAAAAGCGACTGCCTTTTGTAAAGCACCTTGGCGACATCAACAGCATCAACGGTGCAGAAATTGAGCCTGTGGATATTGTCACCTTTGGCTCGCCCTGTACTGATCTTTCAGTTGCAGGCAAGCGTCAGGGCTTGAATGCAGAGCGTTCAGGACTTTTCTTTCAGGCAATCAGAATTATAAAGGAAATGAGAGGTGCAACCAATGGAAAATATCCGAGATTTGCAGTGTGGGAAAATGTCACAGGAGCATTCTCCTCAAATGGCGGAGAAGACTTCCGATGCGTTCTTGAAGAATTCTGTAAGATTAAAGACACAGATTTATCTGTCCCTAAACCTGAAAAATGGACAAAGGCAGGAGAAATCATGGGTGAAAATTTCTCTCTCTCCTACCGAACATTCGATGCTCAATACTGGTATCTTCCCCAACGAAGAGCGAGAATCTACCTTGTCGCAGATTTTGATGGCGGATGTGCCTCAAAAATATTATTTGAGTCAGAAGGCGTGTCTGGGTATTCTGCGGAGAGCTTCAGAGCGTGGCAAGAAACTTCCCGAAGTTTTGGAACTTGCTTTGAAAAAACAGGCTCAGGTCTGATGTTCGAGAATCATTCTCAGGATACCAGATACACAGGACCTCTTAATGTTGCTCAGACAGTTTCTGCAACTTATGGAACAGGCGGAAATAATCAGCCTTTTGTAGTGGAAAATTTTCATAAAACTTATGGCATCTGCGGAAAATACAGCAATTCCATGCTGAGTAATAATCCGAACAGCGGATTCTATGAAGCTGAAACTTCCAGAACCATTGATACCAGCAATCAGTCACCTTGCAAAAATCAAGGTGGTATGGTTGTAGTTGAGGGCAACGGCTCACGCCCATCACATCACGGTGACGGATACAAGGAATCGGAAACCATGTACACGCTGAATTGTACTGAAAATCACGCTGTTTCATATGGAATCGGCAGACCTGCAATGAATCAGGGGTACAATGCAAAATTTAGTTTTCAGATTGAAGAGGAAAAATCTCCTACAATCGTTGCATCGGGGGCAGGCGGAATCGCTCATCCGAAATACTCCACAAGCAAAAATTCTCATCATACCGTTGCCGAAAAGGAAAAAGCAAACACACTTGTGGCATCAGACTATAAAGACCCTCCTGTTGTCAATGACAGCACTCCTGAAATTGAATACATTGTAAGGAGACTAACACCGCAGGAATGTGCGTTACTGCAAGGTATGCCGACTTGGTGGTGTGACGATATCGGCATTGAAAATCCGACCGAAGAACAGATAAATTGGTGGCTGAATGTTTTTGAAATCTACAATAAGGCAATCGGAAAAGAGTGCAAGCCAAAAAGCCGTAAGCAGATTGAAAAATGGCTGAAAAATCCGTACTCCGATAGTGCCACTTATAAAATGTGGGGAAATGGCATCGCTTCAAGCAATGCTTTGTTCGTTCTGTCAGGAATCGCCTATTATGCACAAAACGAGGGGAAATAATTCTACATATCCTACACTTGCTATCTGTGGCATTCAGAGTTATCATGTGTACTACCGAAAAGGAGGTCAAACATATGATAATTGAATTTCATCTCACAGGAGAAAATCGAAAAGCACTGGTAAAAGCCATTAGCGAGATTTTAGAAATTTCTGCCGAATATCAGTATATGCCGACTTGTGCTTACAAGATCGGGGAATGTTATACCGTCACCAAAGAGGGCGACCTTGAAATCAGCGATTCTGCTGACGGAAAAGAGATTGAAATGCTGATTAGTGAACTTGCAAGCAGAGGGTATGAAATCCCGTCAGCAAATAAACTGACCGTTCAGATGCCTGCGGACTTCTTCACAGAACATACCCTGAACAATCTCTACCAAATCTGCAAGAATAAAGCCGTCCTGTTTCAGGCAGCTTTCAAAACAGATTCACTGGACATTATTCAGTCTGATGATAAAGTAGAATTTCCTTGGTTCACCGTTGAAAATGATGGTGATGCAGATGCCTACTGCACTTTCATTTCCATGCTCTGCGAATTTGCAAAGAATCAGAAACGTATCAACAATAAGCTTGAAACCAGCGATAATCCCAAATACACAATGCGTTGTTATCTCCTTCGCCTTGGCATGATTGGTGTAGAGTACAAGTCAACAAGAAAGGTACTGCTTAGAAATCTTTCAGGCAGTTCGGCTTTCAGAAAGGTAGCAAATAATGAAGTTTCCGAATAAAGCATATCTTGAAAATCTCAGAAAACAGTATCCCGTTGGGACAAAGATACAGCTGATTTCTATGCGAAATGAAAAATATCCCATTCTTCCCGGAACGATCGGTGAGGTTACCCATATCGATGATCTGGGTTCCATACACATGAAATGGCAGAACGGCTCTTCTCTTGCCCTGATTCCCGAAGTGGATTCTTTCAAGGTTGTGGCAGCCGAAAAATAAGGCGGAACCTATTCCATCGTACTGCATTTTACCATAGAAAATCAAGGAAAGCAAGACTGTATATTACACAATCATCTGGCGGATATACAGTCTGTTTTTCTGTTAATTTAGCCGCTTGATATGTCCTCCGTAATGCGGTAATATGTGATACAACGAAAGGGCAGAAAGCCCGAAATTACGGAGGAAAATACCATGAACGCTAAAACAGAAAGACAGATTGAAAACCTGAAAAATCAGACCATTGGGGTTGAAATTGAGATGAACCACATCACAAGAGAACGAGCTGCAAAGCTTGCCGCAGACTTTTTCGGAACAGGCAGATATGAATTCACAGCAAGCCGAAACGGATACAGCACCTGGTCAGCTTGGGATGCACAGGGCAGAGAATGGAAATTTCAAAAGGACGTCAGCATTGCAGGATGCGATGCTGAAAAGTGCGAACTGGTTACACCGATTCTTCACTACGGCGACATTGAAATCTTACAGGAGCTTGTGAGAAGACTTCGCAAGGCAGGAGCAGTAAGCCACGCAGGGATTGGGGCAGGAGTTCATATTCACATCGGAGCGAACGGACACACACCGCAAAGCCTCAGAAACCTTGCAAACATCATGGCAAGCCACGAAAGACTGATTGCAGACGCCCTGAAAATCGACCAAGGCAGAATGAACAGATATTGCAGAACGGTAAACCCAAGATTCATTGAACAGCTGAACAAAAAGAAACCAACCACAATGGCACAGTTTGCAGACATCTGGTACACAGCAAACGGTGCGAATTACGGCAGAAATCAGCATTACAATGACAGCAGATACCATATGCTGAACTTCCACGCAACCTTTACAAAAAGCACAATCGAATTTCGACTTTTCCAGTTTGACAAGCCTACAGCAGAAAAGAAAAACGGACTTCACGCAGGACAATTGAAAAGCTACATTCAGCTTTGCCTTGCACTTTCCGAAATGGCAAAGGAACTGAAAACAGCAAGTCCAAAACCACAGCAAACGGAAAATCCAAAATTTGCAATGCGAACATGGCTGATTCGATTGGGACTGGTTGGCGAAGAGTTCTCCACAGCAAGAAGTTTTCTTACCAAGAACCTTGACGGAGATGCGGCTTTCAGATATGGCAGAGCCTGAAAAGGCTCGCACCTCAAAGGCAACGGGTGGCAACACAGCCGCCCACGTTGCTTTTGTGGATAGTTTTCCAACCAAATAAATCAAGCCAAACAATCCCGCACAGCCCCTGATTTTACAAAGTATAATCTGAACAAATACCACACAAGAAAAGGCACAGATATTTTGTAGATTTAGCGGGTTGCATTTACTCCGAAAAAGAGTTAATATGTGACTACCGCAAAGCGGAATCTACAAAAAGGAGATTTGAAATGAAAAGATATTATATCGCCTACGGTTCAAACCTCAATGTCCGTCAGATGAAATTCAGATGCCCCACAGCAAAAATCGTTGGAACGGCGGTTATCGGGGATTATGAACTTCTCTACAAAGGCAGCAAAACAGGCTCTTACCTTACCATTGAAAAAAAGAAAGGCTCAGTTGTTCCGGTTGCAGTCTGGGAAGTGACTGCCGCCGATGAACACAACCTTGATATTTACGAGGGCTATCCTAATTTCTACTACAAGAAAAATATGAAAATCAGACTTTCCGAAACCGGAAAAATGATTGATGCTTTTGTGTATATCATGCATGAAGAACGCAGGTTTGGGATTCCAACTTCTGCATATGTCAGCACCTGCAAATTCGGATACACCATTTTCGGATTCGATTTCAAGTACCTTGATGAAGCCTACGAAAAAAGCCTGAAAGGAGCTGCCAACAATGAAAAATGAAACCCCGACTGAAAGAACCTGCCCGAAATGCGGATGTGTTTATACTCGAGTTCCTGCACTTTCCAGAACTGATAATAAAACGCTGATTTGCCCCGACTGTGGAATCCGTGAGGCTCTCGAAAGCATTGGTATTTCCAAAGAAGAACAGGAAAAAATCATCAGCATTATTCACCGTAACACAGCAGAATAATCAAATACAAGCCACCATGTTTGGCTGTGTGGCAATTCAGGGATTTCCTCCGTAAAGTTTTCCCCATTGCAATGAAGCCCCACACGAGCCGACAGGGCGGCTTTGTGTTGCTGTCATATTCTACACAATAATCTCCTCTGATTTCGGCGTTATGTTTGTTACATTTATTATCGCAGATACCGTTGACTATATTCCTGAAATGCGGTAATATACAACACAACGGAACGGAAAACCGACCGAAAACCACGAAATTTGGAGGAAAACACCATGAACGAACAGATTAAAAACTACTTTGAAAACCTCAGAATAAATTCTGAGAACGATGCAACCAAGCTGAGCCGGGGAACACTTGAAGCCTACTGGACTTACGAATTCAACCTTAACCACAACAGCAGCGAATTTGAATGCAATGAGCTCCCTTGGACAACAGACATGAGCGACTTTGTTAAGACAATGCGAGAGGCGGGAGTTGAAACAATTGCGATTACAGAAACAAGCACGGCACTCCTTGAGAATCTGCACAAACTTGCCGCACAGGGATGCAGCATTGAGGGACTTTGCACGATAATCAGACCGAACATCTGGGGCAATGCAAAGGAATACCCTGCAATTCGCATCAGACTGAACTAAAAACCAAAGAGCCAAGGGGCAGAACAAACTGCCCCGCATACGGCTCAGAAAGGAAAACCATATGAAAGTACTTATCGTTGAACCGAGAAAACATCCAAGAGAAGCTGAAATTGACGGCAATCTGGAATCCATGCAGAAAACGGTCGGCGGGTATCTGCAAGCGATATACCCTTTTGAAGATGAAATTGCCCTTGTTTGTGATGATGAATCAAAACTGAAATCCGATACGGAGTGGAACAGAATGCTTCCTGAAACAGGCGACATCATCAAAGGCACATTTTTCATCGCAGGTCTTGGAGCAGAAGATTTTACAGATCTTTCTCCTGAACTTATGGAAAAGTACAAACAGCGATTTTGGAGCATTGAACTTTTCATTCCCACACCAAATGGTCTGATGCCGATTGTAATCAGGGACTGACAGCCCGCACGTTCGCCTGTAACGTCAAGTAAAACCGATTCCGAATACCTTTCCGATTTGAAAAGCAACGCCACAAACGCAAACGTGGCGGCTGTTTTTTTGCTGTCATAATCTACACAATACAGGGGCGGTTTTCAGACTGTATATTCTGGCAGTTTAGCCGCTTGCAATTATGCACACTATGCGGTAATATGTAATCACCGAAAGGGAAAAACCACGAAATACGGAGGAAAACACAATGGTATCATACGGAATCGCAAAGGCAAGAGCAATGGCAAACAGAACGGATTGGAACGAAAGAACCGAAATCACAATGGCGGTCATCACCTGGTTCGATGCGGATTACGAATACGACCTTGAAATCGAAAACGAGGACAGAATGGACGATAAAGAGTTCACAGAATGGGTTGAGAAAAATGCAGAAGACCTTGCAAAGGCAGATGCAGAAGAAAATGAAACGATTTTTGAGGGCATTGACAGAATCAACTTCAAGGAAGATTACATTGATGACGACGCCCTTTTCGATGAGGAATACGAAAATGCCTGCGAATTTGAATGGGAATGCATGACGGGAAGATAAATTCCCCTGCACTTTCCAAACAGCCCCTGACCCAAGGGGCTGTGGCTCGTACCGAAGATATATAGTACACAAAATAACCCCGCGATGTTTGTGCAGTATATTTTTTCGTTATGACTTGATAAACTTGAATTTGTATGGTAACATGGTTACAATGGGAATGGAATCTCGATTACAAAACTGCTCCTTGAGGGCATTAAAATAAATGATGCAGACTTGCTTTTGGCAGGTCTTTTTTGTTTGGAGGTGAGAACAATGGCAAAATTTAAACCAACACGCTTTATGGAAAAAGATTCAAAATATGATAAAAAGGCGGCTGATTATGCCGTCTCTTTTATTGAATGCCTCAGCCACACCAAAGGCACATGGGCAGGAAAGAAATTTGAACTTCTGGACTGGCAGGAACAAATTATCCGTGACTTGTTCGGAATCTTGAAACCGAACGGCTATCGACAGTTTAACACGGCTTACATTGAGATTCCGAAGAAAAATGGCAAATCAGAGCTTGCTGCTGCCGTTGCTCTACTATTAACTTGCGGTGACGGTGAAGAACGTGCCGAAGTTTACGGTTGTGCTGCCGACCGCCAACAGGCTGCCATTGTATTTGACGTGGCAGCGGATATGGTACGAATGTGCCCTGCCCTTTCCAAGCGGGTGAAGATCCTGACCTCACAGAAGCGTATCGTGTACCTCCCGACCAACAGCTTTTATCAGGTGCTTTCGGCAGAAGCCTATTCCAAACATGGCTTTAACATTCACGGTGTTGTGTTTGATGAACTTCATACGCAGCCGAACAGAAAGCTGTTCGATGTTATGACCAAAGGCTCCGGCGATGCCAGAATGCAGCCTTTGTATTTCCTGATTACCACAGCCGGAACGGACACAAATTCAATCTGCTATGAAATCCACCAGAAAGCGAAGGATATTCTGGAAGGCAGAAAACATGACCCGACTTTTTATCCTGTCATTTATGGTGCAGATGAATCGGAAGACTGGACAGATCCGAAGGTCTGGAAGAAGGCAAATCCAAGTCTGGATAAGACCATCGGCATGGATAAGGTGGTGGCTGCGTGTAATTCTGCAAAGGAAACTCCCGGTGAAGAAAATGCGTTTCGACAACTGCGTTTGAATCAATGGGTAAAACAGGCGGTGCGTTGGATGCCGATGGAAAAATGGGACAAATGCAAGGTCGCTTTTGATGAAGAGATGCTTGCAGGTCGTATCTGCTACGGTGGACTCGACCTTTCCAGTACCACAGATATTACAGCTTTCGTGCTTGTCTTTCCGCCTACTGAAGATGATGAGCATTATTATGTCCTCCCTTACTTCTGGCTGCCGGAAGAAACACTGCCACTCAGAGTAAGACGTGACCACGTTCCATATGATATATGGGAACGACAAGGCTATCTGAAAACTACTGAAGGAAATGTGGTTCACTATGGTTTTATCGAAAACTTCATCGATGAACTGGGGCAGAAATTTCACATCAAAGAGATTGCTTTCGACCGTTGGGGTGCGGTGCAGATGTCACAGAATCTGGAGGGGCTTGGTTTTACGATGGTGCAGTTCGGGCAGGGTTACAAAGATATGTCACCGCCTACCAAGGAACTGATGAAACTGACTCTGGAACAGACCCTTGCCCACAACGGACACCCTGTTCTTCGGTGGATGATGGATAACATTTTCATCAGGCGTGACCCTGCCGGAAATATCAAGCCGGATAAAGAAAAATCCACAGAGAAGATTGACGGTGCGGTTGCCATGATCATGGCTCTTGACCGTGCAATCCGCTGTGGATGCGTTTCTGATGAGTCGGTTTATGATACGAGGGATATGCTGGTGTTATAGGTTTGATTATCTTTGCAAACTGGAATTTCTTGAATGGTCGGATATTCTCCGTTATGATCTTTTAAATATCCATTAATTTGATCTTGAGTAATATTCATATATGCAATTTGTGTGGAAACCTGCATTTCCTTATCTGTATAACTCATCTTCTCTAATCTCCTCCATTTCTTGATTAAATTCATCAATACTCATTTTCCAAATACCTTCCTCTGCTCCCCGTGCTACTTCTTCATATTTTGTGTTCAAAAAATGAATCAAGTCGGAATTGCAGGAAAGGGAGGGATACTCGCTATAATATTCTTCTACAGTTTTCTCATCATCCAACAATATAAAAGTAACTCTTAAAAAACGAGGATTTGTATCAGAAACAATACTTTTCATAAAGAAATATAATTCTTCATTACTATAGCAATCTAAAAGATCAGAAGATAGATACAAATCAATCTTTGGTTGAACGCTATATGCAGACATCTCATCATTGTATTCTTCAATTGTGATATTCGTATTCTTGATTTCTTTTTCTTTAAACGGAATGCTCGGAACATCTACATCAATGTAAAAATACAAATTGACATCGGCGAAGGTTTTTTCCACGATTTTCTTGTATTGGTCTCCAATGATCGATTGGATATAATCATCTTTTCCGCCACGTGTTTCAATCAGGCTATACACCTCAAACAATAAATCAGGATTATTTACTGGATATGCAATTGTTCGATGAGAATCCATGATAGTTTTCACTTCGAACTCTTCTCCATACTTTTCGTATAGCTGCTCTTTCGCAAATTTTGCTAAATCTTTACTGTCATAAATAACACAGCCTGTCAGCCAGATTGTATTTGTAAAAACAACAGCACATAAAGCTGCTATAGAAAAAAGATGATGAATGATGTTCTTTCTCACTCTTGCATTCTCACTTTCTGTAAAAATCACCGGAATTTTTGCGATGTAAATGGTTAATGCCCATCACATCAGCTGTATAGCATTTCATATTTTACTTTAGTATAAATGAGCATTTCCAGCGACTTGCACAAAAATATGTCATAATTTCACATGATAATCCCGTTTTTAATTGCAGAGAGAGCATAAATGGTTGGGAATTGTTGTGCAAAATGACGGTGCATGCTCATTTATAGTTACTTTAAATAAAATTTCACATTGTCATCAACCTACTCTCTCTTTTTGCAACGCAGCAATTCATGATTGCCGGAAAGGCTGCTTTAAATCAATCCTTTTTCAGCATCTTCACTTCTTCCGGCTCTTCCGGCTGATGGAAAAGCCAAAGGCAAGTTGAATTTGCTGTCATGGTAGCAACAACAAGGGCCAATGCTGCCATTGTACCGCCTACCCAGAACGGATGGTCTTCTGTCGTTTCGATAATCTCATCATTGATTTTAAGATAAAGTACTATTTATATTGAATAAAATTAGCTTGTTATTTATAAATATTAGGATTAAAAATTCTATTTCCTTTCAATGTGCTTAAGTCATTGAAATCAATATCATATTTAATTGCGTGCTTTTTTAAATCCTTTAAATTATAGTATTGATAAATATTTTCATACTCATCAATTTCCATACAAATATTATCTTCTGCAATTTCATGCTCATAGACGATATATATATCATTAACTTTTTGAATAGCATATGAATACCAATAATACTTATTTCCTTTTAGTATTCTTTTACGTATTCCAATCTGCTTACCTTTTTCAAGTTTGAGATAGTTTGCATTCATCTTGTACTTTCACCACCATACCCCAGATATTAGAATTTACCAAATTAACAAAGCACGATTTATAGAGTTTCTACCCTACATTCTGTTTAGTTTAGTATATTATACCACACCCCAACCCTCAAAGTCAAGAAAGGAGTGATTCTTATGGGTATTTTTACAGGACTATTCAAGTCCAGAGATAAGCCGACCAACAGCTATGATTCGCCGTCCTACACATATTTCTTTGGACGAGCCAACAGCGGTAAACGTGTCACCGACAGAACAGCCTTACAGCATATTGCGGTTTATGCCTGTGTGCGTGTGCTGTCAGAAGCGATTGCACAGCTGCCGCTTCATGTGTACAAATACAACGAAAATGGAAAGGAGCGAGTGCCACAGCATCCGCTTTACTTTTTGCTCCACGATCAACCAAATCCTGAAATGACCTCTTTTGTTTTCCGAGAAACCTTGATGTCCCACCTGCTGATTTACGGCAATGCCTATGCACAGATTATCCGAAATGGCAGAGGTGATGTTTTAGGATTGTATCCTCTGATGCCTGACAAAATGAAGGTTGACCGTGATGAGAAAAACCGCCTGATATACATTTACAGCCGTTACGATGAAGCAAATCCGAACCTGAAAGAACAGGGTGATATTGTTCTTTATGCCGATGAAGTCCTGCATATTCCAGGACTGGGATTCGATGGCTTGGTGGGATATTCGCCGGTTGCACTTGCAAAAAATGCAATCGGCATTTCTATTGCCTGTGAGGAATATGGAGCATCGTTTTTTGGAAACGGTGCTTCACCAAGTGGCGTGTTAGAACACCCCGGAGTGATCAAAAATCCGGAGCGTGTGCGTGATGCGTGGCAGAGGGCTTACGGTGGCAGAAACGCCCACAAGGTCGCAGTCCTCGAAGAGGGCATGAAGTTCACACCCATTGCAATTCCGAATAATGAAGCACAGTTTCTGGAAACCCGAAAGTTTCAGATTGAGGAAATCGCAAGAATGTACAGAGTGCCGCTCCATATGATCGGTGACCTTGACCATGCAACGTTTTCAAATGTGGAACATCTGTCATTGGATTTCGTCAAATACAGCCTTGACCCTTGGATCGTTCGCTGGGAGCAGTCCTTACAGAAAGCACTCTTGTCTGATTTTGAAAAGGGGCAGTATTTCGTGAAGTTCAATGTAGACGGACTTTTGCGTGGCGATTATGCTTCCCGTATGCAGGGCTATGCTACCGCAAGACAGAACGGTTGGATGTCGGCAAATGACATCCGAGAACTTGAAGATATGAATATGCTTTCAGACGAAGAGGGCGGAAATCTGTATCTCGTAAATGGCAGCTTTACAAAACTCGCAGATGCAGGTGCATTTGCAAATCAAAATTCAGAAAAGGAGGAGAAAACCGAATGAAGAAATTCTGGAACTTTATCCAAAATGAAGATACATCAGAAACGGAACTTCTGTTTAACGGTCCTATCTCTGAAGATACCTGGTGGGGCGATGAGGTCACACCGGCACTGTTCCGTGATGAACTCTCAAAAGTCAGCGGAAACTTGACAGTCTGGCTGAACTCGCCGGGCGGCGATGTGTTTGCTGCAAGTCAGATTTATTCTATGCTGAAAAATCACAAAGGCAAGGTTACCGTGAAAATTGATGGCATTGCTGCCTCTGCTGCTTCTGTTGTGGCAATGGCAGGCGATGAAACTTTGATTGCACCGACTGCCCTAATGATGATTCATGACCCCAGCACTTGTGCTATGGGAAATAAATCTGATATGGAAAAAGCTATCATCTTGCTCGATGAAGTCAAAGAGAGCATTATCAACGCCTACGAAACCAAGTCCCACCTCAGCAGAAACAAGATTGCAAAGCTGATGTCCGATGAAACATGGCTCAATGCAAAAAAGGCTCATGAAATGGGATTTGTGGACGGGATTCTGTTTGCAGAGAAGAAAAAGCCTGTTGTTCCCAAAGAGGAAGAACCGGATGAAGAGGAAAAAGAAGATACACTGACCGCAATGACCTATTCCAAATCGAAGAATCTATCTGCATTCTTATCCAAAGTATCTGCATCAGCAGAATTCGTTACTGGCACACCGATTGACCAGCTTGAAAAAAGACTGGCACTTTTGAAATATTGATTGGAGGAATTGATTATGGCTATGACGATTAAAGAACTCAGAGAAAAGAGAAAGAAGGCTTGGGACACTGCCCGTGATTTTCTCGACAGCAAGAGAAACGCAAACGGCGTTCTCAGCGAGGAGGATTCCAAGACCTACGATGCAATGGAACAGACTATTGTAGACCTTGGAAAGGAAATTCAGCGTCTGGAAAGACAGGCTGAAATCGAAGCTGAAATGAACAAGGCAACTTCCACTCCTGTTCTCGGCAAGCCTGCTACACCGGACGTAACGGAAAAGGCAGGTACGGCAAGCGACAATTATAAAACAGCATTCTGGAACAGCGTCAGAAACCGCAATTGGATCGATGTCCATGATGATTTGCACATTGGCACAGATGCAGAGGGCGGCTATCTTGTTCCAGATGAGTTTGAACGAAAACTGGTGGAAGCATTAGAGGAAGAGAGCATTTTCCGCCAGATGGCAACGGTCATCAAAACTTCCAACGGCGACCGCAAGATTCCGATTGTGACTTCCAAGGGCGAGGCTGTCTGGATGGACGAAGAACAGCAGTATTCTCTTTCTGATGATACGTTCGGACAGGCATCGCTTTCCGCATATAAGCTGGGAACAGCAATTAAAATTTCAGAAGAACTTTTGAATGATTCTGTTTTTGACCTGCCGTCCTACATTGCAAAGGAGTTCGCAAGAAGAATCGGTTCTAAGGAAGAAGAGGCGTTCTTCGTTGGTGATGGCAAGGGCAAACCGACCGGTATTTTCAATGCTACAGGTGGTGCGGAAGACGGCACTTCCACCACAGGTGCAAGTATTACATTTGATGATGTGATGGAACTCTTCTATTCTCTGAGAAGCCCGTACCGCAAAAAGGCGGTGTGGGTGCTCAATGATTCCACGGTTAAGGCACTTCGAAAGTTGAAGGACAACACAGGCAATTACATCTGGAATCCGTCTGTGCAGGCTGGTGTTCCGGATACCATTCTCAATCGTCCTTACAAGACATCCAGCTATGTGCCGGAAATCAAGGCAGGCAACAAGTGTATGGCATTCGGTGACTTTAGCTATTACTGGGTAGCTGATAGACAGGGACGCTCTTTCAAGAGACTAAATGAACTCTTTGCTATGACTGGTCAGGTTGGTTTCCTTGCTTCGCAGCGTTTGGACGGCAAGCTGATTCTTCCGGAAGCAATCAAGACACTCACCATTAAGAAAGCGTGATGCTATGATTACGCTGAAAGAGGCGAAAAACTATCTGCGAGTGGATTATGAGGAGGACGATAGTTTGATTCAGAATCTGCTTTCTACAGCAAAAAATCTGGTAATGGACGTTGGTAGGTTAGATGATGAAAATTTTACAAAAAATGAGGATATCGTGCGGACAGCGATGCTTTTCGCACTTGGGTATCTTTATGAAAACAGAAGTAATCCTGATTACAAAAAGCTGACCTTAAATCTTCGTTCAATTCTGTTTGCACAGCGAGAGGGTGTGATGTAATGGAAATCGGAACTTTGAATCAGAGAATTACCATTCTGGAACACAGGACTGTTATTGATGAGATTGGAAATCATATCACCAAATGGGAAGAAACATTTTCTCTGTGGGCAAAGGTAACAGTAAAAACAGCAAGTGAAACCACGGATGCAGGAGTTACCAAAGAGGTGCAGAAGCTGGAATTTCTGGTTCGTCAAAGTCCTGCAACGATGAATATCAACAGCACCAATTTCCATATTCTTTTCAGAAACAGCATCTACAATGTCACAGGACTGATTCCGCTTTACGACCACAACAATTATCTGAAAATTGAGGGCGAAATCAGAAAGGCAGGTGTTTCCGATGACTACAGTTGATGCAATGGCTGATGAGATTATGAAAGGTCTGACAGATTATGCAGACCTTGCAGATACGTCAATGAAAAAGGCGGTCAGAAAGACTGCAAAGTCTGTAAAAGATGAAATATCTGCAAACGCTCCAAAGCGAACGGGTGCGTATTCAAAAAGCTGGACTGCCAAAAAGACAAAGGAAAACAGCCATTCTCTTGAAATGACCGTCCACAGTAAGAATCGTTACCAACTGGCACACCTTTTGGAAAAGGGGCATGCCAAGCGTGGCGGAGGTCGGGTATCCGGCAAACCGCATATTGCTCCTGCGGAAGAAAACGGTGTACAGTTGCTGGAGCATTTAATCGAGGGGGCTTTGTCATGACCTACGAACAAATCGCAGAAATGATGGAGGAAATGGGACTGCCTTTCGCCTACCATCATTTTGCCGAGGGCGAGAGTCCTGCACCGCCTTTTCTCATTTTTCTTTCACCTGGAGAGAATACATTTTCTGCGGATAATTCCATGTATTTCAGTTTTAAGATGCTGGATATTGAACTTTATACAGACGTTAAGAATCCTGAACTTGAAAAGCAAGTTGAACAGGTTCTGAAACGTCATAAAATCTATTACACAAAATCAGAAGTATGGATAGAGTCCGAAAAGCTCTATGAAGTGCTTTACGAAACGGAGGTATAACCAATGGCGAACAAGAAAAACAAAGTTAAATTCGGTTTGCAGAATGTCTACTGGGCAAAAATCAATGAATGGGGTGAAGATCCTGACGGCAACAAGACCGTCCCTGCATACGGACCGTCAAAGCATCTGCCCGGTGCTGTATCGCTTTCTATTGATGCCAACGGCGAAGCGGAGAATTTCTATGCGGACAACGGTGTTTATTACGTCATCAACAACAATGCAGGATATACAGGTGATCTTGAAATCGCCCTTATCACAACCGAATTTGCAACTGAAATCTTAGGAGAAATCCTTGATAATAACGGCGTTCTGGTAGAAAAGAATGATACGGAACTTGCACAGTTTGCACTGATGTTTGAGTTCTTAGGTGATAAGCACCACATCCGTCATGTGATGTATTGTTGCAGTGCATCACGTCCTGCGACGGAATCTGCAACCACCGAAGAAAGCACAGAAGTTAAGACCGAAAAGCTGTCGCTGAAAGCTACTCCTTTGCCGACAGGTCTTGTGAAATCCAAGACAACTGAAAGCACCACTGATGCAGTATATAACAACTGGTTCAAAATGCCGTATAACCCTGATACGACAGTTAAGTCTTCTGCCAAGTCATCTTAAGGAGGTATTGCTATGGCTATTCAGAAAAACATTACAATTGACGGAATTGAAGTACCTTTTAAGGCAAGTGCTGCTGTGCCACGCTTGTATCGTCTAAAATTCCGCAGAGATATTTATAAGGACTTTGCAGCACTAAAAACTGAAGTCACTGAGGGTGATGAAAACAAAAGCGAAATCGGTATTGAAAGTCTTGAAGTCTTTGAAAATATCGCATATATCATGGCAAAACACGCTGATTCCAATGTTCCTGACAACCCCGATGATTTCCTGGAACAGTTCAACACATTCAGCATTTATGAAATTCTTCCGCAGCTGATTGAACTGTGGGGACTGAACACCGCAACGCAGGTAGAGTCTAAAAAAAACATCGCCAGACTGACCGCCCGATGACAACTCCGCTTTTTCTCCTGAGATGCAAACAGCTCGGTCTTTCTATGACCGAGCTGGATTTGCTGACGATTGGACTGATCAATGATATGTTTACGGAACGTGAAAATGATGAGTATTCAGGGTGGAATGAGGTTGCTGGACAGGCGGATTTTGATGCGTTTTGAATTAACAAATGTGTGCTTGTAACCAAGCTAATAACTGTTCAGAAGATATTTCTCCGGCAGCTACACCAAGAATCAACCGTGTTAATTCTTCATCTTCATAATCAACATCAATTTCATTTAACATTAAAAAAATAAGCATTACATGAGTTCCGATTCTCTTGTTACCATCAACAAATGCGTGATTTTTAATTAAACTGTATCCTAACTGTGCTGCCTTATCAATTATTGTAGGATACAATTCTATTCCTGCAAATGTTTGAAACGGAGCATTCAATGCCGATTCCAGCAAACCTTCATCACGTATTTCAGGTGAACCTCCTGACTGAGCAATGACATCTTGATGAAGCAGTATTACTTGTTGTTTTGTCAGACGAATCATTTCGCAAGCTCCTTATATACAGCAGCATTTCGTTTTAATAACTTTTTGGAAATGTCAAGAACATCTTCATCAGATGCAGTTTCATCTGTTTCAGTATCATCAAATACCCGTATTTCATAACGTGGTTTATTGTTCTTAAAGATGATTGCTGTTCCATATTGGTCAACTGTTCTGGCAACCATAGAAAAATTCTGGTTTGCTTCGGTCATAGAAAAAATTGTGTTTGTATCAATGTTCATACGAACACCCCCTTTATATTTATTATATCATAAAGTTAGGATAAATTCAACCTATTTTTCAAAAAAAGTGAGGTGAACCACAGTGGCAAACAGAATCAAAGGCATCACCGTTGAGATCGGCGGAGATACTACTAAGCTGTCCAAAGCTTTAGAGGGTGTAAACAAGAACATTAAAAACACCCAGTCACAGCTGAAAGACGTGGAGAAACTCCTGAAACTTGACCCGAAAAATACAGAATTACTCTCACAAAAACAGAAACTTCTCGCTGACAGTATTTCTGCTACAAAGGATAAACTTGCAACGCTGAAAACTGCCGCAGAACAGGCAAACACTGCTCTTGCAAATGGCGACATCACACAACAGCAGTATGATGCCTTACAGCGTGAGATTGTCGAAACAGAAAATGAACTGAAACGTTTGAAATCAGAAGCCAAAAATGCAAATTCTGAACTTGCTAAAATCGGTGAGGCAGGACAGGTTCTCCAGAATGCAGGCGATAAAATTTCAGGTGCAGGCGAAAAACTTCTGCCCATCACCGCAGGTGTGACGGCTCTCGGAACTGCTGCTGTGAAAACCGCCTCCGACTTTGATTCTGCAATGTCTAAGGTTGCCGCTGTTTCCGGTGCTACCGGTGATGACTTGCAGGCTTTGCGTGATAAAGCCCGTGAAATGGGCAGTAAGACAAAGTTTTCCGCAAGTGAAGCAGCCGAAGCCATGAACTATATGGCGATGGCAGGTTGGAAAACAAATGATATGCTGTCAGGTATTGACGGCATTATGAACCTTGCTGCTGCATCAGGCGAAGATCTTGCCACAACATCGGATATTGTCACAGATGCACTCACTGCATTTGGACTGACAGCACAGGGTAGCGGTCATTTTGCTGATGTGCTTGCGGCTGCAAGTTCTAACGCAAATACCAATGTATCTATGCTTGGTGAGTCATTCAAATACTGTGCTCCGATTGCAGGTGCTTTGGGATTCTCCTGTGAAGATACCGCTGAGGCACTGGGTTTAATGGCGAATGCAGGTATCAAGTCCACGCAGTCGGGAACTTCCATGCGTTCCATTATGACTGCCCTTTCCGGCGATGTGAAATTCTGCTCTGCCGCCTTTGGAGAAATGGAGATCGCAACTTCCAATTCAGACGGTTCAATGCGAAGTTTATCTGATATTTTAGCGGATTGCAGAGTAGCATTCGACCAGATGTCAGAATCCGAAAAAGCAAGTGCCGCAGAAACTCTTGTGGGCAAAAATGCCATGTCGGGATTTCTTGCTCTGATGAATGCCGCACCTGCGGATATTGATAAGCTTTCAAGTGCAATTGCCAACTGTGACGGTACATCTCTTTCTATGGCAGAAACCATGCAGGACAATCTTGCAGGACAGCTTACCATTCTGAAGTCACAGCTTGAGGAACTGGCTATCTCTTTTGGCGAGATTCTGATGCCTGTTATTCGTGACATCATTACCAAAATACAGGGATTTGTGGACAAACTGAATGCCCTTGACCCTGCAACAAAACAGACCATTATCAAAATTGGATTGATGGCTGCGGCTTTAGGTCCGCTTTTGATTGTGGTGGGTAAAACGCTTTCTTCTATCGGAAGTATGATGACATTCATTTCAAAAATTCCGACAATGATTGCGGGTGCTAAGACTGCATTTTCAACGCTTGGTGCTGCAATTGGCGGTATTTCTGCACCCGTGGTGGCTGTCGTTGCAGTTATAGCTGTACTTATTGCAGCATTTGTAAATCTATGGAACACCAATGAGGACTTCAAAAACAGCATTCTTTCCATCTGGGAACAGATAAAGTCTACCTTTGAACGTCTGACATCCGGAATCGTTGACAGAGTGAATGCATTGGGCTTTAACTTTCAGAGTTTCGGCGATATGCTGAAATCTCTGTGGAACGGTTTGTGCAGTGTGCTTGCCCCTGTATTTGAGGGTGTATTTCAGCATATCTCGGATATTTTCACCTTTGTGACGGATACCATTCTGAGCGTGCTTGATGTATTTATTGGCTTATTTTCAGGAAACTGGGAACAGTGCTGGAATGGTATCAAGGGCATTTTTACAGGTATCTGGAACTTTGTAGTCAACCAGTTCAGCAATATTCTGAACACGCTGAGAGGTGTGGCAGATGTATTTCTCGGGTGGTTCGGTACTTCCTGGAATGAAGTGTGGACGAGTATAAAAGACTTCTTCGTTGGAATCTGGAACAGCATTTGTTCCGCTTTTCAGGCTGTTGCTGACTTTTTCACAAATATCTGGAATGCAATATCAGCGTTCTTTACAACGATAGCGACTGCGATCTATACCACAGCAGTCACGATTTTTACTTCAGTATATGATTTCTTCGCAGGAATCCTGACCAGTATTCACGACTTTTTTGCCAACATTTTCAATGCAATATGGACGGTTATTTCAACTGTCTGCACCACTATTTACGACACGATTTCAAGTATCTGGAATGCGATTTACAGCTTCATTTCTCCGCTTTTAGAGGCGTTCCAATATCTGTTTGAAACGATTTTTCAGGCGATCCACATTATCATCAGCAACGTGATGGATTGGATCTCGGAAAAAATACAGACCATCTGGAATGCGATCGTTGCCTTTCTCACGCCGTTGCTTGAGGGCATCAAAACGTTCTTTGAAACGGTCTGGAACGCTATTTATATCACGATTTCAACGGTTTTAAGCACCATTTCAAGCGTGATTTCTACCGTCTGGACTGCAATTTCAGGTTTCATTTCCGGTGCAATGAACACGATTCATTCTATTATTTCGAGTGTGTGGAACACCATCAGCGGTGCTGTTTCAAGCGTGGTAAACGCTATCCGAAATACTGTATCTTCCGTCTGGAACAGCATTTCTTCCACAATTTCATCGGTGATGAATACAATTCATTCGACTGTGACAAACATCTGGAACAATGTGAAATCTTCTGTTGCAAGTGTCATCAGCGGCATTTACTCCACGATTAAAGGCGGATTTGACAATGCGGTGAACTATGTCAAAGGGCTTGCATCAGATGCGTGGAACTGGGGACGGGATATTGTTTCCAACATCATTGATGGCTTGAGAAGTATGATCGGCAGTCTTGCTGACAGCGTATCAAATATTGCCGATACGATCCGCAGTTATCTGCATTTTTCTGTCCCTGACGTAGGACCGCTGACAGATTTTGAAAGCTGGATGCCGGACTTCATGAACGGCTTGGCAGACGGCATCAATAAAAGCAAAAAGGTCGTAGCAAAGGCGGTTTCGGGCGTTGCGGATACCATGAAACTTTCGCTCAATTCCGAGCAAAACTACAACCTTGACGGCATGACGGGGGCAATGATGAACGGCACTTCTGAAAATTCGGTGGTCAACAATTACTATCAAAACGACAACAGCCGCACAGTGAATCAGACCAACAATAGCCCGAAATCACTGTCACGGCTGGAGATTTATAGACTTACGAAGAATGCGGTGAAACAGTAATGGGGCGGAGTTTCTGCCCTGCAAACTGGAATTTGACGCTCTATTAATGCTATTAAACCCAATCAATAGCATTCTTTACAAGTTTGACAAATGGTTCACAGGTCAGATTTTGGGTAGTGTGTGCAGGAACGATACAGCAGATTTTTCCCTTGCCATAGGTGTGAATCCATACAGCAGGCTGAACGCCGTTCTTTGAAACGGTTTCTGCAAGAATCGTTGTATCAGCATTCGGAATCATTTTCATTACATAATGTTCGTCAAAATCAGGGAATGTGAATTTGCCAATGCCTTCAATAATCGGATGTTCTGCTATCGGTTTTACAGTAAGCGGACATTGTTCGGGATGAGTGATAAAGTTACTTCTTACAACATTTGTGAGGATTGCGTGATTTTCTGTGTAATCAGTAAGTGATGCGTGAAGCATAATCGTTCCCATACCATTCTGAACATCATTCAGAAATTTCTCCGTCCATTTTTCATCACACCAGATTGGAGTAGGAATCTGATCATTTTCAATAGGATCTTTGAAAGACAAAAACAAATCAAACTGCCCGTTGAAATAATCATTTGGCTTCTTTGTGAATGTTACTTCATAATCTGCGTTAAAAAGATAGTCCATCATAGGCTTGATGGAATCATCGTGATGCCAGTAATCGTGTACCAAAACAAATACTTTTTTACTCATAAGTTATACGTCCTTTCATCACCATTTTATGGCTACGTTTTTGTGAATTCTCGTTTTTTAGATGTGCGTTAAATTCCGATTTATAGGGCTGTCACGCCCTACAGCATATACCCAATTATATCACATTCCACTCTCAAAAGTCAATGAGCGGTTTTGAGCCGTGATGCAAACGGCTCAGTGGTAAATAACTACTATAATGACAACAGCCGCACAGTAAATCAGACCAATAATAGTCCGAAATCACTGTCACGGCTGGAGATTTACAGGCAGACGAGGAATGCGGTGGATATTTAAAAGTTAGTGCAGAAATTGAAATCCCATAATAACAACACCAAGCACCACAAGAATAATACCTGTAGCACGATTTAATGTTTTTGGCTTTGCCTTATTTGCAAATACTGCCGCAATTCTTGCCCATATCAGCGTAAACACAATGCACAATACCCATGTCAGAATATCCGGTGTTCCGCCAATTGTAAAATGCGATATAGCACCCGTCAATGCGGTAAAAGTCATAATAAATACACTTGTGCCTACAGCGGTTTTTAATTCATATCCCATAACGCTGGTCAGAATCAGAAGCATCATCATTCCGCCCCCTGCACCAACAAATCCGCAAATAAAACCAATAATAATTCCACAGATAATGGACTGTATAGCACGTTTTTTCGCTGATGTTTCCGCCATAGATTCTTTAGTGTTCATAACAGGACGAACAATAAATTTTATTCCAAGCAGAAACGTCATAAATACCGAGAAACCGCCCATTGTTGCGGATGGCAGAGTACTTGCCACATAGCTTCCGACAACTGTAAAAACAAGCACACTTGCCATCATAATTAATCCGTTTTTAATGTCCAGATTCTTATTTTTATGATAAGTATAGGCGGAAACTGCACTTGCCAACACATCAGAAGAAAGTGCAATACCGACTGCCATATAAGGGTCAATACCTAAAAAAGTAATCAACATCGGACTGATAACGGCGGCAGCACTCATTCCTGCAAATCCTGTTCCAAGTCCTGCACCCATACCTGCAAAAAATGTAACCAGAATAGTCATTATTGTTTCCATTATTCTTTTTCCTCCAAAATTTCATCTGAATTTTTACTGATAACCTGCATAACTTCTTCAAAAGCTTTCCTCATATTATCATCAATATGGACAAACAGCTTTTCAAAAAACATTTTTTGCAATTGCTGACCTCGTTCTATGATTGGTTTGGCTTTCTTTGTACACAGTAATTCTGTTTTACGCCTGTCACCTTCTACAGCCTGTCTTGTCAAATAGCCTTCCTGAACCAGACGTTCAACATTTACCGATACCAGATTTGCTTTGATATGGCGTATCTCTACAATATCTCTTGCATTTTTGTATTTCGGATTATTTCCAAGAAACATCAGAATATCAAATGCAGTTTGCGACAAACCCAGTTCTTTACAAAGTGGCTTACACACTTTACTGTATGCAAGTGAAATTTTTCTGGGGATTTCAATACTGAAGTTCATATGTCCTCCTGTTCTTTTTTGAATAGTTCAATTTTGAAGTATTATATCATATTATCATCTTTTTGTCAATGAAAAGCAGGTGAAATTTTGTTCTACACTTTAATTCTTGAAAACGAAGCAGGTCAAAAAATCGGCCTGTCCAAAACTGCAAACCGATATATGTTCTCCAAAATCAAAGGACTTGATCCGCCAACAGGAACAATCAGCACTTCAAATTATGCAGGAATGAACGGCAGCTATCTGAATAACGCATTCATCGAAAAGCGGAACATCGTCATTACCTTTCAGATGCGTGGCTTTGATGTGGAACTTCGCAGGCATGAACTATATCGTGTGGTCAAGCCGTCACGCTACATCAAGATATACTACTCCACAAAAAATATTTCTGTGTATGCTGAGGGTATTGTGGAAACCTGCGAGGTGGAGAATTTTGAAAAGCTGACCAATGGGCAGATTTCCATTCTCTGTCCCGATATTTACTGGTACTCCACTGAAACGCAGATTGCAGAATATTCCCGTGTCAGAGGTGCATTTCATTTTGTCTGTCCTGACAATGATGAGCCTTTTCCGATTGGTGCATATAATACGCAGGATATGATGACCATCAATAACAGCGGTGATGAGGTCGGATTCACCCTTGAAATCAGCGGAGGACCTGCGAAAAATCCGACTATTTACAACGCTCTGACGGACGAATATATGCAGATTTCAGGCGATATTCAAAAGGGAGATGTTATCACCATAACTACAAAAACGGGCAACAAAACCGTTCTTCTGGAGCGTGAGGGCGTTGTGACAAACATCATCAATCGGCTTGTTTCAGGCTCAACATGGCTGAATCTGAAAGCAGGCGAAAATAAATTCTATGTCCGTGCATCAGATGGTCTGAATAACATCAAAGTCCGCCTGATACACCGAAATGCGTACTTAGGAGTGTGAAAATGCAGATAGAAATTTACAATATGACTGTCTTGAATGATAAACTGAATATTTCTCTTGAGGCTGTCTGCGACAGCTTTTCTTCGCTTTTGTGGGATATTGAGTATTACAAGTGCGGTGAGTTTGAGGTGTATATTGCAGCATCTCCCCGAAATATTGAGATTTTTCAGACAGGCAGAATTGTGGGACGTGACGACGACAAGGAACATTTCGGACTGATTGAATCTGTGAAACTTGAAACCGATGCCGAAGATGGAGATTATCTTATCATCAAAGGCAGATTTCTGATGTGTTTAATTGAACGCAGAATCATTTATCCCACATTCAACTTTACAAAACTTGTTTCATATTCTCAAATTATAATGAATGTGGTACAGTATAACGCTTGTACATCGGGTATCAGAAAACTTCCGGGACTTGTTGTTGGCTGTTCGTCAGGCACTTGCTGGGATACTGAAACCAAATTGCAGGTCAGCTATGACAATTTGATGGAATGGGTGTATACCATTTGCGAAAAAATCGGTGGAACTGCAAATATCAGGCTTTCCAAAACTGACAACGAACAGTATGAAATGATTTTTGAACTTTCGCAGGGTACTGACAGAAGTATTTTACAGGAAGTAAATCCGCACATCATTTTCTCTGACAGATACAATAATCTTCTGTCTTTCACCTATTTCACGGATACTTCTGTTAAAAAGAATTATGCCTATGTTCTGGGAAAAGGTGAGGGAGAAAAACGCAAGAGAACTACATATTTTGAGGGAGCAGAACCTTCTTCTCTCGACCGCTATGAGGTGTACGTTGATGCAAAGGACATTTCAGATGAAGAACAGGTTGACAATGAAACAAGACCGCTCTCTGACGCCGAATATTCGGAACTTCTGAAAGAGAAAGGAAAGCAGAATCTTGTAACCACAAAAACAAAATCAGAATCACAGATTGCAGTACAGTCCACACAGTTTCAATACGGTGTGGACTATTTTGTTGGGGATTTTGTCACAGTGGAACACCACAGGTTTGGAATCAGGCAAAACAAAATACAGCTTGTCGGAATGATTGAGAGTTTTGACCGCAACGGCAGAAATTTAACACCGACATTTAAGGACACCTGAGTGTGAGGCAGGATGCTGCCCGAACACGAAGGCGTACCTTTACAGGATAAAAGAAAGGTTGGTATAAACATGGCATTTTCATATGGATTTTTCAACTCTAAAAATCTTGACAGAACGTATACTGCGGAGAACTTTAACGACTATCTCGGCAGTATTATCTGTGACGGGATTCAAGACAACTTCGGACAGTGTTTCAAGCTGTCTGCAAGCAAATTGAAACTGACAATAGGCAGTGGAAAAGCTTGGATTCAGGGGCATTACTTCATTTCGGATACGGCATACACCTATGATTTATCACGCTATGTGGACGAATCCCTGCCGAGATATATGGCGGTTGGAATTTGCTGCAACACTTCTGAAAACGCCCGTAATGTAAGCTTTGAAATTCTCGCAGGAACTCCTGCCACAAATCCCGCAATACCGAGATTTCAGAACACAGATTACAAGAAATATCTCACCCTTTGCATTATCAGACTTGATGCAGGCACATCAGAACTTAGTATCACAGATTACAGAGAAAACAATAATTTTTGCGGATATGTCCGTTGTATTCTTGGAAAATGCAAAGTTACGGATATGCTTTCACAGCTTTCTGAAATTCAGACGCAGATAAAAGATTACAACATCACAATTGGTCAGCTGACAACAAAAATAAACGAATTAACGCTGAAAATTGATGAGATGACAGGCGATGTGGTTTCCATCGGGAAATGCGGTCAGAGTGTTGATTTTGTGCTTTATTCAGACGGCAGACTGCTCCTCAAAGGCACCGGGGCAACATTCGATTATTCTACTGACAGCAATCCGTCACCATTGCAAAACAATGCAAATATCAAGTCTGTTATTGTTTCAGAGGGCGTGACAGGCATTGGTGAACGACTTTTTCAGTATTGCGATAACTTAAAAACAGTATCTCTTCCGACAACACTTACAGCAATCAAAAAGGCTGCATTTCTGCCGCATATTGACGGTTACATTTATCATCAGACTCTAAATGGTTTGACAGAATTGAAGATTCCGGAACGTGTTACGGAACTTGGCGTAAACGCATTTGCAGGAACGGCAATCAAGTCCGTAACCGTTCCGTCCTCTGTGGTAACCGTAGGTGCAATGGCATTCAGCGAGTGTCAGTATCTTGAAACGGTGCGATACGGCGGAAAAGTCATTAGCGACAGAATGTTTGTACGATGCACAAAACTGAAAAACCTCACGCTTACCCGAAACGTCAAGGAAATTTTGGGCGGCTGTTTCAATTACTGTGAATCTTTGACCACAATCACTTATGAGGGTTCTCTTGCTGATTGGAACGCTGTGAAGAAAAATACAAACTGGGACAGCCATGCAGTTGATATTGAATCTCCGCTTTCAAAAATCCAGTGCCTTGATGGATACATAGAATATGTCACAAGCACGAAAACATGGAAAGAGGTGAAGGAATGATGCTGAAATTTCTTGTAAAGGGACAGAAAATTGAGATTCTGGAACGTGAAGTGATTGCCTCCGACCAGATTGCATTTGTAACACTGAAATTTGTATTTGACGGCGATTGGAAAAAGTTTCACAAGGTGGTGCAGTTTACCCAGTGTGATGAAACATACAACCGTGTGCTCGGCACTGACGGACTGTCCTGTTTGCTGCCTGCGGAGCTTCATGCAGGTGCGGTAAAGCTATCCGTATTCGGATATGACGCTGACAATACATCCGGACTGCGTGCCACAACGGTTCCGGTGACACTACATATTCGTGCATCCGGATTTGTAGGAGAGGATGCCGATTCCCCCATTCCGCCCACGCCCGATTTGTATACGCAGCTTTTACAGAAAATCGGTGAAGTGCAGCATGGGAAAGATGGTGCAGACGGCAAGGATGGAAAAGACGGCTTATCTGCATATGAACTTGCTGTGGAGAATGGTTTTACCGGGACACTTGCAGAGTGGCTTGCTTCTCTCAAAGGGAAAGACGGAGAAAATGGCGTGGATGGGAAAAACGGTGTGAATGGCTCTGACGGTAAATCCGCATATATCATTGCAGTGGAACACGGCTTTTCAGGAACAGAAACCGAGTGGCTGGAATCGCTGAAAGGAGCAGACGGAAGTGACGCAGATGATATGGATTTATCCGGCTATGCCACCAAAGCGGAACTGCAAAAGATAACGGAAAATGCCGTATATCTGGAAAATCTCATCAAACAGACAAGTTCTGTCAGCGATACCGTTTTATTTGAATCCGGTACAGATGCCCTTGAGAAATACGGCGAAAATATTTACACCTATTACAATGACGGCTATCGTTCTCTATCCGGTTTTTCGGAGAGTTATCCGCATTTCTGCTGTGCCGAAAATGATTATGCACTGCATGTCAATCAAACAGATTTTGGTTGGGCAGGAACGGTATTTGTGATGTGTCTGACACCTGTTTTCATCACTTCTGCCATGCACTTGATTTTGAATTATGTGGTTGGTGCGTTGGAAAATGCCGAGTTTTATCTGGTGAGAAAAACCGATAAGACAGGCTCTGAGCTTGCAAGGCACATCTACGAAGAAATCCAAAACGGCAATGCTGTTTCACTGTCATTTCAATGGCTTTATTCCGATACGTCCATTTCAGTGATGCAGTCACTGGAAAATGTGTCGGATGGAGAATATTACCTTGCCTTCCAAGGCACATCGGATAATTCCCATCCGATGGTGAAATCTATCAAATTTATGAAAGGGTGATGTTTATGAAAGAAACAATCTGTATGATTGCAGGCGTGGTGGGAGGAGTGATTACCACACTGCTCGGCGGCTGGGATTCCGCATTGGCAACACTTGTAGTTTTTATGGGCATTGATTTTGTGACAGGCATTGTAACTGCGGCAATGGGCAAATCCAAACACAGCGAAAGCGGCACACTCAACAGCACGGCAGGCTGGGTTGGTCTTGCAAAGAAGTTTTGTATTCTTCTTATGGTGGTGGTCGGCGTGAGAATCGATATTCTCATTGGCACAAATTACATCCGTGATACCGTGTGCATCAGCTTCTGTCTGAATGAGCTGCTCTCCATTGTGGAGAATACCACACTCATGGGAATTCCGTATCCGCCGGTAATCAAGAAAGCAATTGACGTTCTGCAAACAAAGGTAGGCAGAGCTGAGGAACAACTGAAAGAAAGTGAGGATGATAAGAATGGCAATTCTGAAACCTGATACAACCACAACAATGAACGGTGTAACCGTAAATGAATACTTACTCACAAAGCACAATCCAAATCATATCGCAATGCCCTCCGCTTCTATGGAGGGTAAAATCATCGGTGTAACAGTTCACAATACCGACTGGATTTCTGTGGCAAGCGGAACGACACCTGCGGAGCAGTATACAAGAGCAACTGTTAATGGCAATATGAAAGATGTCAGGGTGCATTATTACGTTGATAATACCTGTGCATGGCAGAATCTGCCCCACAGTCTGAGCGGCTGGCACGCCGCTGATGGTAGTGGCAATGGCAATCGTAGAACAATTGCGATCGAGTGCATTATGTCATCTGCGTATAATGTGACAGATAAGAAGTCTGAGGACAATTGTGCAAGATTGGCGGCAGCTTTGCTGAAAAAATACAATCTTGATATTAACCACCTCTTTACCCACACCCACTGGCTCAATGTCAGGGACGGAAAATCGGGTACTGTGGATTATCTCAATACCGCAAAAAATCCGTACAAGACCTGTCCGCTGTATATTTTGCCGCACTGGTCCGCATTCAAGGCAAAAGTACAAAAGTATTTGACCGATGCAAAACCGACCGTCAAAAACATCTATCGCATTTGCAAATCGTGGGCAGATGCAAAGTCGCAGATTGGGGCATATTCCTCATTGGAAAATGCAAAAAAAGCCTGCAAGACGGGATATTCCGTGTTTGATGCAAATGGTGTAAACATCTACACATCGAAAACAACAGCATCCGCCGTGCCGTTCAAGATTAAGGTTGCAATTTCTGACCTTAACATCAGAAAAGGTCCCGGCACAAACTATGCCAGAACCAAATATATCCCTGTCGGTGTGTATACGATTATCGAAGTGCAGTCCGGCACTGGCTCTGATAAGGGCTGGGGAAGATTGAAAAGCGGAGCAGGTTGGATTTCACTTGATTTTTGCACAAAGGTTTAAGCATATCATGGGAACACAAGACACAAGTGACACAACAGGCTCGGAAAATTCCTATACGCGCGTATGTGCGTATACGTGTGCGTGTTTCCCTCTATAAAATAGAAAAATAATTATATAGTAATTCTTGTGATACTTGTGTACTGACTTGATGCCCGTCTTGGATTTTATCCTTGGCGGGCATTATTTTTTTGCCCTTATCGAAATTCGTGGTTCTTGAATGATGTGTTTCTGTCCTTTCACTGTTAGAGGCGATGACCTCATAACGATGGGAGGTGTCAGTAGTGACAGAAAATCAGAAAGCGCAAATCTGCGCACTCCGAAAACAGGGTGTGGGATATATGAAGATAGCACAGCAGACAGGCATTTCACAGAATACCATTAAATCGTTCTGCCGGAGGAATAACCTCACTGGCATTGAGAAATCCGATGTGCCTGTTGCAGACGGTTCTGTCTGCGAGTGCTGCGGAAAAGAAATGGTGCAGATGGAAGGTAGAAAGAAAAAGCGATTTTGCAGTGATGCCTGTAGGAATAAATGGTGGAATGCACATCTTGATCAGGTACAGCGAAAAGCCATCTATATATATAAATGTCCGAACTGCGGTAAGGAGTTTGAAGTATATGGCAACAGCCACAGAAAGTATTGCTGCCACGAGTGTTATGTGGAGCATCGGTTCGGAGGTGGTATTGATGGATAAGCAGGAATTCAGAAATGAAAAACTGTATCAGACCACCATGCTTATGGCAAGAAAGATGCTCTTTGAGGGCATTATTTCAGATAAGGAGTATGGGCAAATTGATACAATTTTCCGTGAAAAATACCACCCGACTTTGGGTACATTATTTGCCGACATATCGTTGACTTCCGGGGCGAAAAGAGTGATGTATAGTAGCGGAAGGAAGTGATTATATGCCGAAAATAAGCAAAATTGAACCGACTGTGCCTGCCATAAAGCAGCTCAAAAAAGTGGCGGCTTATGCCAGAGTATCCATGCAGTCGGAAAGAATGATGCATTCCCTTTCCGCACAGATCAGCTACTACAGCAAGCTGATTCAGAAGAATCCCGATTGGGAGTACGCAGGTGTTTATGCCGATGATTTTATCTCAGGCACAAACACGGTCAAGCGTGATGAATTCAAGCGAATGCTGGTTGACTGCGAGGAAGGAAAAATAGACATCATTCTTACCAAGTCCATCAGCCGATTTGCAAGGAACACGGTTGACCTGTTGGAAACCGTAAGGCATCTGAAGGCAAAGGACATCGAGGTTCGGTTTGAAAAGGAAAATATCAATTCCATGAGTGGTGACGGAGAATTGATGCTTTCCATTCTGGCATCCTTTGCCCAGGAAGAGAGTCGTTCCATCAGTGAGAATATCCGGTGGGCAACGAAGAAACGCTTTGAAAAGGGTATCCCAAATGGCAAGTTTAAGATTTTCGGATACCGCTGGGAGGATGATAAACTGGTGCCTGTGCCGGAGGAAGCGGAGATTGTAAAACGCATCTATCAGAATTTCCTTGATGGCAAGTCCAGGCTCGAAACCGAGAAGGAATTTGCCGCCGAGGGCATTACCACGGCAAACGGCTGCCGATGGGTGGATTCAAACATCAAGGTGGTACTTACCAACATTACCTACACAGGCAATCTACTCCTGCAGAAGGAGTTCATCGAGGACCCTATTACAAAACGCCGCAAAAAGAACCGTGGCGAAATGCCACAGTATTTCGTGGAGAATACCCACGAGCCAATCATCGATATGGAAACATTTCGGTATGTGCAGGATGAGATTGCAAGGCGAAAGGAACTGGGTGCTTTGGCGAATAAGAGTCTGAACACTTGCTGTTTTACGGGAAAAATTAAATGTCCTCACTGCGGTGTCAGCTATATGCACAACAAGCGAACCGACCGTGGCAACTGCCTTGAGTTCTGGTGCTGTGGTTCGAGAAAGAAAAAGGGTGGCCGCTGTGGGGTTGGTGGGAGTATTAACCATAAAAATATGGTCAAAGCCTGCACTGAGGTGCTTGGGTTAGAAGAATTTGATGAGGAGATTTTCCTCCGAGAGGTTGACCATATCGATGTTCCGAAACGCTATGTACTGGAGTTTCATATGACAGACGGAAGGGTTATCACAAAGGACTGCCCCAACACTGGTCACAAGGACTGTTGGACGGCAGAGTACCGTGCTAAGACTTCTGCCAAGAGAAGAAAGAACGGTACGAACTGCAAAGGCTCCTCATGTTTTACTGGAAAAATCAAGTGCAAAAACTGTGAATGCAATTTCCGCAGAGCCACACAGCCGTCAGCCACAGCGGAAAACGGAAAGGTCAATTACTGGCGATGCTCCGAACACAGCAATGGCTGTCAAACGGCAGGCTTGCGTGAGGATGCACTGATACCTCTCATTGCCGATACTCTTGGAATGGCAGAGTTTGACGATGCCTTATTCCGAAAGACCGTGGAGTATATTTCGGTGCTGACGGATAAGGACTTGGAAATTCACAAAAAGGACGGCACGGTAACGGCAGTGATTTATACACCGCCTGCTCCAAAGCGACTGCCAAGGACAGAGGAACAGAAAGCACATATGCGAAGCCTTATGAAGGAAAAATGGACTCCGGAGCGAAAAGTCGAGATGAGTGAACGCATGAAGCAGATGAGAAAGGAGCGTGGCGAAAATTGGCGCAAAGAAAAGTAACGGCTATTCCTGCAACCATTAATAAATTCACAGCCACTCCGGTCAACAGCAGGAAGAAACGCAGGGTGGCAGGTTATGCCCGTGTCAGCACTGACCATGAAGATCAGGTCACAAGCTATGCTGCACAGGTAGATTATTACACGAATTATATCAAAGGCAGAGAGGACTGGGAGTTTGCTGGGATATACACGGACGAAGGTATCTCTGCAACCAACACCAAAAAACGAGATGGCTTCAAACGTATGGTGGCGGATGCCCTGGCAGGTAAAATCGACCTTATCATAACAAAGTCGGTTAGCCGATTTGCACGAAACACAGTGGATTCCCTTACTACCATCCGAAAGCTGAAGGAACATAACGTGGAGTGCTATTTTGAAAAGGAGAACATTTGGACTTTTGACAGTAAGGGCGAACTGCTCCTCACCATTATGAGTTCACTGGCGCAGGAAGAAAGCCGATCCATTTCCGAGAACGTCACATGGGGACACAGAAAGCGTTTTGCTGACGGAAAAGTCAGCTTCGCCTACTCCCGTGTGCTTGGCCTTGAGAAGGGACCTGATGGGAACATCGTGGTCAACCAAGAACAGGCGAAAATAGTGAAGCTGATATTCAGAAGATTCCTTGAGGGCATGACACCACACAGCATAGCAGTGGAACTGACTGAAATGGGCATAAAATCCCCTGGCGGCAAGGACAAGTGGAACGGAGCAACCGTCCGCAGGATGCTTTCCAATGAGAAGTACAAGGGTGATGCCTTGCTCCAAAAGGAATTCACGGTGGATTACCTGCAGAAAAAGACCAAGAAAAACGAGGGCGAAGTTCCTCAGTATTATGTGGAGGGCAACCACGAAGCCATTATCGAGCCAAGCGTTTATGATTTGGTGCAGGTGGAACTTGCCAAACGCTCCAAGAAAAACGAAGCAAGGTACAGCGGAGTCAGCATCTTCTCAAACAAGATAAAATGTGCCGAGTGCGGCAGTTGGTACGGATCCAAGGTCTGGCATTCCAATGACAAGTACCGCAGGGTCATTTATCGCTGCAACCATAAATTCGATGGGAATAGAAAATGCGAAACTCCTCATGTTACGGAAGAAGAAATCATCGCTGCTTTTATCAAGGCAATGAATATCCTCATTACCGAGAGAGACGAAATCATAGAAAACATTCAGCTGATACGGCAGACGGTCTGCAATGTCACTACTTTGGAGCAGGAACAGGACAAACTTCGCAGCGAGATGGAAATTGTTGTGGAACTGACCCAAAGCTGTGTGGCGGAGAATGCGAGAACCGCACAGAACCAGGAGGATTATCAGAAACGCTATGATGGTTTGGTGGAACGATACGAAAAGGTTAAATCAAGGTATGATGCCATTATGGAAGCCATAGAGGAAAAGCAGGCTCATTATGAAAAACTGGGCATCTTCATTGATATTCTTGAAAAGCATGGAGCACCTATCACGGAATTTGATGCCGGGATGTGGGGCAGTATGGTCGAGTACATCACGGTGGATAAGGATAAGAAAATGACCGTCACATTCAAGGACGGGTCGGAAATACAGGTATAAAACAGGATAGAGATACACAGAGACACCTTGCAGTGATGCAGGGTGTTTTTCTTTTTTCGGATATTTTGTAAACAATGTTCCGGACGGATTGTAAATCGAGAAAAGATGTGCTATAATTTATCTTAATAGTGTTATTTATAAACATTAAAATGTGCAAGCGAGGTAATGGGAATGGTAAAAAACAATATTGAGGTAGATGTCAAAGTAAAATGCATCGAAGCAGGCAAAACGCAGGCACAATTAGCAGAAGCAATCGGAACAACAGGTCAGTATGTGAATCGTATCATAAAGAAGCAGGACGGTGTGGTCAATAAGACTTATGTGCAGATGTTGGAAGCACTGGGATATGATATTGAACTGACTTATGTGAAAAGAAAAACTGATAAGGAGGACTGTCTGAATGGCTAACGAATTACAACCTTTATCCCTGTTGTTTCAGAACAGATTATTTAGAATACCGGATTATCAGAGAGGATATGCCTGGCAGCAGTCACAATTGGTGGACTTTTGGGATGATTTAACGAATCTGCAGGAAGGCAGATATCACTATACTGGACTTCTTTCATTAAAAGTGCTTAAGAGTACAGAAACAAAAAGCTGGGGCAGTGACTTATGGATAGTGGACAAAGGATTTAAACCCTGCCATATCGTAGACGGACAGCAGAGATTGACAACATTTATCATTCTGCTGAATGAGATTGTTGAGTTTGTACGTTCACTTGATTGCAATTCCGGCAAATCTGAAGATGAGATAGTCCTTGGGTATGATACTCTGAAAGATGTGGTCGCAAAATACATCTGCCAACACCGACCTCCGAATAACCAGATTACTACTTATCTGTTCGGTTATGAAGTGGATAATCCAAGCGCAGATTACCTTAGATATCGGATTTTCAATGAGCCGTTTTCCAGAACTGTAAATGAAACATATTATACAAAGAATCTAAAGTTTGCAAAATCCTTTTTCTCTGAAAATTTAGCGGCTTTATACAAAGCAGAGGGTACAGAAGGATTGAATAATCTGTACTTGAAATTGACACTGCGGTTAATGTTCAATATTCATGAAATAGCAGATGATTATGATGTGTTTGTAGCATTTGAAACTATGAACAACCGTGGCAAGAAACTCACGAATTTGGAGTTACTGAAGAATCGACTGATTTATCTGACAACATTGTATTCGAATGATAAGTTTGATGAGCTGGATAAAAGCAACCTTAGAGGTCAGATAAACGATGCGTGGAAAGAGGTATATTATCAACTGGGGCGAAATGAAAAAACACCGTTGTCGGATGATGAGTTTTTAAGAGCACATTGGATTAGCTATTTTACTTATTCCCGTAAAAAAGGTGATGATTATATTCATTTCCTGTTAAACAAGTTTTCTGCAAAAAACATATTTGAAAAGAAAACTGTAATAATAGGAGAAACCTTAGATGAAGATGTGGAAACTGTAGATTATGATACAGAGGATATGGTTGAAGAAGCAGCAGAGCCGGAAGTACTTGAAGTATCAAAACTTGAACCGTCCGAAATATCTGCGTATGTCAACAGCCTAAAAGATACAGCAAAATATTGGTATGCTACATTTTTTCCTATGCAGAGTGACAATTTATCCAAAGAGGAAAAACTTTGGGTAGACAGATTGAATCGTATCGGAATTGGATATTTCAGACCTTTAGTTATGGTAATCATCAGCCGCAGAGATTTGTCAGCTGAACAGCGAATTGATGCATTTAAAGCAATGGAGCGTTTTATCTTTATCTGTTTCAGACTGGGATATTTTAATGCTACATTTAGAAGCAGTGAATATTATCGTGCCGCCAGAAGCATTTACCTAAAACAGATGGACATAAGTGATCTGGTTGATGATATTACGGAAACTACAAATGCAAATATTGAATATGCGATTCCGAATTTTATAACAAAAATCGAAAAACACTTCGATAATATGGGTGGTTTCTACGATTGGAAATCCATTAAATATTTTCTGTATGAATATGAGCTTCACCTTGCACAGAGAAATAACCTCGATAAAGTTAGCTGGAAAATGTTCACAAAAACAGAAAAAGACAAAGTGTCCATTGAACATATTCTGCCGCAGACCCCCACAAAGTACTATTGGAGAAATCAGTTCAGACAATTTGATGATGAAGAGATAGAACTCCTTTCGTGTGCTTTGGGAAATTTACTACCGTTGTCACAGAGTATTAATTCTTCATTGCAAAATGATAGTTTTGAAGATAAAAAGACTTCCCAATCTTCCGGAAGAAGGGGCTATCAAAACGGCTCGCATTCTGAAATAGAGGTGTCGAAAGAAACGGATTGGTCGGCGGACAGAATCTATCAACGAAGCAAATCACTATTGAAGTTTATGGAAAGTCGCTGGCAATTCAGTTATACCAGTGACCAGTTAGATAAATTGATATATGTAACCTTTGCAGTTGATGGTAGAGAGGTTCCTGCTCCGATTGTTGAAGAAACAGAGGATGCGTCAGCTATGTCCAAAACTCAAAACAGCCCGGCAGATACTAACCAGGAACTCGGCAATCAGCAGCTGATGTTTTGGACAAAATTTGTGAAATACTGTGAGCAGGAAGGTCGTGCAGAAGACATGGCAAGCAGAAAGCCATATGCACAGAATTGGTATGACATTCCTGTCATTAATGCTGATTTTCACCTCTCGTTTACTTTAACCAGAGGTAAGTATCTGTCTTTGCTCATTTATGCTTATAATGGAGAGGCATTTTCCAGGCTTGAGAGCAAGAAAGATATGATAGAGACTTCGTTTGGAGACAAACTGGATTGGTATTCCAGTAAACGAAACAGCGTGGCAAAACGCATCGTATATAAGAGAGAATGCGAAATCTTCAATCCTGCAAAACAGCAAGAGTTGTTTTCGTGGATGATCGATAAATACGATGAGTTGTGTAATGCCCTTGTAATTGCCGGAGAACTTGATGAGGAACCGTCTCATGACAACAAGTTCGATGCACTTAAGAAATATCTTCAGGAAACCAATCAGGACGTAGCTACATTGTCTTTTTCTGAGATAGAGGAGATTATCGGTACGAAACTTTGCAAATCAGCTTACAATTATTCGGCTTACTGGCATCCTTCTCCTACACATACCTTGCCGAATACTATACTGGACGCAGGGTATAAAATCACATTAGTAGATTTGCTGGCAAAAAGAATAACAGTTGAAAAACAGTGATATTAAGGAGGTGGCATCAGATGCCTACAATAACGAAAAAGCAATTAGAGGATTATGAACAGCTATGTCGTGATAGAAATAACGGGCGCCTGCTAACACCGGACGGATTGCGGTTAATTTGTGAAGCATATCACTTTGATGCAGAGAAAATCGGACAGCATTTCTTGGAGGAACTACCAAGAATATGCCCTCGAAAAAATGATTAATGGGGGTGAGATATTATGATGAAGGTATCAGGAGACTTTTATGTCAAGTGTAAAAATTGTGGCTATGTAACATTGGTCGAGGCTGATAATTTGGATTATGACACTTCAGTATATGAACGATCTATGGGTGAAGAAATAGAATATGATTTTCGTGGTGAAATATGCTGTGAAGGATGTCATTCTTGGATAGATTTTAATATTAGAGGATATGAATATCCTGCTGGTGCATTTAATTTTTCGGATTGTGATTGTAATGGTGGAGATTTTGTGGATGAACCAGTAGCTGAAATGGATTATCAATTTGATGAATATTATTGTGATGAAGCCTATGATGAATATGAGAAAGCAGAGGCTTTGTTAGAATATCATAGAGAGAAAATCAAAAAAATGTCACCAAGAGAGTTTGAATTTTTTGTAGCTGATATATTTGAAAAGCTTGGATTTAGCGTAAAAATAACGCAAGCAACACGAGATGGAGGTAGAGATATTGTTGCAACAAAGTCAAGCCCTATACCTTATACTTTGATTGTTGAGTGTAAACATTGGGGTGAAAAACATAAAGTTGATGTTAGTGTAGTTAGAAGCGTATATGGAGTACAGATGGCTACACAAGCCAATCAATCAGTAGTTGTGACATCTTCTAAATTTACAAGAGATGCACGGAAATTTGCAGAAGAACAAAAAACACTAATGACACTTTGGGATATTGATGATTTGCTGGAACTCATCATGAGATAATACCGAGAGGAGGCTGTATCCATGAGTGTAGCGGCAACTTATGCACCCAATCGTTATCACCGTGTGCAAATGAACACGGTATCGTTAAATAATGCACACACTAAGGCACTGGTGGGTGCATCGTTAAAAGGTTATTCGTTAAATTGTATCATTTTTAGAACGGCAACAGACCCTTGCTGTGGCTCAGGCGGTATGTTTGTTCAGTCTGCAAAATTTGTTGAGAATCACAGTGCTAACATCAGTAACATTTCTATCTACGGCCAGGACTCAAACCCTACTACATGGAAGATGGCACAGATGAACCTTGCTATTCGTGGAATTGAACCAGATCTTGGAGCCTATGCTGCAGATACGTTTCTATAGCGCTCCCAAAAAATATTGCATACTCTTGACAACAGGTCTATAATAGAGTTAAGAGGCGATGATTATGTTACATGACGAAGCAAGAAAACTACTTATTGAAGCTTGGAATAAAACACACAATGCAAAAGAAATTGCAGAGTGTTTTTTTGTAAATACCAGCGTATCAGACAATTCATAGCCCACGATAAAACGGCTGTACCAATCAATAATCGCTGTCAGATACATATGGCTGCGCCCCATTTTGATATAGGTGATGTCAATTGACCATACCTGATTTGGTCGGTCAATTTTTAGATTTTTCAGCAGATACGGAAATTTTAAACTGTTCTTTCCGGGCTTTGAAAGATTGGGTTTCGGATAAACTGGACAGATATTCATTTCCGTCATATAACGTCTGACAAGTTTTCTGCCGATTGCAATCCCGTCTTCCTGTACAAGCTTTTCTTTGATTTTCCGATGACCAATGTAGCAGAATTTTGTGTGCCAGTAGTCAATACGTGATTTGATGTATTCTTCACGCTCCAAGGCTTTTTCTGCCGGTTCAACAGGCTGATAGTACATCGAAGTGCGGTTGACTTCAAGCAGTTCACACTGCTCCTTAATGGTCAGCCTATCATTCTTCATAACCAGACTTTTCCTTCCAGTCAGGTCCGAGCACTTCTTCAGATTTTTTTTGAACCAGTCCACCTGAACTGTCAGGTGACCGATTTTCTGCATAAGCTTTTCTTCCCGCTTTTTTGCGTTCTCAGCTGCTCTTTTTGCTTCCTTTTCTGACTTTGAACCATTGAAGGCACGGGATGCATTCTCAAGAAATTCCTTTTTCCAATTTTTCAGCTGATTGACATTGATGCCTTCACGACTTGCTATCTCGCTGACCGTCTGCTCTCCCTCCAGTATTTCTATTACGATTTTTGCCTTGTACTCCGGTGTGTATGTGTTCCTCTTCGCCATTATCGTGTCCTCCTGTTTCTTTCTTTTATTATACCACTGTCACGATGTTTTGGCAATTTTGTGTTCAGTTTCTAGGGTACATTATAATATCTTTTGCTGTCCTGATATCATACTCCTCGATCAGCTCTGCGATGATATTTTTCTTTCCTTCGCTCATTGGTTCTCTTTTTCTTCTTGCCATAAAAAATCAGCCTCCTGTGTTATTTATATTTTACCATAG
>ENA-USYV01000607-USYV01000607.1-human-gut-metagenome-genome-assembly--contig:-NODE-607-length-40829-cov-10.542648_pt1 | contig 40829 bp, 47 predicted proteins | sample MGYA00250066_ERZ773514 | MGnify/ENA primary metagenome ERZ773514 (study PRJEB29103, sample SAMN06112049) | human gut metagenome | biome: human gut; feature: ankylosing spondylitis patient; material... | reverse complement strand
CTATGAATTTTTTGTCAGAATTGATATTTCAGACACAGGCATTGGTATATCAGATAATGAGCACGAAAAAGTTTTTTCAAGATTTTACCGCTCCGAAAAAGTAAACACTACAGAAGGTGTCGGAATAGGACTCTATCTTGCAAGAAAGATAATTACAGGCGAAAATGGTTATATCAAAGTTTCTTCTTTACCGGAACACGGCTCAACTTTTTCCGTATTTCTTTCAAAACTGTAAGATTTCATATTGTGTTCTGAAAGATTTTGGAAAGTTTTATATGCCATACTATTATAGTAAAATCTTACAGATATTTTTTCAGAACGGAGGTCATTATGACAATACTAAAAACAGAAAATCTTACAAAAATCTATGGCTCAGGTGACAATGCCGTACACGCATTACAAAATGTAAACCTTGCCATCGAAAACGGTGAATTTGCCGCAGTCGTCGGAACATCAGGCAGCGGTAAATCTACACTTCTCCATATGCTCGGCGGTCTTGACAAGCCCACTTCCGGCAAGGTGTTTGTGGATGGAAATGATATTTCTTCATTAAAAGACGAACCGCTCACCATATTTCGCAGAAGAAAAATAGGATTTATTTTTCAGGCTTACAACCTTGTCCCAGTCTTAAATCTGTATGAAAATATCGTACTGCCGCTCGAACTTGACGGAAGAAAGATAGATAAGGATTTTGTAGCACAGATAACCGATACCTTAGGACTTTCAAAAAGACTTAATGCACTGCCAAACCAGCTTTCAGGCGGTCAGCAGCAGCGTGTTGCCATCGTGTATATGCGGTTCAAAACGGAGCGATTGATTTTTTGCAAAAGCCTATAGATCCCGCTGCTCTGAGCAAACGAATCGAAAAGGCATTCAAAGTCGATGAACAGCTAAGGAAAAACGCAGTAAACGCTCAAGAAGCTAAAGATAGGTTTGACTTATTGACTCCAAGAGAAAAGGAAGTCTGTGCTCTTCTTGTGCAAGGCTTCCTTAATAAGCAGATTGCCTATGAACTCGGGATTTCGGAACATACTGTGAAAGTTCATAGAGCTTCGGCTAGAAATAAAATGAAAATCCGAACTCCAATCGAGTTTGTGAAAATCATGGAAAAGGTCGGACTCTTAAAAGAATGACGATTAAGAGTCCGAAGGCATTGAACTACTCCACTCTTCCCAGAATATAGTCTGCAGCTCTTAATGCCATAGAAGAGGCTGCGTGTGCGCCAATATTTCCAGAGCCAAGACCCGTGTTAGCAGTCTGGCCAACGGCGAAAAGACCCGGGATGACGGCACCTTTGCGGTTTAATACTTCTCCGTTCTTGTTAATTGATATCCCGCCCTTGGTGGCGTGAACAGCGGGGACGACTGCGCAGCCGTAGAAAGGAGGATGATCCAAGTAGGTTCCGAAAGCTGTTTGGCCAAATTGAGGATCTTTCCCTTCTTTGGCGTTATGTTGATACAGCTTCACTGTTTCTGCCAAGTTATTGGCGTTGATTCCTAACTTCTTCGCGAGTCCCTCGAGAGTCGGACTTTGAATTACAAATCCCTTCTCAACGTATTCTTTAATAATTTTTAAATCGTCGACACTTTTTTGATCCAAGATTAAAAAGGCTTGACCGGATCCTCCTGAACTTTGCATCATGACTTCCATGAGTTTGTTTTTATCACGTTCGTTTGACTTGGCAATTCTTACGCCTTCCTTGCTTACAATGATGGCCTTGTAGCGAAGCGGCGTGAAAGATACATGAGAAGCTCCGGTGTTATAGGTTGTGGGATTAATGACGACTTTGGTCATGTCGGTAAGACTTGCGCCGGCCTTTGCTGCCATGATGTGTCCTGAGCCGGAGGAGCCGTGAGAGTTTGTCGTGCCTAGAGAGGCGAGATCGGGTGCATATTTTTTAATTAATTCCTTACTGGCTGCAAAACCACCCGTAGCCAGAATAACGTCTTTGGCACGGATGATGTAAGGATTGCCGTTTGCCGGTTTTACTTTAACTCCCACGACCCGGCCATTTTCCACAATTAAATCTTCAGCCTGATTATTTAATCTGACGTCGATAGGACGAGCAAGAACTTCTTTTATGAAAATAGGAGTGACGGCTTCACCGGGAGAACTGCCGTTTTTAGGAAGATGCCAAAATTTATTCGTAGTTTTGGATATTTCTGCACCGTGATCAACCAAGAAATTGATAACTCTTGAACTTTCTTTTGCGACGATCTGAGCCATCTCTTTAGATGTGCCTTTGTCAGTTGATAAAAAATTAGCAAAATCTTCTTGGGTTGCTGTATTTCCTGCTTTCTTTTGGATCTTAGATCCGGCAGCCTGATAAGCAGTTGAGATAAAGGGACCGTCGCCACCCAAAACTCCAAGTTGCTCAAGAAGAATGACTTTCTTTCCGCCGTCAGAAAGCTCGATGGCAGCCATCATGCCTCCCGGTCCTCCTCCGACAACGACAACATCCGTCTGAGTGTCTGTATAAAGAACCGGTTTCTTTTTATCTATCGACTTACTGACAAAATCGGCTTTTTCTGCCGCCTGAGCAACAGCTTGTTTAAAGGCTTTAGAGCTGATAGTTGCTCCGGAGACATTATCGACATTCAAAGATTGGGCTTTGATAATTTCTTGACTTAGTTTATTAATGGCTGTCCCGCCAATTGCCGGGGTTTCCGATTGGGTTGTCTGAATGTCGGTTATTTTTCCGTTTTCTATTTGGAGTTTAACAACTATTGGTTTATTCCAAATTCCAACAGAAGAACCTTCGAATTCGGAGGCATAAGCCAAGCTAGAGGCCAAAGAGGCTGCCAACAGGCAGCAGCATGACAATCGAATATCCATATTTTCTCCTTAAATGAGGAAGTTGTTATGGACAAAAATATATAAAGAAACCTCTCTGTTGTATGTAATCCTTTAGTGACAGAGTCTGAGATTCGATAGTAGGAGTTTTAGCTCTTTGAACTAAATTTTTGCTGGGACTCCTCCCATAAAAGTGAGCAGGGGAATATCGTTGTTAATGGAGGCGACGGCATCCTCCGTTTAACGCCTAGAAAAGTCATCATGCTAGTACCTTGTAACAATAATATTTTCGCTTAAAGCTCCGGATACAAATGTCGGAGCTTTATGCGAGCGTCGCTAGTTGTAAATTGCCAATTAACGACTCTTTTCTCAGCATTTCTCTGCGCAATAAAACTTTTAACGGTGTTCCGGAGCACGTTTATATCGGCGACTCTGAACGGAATGCATTGTCGCTTCAATATGCTAAAGCCTATCTCCGCTACATTAAGCCAGGAACCGTGCTTGGGCGTGTAGTGCAGCTCCAGCTTATCGCGTAACCGGTGCGCTTCTTCCGGATCGAACGCTTCATAAAGCGACGAAAGTTTATGAGTGTTCAGATTATCCATCACAAGTACAACTTTCTCAGCTGTCGGATAATGGACCTCAACTAAATCACGAATGAATTGCGCCCAATCTTTCTTAGCCCTTTTGTTTTCAACTTCGGCAATCATCTTTCCCGTCAAAGGCTCTACCGCTAAAAATAATTCAGCTACGCCTAAACGAACATATTCGTCATCAACTTTCTCGATGCTCCCCGGCTTTGCCGGCAGCGGCTCCCTGACTTCACCTATAAGCTGCTTGGGCGACTCATCCATACAAACAACCGGATAGGATGAATCGTAAGGACGCTGATAAACATCCAGCACATCTTCCATGCAGGTCACGAACTCGGCATCGTGGTGCGGCGGAATTTTCCAATATTCACTCAGGTGAGGCTTAAATTCGTTTTTTTTAAAACCCTTTGGACCGTCATCGGCGAGATCTTCTCCACGATTTCCAATTCGACGAGTTTGTCCGCAAGAAGCCTGACCGTCCATCGGGTTCGACCTTCAGGAGGCTCGCTGCAGGCAAGCTGGGTTAACTTAGCTTCGAAAGCGCCGTCAAAAATCACGGGTCTCTTACTTTTCCCTGTGGGCCGGGGTCGGATAATGGAATCCAGACCTTGAGAAACGAACTTCTCTTTTAAGTGATTTAGAGTACGTTCGGACAAGCCGACAGCTTTTGAAGTTTGATTGACCGTCCAATGCTCTGCGGTGTGAGAGCCTTTATCTAAAAGTAAGAGAGCTCTTGCAAAAAGCACGATTTTGGCTGATCTAGAGCCTGTGCTGCTGACTTTTTGAAGCTCTTCAACTTCCTCTTTGGTTGAGGTAACTCTGAATTGAGGTGACATAACGAAGCTCCTGTTTACTTCATTTTATCACCTCATAAAAACGAACCAATTAAAGTTACAAGATACTAGTGCAGCTTCAAACTTTAATTTTAGAACTCGATGCTTAATTATTATTAAGAGGCTGTGATACTTCAAGACTCATGTAAAGAACCTTATGTTGAGTAAGAGGCGCTATAACACTTTCCTTTTTCCGAGTTTCTCTGAGCAACAGACTCATATGGAGCCAAAGTCTATGTATTTCTAATCAAGTCTTCAGGGATCTAGAGAGGGCATTGTAAATAGACTTCAAGCTCGCAATAACGCTTTTCGTTTGAAATTTAAATAAGCTGAACGAACCAACAAAAGAACTAGAAGATAAGCGGCTTCCCAGTTCCTTTTCCTCCACTTTTTGATTTCTTTTCCAGTAATTTCAGTACCGCCACGGAACTCGCCGTTGAATACTTGGCTTAACTTGTTGCGACGATCAATGTGCAAAATTTGGCGAGCAATGGCTTCGGCAAGGCGCTAGAGGCGAAAGATTTTATCTAAAAAGCAAGAGATAGCCGTCAGCTTCTCTGTTAGGAATACTTTAAAGTGGAAGTAAAAAAGAAAACAGCTACCAAGTGTGGTGTTTTTGGTGGTGCTTTTTTCAAGGAGGAACTCTAACTATTTGAATAATTAGAAGGACTGGCGGAGAGGGGGTCACCTAGGGAAGAAAAAAGAACAATTAAGAAGCAAAGGGAAACAAAAAGAAAAATTAAGAAGATTCAATGAGTTAAATTACGTCTTATTTTATTCCTAAAAAGAAATAAAGAGAACTAACGAGATCTTAAGAGAGGTTTTTTAAAACTTCGTGTGGTGTTTCTGTGGTGTTTTTTTTGGAGGGCCCGGAATGAAAATAACGAGTAAAAACCTTTTTACGGTTGCAGACGGTAATTACACGTTGGCTCCTAATCTGATTCTGGTAGTTCGAGGAAGCACACGACGCTTCATCTTTAGATATCAGGAAAATTTAAAACGCATTGATAAAAGCATCGGATCGGCTAAAAGAATTTCTCTTCCGGAAGCCAAAGCAATGGCTGATGAACTTCGCTCTAAATTAGCGCTCGGCGATGACGTTAAAACCAGGAAAGAAAAGAAAGAGAAGGGAAACACTCCGGAAGTGCCGGTGTTTAAAACTTACGCTTTTGAAACCATAGAGCGCCTTAAAGAAGTCAAGCGCTGGCGAAATAAAAAACACGCTCAGCAATGGCGCAACACGATAGAGCAGTATGCTCTCCCGTTTATCGGAGAAAAGCCGGTTAACGAGATCACGCGGGAGGACGTATTGAATGTCCTCAAGCCTATTTGGCTGGAGAAAAATGAGACAGCATCAAGAGTAAGGGGCCGCATAGAAAACATCCTTGCTTATGCAGTTTCGGATGGCTTCTTGCCTTCAAATCCGGCTGCCTGGAGAGGAAACCTGGATAGATATTTGGCGCCGCAGAGCAAAGTTAAAGTTGTAAAGCATCACGAGGCCATGCCCTTTAATGTTTTACAAGAGAAGGTGAAATGCCTTATTCCTGCCAATACTCGTTCACGACAGGCTATTTTATTTACTATTTTGACGGCCTCAAGAGTTGGAGAATCGGTGCCGGCAAGATGGGATGAAATAGATTTTAAAAACAGAATTTGGAGTGTTCCGCCGGAACGACGGAAAGATGGCAAGCCGTTCCCGCACAGGGTGCCGCTGAGCACCCAGGCGATTGAATTGTTGAATTCGATTGAGCGGCAAGGGGAAGAGATATTCAGCGTATCTGCTGAAAAATTGGGAAGCCGTTATTCTCTAACAGGTCGATTAAAGAGAATGACGAAGACTGACGCGACTATGCACGGGTTTAGATCTACGTTCCGCGACTGGTGCGCAGAAAACGGTGTGCCGGATATTCTTGCAGAGAAAAGTATGATGCACGTTACAGGGGACGCCGTTGTCCTGGCCTATCAGCGATCTGACCTTCTGGAGCAACGGCGTGAAATAATGCAAAGGTGGGCAGACGCAGTGTTTGAAAAAGTGAACGATTAGACACAGTTGAGATTAGGACGAGATTTCCACCAATTCTCAACTTCTCGTTCAGACCAAAAAGGGCGCCGTTTAACGTAGCGCCCTCTCGGAAAGTAACCTTCTTTAATCCACTTGTCTATCGTTCTGGTGGTTACATGCAGCCGTTCTGCGACTTGAAATTTGTTTAGAAATACCATTTTTTCCTCCGGTTTTTTCAATTCTTCCGATTTCTCGATGCAGCTTGTCCATGCAGATCTTGTCAAACTCCTTCTTGTCTTCCGGAGTAATCAGCATTTGGAACTGCTCGATCATGATGTGAACATCGGCGCATTCTTCAATGATGTGATGCCAATGTTCAGGTGAGGGTTTCTTAAAATATTCGTCAAAGGCCGTATTCAATTCATCGACTTCTTCCGGCAATTTTTCGTACACCTGATGGTCGAATCCGTAATGATCCATGATGAATATGAGGCAGGCGTAAAACTCGGCAGCGTCATACACGTTGTCCATGGCAAAACCTCCAGTGTTCCTTAGCAGCCGTCCCAGGTATTTTTCAAGGGCGGGTCAAGTCTGGGCATAATTGCCGCATGAACGATTTCGGTAGGAACTTCCCAATCATTATCTCCGTCAGGCCGCACCTCGTCGAAATCCGGCTGGATCTCAAACTTGAGCGGTTTGTCCGGAGATGTCGGGAGAATGAATGCTGACTCGCCCTTAAAGACTCGATCCAAAGCCTCAATCCGCTGGATTGCCTTGCTCGGATAAAGCCCGGGTCTTCCCGGAAGGGCAAGACTTTCATGTTTAAAAATATCGCGGAAGTTCTTTGCAAACAGATCGGCGTTGACCGGTTCAAACATAATTCCGCAAAAATCGGTTTCTGTTGCCTTTACATATTTGGAATCTGTCAAAACAACGGCTGACAGCACCACATCGAGCGGCACAATGCGGCAGCCCCTTCCATCAAGTCCGGACACGTTTGTAATCCAAACTGCGCAGGGTCCGTTTGTGGCAAATAGTTCCGATCTGTCATAGTCAACCGTCAAACCGCTGCCGGCAGTTCCCGGTTTCTTGTTAATGAAGGCAGCAATAGCCTTGAGTTGTGTTTTGGTGATCATTGTTTTCCCCAAAAGAAGAGCCCATCAAACGGGCTCTTTTTCTTCAAGTTGGTTGTAAGCATCTTTCATGCACTTGAGCCAGCAGCGATATTCTTCCCGCCAATAGGTGTCATCTTCGCTTTCCCTGATACGCTGTTCTAAGTCAAGGATTAAACCCTCAACGAAATCCAGAATATAGAAGTGGATATCTTCTGGAACGCAAACAAAAGGTTCCGCTATCGTTTTGTTTTCAAGGTAATCTCTACAAACGTTCATCCGTTCTTCGAGATAACGCTTGATCCCTTGACCTACTAAAAAATCTTGAGCAGGCGTGTATCCTGGATTGTCGATGTACTCCGAAAACGCAGAGTTCAAATTGATCAAATCCTGCCTGGTGTATTGAAAATCGCTCATTTTTTCTCCAAAAGAAAAGCCCCTAAAAACTTAGGGGCGCTTTAACTGCGAGACCTCGGCGGGCGATCTTGAGCATCTCGATCCATGAGTCAAATTCGCTGCGCCAATATTCATCTTTGGTTTGGCATATGAGTTTTTGCAGCGAAGATATGTGGCGGTCTAGGAACTCAATGATGAAGTAATGAACGGTATCATCAAGCAGTCCCTTATCTTCGTAGTCTTCAAGGACTCCTCGCCAGTCGGCCTTGAGGGTGTCGCTCACTGTTTTCAATATTCCTCGACATAACATTAAGTCGTTGATAGTGGCTGTTTCTTCTTCGCAAACCATTGACAGGGGGACGTACAAATTCTTGTAGTCTTCCCTCGTGTATTCAAAGTAGCTCATGTTTTCTCCAAAAGGAAGTCGGTTGTTGAATGAATAGTGGGCATGTCTTTAATCCCACTTGCAATATTATTGAAGAATGCCCCCCATGTTCCCAGAGGAGCTTTCTTTTTTTTGACAACATTCTGTTGAAGTTGTCCACGATCTTATTAACGTCCACGACTGATAAAGAACTCTGTAAGGGACGAATTCTCTTCATGATCATGCCACGAGAATTCGACCTTACTCATACAGATACCTCCGGAGCGGTATTGGTTTCAGAAGGTTGTGATTCTTCCATTTGTTCAGGAAGTTCTTCTTGGTGGTTTTCGATTGGGTCTGCGGCTTTCTGTTTTTTCCTTAAAACCTTTTTAAGTCCCTCGTTTCCACCTTTGCTCTCTTCAACGGCTTTGGGTTCTTCTTCCGGCTCAAACCAGTCTGAGACCTGCGAGGCTCCTTCTCGAATTGAGCGAAGGATGTTTCCTAAAGTGACGATCTGAGCAGGGCGTATTGAATCGAAGCGGCACTGAATGCGTTTTTCAATTTGAGCTTTTGTGACGCCAAAATGTTCAAACCAAACGAGTACTTTATTCAGACCCTCTTTTGACATATCAACATTGGCAGTCAAAGTAGTTTGGCATTGCTGCACCGCTGCTTCCACAACGTCTCCCGGAATCAGCGAGAGAATGCAAGAACGCAGTCTGCGGGCTCCAAAATTAGCAACCGCCTCATAGATATCTCTGCCTTCGGTTAAGGCGTATGCCCCTCGTTTTGTGTCACGCTTCAGCTGAACTTGGAACTGAACTTCGCGACGTGTATTTGTTTCAACATCCCAGGCATAAGCCAAAGCGGTAGAAACTCCGTCTTTTTGGGAAAGCTCTCTAATGCCATATTGGATGTTTCCCCATTTCTGAGCGATTACCTCTGCCAAGCGAATTGACGGGCCGGTAATATCAGTGCCTCCGCGTCGATAAGAATAGGTCGCCGTTGACGCCAGAGAGTTTCTTGTGCATTCATTGAGGATTAAATCCATAGCGCGAATTGGATCACGCGGATTCATTCGAGCGACGACCATTGCAGCTTGAACTTCAGCAATCGCTCTGGTTTGTTCCTGCGCTGCAATAGGGTTCCCTGCGTGCGGAACCGAGATTTCAACGGAACCGGCTTGGGGCACGTTGGCAGGTCTGAAGGGATTAACAGGCGCCGGGAAAGTATTTTCTGTAAATTCGTTCATGATTTAAATTTCCTTTTGATTAGTAGGGCTATGCGCTAAGGAGTTTTCTGGAGAAGGCCAGGGAGGGAGCTTTGGTTGAAACACTGGAGCATTCTTCAAAAACCTTTGGATATTTGGTTTTGAGAGAGGCTGAGTTGATCCGCTTGCACGTAGCACCGCGCTTCCAAGAAACGAGCTTCTTGCCGTTCAAAGTGAAAGCATTGTTGTCTCCGAGAAGTTCAGCGATTTTCTTTTTCAGCTCGCCAAGTCGATCTGTAATTGCCTTCTCTTCAGCATCAGCTTGCAAATATTGTTTGACTACTTCAATAACAGCAGGGTCGGCCTCAATGCATCCGCTTTCCGGGAATCTTTGCCTCCTGAGCTTTTGGAATTCTTCGTAGCTGACCGGCTCGGGAGGAATTCGGTTTTCTACCTTTTCCCAAAATTCAGCTTCGATTTCAATAAGCTGCTCCTGCAGTTCTTTATCGGCTTCAACGGTGTAAATTGAAAAATCACGTCCCGCAACCAATACGGCAACATCACACACCGGACGATCAACGACGGCCATGTAGTGCTGCACTTGGGTTAAGTAGTAATCGGGAATTTCATCTGAGCCCGGCTCGCCCCATTCTTTGGATGAAGAGGCGGTCTTGAATTCAGTAATCCGGTTGTCATTGAGGACTATGCCGTCAAGATTGGCTCGCATGAAGCTGTACTTAGGATGGACAAATGCGGTCTCCGGCTTCTTTACCAAATAGCCTGTTTTGTCGGAATACGCTTGTCTTATTGCCGGCTCAAGAACCGTCCCCCAATACATTGCCTCCGTTTCTTCTGTCGGAGGAGCAATTCCTAATTTCTGCTCATAAACATCCAACGGTGTCGCCCAAGGCGAAATTCCAACAATTGCAGCCACATCGGAGCCGCCGATACCTTTCCGACGTTCGTTTAACCAGGCGGTTCTCTGTTCGGTAGTCATTTTTTACTCCAATAAAATAATGCTGAGAATGGTGTTTGCGGAAGTTTCGGTTTTCGCTGTCTTTTAGCCTTTACTTTTTTCGCGTAATACTCTCGGCTCCTCTTTTTGATTTTTTCTTTGTGCTCAAGGTAGTAGCGGCGCTTTCTCTCTGACTCACTGAATTTCAATGCCATTCGTTTTCCTTCAGATATTGGTCAAACAAAGGCTCGATTTCAGGATGTCTTTCGTCCTCACCAGCCTCGGCCAGTTGGATAATCCGTTCGTCGCAATACCGCGGGATGTATTCCTCAAAGAACTTCTCGAGGAGCCGTTCATATTCAGCTTGACGTTTTTCTTCCTGCCAGGACGGCTGCCAGAGGTCTCCCGGCCCCGGACATGTTCTTGGTGTGTATTGCATTAGAACCACTCCGCTAATAAAAAGGGTAGGACAGGCGTCGCGGCGTACAGCACGTAAGCAATCACCAGTAGGATGCAATTGTCGCCGTCGGCATTCTTTGCGTGTAGCAGCTTCTTCATGAAATTTAGGCGCGGAGACCCCTGCTTTCAGGTAGGGGAGGAAGCGCCTCCTGTTTTTGTTAAGTAAAAAATGTTTGAGACGGATACTCTCAAGTTCCGCCTCCTCTCGATCTTTCGACCGGTTGTGATCCTTCGCCAATGTTGGAAGGGGTTTCGTGCCGACAGCACTGCTCCTACCTCTCAGAGCTTTTAACCATCGGCCGCAGAGCACGGGACTAGGATCTGCATCCCGCGGTGCCTGTGCATTCCCAACCAACGTAGTCCGTCAAACGACGGCCTGAGGCTAGTCAACTAGAGGCTTTTACAAGCCTCGGCTTTTAGGTCGAGGTAGTTGACGATTACCTCGCAGGTAATAGAAACCCCTCGGTCTGTGCCGATGTAATTAACCGATGGATTTAGAAAATGAAGGGAGGAACCTGCGATCAGTAATTTCTTATGCGGTCACCACCATGACCATTGCCCAATTACTGATTATTCCCGCTTGCTGTATTGCCTTGTTTTCTCAACCTAGATACTTACTCAGCAAACGAGGAGGCGGAGCTGGGCGCAAAACTCTTTCGCAGGTTCCTTAAAACTCACATCAGGAGTTACGTGAAATGATTTGTTTTATTCGGCCAAGAAGCCATATCGGTTCATGCCAAACATCATAGAAACGGGTAGCTTCGGGATGACCTTGTTTGAACGCTTCTTTTGCCGCCCATACGATCAGTGGTTTGAAGAGGTCGTCAAAGAAATAATCCAAAGATTTGAGAGCCTGCAGTTCGTTGTCGGTGATGTAGTGCCTGTTCTCTGGTATCCGCGGAATTGCAGGAAGGCCAGAACCTGAAGAGCTGATTGTAAAGGTCGGATACTGGACGACGAAATCCCGAGGTACTGCCGCAGGAACGTCCTCCTGTACGTCGGGGACATGGAAGTCTGAGGCTTTCAGACCGTCAACGAACGCGAGCGCTGTCTCAAAATCTTTTTGCAGCAGGCAGGTGTAGCGCGGAATGCGGAAGCGTCTCTTGAGCGCTCGGTAAACAAAGCTGTAGTTCTTGTTTCCGAACAGGGCATGCGTTTTACGCATCACGCGACTGGAGAGCTCGTACTGCTGCGCAGAGGTGATCAGCGAATTATCCTGGCCAACGCTTTGCTGTTTGCGCAGTTGTTCCTCCATTGCATTGAATGCATCCAGCCAGGCGAGTTTGAACTGAAGTGCTTTTTCTCCTGTCCAGCCCATTACCAGCAAAACAAAACCGTCTCGTGTCATGCGATAGGCTTTGATTATTTTGGCAGGAGCATTTTTAAGGTTGGATGCAACTTCAATTGTCGAGGCTCCAAAAATGGATGCTCGGGAATCTGGAAGCTTTTCTAAGAGATTTTCAATGTCGCGAACAACATGGAAATGGTTCTTCCCGAAGAACTTAGCAACATCGATAGAGAGCGCGGTAACGTGATTGTTAACGACGGAAACGACGGGCACTAATGCCACATTGGCTTGAGTAGTCATAGACTATCTCCTAACTGTATATTTAGTAATCACCCAATTTTGAGTTGGGTGGCCAAGCGCTCAAAACCGCAGTTAGTCGGCGGGCGTATTTCCGTAAGGTGTTGTATTAGCCTCACGCTCGGCCATAAAAATAGCCGCTACTGTCGGGGCGGATGGTCCGCTAACTGCAAGTGTTTTGAGCACTTGGAGCTAGTCTAGCGGATTTTATGCCGATCTGTAAAGGTCTAATTCTTGCGATCGGGATAGATGTCCCGATCGATCGCAACAAAGCCGAGGCCGGTAATCAAGTCAGTGGAGAACTCTTTGAAGAGTGCTTTGACTTCCTGCTGGGCCCTGTTCATCGGGACAATGCGGCCAAGGTCAATCTTCAGTTCAGGATTGCCCGAGAGCAGGGCCTCAACAACTGCGCGCTCTGCAAAGGCTAGAGCATCGGTTAGATCAGTGGCAGATCCTCTCTCTTTGAGGATGTCTTCAACAACGGCATTAAAAATATATTTCCGTTCGTCGGGTAATAAGATCATTTTTTCTTTCCTATAAAACGTTGAAAAAATCCGGGGAGATTATGGACGGGCCCTGTTTCCGGACAATAAAAAAGCCCGCCGAAGCGAGCTTTTGAACTATCAAGAAAAACTTAATAGTTAACTAATCTTTACTTGCAATGAGCAAGGCCGTAACAGTTGCGAGTGTAATTACTCCGGCAATAAGGAGCGTCAGAATCCAAACGTTCATTTCAAACACTTTTCTTCCGGATAAATTAAATTTTTTCTTTAATCCCGAATTGCTTAAGGATGGCGTTTGCTGTATGTCGACTGTAACAATTAAAAGGTACTGGTTTGGAGATTTTATCGTTGCCCCACAGCTCGTGGCTTCCCTTGCTTTGCCTTATGAAGCGAAATCCATAACGCTTCAGAATTGCCGTCAACGTCTTGTAATACCCATCCATAATCAATCAGGCAGACGCCGAGACAAAATAAGGAACGACATCATCTTCATGCTTATTATTAAAGATGAATTCCATCGCCTCTTCAATCTGAATATTTACTTCATTAACAAGTTCATCCCAGGTCCCGGCTTCGGCGACGATACCGGATTGAGGATTGAAATCGTCACTTGAGGCTACAAATACTTTGGCTTCACTGTCGTACATTACTTCTACTACGACCTTGAGCGGAACGCCTAAATGTGCAGCGATTTTCCATCCGGGGAAACCTACCCTATAAGAAAACATGTAACTACTCCAACTCTAGTTATCGAGAGCAATTTTAAACGATAACCGTAAAAATCACTCTATGTCAGGCTATATTAGGTAGTAGACTCTCGTCTTTCCGAGCCGCCTGGGATCTAAACTTATCTGCGCAAGTTCGATGCATCCTCACAATCCGGATCGGGTTGAGCGGGGTCGGGAGCACTTTCCGTCCTGCAACAACGGACATTGTTCGTATTCGGACGAATGACATCCTTAGGATAAAGGACGTCCTCAAACGCCGTCCATGCGGCGTAAAGGGCGAATATCTTCCGACTTTCGTCAGCGATTATGGGCGATATGACGAGTTTCCCATTAATAATTTCAACTTTCATTTGTTGTCTCCTTTATCTCTTTGAATTTAAGCGCGGATATTACGATTCTCCGCTTCGCTGATCTTTTGCCATCTATCTGAGAGTGCTGCCAGATCCTGATCTTCTATGAAAACGTTTTCTGCGTAGGCAACTCCCAGCTCAGGAACTCTGATGATGATTTTGATACACGGCCTATCGAACGTCGTTGTATCAATCTTCACGAGGGAGTTCCCGGGAAGGTTTCGAGTTCTCAAAAGGCCGTGGGGCAATTTTTCCGGTGCGGCTTGAGCACGTTCAGAAGTAATTCGCCCCAGAAGTTCACCGGCTTCAACTGCTTGAGATGACAGCTCTTGGATTCTTTTGACTCTATCCACGAGTGTCATCCTATCGTTTCTCTCAGTAAAACCAATCGAGGTCAGGTTTTGCTTCATTAAGGTTTCCAACAGGCCAATCATTTCTTCTTTGCTCATTGGAATAGCTAGACCCTTGCACCAGAGAAAACATTGAGTATTTGGTCTGTTATTTTCCATTGTTGTCTCCTTAGCAATACCTGCGCAGGTAGGCATAGATTTCATCAACTTCCCAGCCACGGCCGAACATGCAGGCGTAGTCCCAGCAGTTGCCGTAGTCAAACTCATTCCGCTCGAATAGCTTGTCGCAATAAGCCTTAGCAGCTCGTTTCTGTTCGAGCAATTCGAGCCTTTGCTTTTTCGTTAATTTCTTCGGTTTTTCCATTTTTATCTCCTCAAAAAACAAAAACGCCCTCCCTGAAACACATGAAACAAGTCGGTCTTCTACATTCCTTGAGGTAAAGGGAAGGCGTTTCTGTTTGTGAACTGTCTTCGCTGAACGGCCCTACTAGTGAATGATCGCTCTTACTTTGTCGAAAACCCCATCTAATTATTATTGTCCCGGTCTTCGTACAGGGAGCTGGTTGGATCACGCTATGCAACATACGTACTTGGAAACTAACTTCTAGCCGCGTAGCTCCTCTCGGAGCGGACTTTAACCTGTCTCACTTTCGCATTCTCTCTGCCGCATCCTCGCTTTCGTTTGGATTACTTAGGCGCAATTCATTGCCGCCTTTTAGCTCCTTATCCTTTCGCTTTACTCAGACTTAGGAGCTTTGCGCTTCTTCTGACGATCTTTTGAAGAAGACTTATTAAAGAACTAATTGATCGATGGAGAAATAATAACATAACGTTATGCAAAATTGCATGCTTTGAGTTATGTTTTAGATAACTTAGAGTTAGCGTTTTGTTAAGTAGTATTTCGTTTAGGCAACAAAAAACCGCCCGAAGGCGGTTACTCATTCAAAAAATCGGAGTTTCTTCCTTAGAAATTCAGTCGGTACTTTGCTGGCTCTTGTGTATGAGGTACTGCTTGGTGCAAAGGGTAAAAGATTACCTCTCTTCCTTCGTATTTTCTTTGGACAGAGTATTGAATTCCATATTCGACTTTTCCACAGTCGTTATACAAATTGGCGATTTCCGAAACATTATCGTAAGAAACCAGCCAATTTGCGGGGAGCTTCTTAATAATTTGAGAGAGCTTTAAGTGGTCTAAATGGGTAAAGGAATTCAAATATAGAGACTGTCCTTTTAGATAGTAAGGAGGATCAATATAAAAAAAGAATTGTCCTTTTCGTTCTCCAACTTCTTCGATTAGCTCTCTTGCATCCAGTCGGTAAATAGAGATGTTTTCACGAAAAGCTGCTAACGAGTTCAGTTGCTTCCGAATTCTTTCTTTGTTGAACCGGCAATCCAGTTTCCAAGCACCATCTTGTTTTTGACCTCCAATCGGCCCCGCCCAAAGAATTCCGGATCGATTGGTTCTGTTGAGAAAAAGGGTTGAGAAAGCAAGATCTAGAGTTCCTACAAAATTTTCCTTATTTCTTTGGATGTTTCTTTGTTTTTTCCATTCGTCGATAGTTACAGGCGTAGTTTCAACTAAGGAGATGAGTTCTTGGGTGTTATAGACTGCATGCTTCCAAAATGAATAAATCGCTGGGTCTATATCGTTAATATGAATATGTCGGACAAAGCCTTTCTGCAGGAGGTACAAGGCAACCGCCCCGCCCCCGACAAAAGGTTCTACGTATTCACAGCCTTTTAAGTTATTGTCCAGAATGGTTCGGGCAACGTATTGAGAAAGTTTTCCTTTCCCTCCAGGGTACCTTAGCGGAGAAAAGTTTTCGTGTGTCATGTTCGTGGCTCCTTGCCAACAATACTAAAGGGTTTCGAATAAGTTGGCCAGTGAGGTTTTCTCCCTAAATTAAATGCTCACTTCCAAGCTTCGGGAAGAAAGACGTGTTTGTAGTAATCAACTAGTTGGGCTTTAAATTCATTAAAGTCCTCTTGGTTGTCTTCAATCCAAACAGTCACTGTGGCGCTTAACCATTTTGGGTACTTCTTCTGCTTTTTGAACCAATCCTTGGCAAGCTTTCGGTCGTTTGTTACGTCCTCATACGTGATATCTCGGAAGCAAACCTCTTTGTTGTAGGATCGTGCAACTCGTTGCCAGTAAGGAGAAGAATCGGGAAGGTTATATAGAACATTGGCGAGGACTCTCTCAGGGGAGTCTCCTCCCGGAAGTTTCAGAATGTTTTTCCTTTCTTTTCTTAACTTAGAAATGCTCGCATCACCGTCCAAAAGAATCAAAATTTCTTTTGAAAGCATGAGCTCAAGGTTTTGGTTAATTATTGAAATGTAAGTGTCGCAGCCGAGGGTTCCCCGAACATAATGGACAGGAAGCCTAATTCTCTTATTCAGGGTGGCAAAGAAACTTCTTGCTTCTTCATCCTCAGTACAAATTTTGATTTTTTGCTTTTCGGGAACTGAAGCCGTGAGGTTTAATACGTCTCCGATAAAAGAAAAATTCTTTTCATTTTTAATGATGATTTGGTTGTCTTTTTTTTCATCAAGACAATTTTTACATCATCTGCTTGTTTGTTTTTAAATAGCGAAATTCTTCCGCAGACATGTTTTAGGAGAGAGGTAGAGTGAGTAGTTAGGATCACTTGTAGATCTAATTTAGAGGCCTCTTTGAGAAGAAAATCGAAGAGTTTTTCCTGAGCGACCGGATGCATTGTTGCGTCTACCTCATCGATTACTAATAATCCGCCCAAATAGTCCTTTTTATGTTTTTCTTTTAACCTCTTAAAAGAAAGGACGGCTGCAATTATCTTTCCTAAATTGTCTTGTCCTGAGGAGTTTTGCTGCCAATCGTATTCTTTTGTGTCTATGGCTAGTGAGTTTTTCTGTTTGCCTGCTACATGAGAAACAGTTGGAGAGTTGTTTTTTACAACAGACAAAATTTTATTGTGATTCTCTATAAAGAATTTTTCTTCATCTTTAGAGAAACTTAAGCTGTCCTTTTGAGAATCTGTTTCGGCTAACGGAACTAGCCGTTGAAGGCTTAGAAATATAACGGGATATTCTTTGTATCCATCTCCGCTCCCTCTCTTTCCTTTTTGCCAAAACCTGACTGTTTTAGTGTCTGAGCGCAAAATGCTTTCTATTTCGAATTTAGAGTTGTCATCAAAAAACAATGTCCATTCATGTTCTCCGGGCTTATCGAATTGATCTGACAATCTGAACTTTTCTCCGAAGCTCGAACGATAATTTCCGCCCGAAAGAGGTTTTTCTTTGCTCATTGGGTTTGTACGCTTAAGGGTAAAAGTCTGGCTGAGCATTCCAAGTAAAGTACTTTTTTGCGTTCCGTTGCGTCCAACGATAAAAGTAATTAGTTTTCCGATTTCAGCCTTTTGTTCCTTAATACCTCTGAACTTCTTAATTTCTATTCGAGTTATTTTCATGGCTTTTGTTCCTGCTAAAAGTTAAGCTGCTGACTTTCTTTCTTTGCAGTGAGAATAAAGATCTCTAATTATCGCGCTTCATACAAATGACCCATGCCAAACATAAACCACCCTTCCGACAACTTCTAGTTGCTCAGAACCGTTTAGTTCTTCACTGAGCTTCACATTCGGATTGTCGGAAGTAATAACTACGACACCTTTGAGGTTCTTATTGACCCTCTTAATAAACAGTGTGTCGTAGGAACGTAAGACATAAATTCCGTCATACAAATCTTTCACGCCTTCATCAATGAGGATTTTGTCCCCCGGGGCAATGGTCGGCATCATTGAGTCCCCATGCCCGGTAAGGACCCTGAGATTCATGGGATTGCTCGGATTCAGACGACGGACGAAATCATTGGCAAGGATAATGCCGCCTACGATAACGTCTTGTTCCAGGACGCTGGGATCGTCGCCCATGGTTCCGGTGTTCGCTAATTCCAGGACCTTGAAGCCATTAGCCGGCTTTTCTATTGAGTCAATCAGCATGCCGGTATGGTCAGTGTCCATCCAGCCGCGCCCAAGGCTTAGTTTGGTTTCTATATCGCGGGCTAGACGGTCTCCCATCAAATACGGCTTCCCGGTTTTGGTGCGGAGTGACTGGGCACGAATGAAAGACAAAGACGGGTCGTTGCGCCTGCGTCCCAGCCTCTCGTTTAATGCGGAAATAGTGCCTTGTTCTTCAATGAGTAACTCTAGGTTTTCACGTCTAATTTCATTAACAGGTCTCATTTCTTTCTCCTTAAACGTATTAAACAACATTTTGTTAATTTGACATAACTTAATGTTATACGTAATATCAAAGCAATTCGTTATGAGAAAAAGCGATGAAATTGAAACAGTATTTTGAAAAACACCCTGAAACTTCTCAGAAACATTTGGCCGAGCAACTCGGTGTTACTCCGGAGTTTGTGAGCATGTTAGTTGCCGGCAAACGGACCGGCTCAGTCGAGACGTGCATCTTGATTGAAGAGCTGACAAATGGCGAGGTTACGGTCGAGGAACTGAGGCCCCAAAACTCTTGGAACAAGATGCGCAACAACCTTCTACGCCGAATGCTTAATCAATAGGTAAATCGTGTTTTGGGAGAAATCCAAATAGGGGGCAGTTATGGCTCGTTATAGAAAAATAGATGTCCGAATGTGGAATGACAGAAAGTTTCGGGCACTGTCAGACAACGCAAAGCTTGCATTCATCTTGCTATTGACGCATCCGGACACCACGCAAATAGGAACGATTCGGACACGAGTCTCAAATCTTGCTGATGAGTTGGGATGGCAACGAGATGCCATGTCACATGCCATCCGAGAAGTCATCTTAAACGGCATGCTTGATGCTGACGAGAAGGCAGGGCTCATGGTCATAAATAACTTTCTAAAGTACAACGCACCTTCATCTCCGAACGCATTCAAATCTTGGCGTGAATTGATCGATTTAATGCCTGAATGTGATCTGTTGGATAGGCACGTTGCAAGCTTGAAAGCCTTTGTGGACGGCCTGTCTGCCGGGATGAAAAATGCCATCCCTGATGACTTAATGGATGCCATCAAGGATGCCATCTCACATGCCAACGAGCAACCATCCCGCATCCAGGAACAGGAACAGGAACAGGAACAGGATATATATACACACACCGAAAAGAGCGAAGAACATCCGGAAGTTTCTGAAAGTTTCGCGGGGCGTGTGTATGAAAAACCTGTTTCTTTAAAAACCGAAGTCATAGAAGAAGAACTTCCGTTGGAGGAACCAAAGGAGCAGGAGGCAAGTGTTTCCAAAAAGGAAATAGTTGAACCTCAGCCAAAGAGGCAAGCAAAAGCACAACGTCTCCCGAAACCCGAGGAATTGACTGATGAGTTTTGGCAGGACTTTTGGGCTTATCGGAAGCAAAAGAAGGCGCCGGTAACAGAAAGAGTTATTTCGCTTCTTCGTAAGGAAGCCAAAAAAGCCGGCTGGACGCTGGAAGAGGTCATCAATGAAATGATGGTTCGCAACTGGACGGGTTTTAAGGCCGATTGGGTTAAAGATGATTGGAAAAACCCCAATGCTCATTGGGTCTCCGCAGCCGAATACAACAAAGAACTTCCTCCCGTCACGTATTCAACCGGTGCCAAAAACAAATTCGTAGAGAAGCTCCATGCTGGCATGAGAGCCTACGACATTAAAGACCTTCCCAACAATAAGGAGCAGAGATGATGTTTGCCGCTGCTGCCGTTGTTCGAGACGATCAGGGTAGAACGTTTTACGAGCATCCGGACGCCTTTATGACTACCCAGTTAGTCTTTTTCCCTCGCCTGACTGACAGTGAGCTAGCTCTCTATCAGGCGGATGCGATTTACGAAGATGAAGTAGAGGTGCTGCCTAGAAGACGGCCACAAGTTCCGACGGTGCTGTTTTCTTTCTGTGATGAGCCTAATCACATTAAGGCCGAATTCCTTAGAGGAAAGACCGTTCTGATCGACTTTTTCGATGTCGATGATACACCTGAACTCAGAGAAACAGTCCGTCGCTGGATGCTTGAAATCCCTAAAGCGCTGCCTGCCGCCGTCATCGTTTCGGTGATGTTCAAAAACAAACAACTGATTGCGTGGAAATTTGACTATGAATCAAAAAAATACAAGCGTTTCGCCTGAGCTTGATGAATATTGGGGCGATCCGACGGGCGGAGCCGAAATAAAAACTTCTTTGTCTGAGTACGAGAGTAGGGCGTACAAGCCCCCTGAGTTTTTCATCAACAAAGACGTTCTTGAGTTCAAAAACGATTTCCAGAACTATCTGGATGCGAAGAAAACCCATGTATCCAAGTTCACGCTCCCTTTCACTCAAACCAATACAGGGAGCGTCGGTCGACCGATTGATTTTGAATTCCGCCCCGGAGAGCTGACGGTCTTGGCTGGCGAAAACGGTTCCGGCAAATCTCTTTTGCTGGGGCAAATCGGACTGCATCTTGTTTCCTGCGGAGCTTCTCTGTACATGGCTTCCTTTGAAATGGCCCCGGTGCGGACGATCGAAAGAATGCTCATGCAGACAGTGTGCAGCAGTGAGAAACGGATGATTGAGGAGCCCGACGTTGACCTCTTCTTCAAACAATTCGCCTCCAGAATGCGAATTTGTGACCTTCAGAGAAAGGTTTCTCCGAACGAACTTCTACGCCTCCTTGATTCAGCAGTCCACGACTACAAGTCAGACATCCTCTTTGTAGACTCACTGATGATGTGCGTCAGAGACGACATGGACAAAAAGGAAACGGATTATGTGATGACCAAACTGGTTGAGTTTGCTCGGACCAACAATGTCCACATTGTCGTTGTGGCCCACTGCCGTAAGCGTGGAGATGCCAGTTCAAAAACTTACTCCGTCTTTGATGCAGCTTCAAAAGATTCAATCAAAGGAAGTTCCAACATCACGAATATTGCCTTCAATGTTTTTGTCTTAGCGCGTGACTTTTCCAAGGTGCAAAAGAAGGCAGAAGGTAAGGATGTTGATGACACAAAGCCTGATTTTGTTTTGAACCTCTGCAAACAGAGAAACGGATCTTGGGAAGGATTTATCAAACTTTGGAGGGATAACGCCAGTTTGAATTTTTGCACGTCTTGGATTCGTGTTCCGGTGAGACCATGGCTTGAATTGACTAAGCCGGAGAACGCGGCAGAGTCATATTTCTAAGGAGATGTTATGTCAGAAAGTACTTGGCAGCTGTTGATGATCATGCTGGCCCCAGTGGTGTTCGGAATTCTGCTGATTCTCGGAATGCTGGTGAAGGTTGCTATTCAAATCAGGCAGGAGAGCAAATTAACCGATCGGTTAAAAAGGAGAAAGCCTCTGTGATGGGGTGTTGCCTGTACTGCAAATATGCAGAGAGCTACTGGATCGACAGGAAGGGCAAAAGACATCTGCCCCCAAAATCATCTTTTGGCGATATGCATATTTTTTGCCACAACCCAAAAAAAGGCGAAGGAATTCAGTGCTATGCGATTTCATTCACGCGATGTTCGGTTTTTGAACAGGCCTCAGACGAGCGTATTGAGCGCAGGCGTGAGTTTTTCTCGCGGTTCGATAGATACCACCTCCATGCCGAATTGATCGCTCAGAGGCGCTAAAAAACGCCTTAACGAGGAAGTATGAAGAAAACAGTCCCTAAGAAACGAGATGTCGAAATTACCGAATTTCCGATCGGCGCTCGGGTGGAATTGCCGACCGGTGTGATCGGCACGGTCATCGGACACGTGGGCTTAAGCGAGAAGGCGATCGAGCGCTGTGTCGTGCGGTACGACCCCGGGATCACGAACCATTTCCGGATTAATGATGACACCGTGGTGCTTCCCAAGCACCTAAAGAAATTCCAGCGGCATAAAAAATAATCCGAATCGATGAAAAGTTTTTTCTTTACTGCTTGCGGCTTGCAGTAAGTTCGAACCATATCAGCAAGGGAATTATCAATGTTAGAAATAGTTTTGCCTTATACACCCAGTAAGCTGAACCCGAACCGTTCAAAGAGCCTGACCAGTGTTGAGTACGCACGCGAATTCAAAAGATATAAGCGGCAGGCCTTCTTATTAACGAAGGAGGCGCTCAGAGGAAAGGGTGTGCCCGACTGCAGCGGATTGGAGAAGCTGCCGCTGTACCTCACGTTTTTCCCTCCGGATAAACGCAAGCGCGATGATGACAACATGGTCGCCTCCTTCAAAGCAGGACGCGACGGCATCGCACAAGCGCTCGGAGTTGACGACAATCTCTTTCACCTTGAGAAGCCCGAAATCGGAGATCCTGTCTGGCCTCACGGACAGATTCGTGTTCGTATTGATTTCTCCGGAGAGCCGGAGAAAAAGAAAACTGAAATTCCTGAAAACAATCCCGGTTTTCAGAAGACTCCTCCAAAAGGTAAAACAAATAACCCCGCGGGTCGTCCTAAAGGCATTCCAAACAAGATAACCACGGCGGTCAAAACAATGGTCCTTCAAGCTTTGGATGAATTGGGTGGGGTGGAGTATCTGAAAGACATTGCGCAGGTTGAGCCCAAAGCTTTTTGCTCTCTTCTGAGTAAATGCATGCCTCAGGAAGTCACGGGCAAGGACGGCAAAGATTTAATCCCTGTTCATGCGGGCGTGCTTGTTGTTCCGGCTGTTCTGGGTGAGAGCGAATGGGGCGAGGCGGCTTCCTCCGCTCTTGCAGAGCAGGAAGAAACGAAAAAGAAGTATGCAGGCGCCTAGTCAAAAGATCGTGTGGGAACCGTTCCCCGGATCGCAGAGACTCTTTCTTTCATGCCCCGTATTCGAGGTATTGCTGGAGGGAACCCGCGGCGGAGGCAAGACAGATACTTTGCTTATGGATTTTGCCCGTGAAGTCGGCAAAGGGTACGGCGCCGGCTGGGTCGGAGCTCTCTTTCGTCAAACGTATCCGCAGCTGGATGATGTAGTCAGGAAGTCCAAGCGCTGGTTCCCGCAGATTTTCCCGGGAGCAAAGTTCAATGAGTCCGATTACTCCTGGAGATTTTCAACCGGAGAGGAGCTGAAATTTCGCTACGGGGCCAAAGAGGATGATTACTGGAATTACCATGGACACGAGTATCCGTGGTTAGGTTTTGAAGAGCTGACGAACTGGCCTGATCTTTCCTTTTACCAGGCGGTTCAATCGACCTGCCGAAGCTCTTATCCGGGTGTACCTAGGCGCGTTCGATCAACCTGCAATCCGTTTGGCAAGGGGCACGAGGCAGTCAAGGAATATTTCAAGATCGGGGAGGTTCCTCAGTGCACGATTATTGAGCCCGAGGTTCCTTTTATGATTTCGCCTGACGGCAGCAAAATTGATCTGACATACCGCAAGCGCACGCGCATCACGTCCACGATCTGGGAAAACAAAATCCTGCTTAAAAATGATCCCGCTTATTTGTCTTCTATTTTGGCGATTAAAGATCCGAATAGGCGCAAGGCATGGCTCAACGGAGACTGGGATATTCATGTCGGTTCGTTTCTCGAGGGCGTTTGGGATGCGTCAAAGCATATTGTCGAGCCGTTTTTCGTTCCGCCCGGCTGGCAGATGTGGCGTTCAATGGACTGGGGGTATGCGGCGCCGTACTGCATTTTTTACTTTGCGATGAATCCGGACGGAGTCATTTTTGTTTTCCGGGAAATCTACGGCAAAGGCGAGAAGGCGGGAGAGGGAAGCCGAGAGACCGTTGATCAGGTTGCATTAAAGATGAAAGCAAGGGAGGCTGCCGATGGGCGCAACGGTTATGAGTATCGCTTCTCCATTGCCGACTCGGCCATATTCTCCAATGTCGGAACCGACAGGTCGATTGGGCGCGCCTTTGCCGATGCCGGCATTAAATGGAGACCGTCGAGTAAAGGGCCCGGCTCTCGGATTAACGGAGCGCAGGAAATTATTCGCTTGCTAGCGGAAGGGCGGTTGAAGTTTTTCCGCACCTGTAAGAACGCAATTCGCACGATTCCGGCTCTGCATCCTGATGAGCGTAATCCTGAGGATGTAGACACAACGGAAGAGGATCATTGCTGGGACGCTTTAAGGTATGGCGTCCAGCGTAAACGAAGAGTTCCGGAGGAGGAATTTATTTATGCTCACCATTGATACCGAAGTCGCCGTGACCGATGAAATTGACGACGCTCCGGAAATAAACGAACTCGCAAAAGAGTGGAGTCGTCGTATAACCGCAGCAAAGCGCCATTGGGAGCCGTTTTTCAAGCGCTGCAGGCATAACCGCAAGGTTGTTCAGAACTTCAATGCTAATTCGGATCCGGACAGTGCCGACTACGTCGGGCGCCGGGCGAACCTGATCCTCGGCATGATCAACACCTTGCTTCCGACTATTTACAGCCGCAATCCGGATATTGAAGTGACTCCGAGGCAGGCAGGCTTCAAGGCAACTTTATTTTGTAAAACCCTTGAGACGATTCTTAATCGGCAGCTGGAAGATGCGAACCTAAAGCTCTGGGGTGCAGAGGTTGTCCGGGCGTCTCTGATTTGTTCCTATGGAATTATCAAGGTGCTGTATCAAAAGGACATTCACCGCGATCCGGAAATCCAAAACAGATTAGAGGACACGCAGGACAATATTCGCAACTTGGAAAATCTGATTGCGCAGATTGAGGACGAGCAGGGCAGGGCTTACCAAGAAGCCAAACTCCTGGAGCTGAGAGAAACGATGGCCGGATTAGAGGCCCAGCTTGAAGTTGTGGCCTCTGAAGGTCTTGTGATTGACCGGGTAATGACGGATGCTCTCTTGATCGATCCGAGCGTGCAAAACTTTGATGACTACCGGTCTGCGAACTGGATGGCGCAGATGATCTTCATGGAGCGAGCGGAAGTTGAAGGCCGGTATAAAAAACGCATCAAGTCTGCAACGACTTATAACCTTTCCGGGGACGCCTGCCAGGAGGATAAACCGGCAGAAGAAAGCGACCCTCAGAAAGGGCATGACCTCGTCTGCGTTTGGGAAATTTGGGATAAGCGCTCCCAAATGGTCTACACAAAATGCGACGGGTGCGACTTTTGGCTGCGGGACCCTTATCCGCCGCCTGTTCAGGGAAGGCGTTTTTATCCGTTCTTCCTTTTGCCGTTTAACAAGGTTGACGGCTGCTTCGTTGCCCCGTCCTTGGTTGATCTTTCGGAAAAACTGCAGAACGAGCACAACGAACTGCGGGACAAATTGGAGTCTCACCGTGCATCGATTAAGCCCGGGTACGTCACGGGAAACGATATTAAAGCCAAGGACATTCACTCCTATCAAACCGCAGATGTCGGGAGTATCACGATTATTGCCGGCCTTGATTCAACCGAGGTTCAGAAGGCTTTTGTCCCGAAACAATATCCGCCGGTAGACGGTGCGCTTTACGATACGTCGGCCATCAGAATGGATATTGAGCAGTGTGTTGGTCTTCAGGATGCTGCGCGGTCTTCCATTAACAAGGCAAAAACGGCGACCGAAGCATCAATTATGAACAACTCTCTGTCGGCTCGGATTTCAATGTTTCAAGACTGGACGGAAGAGTTCTTATCCGAAATGTGCCAGTACGCGGGTCAGCTTTTACTGCTTGAACTCAGCGAAGCCGGTGTGGAAAGAATCATGGGCAGTCCCTCTCCGATGGTTGATGAAGCCGGCCAGCCTGTCTTAGATCCGGTGACCGGGGCGCCGCTCATTGAAAAAACTTATGACTGGCCGCAGTTATCGCGCGACGATATTTTCGAGCAAATCGCAGTGAAGATCCGGGCAGGTTCTACCGGCAAACCGAACCGAATCGAAGAGCAGGAAACTTGGGGAAAGATTCTTCCAAGTCTGATCCAGCTTTATCAGCTGCTCGTGCAGTCGGCTCAAACCGGAATGGATAACAGGCCGATCCAAAAAATACTGTCCGAAACATTAAGGCGTTTTGATGATCGGCTGGACGTAAGGGACTTTCTTCCGAATGCCCAGCAGATGCCTCAGCAATTAACAGATCAATCCACGTAAATTAAGGAGATAAACATGGAAAACGAAGATGATGTCCTGCAGGCGGAAACCGCAGCTGATAATCCTGTCGATGAAGGTCAAAAGAAACCGGACCAGGATCAGAAGAAGACCGGGGATGTGCAGGAGAAATCGTTGAGCGACGCCATTATGGATAAACTCGACGAAATCGAACAGGCCGCTCCGGAAAACGACGACCAGACCGCACCCAAGCAAAACGAAGGCGATCAGAGCGGAGAACCGGAAGCGGGAAAAACTCCGGCTCATGCGGAAAAAGCGGAAGAGAAAAAAACTGACGGAAAAAAGGCAGAGGACTCGAGAACTCCGGTGGAGGAAGAGGCCGAACTCATTAACACTGCCAAAACCGACAGGGGCAAAGAGCGGCTGCAGAAGATATTTGCCGAGCGCCGCGAAGGTAAGCTCGCACAGCAAAATCTCAATCAGTTGGTAGAAAACTTCCAGAGTGCCGGATTTGACGATGAAAGCCTTAACACTGTGCTTGCGATCGGACGCTTAGTGAGTTCGGGCGACAAAGAACAAATCCGCAAGGGAATCGAAGCAATCGATAAAATCCGCGCGAATTTGTGCTCGGAGCTGGGAGAAGATGTCGCGGCTCGTGATCCTCTTGACGACTATCCTGACATTAAACGCTCGGTTGACGAGATGGGCATGGATCGCAAGCAGGCCTACGAGATCATGCGTGCACGATTGGCTCAGCAGGAAGAAGCCCGACGACAGCAGCAACAGCAGCAGGCCGCTCTCCTGGAGCAGCAGATTCAGCAAAAGATTAAGGATGCACAAGTGCAGGTGCAGCAGTTTTTCTATTCCAAAAAAGATGAGGTTGATTTTGGAAGAAAAATTAAAGCGATCCAGTCACACTTGAATCCTGAAAGACTTCAGCAGTTCACCCGGGTGGTGCCTCCCGAGCAGTGGGCCGCCCAGATTGAATTGATGTGGAACAGTTTATCTGTCGGGAAGGAACAGCCTGAGGATCGCCCCAGACCGATCAGTTCTCGAAGCGTTAACCGAGGCAGTGCCGGGTTTGACCCTAAACGCCCCTTGTCTGATTCGATCATGGACTTCATGGACGCCAACGGAATGTAATCGATAAAAAATATTTTCCTCAGGTTCGGGGAATCGCTTGACAATATCAGAGGTGAAACTTTTGCGTTAAGCCGCGTTATGTTTCAGTAGCTGAGACTAGCGGGAAAGTCGCGCACCCGGACGCAAAGGCTTTCAGACATTCAGAAATTTGCGCAGTATGCGGAAGTCGCGCTCCGCAGAGCACAGTTTGAATTTGCGTTGGTTCGCAGCCCGAGTCGCGCCGGGGCGCAGATGAAAACTAAAAAACTGCCGTGCTCGTGGCACTGAATGAAAAGTGAAGTTTTGTTTCTTTTCAGAAGGAGTCATTCCATGGCAATTTCTACCGCTGACTTAGCAGTGATTGCTCATTACGCACTCACAAACTACATCAAAAAAACCACAGACCAAATCCAGCAGGAGCGTCCGTTTCTGAGGTTTCTTAAATCCAAAAAGAAACCCATGCTTGCGGGACCGGGAGAATCCGAAAACATTTTGAAGGACTACGGTTCTAACTTCACATTCGGATATGGAGAAGGTCAAATTGCGTTTAATGACCGTGATCCGACGGTTCAGAACAACTGGCCGTGGTCCCGAGCAACCGACGCATTCAAGGTCTCTCACGATAAATTAGTTGCGCTCGGCATTGATGTCCACGAGGGCAAGCGCCAGGAATTCAGAACGAGCGCCAATGAAAAAGCAATCATTTCCAACTTCCTCGAAGACAACATTTACTCTCTCAAGGAAGGTTTCGACAAAAGCCTTGATCTTGCTTTACACCGTGATGGAACCTCTTCTGCGGACGCAGTAGTCGGCCTTGACGCGATCATTTCCCTTAACCCGACCACCGGAACGGTCGGCGGGATTGACAGAGCAACTGCCGCTTATTGGCGCAACTATGCCGATATCACACTTAGCAAGGCCAACATGAAGGAGAAAATGCAGAAGGCTTGGCGCGCCTGCATTCGCAACGGCGGAACGCCTGACTTCATCATGGCCGGGGCGGACTTTATCGACGCCTATGCCGAGAGCATCACCTTGACTCAAAACGTTGATGCCGCCCGCGTTAAGAACGTTGATATCGCAGTGGGCGCCGGACAGAAAACGGGTCTTTTCTACAAGGGCATTGAAATCGTCTACAACCCGACGTTTGAAGATTTGGACACGGTCGAGACAACGGCCAAGGTGGCATGGGCTAAGCGCTGTTATTTCATCAACAGCAAACACCTCACATACAAGGACAACGGCATCGATGTTGTTCAGCCGACGCGTCCTCACAATGTGCTGGCGCTCTACGAGATGATGGTCTGGCGCGGATTGCTCACCAGCAATCGCTTAAACGCCCACGCCGTTCTCGGTCTTGCATAAAACTTTCGGCGGAGGAGTCCCCTCCGCTTGTTTTTAGGAAAAAGATGATGAAAGTAAAACTTCAGCGAGTTTCAGTCAGAACAAACCGTTCAACCATTGTTGATAAAGAGATTGCGCCCTGGGAGCTGCCGATCCTGAAGCAGATTCACGGAGAAGAAAGCGTATTGGAGCCGATTCAAACAAACCGAGTCTTTGATGTTGAATCGATCAACGAAGAACAGAGACGACTTATTGGGCTGTACGGCAAAGGCGTATTGATCAGTCTTTACGGACAAATGATGACAGGTTTGTCTCGCGATATAGAAGACAACTGCGCAGCAAAAACGAAAAAGAATGTTCAAAGCGAAAGAACGGCCGTTGAAGAATTCGTGCCGGACATTGATGAAGAATTCCCGGAAGAAGTTATCGAGAATAAAGCCAAAACGACGGCGCGGGAAAAGAAGGCTCCTCTACCCTAAGGAGTCTTTTTATGACTGCTTTTACAACTCAGCCAAAGGCGGGACAGCCGACTGAATATAAGCGGCAGTACCGTTTTTCCGAGGACCAGGAAGGGCGGTTTTCCGGAAATCGTCTTGATTTAGAGTTGGATAACATCGCCCGGTCCATTTCTCAAATTCGCCAGCGCTTGGCCATGATTCAGCTGGATGACGGAACTCTTAAAGAGCTGAGCGACGTTTCCAAATTGAGCAAGGCGCTCATAAATCAGATTCGAGCGCTCTTTGCGAACGACGCAGCTGAAGCCAAGAAGTTCGCGGATCAGGCACAAGCTGCCGCGCAGCAACTCTTGGGAATTCACGCAGGCTTTGAAAGAGCCCTGGCAGAAGTCAAGGATTCTGCAAACGCGGCCGAAATCTCAAGCAGGGCGGCCCTTGAGGCTACCATTGCCGTAAAGAAGCTTAAACAGACCGTTGAAGACTTGTCGGCTTCTGCTTTGCAGGATCGGGCTAAAAGCGAGCAAGCGGCAGCAAGAGCCGAAGAGGCTGCTCGGAAAACTTCTTTTTCCTACAGAACGATCAAATCCATTGGGCCTGACGAACAATTCCCGATCGGTCTTGCTTCGCCCTCGGAAAATCTAAAGGTCGGAGACCATATTTTGTCTTTAGACACGGGGGATTTTTACCAGATTGCAGCAGTGTCCGGAAACATGGCCGTGGTCGGGAAAAGCCTGGGGAATTTCAGAGGCCCGCCGGGAGAGCAAGGCGTGCCGGGCCCTGCCGGAGAAAAAGGGCCGCGAGGAGAGATGGGCCAGAGCCCGTTTGCCACAAGTTTCGGCCAGTTTCTCATCAATAGCGCAGGAGAGCTGACGATGCAGTATGTCGGGTTTGAGAAACCCGCAGCCTTTGCGATCAATGAGGACGGAAGATTAGAGGTGAAATATGGGGATGATTAACATCGGCAGGATACGTCCCGTCTATAAAGGTGAATGGGCGGCGGACAAAGCCTACACGGTTTTGGATTATGTGCGCAGGACGATCAACGGAAGCACGGAATACCACGTCTACATAGCAAATAAAGACGTTCCGGTCGGTACCGCCCTCACCAATGAGACTTATTGGACAAAGCTATCTGTAACAGGACCGCGCGGTGCGGCCGGATTACGGGGAGAGACCGGAGAGAGGGGTCCAAGGGGTTCTGAAGGCCCTACCGGTCCTCGCGGCCCGCGGGGACCAGACGGCCCTGAGGGTCCTCGCGGACCTGTGGGACCGGCACAGGACATTTCAGGCCTGATTCCAAGGTCGGGAAATCAGGGCGCTGTCGGCGGCTACACAACGACCACGCGCGTTAAAGAGATTAACGCCGACTCGTGGGATTCCACAATCTGTAATGAAAACCTGACAGTGAAGGCCGGCAACAACGGTACTTCTTGGACAAAGATTGTTTTAATTGAGTCCGGAAATATTTCAATTAGTCTCGGAAGTTATTGGTGGTGGGCAAGAGGGGAAGTTCCTACGCTCAAGCCTATCGGAATCTTAGTTCTTTGTTGGTGCGGTTACTTCGGTATTGCGGCATACGTGGCGCCGAATATGTAGGAGGGATGAATGATAAAAACATATCTTTATAACGGTAAAACTTATGAAGAAGAAGCCGCTCTCCGCAATGCTATTTTTGAAAGAGATAGGGTTGTCTTCGGTCCGGAACCAAAAGAGAGGAAGGCCGAGTTCTGGCGCTCTTTCGACGTTGTTTACAGCGAGCGGGCTGAGCCCGAGCCTACTTTGAAAGAGCTCAAAGAAATAAGGCTCAAAGAATTAGACCGAGCTTTTTATCAATGGCGAAATGACGGGGCCGTGTTGTTTTCGTCTTTGGGTTTTACTGCCGATGCCGACCAGCGGGCCATGATCGATCTGTCGGGCCTTGTTGCGCTTGGGACGCCGGCCATATTTATGGACGCCGATAACCGGCCGCACGAGCTCACGGCCGATCAGGTAGGGGTCCTGCACAAAGAGATTATCGAAAGCGGCAATAAGGCTTATCAGACCAAATGGTCTTTCAGGACTGCAATTGAAAGCGCTTCTGATGCGGCCGAACTCAAGGCGATCCGGATTAAGTTTGCGCCTGTGAGCTTTGCGGGAGGAAAGTAGATGCCGCTAAATAAAGCGTTTTTTCTGGCTGCGGGAATGCGGTCAAAATATGTTGTAAAGGTAACCGTTAATTCAGAAAAATATGGCGTTTTGCTCGATAAGACCTATTTGCTGAAAGTCGGGGAACGGGTGACGGTTTGCCCGACGGTTCTGGACGGAGACCTGCTTCCCCCGAACATCAATCGCAAGCTCTCATTCGAGGTGGCACCTTCCAGAGAGATTCAGGGCTGGGTCAGTGTCGGAGAAGAGAATGCTTCATGGGTTATTTCCTTGAGCATGAACCCGAGAGCCCAAACGAAGATTACATTCGACGCCTATGTGCTCATCGGAGGTTAATGATGGAGCATCCTGACGGACTGCAAGTTTTGATTGCTGCAGACCAATTTATCAATACTTTGTTCGGCGGCATGGCCGATGAGAGCTTGTCCAGCAGGGCTTATCGCCACAGCAGAGACGGCTCCAGGAAGTGGCCGGAGAAAGTCATCAATCGAATTTTCTTTTGGCAGAAAGACCACTGTAAACAAGCCTATGAGTCAGAGCTAAAAAGAGCTCACTTACCAAAAGAGATGAGACCCTAAAACATCGTCTCTCCCTTGAGAGAGTTTTTCTAGCACGCAGAAAAACTCGGATGACTGTAATCATCCGAGTTAAATGGTTCGATTCCTAGTAAGAACTTAGAGGTAGTGAACAAAGTTCAGGGAGGAGTATAGCTTTAAAATCGGAGAAACCCCACGCTTAACTGAGCAAGTGTTTGTTGTATCGGATGCAGTACGGGGAAAGAAAAACTCGAATGACCGAGGCTATCCGAGAACCGAGGCCATCCGAGTTTAAGAGGTTTCTTCTCTAGTTGAAATGAACTTAGAGGTAAATAACTAAGTTCGGAAGGAAGTATACCTCCGGGAATGGAGTAAACCCCATGCTTAATTGTGAAAGCTATTGTTGCGGTAAAAGACAGATTAAATCTGGGATCAAGAAAAACAGCCCGGATGAATAATCATCCGAGCTGAAAAGAAATGACCAAAGAACTCAGTGAGTCCAATTTTTAAACACGAGGATTGGTGTTTAAAAAACATAGCCTCATTTAAGAGGCTAGAAACAAATCATGCTTCAGTGGGGAATTTTACGCCTAATATCATCAAAATCCCCGTGACTAACCATGCAAGTAATTCTTGCGCTGATGGGCATGTTAAGAGAAAAAAGAGGACACAGAAAAGGCCCGGATGATTAATCCGGGCCGGAATGGAAATGGATTGAAGCTTAGGAGACCTTCAATCCACGAACCCAAGGCAGGCTCTGAAACAAACCTACTTAAGAAGAGTAGAAAAATCATGTCTACGTCCCGAATATTACACCTAATGTCTGCCAAACCCCATGGCTAACCGTACAAGTAATTGTTGCGGCGAAAATCTTACACGACTGCAGGGGTGAAACGACATTCATGTTTCGGTCAAACGACTAAGGGTGATCGGCTGACTGAATCGATTAAAAATATTCTCTTTGCTCGTTTTTAGCTCTCTGATAATCAAAAAAATATGATTAACGGAGTAATCAAATGGCTCGGGTATTGGCTGAAAAATATGAGCGTGGGAAAGATTTTTCAAACGACGCGTCTAACGCGACGGATCACAATGCGTTAAATGACGAGTTTGATCGAGCCGGGAAAAGTATCAATCAGCTGCGAGGTTCTTTGGCTTTCATTCTGAACGACGACGGGAGCGTGCGGAAGTCTATTATCGGTCCGGATCAAATACAAGATGAGCTGCGGACTTTTCTCAAAGGTGAGCGCGGCGAGCAAGGCAAACGGGGTCCTGATGGAGAACCCGGGCCGCGAGGACCGATCGGTCCGGAAGGCCCTTCATTTAATGCCGACATTTCCCGCCCGTTCAGATTTCGGCCGTTGTATGACGACCGTCCACAAGGATTTTCTTACTTAGCAACCGATACCGGTTTCCTTTATTGGAAACTTTCTGACGCTTCCGGCGACTGGTCGGACGGTGTGACCTTCGGGAAAGGCGAAAGGGGAGAGAGAGGAGAGGAAGGACCGCGAGGGCCGATAGGGCCTCGAGGGGCAGACGGTCCGGCGGGGCCCCCGGGAAAGCAGGGGGATCAGGGTCCTGCGGGGGCGAACGGATTAATAACCTCGGTTAACTCTTCCGTCGTTCGCCAGAGTTTAGTAGGAAAAACAGCCGTCACTGCCCGTTTGGTCGTGAGCAACGGCGTTCTATCGATTGAATTAAGGACTGAATGACTATGACGGAATACAAAACTTTAGGCTCTTTAATGACAGAGCTAAAGGCCAGACTCGGCTACGTGACACAAGGGCCGGCCTCGCACAATAACGACACGATTATTAAGAGCTTTCTAACTGAAGCACACGATTTTGTCTATGAGCAGTTAGAGCATCCGAGGACCAAACGTGTGGCAGCGATAAAGCTGGCAAAAGGCTCGAAGCTATACGACTGCCACGACGATGACTTAGACGAGGATATTGCTCCGGAGACCATAACTAATTTTTGGATCGGAGACGGAACGGATAGATATGCTCTGCAGTACGGAATCAACGAAGCTCTGAGGAATTTTGAGACTCAGCCGAACCGCCCGACGCGCTGGGACTGGTATGACGGACAGATTGAGCTGTGGCCGACACCGGACGCTGACGGTTATGTATTGGTGCTGGAATACCAATCCGGCAAAAGAAGGTTTGAGCGCGAGTCGGATACGCCGTCTGTTCCTTCAAGACTGCTTTTCCTTTATGCCTTGGCCCAGGCAAAGGCTCATTACAGACATCCGGATTATCAGGCAGCAGCTGCTTCCTTTGATCAGATGCTGAAAGCGGAACGAGGCAAACGTATCTTTGTCACCAATTACGGCCCGAAGACAAGAAGTTCAAAAGGTTGGTTTGTTGAGATCGGAGCCGACGGCAAAGCCCACGTCATTCATCTTGAGTAGGGGAAGACATGGCGATTATTTCATTTACCAAATTTGATTTAGGGATCGATCTGCGGAAAGGTCCGGCAGTCTCCGATGCAAACCGCTTACAGGAACTTCGCAACGGGTACGTAACCACGGGTCTTGCGATCGCAAAGCGCCAGGGCCTTACGAAAGTTGCACAGCTGGAGCCGGGAACAAAAGGGCTTTTTGCCTACGACGGCAAGCTGCACACGTTTTACTGTGGAGCTAATGAGATTACGCACGCCCATCCGCTTTTCCGGGCCAATCGCCTGATAAATGACAATTCTCCGGTCACGGACGTTCACTTTGCCGATGCTTATAACGGATTCATCTATGTATCGGTAACTCATGCAAACGGACAAACCAGACACCACTACCTGGACAGCCCGAGTGCAACCTTAGTGACGGATGCAAATTGTCCGCATACCAAGGCGGTTTTGAAACTGGACTCAAAGATATTTGCAGTCGGCTCCAAGGGTGACACGGTCAGATACAGCAGAACCGGAAATTGCCGAGACTGGACAACAGCAAAGGATGCGGGCTTTATTCCGACAGGCCTGAACGCCACGGGAGAGAAAACGGCCAATGCTCTTGGTATTTATCAAAACAAACTGGTTGTGATGAGTCGGGACGCTGCGCAGATTTGGAAAACGGACCCCGATCCCAATGCGATCGGCTTGGCTGACAGAGTGGAGAATGTAGGAACGTCCTATCCCAAAACCGTTGCAACCGTAGCAGGCGATTTGTATTTTCTATCCGACTACGGATTCCGCTCCATTACGACTTTGGCCTACACGGATAATCTGGCCGACGTGGATGTCGGCTCCCCGATTGACTCTCTCGTGCGCTCCCGGCTTAAAGAGTCCGAAGCTGAGCCTCAAAGTTTTTACTTCTATGGAACAGGGCAGTACGTGTGCTGCTTAGGAAAACATCTGTTTGTTTATTCATTGTCAAGAACGGCGAAGATTTCCGCTTGGTCTCAGTACTTATTAAATGAAAAAGTGGATGCCGTTGCCCAGCTGGGACAGAACATGTACCTGCGCTGCGGGGACAGTGTCTTTAGATTAGATGAGGAGGCCTACACCGATGACGGGGAGCCGTTTGAGACTTTTATAGAAATTCCGTACATGGATCTCAAAAAGCCCGGAGAACTTAAGCGCATCTACGGAATCGATGTGGTCTGTCAGGGAGAATGCGCGGTTTCCGTGGGTTACGACGAAAGAAATCCGGATGCCTACACGCCTGAGGTTCAGGTTTTTGGAAACACACGCCCGGGCGGAATGATTCCGATAGAAGTGACGGGTACGGCGTTTTCCTTCCGAATTCGAAATTTCACGAAAGACTATTTTCGACTGGATGCGATCACTCTTTACTTTGACACGATGGGGCCGCTATGAGTTTTCATATCGAGGTGGTGCAGGGAGCAAGTGTTGAAAGATGGTGGAATGAAGCTGAGCCGCTGATTGAAAAATGCGTGCAAAAAGCTGTTCACGGTGAATACACGGCTGCAGATATCAAAGAGCTGCTGGAGCACGGCAGGATGACGGCTTTACTTGTGTTCGAGGGTGAGAAGCCGATATTTGTCTGCGTATTTGAACTTCTCGTCTACCCGCGTAAAACGGCAGTAAATATTTGCTGTGTCGGCGGCAAAAAAGTTCTTCAGTGTTTCGAACACTACCGAAAATACTTATTTGAGTACTGGAAGTCTTGCGGCGCAGCGGAAGTACAGGCGCAGGTTTCGCCTGCAATGGAAAGACTGTTGAGGCCCGCTGGCTTCGGGGAAGTTTATCGAACCGTAAGGAGAATCATCGAATGATCTCGACAGAAATGCAGGCCTTTTTGGCTGAAGACGCTTCCTTTATCGGCGGCCCCGCTTTGTTTGTGAAGTACGGCAAAGGCGGGAGCAAATCCAGCGATAGGTATGCGAAATATTCCATGCAGCAGGAAAAAGAGCGTCAGGCGAAGATTGCTGAAGCCACAGCAACCATCAACAGCATTTTTAGGAATGCCAATCGCGATCCCCTGTATCAGAAGCATCGGGATGCAGTTTACAAACTCAACAGCGACGAGGTGAACCGACAGGCGGCTGAGGCCGAGCGAGCAAATCGCTTTGGATTGGCCCGCAACGGCCTGCTTGGCGGATCGGCCGACGTCGACTCTACTGCCGAGATAAACCGCAGGACTAACCAAGGCTTATTGAACGCGTCGGGAATAGCCGATGATGCGGCGGCCAAACTGCGCTCCAGCGATGAGAGCACCAAGCAAAACTTGCTTCAGCTTGCACAGCAAGGCATTAACGGATCAGATGCAGGATCTATGGCAACAGCCCAGCTGGCCAATAACGTCAACATGAACGCGGCGGATCAAACGGTTGCAAAAGTCGGCGCGCTTTTCAACGATTTGGCTCAAGCCTACTTATTTAATAATGCTACGCAGCAGCTCTCTAATCAGAACGCGGGACTGCGAGGCTTGTTCGGACGGCCTCGCTCGGGAGCGTCTGATACGCATCAGTCTTATGCGGGGTCTTAGCAAATGAAGAGTTTGCCCGCTTTTCCTGAAGTTGTCGTTCTGGCATTGAGCACAGAAGCGCTGGAGAAGGTTCGTCGGTTTGAGCAGGAACTCAGAAAGACGGCTCAGGTCGATATTCCTGTTGAATCCATTCTTCACGCGGGCATTTATGCGCGCACCATCAAAATCCCCAAAGGGGTAGTGATCACGGGCGCTCTCCTTCAGGTTCCGACCATTCTCCAGATTGCGGGGAATTGCATTTTAAATATGGGCGAGGAGCCGGTTCAAATAAGCGGTTTTGCCTGTTTGAAAGCAGAAGCGGGGCGCAAACAAATCATTTGTGCATTGTCGGATACCTACGTTACGGCCTCTTTTGCGACCCGCGCCGAAACGGTAGAGGAGGCGGAAAACGAAGCAACGGCTGAGGCCGAAATCCTGACGACAAGGAGAAAAAGATGAGTTATTTATCCGCTGCCGCTTATATCGGCATGGCTTTGGCTGCGGCCGGAACTGCCGCCAGTGCGTATGGAAACAGCAAGGCGACAAGACAGGCAAATTCCGTACTGCTTTCAGCTCTGGCGGGCAACAAGAAAAACATGGATGAGGTCGATAAAGAGCTTCAGAAAGCTCTGCCGCAATTTGAAAAAGAGAGTCGTGTGAAGGCTCAGGAAGACCTTGCTAAAGAGACGGCCGAGAATGTCGGCGATTACGTGTCTGACAGCCAAATTGTGCGGGCCTCACAGCAGGGATCAAAAGGCGACGTGTCTTCAGAGTACGAAACTGCCAAAGCAAAGGCTGATGCCAAGGCTCTTGAAGAAATCCGAAATCTGGCGCAGATGATGGGAAATGTTACGGCTGCTCAGCGCCTGCGGCAAAAAGAAGGTTTCGGATTGGCCGACCTGACCAACCGCATCAACCTGCTGAATTCTTTTAATAACGGCAATCAAAGAGTTGCTCAATTGCAGGCACAGGCAAAGGCCAACGGACAGCAGGGCTGGAAGCTGGGCGGAGAAATCGCCGGTGCTTTGGGTACGGCTATTTCTATGGGTGCAGGGTTGGCCTCCGCTGCTCCGACTGCCGCCGGCGGCTCACCTGTTAATTACTCTCTTGCAAATGAGGCGATGGGACCGATGCTGGGCGGTGCAAAGGTGACGCCCGCGGCACAAGCCGCCTTCGCAAACGGAGTAGTGTCGCCTCAATACTTTAACCCGGGCGTCTTCCCAAAACTCGGAGGGACAGGAGTTTTCACCGGCAACATTCTTTCTAAAGCCCTTCCTTCCGTGACGGGCGGAATTTCTAAATATCTTTCGGGAGCGAGAAAGCTATGAGACTTGCGCTTTCCAACAATGGCTACAACACGGTGGGCAGAGCCCTGAGAGGCATCTTTTCGCTTCCGGCTCAAGTCGGACTGCAGAGGATGCAGCTTGAAAACAGAGGGTTGGTAAACGAGGGCGTGCTGCGTCGTGCGCTTTCCTCAGAGGCTCTGAATCTGCAGAAATATGATGTGAACCAAAGAGTTATCGATAGTTTTCAGAATGCCGATCTTACTGATCAAGGCGTACGCAACGGGCTCATTATGGCCGTAAACGGCAAGGCCTATATGCCTTATCAAAACATTGGAGAAACCGGGCAGGTATTTGATCGGGGAACGGGTGCTGTCTCAAATAATGTAAACCGACTTAGCCGGGTGTTTGAAGGCGTTCAGAATTCGATCGTAAACAAGAATAATGCCGCAGCTGCTGCCTCCATGGCATTGAAGCAGATGCGTGAGGCGAATGCGGCCGGAGGTCTAAGGGGTTCCGGAGAGAAGCCGCGGAAATGGGCATGGACGGAAGCGGACATGATCGGAGACGGGCAAGATTTGAACGGGAAACCGACAATATCGGCAAAACGCTATGCCGAGGCAAATAGCTGGTCCATAGAAAATTGGGGCAGAACGCTGGACCCCGAAACCGCCATGGATTACTACCTCAAGGTGCTTATGCCGCAGTCGTCCGCTGTAGATCTGCCGTCTTCTTCCGTGAATGACCGGAGAAACGAAACTCCGGATAAGTTAGCCCGATTTGTGAGCGCTGCCGGCGCAGGCGCCCCTAATTTTACCGAAGTTATCCCTTGGGTGAAACCGGGACATTTAGCACCTGCCGCTAACTCCGCAAGCGGAATCAGCCTGTCGAAATTCTTTGACGGCGTGTCTTCTCTGTTTACTTCTTCCGCTCCAAGCACGCCGAGCAATGCCCCGGTTGTCTATCCGGATTTGGAAGAATTGGGCTTCATACCTCCGATTAACGGCGTTGCGAGAGAAACTTCCGTCCCTGAGGTGCAGGAGTTTGACGACATCATGACGGCGGCTGATTACCTAAACGAAGAGCAAGTCATGGAACTCGTTCGACAAAACAAGATCACGATTGATCAAGCCAGAGCAATTGGGCTGAAGAGGGGGTGGCAGTAATGGGATTCTTTGACGAACTTGACAAACTTGAAGCGGAGCAGAAAGCAGCGGCGGTTACAGCGCAAAAACCATCTTTCTTTGCTCGGCTCGATCAACTCGAAAAAGAACGGGCTCTGGCGAGCATCGCACCTCAGAATCCTGAAGTTCTCGATAACCGCAGCTGGCTCCAAAAGACAGAGGATGCAGTCGGAGATTTTTTACAGCCGGTACAAGACATCTATCACAGTACTCTGACTCTGCCGGCTAAAGCTTCTCAGCAGGTTGTTGATATGGGCCGCTTAGTCACGGGAGATAAAATCGACAGACTAAAGGATCTCAGTCAGGGCATGGGGAACTTAACGTCGCAGTTTGAATCCAACGTCTACAGCCCGGAGATGCTTCGGCAGAAAGAGAATATTGCGCAGTTTTTAGGAGATCCGAGCAAGACGATTGCAGACCTTCCGGACGTTGCGGCCCAAAACCTAAGAGGAGCAACGGGGGATTTGGTTCAAAGTCTCGGCTCCATGTTTATTCCTGCGCTTGCCGGGGCCAAGGCTTCTGCACTGGCCAGAGCGCTCAGAATAGCCAATCCTGAAAAAGTTATCTTGCCTACGGTTGCAGGAACCAATGCCGCAATGAATGCATCGGACACTTTCACGGCAACTGAGGATCGACCTTTAAAAGACAGATACAGGGGAGCGGCAATATCTGCAATAACCTCTTTGCTGGCCAATACCATGACGGGCGGAGCGGCCGATCAAACGCTTGCAAAACTTTTGTCCGGGAATGCCGTTCGGCAGCCTTCGGGCAGTTTGCTTAGCTCAGTCGTTCAAGGTGCGATTAAAGACGCAGGAAAAGAAGGGTTCGAAGAGTTTGTTGAAGAAAGCGGCAACGCATTTGGCGAGACCGCTGCCAGACGTGAAAATCCGGACTATAACGAGATCACCAAACGAGGCGGCTATGGCGGATTACTCGGAGCCGGGGCCGGCGGAGCTGTCGGCTCTCTTAACGGCATAGGCGCTCCGATTTCGCCTCCTGTAACAAGAGAAGACTTAAGGAGGGCCATCGCTTCAGAACTAAGTTCCGGAATGCTTCCGGAGGCGGCGGCCGAGAATAATACGCCTGATGACGGAACGGGCTTGGCCGCTATGCTCGACAAGCTTGGTGAGGACCAGCTTCAAAATGTTCAAACCCCGCCACAGAAGGATGAGAGCTCGAAAGCGGCTCCTGCGCCTAAAAAAGATCAGCCCGCTCAGACGGCACCTGAGCCTAACCAGGCGGCCGCAAACACGACCGACAGTGACGGCGAAAGAGTCGCCGATCTGATTAATAATCTCGGACAGCACACGAATTTAAAACAGGTTCAGCCGGAGCAAAATCAAGATGTCAATAGTGCACTTAGTGCACCCGCACCCGCGGTAAAGGGTGCACCTGCCGCATCCGAGCCGAAACAGACTCCTATCCTGCAAAATCGAAACAGAGCAACAAAAGCTTCGGTAATGCAGATGCGCAATATGGCCAATAATCTTGATTACGGCCGCACCGGCTTTAGCCGAGATCTTGCCAACGGAGCTCCCGTAGTGGCTTATGGTCGGATTCCCGAAAATCAATTAGGTAAGAAGGACTTTGCCGTTGACAGCCAAGGCAGACGCGTGCCGGTTCAGTATGCGGTTTTGAATGCAGACGATATTACGACTTCGAACGACATTGCCGGCAATACAAATTCCGACTACGGCAA
>ENA-USYV01000567-USYV01000567.1-human-gut-metagenome-genome-assembly--contig:-NODE-567-length-42570-cov-8.335514_pt1 | contig 42570 bp, 35 predicted proteins | sample MGYA00250066_ERZ773514 | MGnify/ENA primary metagenome ERZ773514 (study PRJEB29103, sample SAMN06112049) | human gut metagenome | biome: human gut; feature: ankylosing spondylitis patient; material... | reverse complement strand
ATTGTACAGGACGGCATGGATAAGCTGATGAAGGGCAGAACCACCTTTGTCATTGCCCACAGACTGTCCACTGTCAAGAATAGTGACTGCATCATGGTTCTGGAACAGGGCCGCATCATCGAGCGCGGCAACCACGATGAACTCATCGCCCAGAAGGGCAGATATTATCAGTTGTATACCGGTAATGCGATCGCAGAAGGCTAAGTGAATAGATATACTATAAAAAACAGTGCCAGGATCGGCACTGTTTTTTATATGAAGTATTTTATAAAGAGGACTTAACCTGAGATCAACACCCAGGTATCCCGCCAGCGTAAGTATTTTACTACAAAATCCACATCCACCGGCTGACCCGAAAGTACCGGATAGAACAGCAGGAACAGACCGAAGGCCAGCACGGCATAGGCACAGCAGATGACTGCAAAAGTGCGGTTGGATACCCGCTTTTTCAGCTGCATCAGGCTGTACACGATCATCAGTACCACAAACGGTGTGCTGGGGAAATAGTGGTAGATGAAGGTGATTCTGGTGACGAAGAACCAGGGCAGATATTGCGCCAGGTAGCCAACCACCAGAAATGCGGCAGCATGATATTCTCTGCGGGACAGGGGAGTTGTCGCAGAGGAAGCGGCAGCTTTGCCTGTCAGGGCACGCAGGAAACTGCTGTGGGTGACAAGCAGATACAGCACATACAAAAATGCCGGAATGCCGCCCCACCACACCAGAGGATTACCGAAGGCACTGATCCCTTCCTTGACGGCATCAGTCACATAACCGGAATAATACCAGATCGGGCGGACCATAGTGGGCCACTGATACCAGGAAGAGGAATAAGGATGCGTTGCCTCCAGGCCGCTGTGATAGTTGAACATGGAAGTCTGGTTGGTCAGCATACGGTCAAAAAGTCCCGGATGGGAATTGTCTACAAATGGCAGGTAGGACAACAGATAGATCACTGCCGGAACCAGCACGAAAAAGGTCAGGCAGAAGTCGATCGTCTTTACCGTATAATCCGGGAATCTCTTTACAATCTGCTGATGCTCCATGCCGTTGGTGCTTTTTCCGGGATGGGCTTTGGCATAGAGGTATTCCCGGTAGCGTCGCAGCAGATGCGCAAAAAACAGCAGTGCCAGTCCACAGCCCGCATAGATACCGGTCCATTTGCTGGCAATTCCCAGTCCCATGCAGATGCCGCATAAGCCCAGAGGCACAAAGGTCTTATACAACGGTGTATCGTAAAAACTCATAGAACAATAGTAGTACATAAAATAGTACATTGCAATCACAAAGAATGTGATATAAACATCGATGGTGGCAATCCTTGTCTGCGTAAAATGCATAAAATCAAAGGCAAACAGGAAGCAGGCCAGAGCTGCCGCAGGTGTATTCCTTGTCATTTTTTTCCCCAGCAGGTAGATAAACGGCAGCATGGCAATGCCGAACAGAGTACCCATGATACGCCAGCCGAAAGGATTCATTCCAAAGATGGCAACACCCAGGGCGATGAAGATCTTGCCCAGAGGCGGGTGGGTATTTTCGTAGGTCGGCAGGCCGTGAAGGAACTCGTAAGCCGTGCGTGCGTGATAGATTTCATCGAAATACATGCTGTTGCGGAAGGAATAGCGTTCCGGGTACAGATCGCTTTCGTCAAACAGTGTAGGGTAGGCATCTGCGTTCAACGGGCGTGTGATGTTGCCATTCGCGTCCAGGAAGACCAGTTCAATCAGAGAGGCATCATTATCCGTCAATGACAGACGCAGATATCTGGTTGTGGCAGACACATCAGAAGTACCGTTTTCTGTGGCCTGTGTCAGCAGATCCTGCAGGGAGACATCCTGCCAGGTGAAGACATTGTTTAAAATGATCTCACCGAGATAAGTCCAGGAGTCTTCGGCATTACTTTTGACATCCATCCCAAAATGTCGCTGGTGCCAGGGAGCCAGATAACTGGCCATAGTCACAGGTAGCGCATCTTCGGGGAATTCCAGCTCGATGGCCTGTAATTCTCCCGACATATCATAAGTTGTTGTCGGAGCTTTGCGGTCTCCCAGATCATAGAGGGCAAAGTAACTGTACAGAATACCGATTGCCAGCAACAGGCACAGATCCGGTTTCGTGAAATGGATTCTCTCTTCGGAAGGAATGGGCTCCAGGGGAGAGAGAAAATATTCTCGAAGTCTTTGTCCGAGTCCTGCGGCAGATCTTGTGGAAGCAGTATGCCCGGAAGCTCTGCGGCCTGTTGCGGTCTGCGTCTTCGCATTGGTGGCAGTCCCTGTTTCATCGTGAACATAATATTTCCAGATGATTTTATAGAAATAATACAGGCAGCACAACATTCCGGCAGATACCAGCAGAATGATGGGAGCCTTGCGGTCATAATTCTGCGGATCGTAATGGTACAGCACATTGGCGGTGTTGTAAAAATGCAGCACTGCAAATCCACTGAAGCATTTCCAGAGAGGTGTAGAGGGCCGGTACAGGCAGCAGAAAAGCAACAGGGCCAGACCGGGATACATATAACGCTCATGCATACGGACGGAGAACAGGAACATCGTCAGGATGATAAAGGCACCGAGACAGAAATATCTTGAAGGCTCTTTCCGGCAGCGGGCTGCAATAAGGAAGGTAAAGAGTACGATCAGCAGAATCACGATAGTGCCCCAGGTCTTACAGGGCAGGAAGAGGAAAATCGTGTTCTGGTCGACCCAGTTCATTCCTAATAGTCCCCAGAAATTGTAGGCATTGATGGCTGCATATTCATAGGATCCCAACGTTGAAGTATATTGTGAGATCGCAGCGGTTAATCCGAAAGGAGCGCACAGAAGGAGCATCCCGCAGATGACAACCAGACCACCGCACAAATTATAGAAGAATTTCCGCCAGGAAAAATCCTGTAAGAACACATGGTCCCAGATCCCTGTCAGCAGTACCGGCGTGAAGATCAGCATCTGTGGCTTTAACAGGACACCCAGTCCGTAGACAGCATAGGCAGGAAGCAGGTTTCCCTTCATGAGGAACAGGCACATAAGGATGATCATCAGCGTGTATACGGAATCCACCTGTCCCCAGCAGGAAGAATTCAGAATGACCGCCGGCTGGAACAGATACGCAGAGGCAGCAAAGATTCCCTGCAGATCGGAAAAATGCAGTCGCTTTACCGCCTCTCTGTAGAGTAGAAACCCACAGGCAATATCACAGAGAATTGCGGGTAATTTTAACAGTAAAATATGCAGATCGGAATAATAAGGAATCTGCAGCAGAGATCGTAACGCTCCGATCAGATACAATACATACATGAAACCGGGCGGATAGTCCGTAAACATCTCGGCAGAATAGAACTGCCCTGGCCCTAAAGTGAAAATCCGGTCAGCCCAGGCTGCAAAACAGGCGATATCATTACTGAAGCCGTGGGTGGTGTATGCAAGGAGCAGGCGCAGAAGCAGGGCACTTCCAAATACAAGCAACAGAAGAGAACGCCGGCTGCCGGTATTGCGGAAATGAGAACTGTTCTGAAAGCCTGTATAGCAGACACCGCACAAAAGCAGTGAAAGCAGTGCAAAAAGATGTATCATAAGATTTTATTCCCCCAATAGTTTCTTAATTTAAAGTCATACCTTAAAAATATCAAAAAATGACTCTTTCGTAAAGACGAATGCGGAAAAATAAGGTATAATCATTAACAAATTATAACGATTCTTGCAGGAAGGGGAAACTGGCATGAAAAATAAAAAAGCGGAAAATGCGATCACAGCAGTGCTGGCGGCAGCGGTACTGGTGACCGGAGGAATGAGTCTGCATTCTTATCTGTCAGAGCAGAGAGCAAAAAATGAATACGATGCCATCCGCCAGGAGGTGGTGGCAGAGCCTGCGGCGGGGGAAACACAGGAAGAGATTGCGGAGAAAAATTATCCGGAGCTGCAGATCGACTTTGCCGAACTTATCAGGACCAACCCGGATTTTCGTGGATGGCTCTATTTCCCGGCATTGGACATCAGTTATCCGGTGGTACAGGGGGAGGACAATGACTATTATCTGAAGCATTCCTTCGAGGGGGAGAGTGTGAATGCTGGATGCATTTTCATGGACTGTGGGGCTTCAGCAGACTGGTCAGACAGGAATACCTTTGTATTCGGACATAATATGCGGGATGAGAGCATGTTTGGGGCTTTTAAAAATTTGCTGAAGGGGACGGCAAGCTGCGAGGAGAATCCTTACTTCTATATATACACGGAAGATAAAGTCTACATTTATGAGATTTTTTCCTATTATGAAACAAAGAGTACCAGTGACCGTTTTGCCACGTTTACCTCAGATGCCTCCTATGATGATTATGTGCAGTGGGCCACAGAACATTCCCTGTATGCTTCAGATGCGGATTTAAGTGACAGGGGAAATATCGTATCCCTGTCTACCTGCTACGGCTCATCCGGTACAAAAAGGCGGGCTCTGATCCATGGAGTACTGACAGAAACTGCCGATTATTAGGAATATAGTACTACAAACAGATAAGCAGAGGACAAGAATAAGCAAAAAATCACATTTTTAATAAAAAATCTGAACCCTTTTTGAAAGCACTTCCGTCTTAATAGTTGTAAAGAGGAACGAAAACGTTGTAAAACGTGAAAAACATTGGATTTCATTGAGGGAGAAATCAGATGAGCAGATTTAGCAAGTATGTAAGGGAAAAAGTAGTAAAGGTTCTGGTAGCAGCACTGGTAGCAGGTTCCTTCGCAGGGAACGAGGGGATTACTGTGCAGGCAGCAGGTGCGGATTTAAATGATCCATTTTCATTTGTATTATATACAAATGAATTTGTATCCTCAAATCTGGACCATATTGAGGGAAATGCCGCAATTAAAGAATTAAAGGTTTCCATGGTAAGCTATGGGGGAAAATCTTATCTGGGAGATCTTTCTGCTCCGAATCAGATTCTTAAATATACAGCGTCAGGCAGAACAGACGAAAAGGAACTGATAATTCCCCTTATTAATTCTGACGGAACCCAGAACTCTGTTGAGCGGGAAGTGACTGGACAGGGTTATAATATTATAGTTGGCGAAAATAAATTATATACTGGAAATCTTCTGAAGAACTGTGAGGTATGGGATACAGATATTGCATCTGAGATCAGCAATGTCCTGGCAGGTAATATGGTACAGAAAAGCAAAGTTTTATATGCTATGGCGAATGAAGACAGCGATACACGGTTGGTGTTGAATGTGACAAGTGCTGAGTTGAATTCTGGAATAGAAGAGTATGATAAAAAGATCACCGGTGCTGCTTTTTATGGAAAAACAGTTGTGGTAAATGTAAGTGATTCCGGAACTGTGAATATTACCGGCTGGATGAATGCACATGGTGCAAAAAAGCAAGCATTGGAACATCAGCTGTGGGCAGACAGAATTATTTGGAACTTTGGCAATGCAACAGAAGTTAATGTAAATTCTATTTTCGGATATATTCTGGCTCCGACTGCAACTGTCTATAATGGCGGAACTGTTGTTGGAGGCATCATAGCGGATAAGTATAAGCAGGGCGGTGAGATTCACTGTCCGTGCGAACCGGATGAGCCGGAATCTACGCCTACGCCTACGCCGGTAGTAACCGAGGAGCCTACGCCGACACCGGTAGTAACCGAGGAGCCTACGCCTACGCCGGTAGTAACCGAGGAGCCTACGCCTACGCCGGTAGTAACCGAGGAGCCTACGCCGACACCGACGGTACCGGTAGTAACCGAGGAACCTGCACCAACAGCAACACCAACCGCAACACCTGACACCCCGGATGAACCCGATACTCCGGATGATACACCAGATGATCCCGGCACCCCGAATGATCCCGGCACACCGGCCGGTGGAATCCCGGATACCCCGCAGGTACTTGGTGCAAGACGCCGTAGAATGGTGACCATCGAGGACGAGGCAGTTCCTTTAGCGGACAGAGCAGTCCTCGGAGCATCCAGACGACCGCAGACCAGCGATGACTCCGATGCCTGGAATCTGGGCTTTGCCTTTTCCCTGACGAGTCTGGGAGCATGGCTTGTTCTTAAGCGAAAAGAACATTAAACAGGAACGGAACGACAGCCGATCTTAGCTGTAAAAGTATAAAAGGATCAGAATCTTGAAAAATTTTTCAAAATCTGGTCCTTTTTTCCATTTGGCGCAGTCTTCCTTATTAGGAGAGTAAAAAGAAGTAATAAAAACAGAAATACTGGTTTTGAGGGGAAACAGAAATGAAGTTAAAAAACGTAATACAGACCAAACTGGCAAAAACTCTGGTAGCGGCACTGCTGATCGGCAGCGTCTCCAACACCGGATTTACAGTACAGGCAGAAGAAGCAACACAGAATGAGCAGAACGATGTTGTTGAAATGGCAAGTGTAAGCGGAAACGACAGCGTTGTTGCTGTAAAAGAGAAAACCTATCCCACCATCAAAACGGTGATTCTTGCTGGAGGCACCATGGCAAAATATGTGGGAGGACAGGTAGCCAGCCCCAACGTATGGCCCAATAATTACAAGCCGGCAAACGGAGATTTTTCATTGTTTGCAGGTCATAAGATGACTTTGGATGATGCTGAAACCTTTAAATATCTTTCTGTGGATAATACAGGGGTAGATGCCGAAGGAAAGTTAACCGGAAGTAACGGAGCAAGCTGGCAGTGCGTTGGATTCGTAGCATTAGATGTAAACAAATATTCTGACTGTAAGCCCGCAGATTTGTTACACTATGTTTATTACGGTGAAGACAGCGAAGGCACTTCCTATTATAAAGAAAACTGCGGAAAAACCCTTGAGGATGTAAAACAGTATGTGAATGACAACAACGGCGTCTTGTATGGTGAAAATGTAACGGAAAGTTTTATGGATCAGTTGCTCACCACCGGTCGGTCCTTCAGCGGAGTCACCATTGCCACGGTATGGTATGTGACCACACCCACAGAGACCTGGATCAATTATGACGGATACGATTACAGGATTCCCGGGGTATCCGCAGTAGATTATTATGAATATCCCACGGGAACGGTAACTTTTGAACAGAATGAGAACGGCGCAGTGTTCCATTTTATTTCCGAAGGTATTACCATTACTACAACTCCGGAACTGGAACAGCATTGGGAAAGCGGCACCGGCAGGGTGACCTATGATGCAACGATCACCATTACGATCCACAGCAATGCCCCGGACAAGGTAAGAATCAATCTGTCCGATGCCATCGGTTATCTGAACGGTACCGTGGCAGGAGGAAATGCGGCAGAGCCCGGAGATACCCTGTACTACAACATAAAGCTGGTAAATGAGAGCAATAAGGAGTATCAGTATGATCCTGCAAAGGCCACGATCGGTACGATCCCGGCGGCGCCTAAGGCAGGAGAGAAAGTAACGGTTCTGTCCAGTGGTTTTGAAGGTTATGAGATCGGTGAAGTGGGAGCGTTCTGTACATTGCCCCGCCGTATTTTAAATGCTCCGTTACGGGATCTCGGAATCACCGCAGGCAAGGTTACGGATGCGATTGTCGGAGAGGCTCTTTTGAAAAAAGGATATGGCAGCGAAGAAATGAAGCCGGAAGAGGTTACGCAGAGCTGCCTGGCACAGTATTACTTAGACTGGTTCAACAATACTTCCAGAGAAGAAGGAAATAAGGTCTACGGCTTTTCAGAACTTACGGCAGAGGAACTGGCAATCCTGACCAACGGAACCGCCGATACCACAGTAGCGGAGAGCTGTTCTGCAGTAGCAGATGCTTTATATTACACGACATATCATAATGTATATACTTTTGACGGTGAAGGTCTGTATGACCGGATGCTGAAAAACGGACAGGAAGGTTCCTATGCAGATACTCTGGTATCCGACCTGTTAAAGGACGGAGAAGTGAAGATCACCACTAACCTTAACGGTGTGTTGGCCAACAACGGCTATCAGATGACCAGATACGGCTTCGGAATGCAGTTTGAATTGTCCAGAGAGCCGGAGGTTACTCCGCCCGTGACTACCAGCCCGGAACCTACTCCCAGTGCTACTCCGGAGCCTACGCCGACAGGCACACCGGATACCACACCCACGACGCCGACCACTACTCCGACCGCACCCCCGGATACTCCGGACGATTCGGATGATTCCGATACCCCGGATACTCCCGGTACACCGTCTGAGCCGGCAACCCCGGTAACACCTCAGGTGCTTGGTGTAAGACGTCAGCGGGTTGTAAGCATTACCGATGATCCTACACCATTGGCGGACAGAGCAGTCCTGGGAGCTTCCAGAAGACCCAGGACCGGCGATGATTCCAATACATGGAATCTGGGCTTTGCCCTTTCCTTGACAGGGCTGGGAGCATGGCTTATTATTAAGAAGAAGCAATCATAACGAATAAACATATATTTACTATAAACAATCAAGGAAAGAAGAGGTAGAACAAATGAAAAAAAGATGGATGAGTCTTGTTCTGACAGTCATCATGGTGCTGAGCCTTGCAGGCTGCGGCAAGAGTACAGAATTATCCTCTGTAAGCCGTGATCCTGCCACGGATGACGGAACTGTCTGGTTCGATGAAGAGGCAGTGGCACTGGCGGGTTCTGTGAGAAAAGCCGGTATGAGTGAAGCTGAGCTGGCCCGTGCAGATGAACTTCGTGCCATGGCTATCGATGCGTTGGATATTGTAAACGCGAAGAGAGCAGAGAACGGCCTGGCAGCACTGAACTGGAGCAACGGTCTGGAGTCCTGCGCTATGGTAAGAGCACAGGAAGCAGCTTCCAAGTTCTCCCATACCAGACCCAACGGTAAGGACTGGTACACAGTGAACAGTGAACTGATGTGGGGCGAGAATCTGGCGAAGGGCTATGATTCCGCACAGAGTGTAGTAGATGCCTGGATGGCTTCTCCTACACACGCAGCGAATATCCTGGCAGGCGATTTTACCACCTGCAGCATTGCGGTCTATGAGACCAATGGCAAGTTGTATTTTGCCCAGGAGTTCGGCTATTAACAGGGTATTTCTTATCATGAGGGGATAGAGAGATAAATGACAGGAGAGAGTTGATATTCTTAACGGAATATTAACTCTCTTTTTGGGCTTCAAAAGATAGAAAATTTTCCTGAATCATGGTAAAATAAAATCGACATATAAAATTAAGTATCTCAGCAGAAGATCACCGTCCCAAAATGAAGGAAATGCATGGGATATCCGGGCGCTGCCGGATAAGTGGTCACTTCATAGAGTACAGGAAAATAAAGCATATAATAAAAATGCAGCGCAGAAATGAGGACATATGAGTACAAAAGCATCACAGAAGGGCACAAAGGGGCAGACACCCGGCATGACGACGATCCGGGAACGTCTGCAGAAGGCAATCAGCAGGCTGGTAGTGTTCTCAATTATTCCGTTGGTCATCCTTACCGTGATCCTGAATCTGTCCAGTACCATGAGAACACTGGAAGACGATATGCTGGTGGTGGCAGAGATTTCCGCAGACCGTATCAATGAGGAACTACGGGTGACAACGACGATCGTATCCGAACTCGGATGCAGTTACCAGCTGTCTTCTCCGGTATTTACCCAGGAGCAGAAACAGCAGTATATCAACCAACGCATGGAAGCTTATGGAATGGTCAGAGGCAAGCTGATCGGCTCCAACGGTATCTGTGCTTATGACGGAACCGATTATAGTGACCGTGATTATTTTAAGAGATCCATGCAGGGAGAGGTCGTGGTATCGGATCCCGTGATTGCAAAGACAGACGGTAAGCTCAGCGTTATCATTTCCGCACCCGTATATGCAGACGGAGATAAGAATGGTGATATTGTCGGCGTGGTATTCGTTGTGCCGGATCCGGAGTTCTTAAATGATATTGCTGCGGCAGTCTCTGTCAGTAAGAATTCCGAGTGCTATCTGTTGGGAGAAACAGGTATCACCATTGCTCACTGTGATTCTGCGATTGCCCAGGAGCAGAAGAGCAACATTGAACTGTCTCAGACGGACAGATCTTTGCGGGGAATTGCAAAGGTAGAGCAGAAGATGATGACCGGAGCAACCGGATATGGCACTTATATGAAAGGCGGAACCATCACAATACAGGCTTATGCACCAATAGAAGGAACCAATGGATGGAGTGTGGCAGTAAATGCACCACTGACAGATTTCCTTGGTTCTACCGTTGTATGTATTGTCATTGGTGTAGCAATAGGTGCTGCAGCTTTATGTTTCAGTGTGCGCAGGGCAAAAAAGATCGGTCAGGCGATCGGTGAACCGGTGGCGGAATGTACCGAAAGAATACGTCAGCTGGCGGAAGGCGATCTGCATACTCCGGCACCTGTGATCCGGACACAGGATGAGACACAGATCCTGGCAGAGGCTACCGCAGCACTATCCGGCAATCTGCAGAAGGTCATCGGCGATGCGGATTATCTGTTGGGAGAAATGTCGGAAGGAAACTTCGCACTGACTTCAGGGTGTGCAGAAGCCTATGTGGGAGACTTTCAGGGACTGTTGGAATCTATCCGTAAGCTGAACCATAAGCTCAGTGAGACACTTAATGAGATCAAGACGGCAGTGGGACAGGTATCTCTGGGGGCAAACCAGATGGCAGATGCTGCCCAGGGACTTGCGGAAGGTGCTACCGACCAGGCCGGTTCCGTAGAGGAACTGCAGGCTACCATCACGAATGTAACCGAGATCGTGGAGAAGAATGCCAAGGCACTGGGAGGTTCTTACCAGAAGGCTATGGATTACCAGCAGCAGGCGAAGGACAGCGGAGAGGAAATGAAGGGTCTGACAGATGCCATGCAGCGGATCAACGATACTTCCAGGCAGATCAGCGATATTATTGGTGAGATTGAGGATATCGCATCCCAGACGAATCTGTTGTCCCTGAATGCAGCCATTGAGGCAGCCAGAGCAGGAGAGGCCGGAAGAGGCTTTGCAGTGGTTGCGGATCAGATCCGTAAGCTGGCAGATGACAGTGCACAGTCTGCGGTACATACCAGAGAATTGATTGAGACTTCCCTGCAGGAGATTGAGCATGGCAACCAGATCACGGACAAGACAGCCGAAGCATTGCAGAAGGTCGTGGAAGGCATTGAGGATCTGGCCAACGAGTCCAAGAAAGCCATGGAAGAATCCAAGGCACAGGCAGATGCCATGATGCAGATCGAACAGGGCATTGAACAGATATCCACAGTGGTGCAGAACAACTCTGCGACCGCAGAAGAAACTTCTGCCACCAGTGAGGAATTGTCTGCGCAGGCCACCAACATGAACGAGCTGACCGCAGCATTCCAGTTAAGAGATCAAAATGTACGATGATTCGGTGTAATGAATTCTGAAGATATGACATACAATGCTTAATAGAAACAAGCATTGGAGGCAGCCGTGTTCGAAAAACAGAATATACAGGAAACCGTAAATGAACTGAAAAGTGACGCAGTGAAGGGCCTTACCGATGGTGAGGCCTTTCGTCGTTTACAGCAAAATGGCAGAAATGAAATGAAAGCTGCCAGAAAAAAGACGAAAATACAGCTTTTTCTGGAGCAGTTAAAGGACCCGCTGATCTACATATTATTGATCGCAGCTGTGGTATCCGTCTTTCTGGGGGAGCTCAGTGATGCCGTGATCATCGGCACTGTGGTAGTGGTCAATGCCCTGGTGGGCATGCTGCAGGAGGGAAAAGCCCGAAAGGCACTGGAAGCGTTGAAAAAGCTGACCAGTCCACAGACTATAGTGATCCGGGATGGAATACGCAGAGAGATTCCGGCGGCGGAGCTGGTGACAGGGGATCTGGTAGACCTGGAGGCAGGGGCACAGGTACCTGCGGATATACGGCTGACCAGAAGCTCCAATCTGCAGGTAGAGGAATCTGCCCTGACCGGAGAATCGGTACCTGTGGAAAAAGATGCGCTGTTTCTGGCAGACTGCAGACACGAGATTCCATTGGCTGAACGGGTCAATATGGTATATATGTCTACTGTGGTGACCCATGGCCACGGAGAAGGAATCGTGACAGCTACGGGCATGGCCACGGAGATCGGCAGGATCGCCTCCATGATCACAGATGCGGAAGAGGAAATGACACCGTTACAGAAACGTCTGGGGGATATGGGAAAGCTTCTGAGTATTTTATCGCTGGGAGTATGTGCGGCATTGTTTCTGTTGGCGGTATTTCAACACAGAAATATTCCGGAAATGCTGCTGGTGGCGATTTCCCTGGCGGTGGCTGCGGTGCCGGAAGGTCTGCCGGCAGTGGTGACGATCTGTCTGGCATTGTCAGTGACCAGAATGGTCAAAGTACATACGATCATCCGCAGACTGCCTTCCGTTGAGACTCTGGGAGCGGTCAGCGTGGTCTGCTCGGATAAGACCGGCACACTGACCCAGAACCGGCTCACGGTGGAAAAATGCTGGTGGTATGATGTGCTGGAGGATGCTGCCGGCAGCAATGGCAGGGGAGAATCCCGATGCGTACAGGAGATGCTCCGGGGAATACTGTTGTGCAATGATGCTTCCCTGCAGGGAGAGCAACGGATCGGAGATCCAACGGAACTGGCGCTCTTAGACTTCGGAGAGAAGATGGGGATGCATAGAGAACGTCTGGAGAAGCAGTACCCCCGCTATGATGAAAAGCCTTTCGATTCGGACCGGAAGATGATGACGACCTATCACAGAATCCCGAAAAACGGAGGGCATAAGGGAAGCATTGCCTATACGAAGGGGGCACCGGATGTGATCGTACAGCACTGCACCCATATTTTACAGGACGGAAGAAGTGTGCCAATGACAGCCGGACAGAGAAAAAGGATCAGTGAGGTTGTAGAACTCATGAATTCCCTGGCGCTTCGGACACTGGCGGCAGCACAGAGCGGAAACACTCCCGGGTGTGGGGAAGAAGGTATGACATTCCTGGGAATCGTGGGGATGCGTGATCCTGCCAGACCGGAGGCGGAGGAAGCGGTGGAGATTTTCCGCCGTGCAGGTGTATCTACAGTAATGATCACCGGGGATCATGTGGATACCGCCTATGCCATTGCCAGACAGCTGGGGATTGCAGGGCATCGCAGTCAGTGTATTACAGGGGAAGAACTGAATCATCTGGATGATGCTTCTTTTGCTGGGAGGATCAGGAATATCAGGGTTTATGCCAGAGTGACTCCGGCCCAGAAGGTACGGATCGTGAAGGGGCTGCAGCAGAATGGGGAGATTGTGGCCATGACAGGGGATGGTGTGAACGATGCTCCTTCTCTGAAAGCAGCAGATATCGGTGTAGCCATGGGAACCGGCGTGGATGTGGCTAAACAGGCGGCGGACATGATATTGACGGATGATAATTTTGCAACGATTGAAAAGGCAATCGAGGAAGGCAGAGGCGTCTATGAAAACATCCGCAAGTCGGTGATATTTTTACTGTCCTCCAATCTCGGGGAACTGATGACCATGTTCGTAGCAGTGGCTCTGGGGCTGGCTTCCCCTCTAAAATCCAGTCATATACTGTGGATCAATCTGATCACGGATTCCCTTCCGGCGTTGGCACTGGGAGTGGATAAAAATGACGGAAAAAGCCTGATGCGCTGTCCTCCAAGAAAAGCAGCGGAGAGTCTGTTCGCCCGGGGCGGAATGGCCTGTACCTTACTCTATGGAGCGCTGATCACCGGTATCGGTCTGGCGGCATTTCTGGTATTGCCCTGTGGGATCATGGCAGGCAGGGGAGAACTGTCCTGGAATCTGTCTGACTGGGTGGAGGGACTTCGTGAATTACTGTCCCGGGAAAAAATACTTGCCCGATCCCAGACCTATGCTTTTACAGTACTGGGAATGTGCCAGCTGTATCATGCAGTAGGAATGCGGGATATGCAGAAGTCCGTATTTGCCATGAGACCCTGGGATAATCCGCTGATGGTGTTGGCCTGTGTTATTGGATTTGCGCTGCAGTTTGCGGTAACGGAAGTACCGTTTCTCATCGGAGCGTTCGGAACCTCCCATCTGTCCGGACAGGAATGGCTGCTATTGAATGTATTGGCAGCATTTCCACTGCTGGCTCATGAGCTGGTAGTGATGTTACGGAAGTGAGTACGCTTATCCGGGCTTACCGACGATTCAGAACGATAATTCGCCCTATAACTTCAGGCAGATATTCTTGCGTATGCAAGCATCTGCCGAATACCCTGCCTGAAGCTACATGGCTCTGGATAGTCGTAATATTCAGAACCCCATTCGCAAAATCGCATCTCCGATGCTTTCCTTTTGCTCATGTGGTTACTTCGCCACATAAATATAGCCAGAGGATCTTACGAATGCAAGCATTCGACGTTCCTCCGGTTATATTTACGTGGCTCTGAATATTTACAAAAAGTTAACATTTTCCTTGTATGGAGTTTATAGTCAATAGTTACAATAAAATTGACAAATAACTTTCATGGGAGGGCAATGTGATGAAAATTATCAGAAAAACAGCGATTGTTATGCTTCTCTGCCTCTATTTTCTGACATATGGTGTATTGCCGCAGGTACAGGCCGCAGGTAAAGACGCTCCTGTGATCGTGGTAGCGCATCGGGCGGGGGCAAAAGTAGCTCCGGAGAACACGGTGGCGGCCCTGGAACAGGCCATCCGGGATGGAGTGCCTATTGCAGAGATTGATGTGCAGCAGTTGTCGGACGGAACCCTGATCGTTATGCATGACAGTAATTTTAAACGGACCACAGGAGAGGATATCTGCGTATGGGATGCGGAGGCAGATGCTCTCAAAACCCTGGAAGTGGGCAGCGGTTTTTCAGCAGCATACCGGGGAGAACAGATCCCGACACTGGAAGAAATGCTTGCCTGTGCCAGAGGCAGGATCACTCTGATGATCGAACTGAAATATACCGGACAGGAGGATGCACTGGAGGAAAGCGTGCTGACTCTGCTGCAGGACTATGATATGGTGGATGAGTGTATTATAGGCTCCATGAACAAGGGAATCCTGCAGAAAATGAAGGAGCTGGAACCGGGGATTTCAACAGTTTTTATTGCCCATGATCTGGAAGAAGAGGATTATGAGCTGGACTATGCCGACAGCTATAGCATCGAGGGGAGAAATCTTACGGTGGATATGGTAGATGCCATTCATTACTGCGGAAAGTCGGTATACGGGTGGACAGCCAATACTTCCGGTGCCATGCTTTGGATCGTAAACTGTGGGGCGGACGGTGTGATCACGGATGATGTGAGATTATTACAGACATTTTTGAGAGAACAGGCTTGCCGTAAAGCGTTTGCAAGTGTATACTGATTAGTTATAATAAGGGGAAGAATACGGAAGCAGGTTGGTGTATATGAGTAAAATATGGGAATTTTTCGAGAATCTGGGTGAATATGTATATGTGGCAGATGCAGAGACTCATGAATTGATATATATGAACAAGAAGACTCTGAAGAGCTATGGATTTCAAAGTCTTGAAGAGATCATCGGGTTAAAGTGTTATGAGATATTGCAGGGAAATTCTCTGCCCTGTGGAATGTGTAATAATGAACAGTTAAAGCCGGGTTTTTTTAAGGAATGGGAATATTACAATCCGCTGCTGCGAAGAGAACTTCATATCAAGGACACACTGGTAGAAGAAGACGGGAGAAAATACCGTATGGAAATCGCCATAGATTGCGGCAATCTGAATGAGAGAGGGCACAAATCCGAAGATTACCGTAATATGGAGGCTGCGTTGAATGAAGCCATCCGTGTGGCACAGCGGCAGGAGAGCATGGATCAGACACTGCAGGTGCTGCTGGAATTTGTCGGAAAGAATCTGGAAGCGGGACGGGCCTATATTTTTGAAAAGGATGACCACGATCATGACCACAATACATACGAATGGGTAGCCAAGGGAGTCTTACCGGAAAAGGATACCCTTCAGGATCTACCGCCGGAGATCTTCGCGGAATGGTATCGGAAGTTTGATGAGAATCAGAGTATTGTCACAGAGAATCTGGAAGAAATGAAAGATGTGGATCCGAAGATGTATGAAGTTCTGGTAAGACAGAATATTCATTCCCTGGTGGTGGTTCCGCTTTATGATGATGGGAAAGTAATCGGCTTCTACGGAGTAGACAATCCTTCGACCAGATATTTTGAATTTGTGTCGGAGATGCTGCAGATCATGGGACACTTTATCGTATCGTCCCTGAAGCAGAGAAATCTGGTACGGGAGCTGGAAGTGATGAGCTATTCGGATCCGCTGACGACATTGGGGAACCGTTATGCTATGGAGAGGTACATTGAGCAGGTGGACCATACCGAGCCCATCGGCGTGGTATACTGTGATATTACAGGATTAAAACGGATCAATGACAGTGAAGGACATTCCGCCGGAGACCGCCTGATCCGCAGGTGCTGTGACTGCCTGAAACGTGTATTTGAAGGAAATGGAATGTTCCGTATCGGCGGAGATGAACTGGTGGTCCTGTGCACCGGAATTTCTGAAAAGGAATTCTATCAAAAGGTGGAGGAATTAAAAACAGAGCTGGCAGCTCATGATGTCTCCATGGCAGTAGGAGCAGCGGTGAACACTCTGGAAGCCGTGGGAAAGGATCATCTACTGACGGAGTCCGAGAGACGGATGTATCAGGACAAGGCAGAATACTATCGCAGTACAGGGCTGGACCGCAGAAAGATCTGAGAATGGAAATCTCCAAAGCTATTTTGAAAGTTTATATGTTGAGAATTTCTATCAGGCAGTTCCCTTGACGGGAACTGCTTTTTTCTATATTATTTATATAGGTTAGCTACGACTAACTCAATGACTTTTGGATGGCAGGAGGTGAAGCGCTGATTGAGTCAGGAAACGTGGGAGATCCTGTGTGAAATGGAAGCAGACGATGTGGAACTACAGTTGGCTTTGCAGTGTGCACCGCTGATCACGGGACTTAAAATTTCCAATCTGCTGACGATTTCCCCGGAAGGCTTTATACAGGTGGGAAGGATCGTTGAAGGCAGTGTGCTTTCCCTGTATCCCTTGTTGGAGACAGAGGAGAAAATGGTAATACTGTTGTATCGGGAAGACCGGCTGGAAAAGTATTTGAAAATGCTGCAGGTACAGAAACTGCTGCGGGAGGCAGGGTACGAATCCGATCGGCTGGAGGATATTTTGCCGGTATTTTGCGATCGTTATGAAACCTATGCAGAGAGAGGGAAGCCGTTTCCTCACGAACTGGGATTGCTGTTAGGATATCCCCCGGAGGATGTGGAAGGATTTATCAGACATCAGGGGAAGAACAGCCTCTGCACCGGTTATTGGAAAGTATATGCGGATAAAGAAGGAAAACAGAGACTTTTTGAAAAATATGAATATGCCAGGGAAAATTTGATCCAGCTGTTGCATTATGGATTAAAGATGACAGAAATCATAGATATCTGCGGATGTACCGCAGCATAGAAACAGGCACGGAAAGGTGCGGAAGGGAAGGAAAAATAAATGGATAAGATTTATGTAGTATTCTGGACACAGGGTGGTAACACCCAGGCTATGGCAGAGGCCATCGGAGAGGGTATCCGGGAAGTCGGGAAGGAAGCGGAGGTAGTATTTGTGACCGGCGCCAACCTTGACGAACTAAAGGTTGCTCCCAAGTTTGCACTGGGCTGTCCCGCGATGGGAGCGGAAGTCCTGGAGGAATCCGAGATGGAGCCTTTTGTATGTGATGTGGAAGGCTTTGCTTCCGGCAAAAAGATCGCACTGTTCGGTTCCTATGGCTGGGGAGACGGTGAGTGGATGAGAGACTGGAGCACCCGTATGGAAGCAGCAGGAGCTACTGTGTTGAACGGTGAGGGCCTGATCTGCCATGAGACACCGGACGAGGATGGCCTGTCAGAGTGTAGAGAACTTGGCAAACAGCTGGCAAACGCATAAGGTATCTGAAAGCAAATAAGACAACATAACAAAAAGATTCATTCCCCGGGTGGAGAGTGAATCTTTTTGCTATATGTATGTGCTATGCTTTTTTGCTGCCACTTAAATAATAGCGTTCCTGTGCCACGGTCTCGGGAACCGGAATATTACCGTTTTGCAGCTTTCGGGTCAGAACATCCAGATGATGTAAGCCTTGGGCTATCTTGATCTTACGGCGATCCAGAAGATCGGCATACAACGGGTTCTGAGCCAGCGTATTGCAAATATCCTCCGGGAACGGGCAGTAGGTGAACATGATCTGACGGGCTACTTTGTTCAGTCTCGGGGATCCGGCACCTTCGAAGAGCACCCAGATCATATAATCCCTTACGAACATTTCCTTGAAACTGTTCTTGGCACGCTGCAGGCTGGATTTTACCTTTTCCTTGGCCTCTGTACTCAGATCATGGTTCTTGCGGTAGAACTGGATATAATCGAAATATTCACTGGTCAGGGAACTGATGGAGACATCGTTCCAGCGGTTACCCTGGACTCTCTTGCACAGCTCCCAACGGAATTCACCGGTCAGGTGGGTGAAGGTCGTCTTCAGATCCTCCAGATGGAAAATGGAGAAGACCATACGACCGGGGCTGTTACGGCGCTTGCCCTCAATTTCCTGCCACATGACACCGCGGATACCGACGTTGGGCATCAGGATGATGTCCGGCAGATATTCCAGATGAATTGTCTCCTTACCCATGACATCTATGTGCTCCATATCCAGACTTTCTCTATAGAATGCCGTGTAATCTACCCGGCGGATCTCCTCGAGAATCTGGGAGACACGGGAAACGGTGACATAGGAGCTTTCCAGATCCTTCAGCACATCATCTGCGCAGAACAGCGGACAGAAAGTAGTGATCCGTCCGAAGGTGATCTTGTTGACCTGAGGGAACATATTCCGGAGCTCGTAATTGACCTTGGCCATGGGATTGTTCTCCAATGCCTTGAGCTCTGCATCCGTAATATTGCCACCGACCTTTTGTTTGTGAATATAATCGGAATAATCCTGGTCAAATTCGTTCCGGCTGGGAGATTTCTTCCCGCGGAAGATGGCCATCAGCCAGTCATAAAAGGTATAGACACCGATATCGCTGTGATCCGACATGGCTTCTGCCATGCGGTACAGGGTGACTGCATTTTTCAGACCGGCCAGCTCCTCATCCACATAACCGAAATACAGAAACATTTTGACCGGCATGGGAATGTTCGGCTGTTCCAGCGTCTGGGTGAACAGGAGGGAGTAGAGCAGATAAAATTCTTCGGTCAGCTGTCTGCGTAAAAGAGCGACATCCTGATCCTGGGAAGCCCGGTCGGACAGCAGCTTGTAAGCGTGGACATGCTGACGGAAGCTGGTCACGGTATCCAGATCCGAACCGGCGTAATCCAGAATAGTGTTCAGCGATCCGGCAAGCTTGCCAAGGATCTCGGAATCTCCGGAAGAACCTGCCTCAGCGGAATCCTTGGATTCCATGAGATTCAGGCTGCTCTGGAAGGTCTGGGATCTGGAGGCAAACAGTTCCTGATCGATGAAGGACAGATCGCCGGCCTTAGAAAGCATACGATGAATGCGGTCGTAGACCGCCTTGCTGTCTTCATTATCCTGTCCCAGTTTATAGAACAAAGAAGTATAAAAATCAAAAAGATCGTTGCCGGATTCCCGGAAATAGAAGGAACCGACCTGCTGCAGATAGTGGAACTGTTCCTCCAGGCTCTGGTAAGTACGGCGGAAGTCCAGACTTCCCTTACGCAGCATACCAATGGACAGATCCGACTCCTGTACCAGGATCCGGTAATTGTCCGAAGCCAGGATCCTGCTTAAGCCCATGTAATAGCCGTTCAGCCAGATGTCCGGTGAATCATCCCCAAGAAAAGCATTCAGCTCATCGAAATGTTCCAGGGATCTCGCCTGCAGACGGTAACGGCTACACAGTGTATTGTAGGTGGCAATATCATCTGTCAGAGTACGATACAGCTCACTGCAGTTCAATTCCGAAATGGAACTGCGGTTCAGCAGAATATTGATCTGACGGAAACAGGACAGACAGAACAGACGTGCTACGTCCGGGTGCTTCTGTAGAATATCATTCAGGGAATCCAGACTGGTCAGGGGATACGTCAGGATCGTTGTATCCTCCAACGTGGTATAGCCCAGCAGATGGATTTCGGAGCAGATCTCACAGATACTGATCACGTCTCCCTTTCCCAGAGTATAAGAGCCGCCGGGATATGATACATCTACTTTACCGTTGGTAATCAGATGCAATGCAGTCATGGGCTGCCCATAGCTATATATAGTTTTCCCCTTCTCCAATACGATTCCAGCCATTCCAATACCTCGTCTTATCATACAAATATTTAATACACATTATACACCATAATACCAACAATTTTCTACTGTACTTTTGATAGAAATGTGATAAAATAAAACTACATATGTGTCACTTTTACATTGACAGACGAAAAAAGCGATGTTTTCGGTAGAAAACGGTACATGGAAAGGTATATTGGGGTTATGGAACAGAGCAGTGAATACAGAGAGCAGTTGCTGGAATCATATAAGCAGGCAGTGAGGCCGTTACTTCCCTACCTGCCCTGGCTGGAGCAGAGCGCCGGCAAGAGAGCCAGCTCTATCTACAGCGGACAGGATATCGGAGTGAATTCCGTGTCTTTTCCGGTATATGACGGGACTCTCCTGAATTTCGTCAGGGAAGCGACGAAAAGTCCCCTGATGGATCGCAACTATGCCTATGTATACACAAGACACCGGATCCGCACTCATCAGGAGGAGCGGGATATTATTCAGAAAGCAGGATGGAAGGAATGGGATATCCTCAGAGGAATCCTGTCAAAATATGTCTTAGGCGGCAGAACAAAGGGAAATCTGTGGAGCGAGGCGGTATCGGAGCGGATCTTTTATCTGGTACTGAAACAGATGCAGGAGATCATTGAATTCTGGGATAAGACACCGGCGAACGGAAAGCTTTGAGTGGGGAAAGGCAGGATAGATCCATGGGAGAAAAATCAGTACAGAAAAAGCGATATATCGTAGAGAAAGCCAGAGAAGTATTTGTGGAGAAGGGCTTCAAAAAAGTAACGATGAAGGATATTGTAGAGGCCTGCGACATCAGCCGTGGCGGACTCTATTTATATTTTGAGAATACCAGTCAGATCTTCATGGAAGTGTTGCGCATGGAGAGTGAGGAGGCGGATGACGTATTTTCCGACAGTATTACGGAGGATGCTACCGCAGCGGATATCCTGCTTCTGTTTTTAAAGGAGCAGAAGAAAGAGCTTCTGCGCAAGAAGAATACACTGACGCAGGCTACCTATGAATTCTATTTTGAAAACGAACTGCCCAAGAGAGACAATATTTTAAAAAAGCAGTTTGATTCCGCAGTGAAGATCATTGAAAAACTGATCGAGGCAGGTGTGGATAACGGAGAGTTTATCTGCGAGGACTGTGAGGGAACTGCGAGAAATATTATGTTTGTGCTGGAAGGACTGAAGATTTCGGCCCAGACCATCGGCGTGACGGCGGAAGCGGTGGATCGTGAGATCCTGTATCTGTTGCGCGGATTGGGTGTAGAAGATTAATATGACAACGGGTGATGATGCTTCAGGGAAAGTTTCCTGAAGCATTTTCTGTGTAGAAAAGCTGCAAAGAGATAAAGAGAGGGAAAAGGTAAGTATGACAGAAACGATCATCAGCATGGAACTTCCGGCGGGAGGACATCTGGCAATCCGCAGGAACCGGATCCGTCCGGAGGGAGAAGAACGGAATTTATCCAGAATCAGTCTGGTGTCCGGCATCCACGGGGATGAACTGGAGGGACAGTACATCTGTTATGAGACGGCGCGAAGAGTAAAAGAGCATCCGGAGTATTTGAAAGGAATCGTAGATATCTATCCGGCATTGAATCCGCTGGGAATCGACATGGCCAGCCGGACGGTGCCGAGACTGGATATGGATATGAACCGTATGTTTCCGGGAGACGCATCGGGGGATATGATGGAGCGGATCACGGCAACTGTGGTGGATTCCCTGATCGGATCCGATATTTGTATCGATCTGCACGCCAGTGATATTTTTGTGCGTGAGATCCCACAGGTACGACTCAGTGAAGATTTTGCGGAGGCACTGCTTCCCTATGCGAAAATGACCAATGCCGACATGATCTGGATGAATGCCACTGCCACGGTGCATGAATCGACGCTGGCCCATTCCATGAATCTGCTGGGAGTTCCCACACTGGTGCTGGAGATGGGACAGGGGCATGACATCCACAGATCCTTCGGTAATCAGATCGTGGACGGTATTTTCCACATCATGAGTGAAATGGGGATCTGGACAGGCCCGGAGCCAAAGGTGCAGGAGCCTGCGATATCCAGTGACGGTGAGGTGGAGTTTATCCGCAGCAAGTCAGACGGTGTGTTCCTGCCACTGATCGAGCACAACCACTATGTGAAAAAAGGAGATCTGATCGGGAAAGTGGTGGATCCATTTGAAGGGACGGTGAAGCAGCAGATCCGTACCGCAAAAGGCGGGCTGTTGTTTACCCTGAGAGCTTATCCGGTGGTCTATGAAGGAGATCTGCTGGCGCGGATCCTGACGGAGTGAAAAGATTATGTTTGAGAGAGATATTTATACCATACATTCGACCTACAGAGAAGATATGCGCATCAAGGGCTTTCAGTTCGGCAAGGGCGAGAAGTCTGCTTGCATCGTGGGCGCAGCCAGAGGTAATGAGATCCAGCAGATGTATATCTGTTCCCAACTGGTGAAGACACTGCGGGAACTGGAAAACAACGGCTGTATCAGTGCCGGCAAACAGATTCTGGTGATTCCTACCATCAATGCCTATTCCGTGAATATCAGCCGCCGCTTTTTCGGTGTCAAGGAAGCGGATATCAATCGGAGTTTTCCGGGAAATGATTACGGGGAGCCGGCGGACCGTCTGACCAATGCGTTGCTTACGGAGATCCGGGATTACGTTTATGGGATCCAGTTTACGTCCTTTTACAGACCGGGAGAATTCGTGCCCCATGTGCGTATGATGGAGACAGGCTATCAGAATACGTCGTTGGCGAATCTGTTCGGACTTCCTTATGTGGTGGTGCGCAAGCCGGTACCCATCGATACCAAGACACTGAATTATAACTGGCAGGATGAGATGACGGCCGCCTTTTCGGTATACACGAATCAGAATACCCAGATCGATGAGGTGAGTGCAAGACAGGCGGTGGCAGCGGTCTTACGTTTCCTGAAACGTATGGGGCTGATCCGGTACGAGAGTCATTCCGGCTATATCAGTCATGTTATATATGAAAAGGATCTGAGTGATGTACCTGCGAACCGGGCGGGAATTTTCCGGGGAAAAGTACATGCGGGAGACGATGTGCGCTATGGAAATGAGATGGCAGAAATTATAGACCCTTACGATGGAACGGTGAGGGAGAAGATTCTGGCCCCCACGGACGGCATCGTATTTTTCGCCCACACGGAGGCCCTGATCTGCGAGAAGGACATCGCTTACCGGCTGATCCACAGACTGCATGAATGACGAACCGTTCAAAAAGGCAGGTAAAATCTATCTAAATTTGTTGTTTTCTGCTATTGTGGGAAAATATAGTATGTTGTATGATACTATTCAGAACCATGTAAATATAATCATATGTACGTCAAAGGCTCGCATTGTAAGGGCATCTGATGATATTTATATGGTGAGTCCTTCCCTCTGTATCCAGCACAAGGATGCCATCCACCCAGAGTGTCTGCAGATTTTCTTTCAGAAAATCCTCACTTAGCTGACCGCCGTTTTCTATTTCCATGTCGATATTTGTACTCATCTGTCTGGCACTTTCAATGGCACGGAGAAGACTTTTTGATTCCGAAGACTCATTATAATGGGTGTAGGTGGAACACTGCACTTTTACATAGTTTACAATCTCCACCATTCTTTTCTCTGCTTCCGCCTTTTCCGCCTGAAAAAAATAAAATAAAGAGACTGCAGACACACAGATTCCAATCAGACCACCGAGCAGATAGATTCGTTTTTCTTTTTTCCTTCTCTTAATATCCAAGATCATCCACCTCCAGATACTTCTGGGGATCATCCAGATATTTTTCAATGATTTTCAGGGATGTGCCATCCTGACGCATTTCTTCCAGAGTCCGGTTCATCTGCTCACAGATTCCTCTGTCATCGTCTTTTGCAAAAGCGACACCTATTCCGGTGATCATCAGAGGCTCTTCCAGAATACGGAAGCTTGCATCATAATCCTTCCTATACTGAACAATAGATTCCTCGTGTGCTGCAACTGCATCTACATATCCTTTCCCAAGAAACGTATAGATCAGCTCCCTGTGTCCCAGACTGATCAGATTGCCCAGTTTGGGGATTCTTTCATCTGTCCGGTTCAGAAAGATGCCTTCCGGTTTGGTTGTGGACTGAACAGCCAGGTTCTTTCCCTCCAGGTCACTCAGTTTATAGATATCACTGTTCTCGTTTACAGCGACCACCTGACGGCTTGCTATGTATGGTCCTGCCCAGCGGTAATCGTCAAGGCGCCCTTCCATGGAAAAACAGCCCATAATACAGTCAATTTCTCCGCTCTCTACCAGCTCTTTTTTCTTCTCCCAGTTGATCTGGACAACGTCCACCTGATACCCCATTCTTTTGAATGCTTCCGTAGCCAGTTCTACATCAATCCCCGTCGGTACACCATCCTCATTCAGATAATTATATGGTGGATAGTTATCGCTGCCAAGGGTAATAACAGGCTTTTCTGGTTCTTCTTTCGTGTTATCTGTGTTTTTACACCCTGACAGGGTGACTGCTAAGATGCCCGCAAGCAGAATGCCTGCAATCACTCTTTTTCCTTTCATTTTCCATCTATCCCTAACTATCCTTTTTGTTTTTTTCATATCTGTATTTACGGTTTCCAGCCTCGCATTATTTTCCCGCTCCACACGGATCGCTTCCTGCTGATTTCTACGCATAACAAGAGAAATCACCAGCATAACGCAGACAGCTACGACAACCGTAAAGCTAACGATAAAAAAAACACCGTCTCACAGACAGTGCACCTCATTTCATGCAACTGGCTGCCATTTTACAGGCCCTATAGCTTTGCGTCCCAGACTTTCATCTGGTTTGCCAATCATCCTTATTAAGCTTTTATACGTATCCTAAAAAACTGGTTTTATTATACTACAGCGCTCTACTTTACACAAGAAAAAACATTACCGTTTTAACGCCTGAAAACACAAAAAAGAGATTGCTCCAAAACAGAGAAAAATACTTTATCCCCACGAAAAGAAATCCCCGCTGTCTGACAGAAATCAGACAACAGGGATTTTTTATCAGATCATCCGATCGCTGCGATCACTTCTACCTCGCAGAGAACGTTCTTTGGCAGTGTCTTGACTGCAACACAGGAACGTGCAGGTTTATTTACGAAATATTTGGCATATACTTCATTAAATGCCGCAAAATCGTTCATATCTGCAAGGAAGCATACTGTCTTGATCGCATTCTCATAGCTGGAACCGGCAGCTTCCAGAACTGCTCCGAGATTCTTCATAACACGGTCAGCCTGCTCCTCGATGGTTGTGCCAACTACCTCTCCAGTTGCCGGATCCACTGGGATCTGACCGGATGTGTAAAGCGTATCTCCATGGATGATTGCCTGGGAGTATGGTCCGATTGCTGCAGGTGCTTTGTCTGTATGTACTGTCTTCATAATAGAATTCCCCTTTCATGAACATTTCGGATACTTCTCTGGCGGAAATATCCATCAGGATCTTGCTCAGCTGTTTTTTATTCTAACTCACAGATCACCCCTGGTCAAGGTCCATATTCAGATAATTATAAACAATACCGGAAATATCCCGGATATGCGAAACTGCATCCCCAGGTTTACAGTCTTCTGACATCACACAGAGGATATATGTAGTCTTTTCTCCATATACAATGGCGATATCATGCTGGTCCGTATCCGTTTCTCCAGTCTTATTTGCAATTTCCACGGACACAGATATCCCGCTGGGGATCTTAGTAGTAACCTGCTGGTTCAGAAGCAGGTTCAGCATAGCCTCCGAAGCTTCTTTCGATACACATTCTCCTTTATAGATCCGGGAAAGAAGCTCTGCGCAGTCTTTTACGGAAGTGGTGTTCCTGCCACCGAGGCCGACGTCCTTTGAAGAGGACGGGCTTAAGATGTGCTGTACGGAAGTATCTGCAAATTTCTGTTCCGCAAGAAATCCATTTACAGCCTGTGCTCCGTCCTTAAAAACACCCGATGCTGTCTGCAGACGTACCAGCTCATTAAAGGATTCATTGTCACTGACTGTGATCATATTCCAGAGAAGGTCATTGACCTTTGTGGATACGGACGGATCTGTAACATCTTTTTTCATTTTTGCCGCTTCGTTCTGAAGGACTGCATCCATGTTGGCATAGGTCTGGACCATGACAAACACTTTGATCAGACTGGCTGAGTACAGTGACTGACTGTTCTGTTCAAACTCCTGATCACTGATCAGATCCTTTACATAAACGCTCCATGTACCCTCATAGGTTCCAAGAAGATCCGCAAGCCGTTTCTCAAGGCCATCCATTCCCAGATCTTTCGTCTCGACTTTTCCGGATTTATCCACGGAAAATCCCTCCGGAGTCTCTCCCTCTTCCTGGAGCAGAACGCCGTTTTCTCCGCCAAAATAATAATATCCGTCAAACATCTGTCCTGCAGCATTCATTTCCAGATAATGGATACCTGGATCTGTAACCATTTTTCCATATTCATCAAAATAATACAGCCCGTTGTATGTTGTTTTGTCCACCACCAGCTCATCCATATAACGTACCTGTGGAGAAGCGCTGAGTTTTCCCAGATTGTTTACCATATAACAGCCGTCAAAAGAAACTTCCTCACCGCTGCCGTCTTTTGCCGGAGCCTTCAGATCGGTGATCTGGACCATATGCGAGTTTCCCGCTGTAAATTTACCGCTTTCGTCGTGATAATAATATCCATCAAAAACCGTTCCGTCGATCTCAAAATGATCAAAATAATACACTGCCGGAGTATTTTCTTTGGTTCCATCTTCATTCAGGCAGTAAAAGCCATTGCTTTTCAGAATATATTTCCCGTTTTCACCGGGAATTGGAAGTATCTGGGACTCCTCCGTAACAGAACCAAGGCTTCCCTGTGCCGTCTGCTGCACTGTTGTCGCAAAAACCGGCTGTGCGAGCATCACTGTGCTCAGACAAAATGCCAATGCTTTATATATTTTTTTTCGTCTCATATACTTCTTTCACTTTTCTTATGATCCTATTTTACAGTTTCTTGTCCTGATCCGGCATCCACACATTCCTCCAGTGATTTTCCAGATAAAGACTCTATAAGTATATCGGATTTCTCCGTTCTGTCAAGTAAACCTCTTCCAGAACGTCTCCACTGCACCTTCTACCGTATCCAGCCTGCAGCCTGTACGGTCCTGCCATTCCCTGGGAAAGATTTCCTGGTAATCCCGATCCCAGAAGCGGTCATCCAGAAGCAATATCACGCCTTTATCTTCTTTTGTGCGGATCACGCGCCCGGCGGCCTGAAGCACCTTGTTCATACCCGGATAGCGATATGCATAATCAAAACCACAGTGATTCTTTTTATCGTAATACTCTTTCAGGATCTCACGCTGACTGCCGATCTGGGGAAGTCCGGTTCCTACGATCACTGCCCCGATCAGACTTTCCCCTGTCAGATCAACACCCTCAGAAAAAATCCCTCCAAGGACACAGAACCCTACCAGGGTACCTTCCCGTTCCTGAAATTCCTCCAAAAATCCTTCCCGTTCCTGTTCTGTCATATCCGGTGTCTGACACACGCAGCGCACCCAGTCTACGGAAAATTCTTCCTCATAAACCTGCAGTACGTCTTCCATAAGACGATACGACGGAAAAAACACCATATAATTTCCCTGCCTCTGCCAGACACATCTGGCAATATATCCGGCGATCTTCCGGTATTCTGCACGATTTCTCCGGGTATACCGGCTGCTTACGTCGCTGCCGATAAGAATCCTGCGGTTTTCTTTTGGGAAAGGAGACTGCACATAAATCCCATAGGCATCACGGTCTGTTGTCAAAAGCTCCCGGTAATAGAGCATGGGAAACATTGTAGCTGAAAAGAAAATAGCACTTTTCCCTTTTTTCAGGTATTCTCCCAGATTTTCTGCCGGGTTCACACAGAACAGCATCAGACGAAATCCTTCTTCTGCGCTGTTTTCGGTATATACTACATAATTTTCATCTACCAGCTCTGAAACATTTAAAAAATCACGCACTATAAAATAAAATTCCAGTATTTCCCTGCGTAGTTCTTCTTCCAGTTCTTTTTCCTCCAGTATTTCTTCCAGTTCACCTGATATCGTAAGAAATGTGATCGGCAGTACTCCGGGATTGGGCAGCACCTGATACCCTTTTCCTGTTTCCGCAAGATTCTCTTCCAGTTCCATCATCTGGCGATTTGCTTTATCCAGTGCTCTGGCCAGTTTTGAAAACCGCTTTCTTATCTTCTTTCGAAGTGCTACCAGACTCTGACGGGAAATACCGGCACTGTACATCTCTCTGCCACGTTCTACCAGATTATGTGCCTCATCGATCAGAAAAATATGATCCCCGGAAATATTTTCCCCGAAAAAACGTTTCAGATGAACATTGGGATCAAACACGTAATTATAATCACAGATGATCCCGTCTACCCAGATTGAAAGATCCAGACACATTTCAAAAGGGCACACCTGCCATTTTTCTGCATGAGCACGGATCACTTCTCTGGAATATACCTCTTCAGTGGTCCAGAGCTCATAAACCGCATCATTTACCCGGTCAAAATGCCCCTTTGCATAAGGACATTTCTCCGGTGTACATTCCGGAGTATCCTGAAAACACAGTTTTTCCTTTGCCGTGATCGCCGTTACCTTGAATTTCAGACCTTTTTCCCGCAGGATGTGAAATGCCTCCTGCGCCACAGTTCCTGTGATGGTTTTTGCGGTAAGATAAAAAAGTGTTTCACCTTTTCCCTCACCGATGGCGCGCACGGACGGAAAAATGGCAGACATGGTTTTTCCCACACCGGTAGGCGCCTGAACAAATAAGGTCTTCCCGCTGGAAACCGTATGGTACACACCACTAACGATATCCCGCTGCCCTTCTCTGTATGGAAACGGAAACTGCAGATCCTTCATGGATGCATTTCTCTCTTTTTTCCAGTTAAGAGAATATGCGATCCATTTGTGATAGGCATCCAGAAGCTTCTGATACCAGCCTTTAAGCTCCTCTATGGAAAAATCCTCACGAAATCTCCTGGTTTCCTCCGTCTCAAGATGAGCGTAGGTCATCTGAATGTGGATTTCAGAAATCCCTTCTTTTTCTCCCCAGATCATTCCGTAACACATGGCCTGGGCACGGTGGACAGGTATTGGCATGTCCATTGCCTGGACATTTCCGTAAGTCCCCTTGATCTCATCAATATAAACGGCTCCGTCCTCTGTAAAGATCCCATCTGCACGGCCCTCGACCTGAATGACCACATCGTCGTATTCACTTTCTTTTTTCAGAGAAACCTCCGCCTGATAATCACCCTTCATACTCCGCTGTATCTTGCGGTGAAGCCTTCCGCCTTTTAACATGGCTTCCTTATCTCCGGATGTCCCACTGCTGTTATCCAGATCTCCGCTCCTCAGTATAAATTCCACAAGATTTCTGACAGAAATCCGCACTCTTGGTTTTTCCATATTTTCACTCCCGGCAGCTGCCGGAATTCCAGTCCGGCAGCTATTCTTTTTCCATGCTATACCAGGATTATACCATAAAATATGATCCGAAAGCTTCCCATAATAAAAAGGACGCATGTTCTGCTTTTTTTCTCATGAACTGCGCCCTTTTATCACCGTTTTTCTTTATTCATATTTCTCAACCTGCTGCATACTTGGAAAGAACACGGTTAAAATCCTCATCTTCTCCGTAACACTTTACTGTCAGAGTCTTTGTCAGATCCAGACTCAAAAGTCCGAGGATCGACTTTGCATCAATGATAATACGGTTATAAAATACATCAATATCAAAATTACATCTGCTGGCTGCACTGACAAACTCCTGTGCACTTTTTTCATCCAATTTGATCTGTTTCTCCATAGCTGACTGCCTGCCTTTCTGATTTTTTATATGTCAGTTTTACACAAAAGTTAAGTTTTTGTCAATACTGTTTATTTCATATCAAACATTTTTCGACACAATGTACAATATCTTTGTCTTTCCTTTGGAAATCCTGTTGAATTTGATTGTATTATTTTTAGATAAATCTTGGATTTTTTCCAAAAAAATCCGCCGCAGGACGGTATGTTACACGTACTGCGGCGGTTTTAAATAAATCGGATATTCGGAATCCGTTTCCGGATTTATATAAATCGGATATTCGGAATCCGCTTCGCTACTTCCTCATAAACAAAATCCGTTTCCGGATTTATATCAATCGGATATTCGAAATCCGCTTCGCTACTTTCTCATAAACAAAATCCGTTTCCGGATTTTGTTTATATCCGTGTCAGAACAAAAATATCGTAGATTGCTCTGACTGCTTTTTCGAAATCACGATTCTCTACACCGATGATGATATTCAGCTCACTGGAACCCTGGTCGATCATTTTTACGTTTACATTTGCATGGGCAAGAGCAGAGAAGATCCTTCCTGCAGTGCCTCTCTGGGATTTCATTCCACGACCAACAACTGCGATCAGTGCAAGGTCAGATTCCATCTCCACAAAATCAGGCTGCACCAGACGGTGGATACCTGCGATAACCTGCTGCTCTTTCTCCTCAAATTCGTCCTGATGAACATATACAGTCATGGTATCGATTCCGGATGGTACATGCTCAAAGCTGATCCCCTGATCTTCAAATACCTGAAGTACCTTGCGTCCGAACCCGATCTCACTGTTCATCATGGATTTCTCGATATTAATAGAGCAGAAGCCTTTCTTTCCGGCGATACCGGTAATAGTAAATTTCGGCTTCTTACAGGTGCTCTCTACGATCAGAGTACCTTTATCCTCCGGGCTGTTTGTGTTACGGATATTGATCGGAATTCCCTCTTTACGAACCGGGAAAATGGCATCCTCATGAAGAACAGTAGCTCCCATGTAGGAAAGCTCACGAAGCTCTCTGTATGTGATTGCCTCGATAGGCTCCGGATTGTGAACGATACGCGGATCTGTTACAAGAAAACCGGAAACGTCCGTCCAGTTCTCATAAATATCTGCATGGATAGCCTTTGCAACCAGAGATCCGGTCACATCAGAACCACCTCTGGAAAATGTCTTTACTGTGCCATCTGCACATGCGCCGTAAAATCCCGGAATAACCGCATGCTGGGATTTGCTGAGTTTTTTGGAAAGGAGTTTATTGGTCTCCTCCGCTTCCAGATTACCAGCTTTATCAAAACGGATCACAGAAGCTGCATCCACAAAATCATATCCAAGATATGCAGCCATGATCTTACCATTGAGGAACTCTCCTCTGGATGCCGCATACTGGATTCCTGCCTGTGCACGGAAATCCTCATCGATCTTCTTGAACTCCTCCTCAAGAGAAAGGCTCAGTCCGAGTCCCTTAATGATCTCATAATATCGCGCCTTGATCGCATTGATCTTCTCAGTGATATCCTCCCCTTTGGATGCTGCGTCATAACATCCATAAAGCATATCCGTCACTTTGATATCCTCGTCAAATCTCTTTCCCGGAGCTGACGGAACTACATAACGGCGGCTCTCATCACTGCGGATGATATCGCCCACTTTCTGGAACTGCTCCGCATTTGCAAGAGAACTTCCACCGAATTTTACAACTTTTTTCATGATAACACCTCTCACCTGTAATTTCGACTTCCAGCGCTGCCTTTTCACCATTCACTGCAACGCTTTACCACAGAAACCTACGGCTATTTTATTGAATAATTTCTAATTTTGCAAGCCTTTCCGTAACATTTCTGCAAAAAAAGTCAAATTATACAAGAGAAAAGTATCTCCTGACCTGTTTCTTATGCACAGTACTGCTTCAGAATGTTCTCGAGAGCTGCAGCGCTGCTTGTGTGACAGCGGCATACCGGAATGGATTTTTTCTTTGCTTCTTCTACTGCGCAGTTTACCATTTTGTGGGAAACGGTACTGGTGAACAGGATCATCAGATCCGGCACCCCGATCTTTTTCTTCATGGCTCCTTTTTCCTTGGCAAAAACTTTCGCCTTGCATCCGAAGCCTTTGCAGATATCCTCATACTGACATACCATTCTTTCATTACCGCCTACAATTACAACGCTCATAATTCACTCTCCTTTGATCTCTGAACTTTTATATGACTGTTTTAAGGTTATTTTAAACTAACTTCACTTTTAAAATATTGAGTTAGCACTTGCTAACTCATTTATTATAATACCATTTCACAAAAAGTTTGTCAAAGGTAATTTTAAATTCTGTCTGATTTTTTATATCCTGTGATCTCACATACTGTAAGTATGCCGTTTTTTACCTGAAAATGAACATCCATTCCTGCAAAAGGCATTCCGTATATCCTCTCCGGATCTTTCTGGTAGGCAGGCCTCGGATCCTCTCTGAGCACGCCTTCCAACGCAGTAAGCTTATCCTCCGGAATCCTTGCCTTCCATTCTTCCGGGATCTCTACCTGCAGAAAATGCTGCTCCACCTTCGTCGCAAAGCCGCCCAGCGCTTCCGGATGGCAGTCTGCCACAGGCAGATATGGCTTGATATCATAGATGGGGGTTCCGTCCATCAGGTCCGCACCGGATACGATCAGTACAGGAGCTTCTTTGCTTCCCAGATCGATCTTTTCAAGCTTCACACAGGATAAGCCTACAGGATTGGGGCGGAAGGGCGATCTGGTGGCAAATACACCCATCCTTTCATTTCCGCCCAGACGTGGCGGACGTACCGTAGGGGACCAGCTCTCACGGATTGACTGTGAAAACTCCCACAGCAGCCAGATATGCGAAAAATCTTCCAGTCCCTTTACCGCTTCACGTACCCGGTATTCCGGTTCAAAAACAATACAGGCTGCCAGTTCTTCCACTCGGCCGCTCTGACGTGGGATTCCGAATTTTGTCGGAAAATCACTTCTGATCCTTGCGATTATCTTCATATCCCTATTCTCCCTTTCACTTGCCAGATATACACCTCATGCGCCTGTTACATAATTCTGCTTTCAATGACTGTCATGTCATTTCCGTCAGATCCTCTTGTAGGCAACACAGTTTTTTTGCCGCTTGGCCTGATAGAGAAGCCTGTCCGCTTCTACCACTCCATCTATGACCTTACAGCTTCCATATACACCTCCCACGCTCATGGAAAGCCGGATTTCTTTGTATTCCGGCACATCTGCCATTGCGATCTCTTCCCGGATATCTTCCAGCTTCTGCTGAAATACCTTTTCCGGGATTTCTTCAAACATCAGAAGAAATTCGTCTCCTCCATAACGCAGTACCACGTCATCTGCCCGCACATGCTCAAAGATCGTTCTGACAATGGTACAAAGCGCCGCATCTCCAGCTACATGGCCATAGCTGTCATTGATCTGTTTAAAATTGTCCACGTCAATCATAGCTATAGCCCCCATCTTATCCAGGGATTTCAGCTGTTCCTCAAAATATCTCCGGTTTCTGGCACCAGTCAGCGGATCTTCATATAATTCCCGGTTGAATCTGCTGATCTTATCGATCAGAGATCCGCTCCCAGAAAGATCTTATCCGTCATTTTAAAGACCATTTCCATGACAAGAGGTGTCCCGTCTATAACCACATATTTGGCGATCACCTGGTAAATGTCATCATTGACGAACTCAAATTTCGTCATTCTGTTTTTGCGGGCAAAAACTTTGGCAGAAATACAGTTCTCACATCTTCTGTTTTTATTCCACACTGCAAAGCATTTATGTTCTGCTTCATAAGAGCAATCATCTGAGCCAATATTTACCGGAGCTGTACGGCTGACATCCACCAGTCTTACAATGTCAAAAACCGTCTTTAGAATTTCTATTTCTTTATTTACTTCCTGGGCAGTCATAAATACGCCCTTATCTTTATTCATAGTATTTTCCTACGTTTCTGAAATATTATATACATCCATGATAACACATCGTACATCAATTCACAATTGTATTTCATCGTCATTTATGCTATTGTATAGTATATAAGAAGTAATATTTTTATCAGGAGGTTTCATATGGCACAGAGACGTACAAAGATAGAAGTACTCAATGAGAAAATTTCCAAAGTAGATTCTAAGATTGCTGCCTGCACCGAAAAGATAGCAGCGCTGGAGGATGAAAAAACTGCACTGGCAGCTCAGCTGGATGAGATCCGCAAAGCTGAAAAAAAGGCAAAGGAAGCTGCCGAACTGAAACGTCTGCTCAAGCTGATGCACAAAAAAGACATTTCCGTAGAAGATCTGGAAGCCATGATTTCCAAGGAAGATTGAAACAGATCCTCAACAAATAAAAAACCGGTTTACGAAGAATTTCTTCCAAACCGGTTTTTTATTTGTGATCTTTCTATGATACGATCTGTATATTTCTGCAATCTTTATATTCTTTGGAACAGCTTTCCGTCAGGATCACCGCTCCGTCAAATGAAAAGAACGTTACCGCACTGATCTGTCCGAATTTGGAGCTGTCAGACACTACGTACTTTTCCAGACACTGCTCCATGGCTGTTCGCTTTACCAGTGCCTCATTGGATTCCGGCGTGGTAAAGCCTTCTCTCTGAGTCATCCCGTTGGTCCCGAAAAAGCCCTTTGTAAAATGATAATTCTTCAACATCTGCATGGCCTGACTTCCGATCACAGCTTCCGTAGATCCCTTCAGTTCTCCGCCGATCAGCAGCACACGGACTCCCATCTGAGCCAGAGCCCTGGCATGGGAAACACCATTGGTGACAAAAGTCGCCCCGGAGCCTTCCAGATGCTCCAGCATATATCCGGTAGTCGTTCCCGCATCCAGATACACAAAATCTTCCGGACGGATCAGAGCTGCCGCATAGGCTGCGATCTTCTTTTTTTCTTCAATATTCAGCTCAACTTTCTGGGCTACGGTAGGCTCATAGGCATTGACAGTATGTTCCAGCGCCACCGCACCGCCAAAAACCCTGGTCAGCTTCCCCGCCTTGTAAAGCGCCGTGATGTCTCTGCGGACCGTAGATTCCGATGCATCCAGGATATCTTTCAGTTCTGTTACCGTAACACTGTTTTTTTCTCTGAGAAGGCCGAGTATGATCTCGTATCTCTGCTCCGTCAGCATTCCTTTTCCTCCTTCAAAAAAGACATCCCGATCGACCGGACCGGGATGCCTTCTGTTCACTCATTCTGAGATTACAGGTTCTCCTGCATGAATTTGCTTACTGCTTCGTATGCTGCTTCTTCATCAGCGCCTTCAATTGTGAATGTTACTTCATGACCTTTCTTAACGCCAAGCCCCATCAGTGCAAGAAGTTTTCTGCAGTCTACTTTTTTACCTTCTTTTTCGATGGAGATAGTGGATTCAAAGCCTTTTACCAGTTTTACAAGTTCTCCTGCCGGACGTGCGTGGATTCCTTCGTTGTCTGTAACCACATACTTAAATTCTTTCATTTTGATATCCTCCATGTTCTTTATTTTAATTTTTTGTTATTGCTTTTCTTATTTCGGTGCTTATGCTGCTTTCTTCTTTAACAGGCCAAGCAGAACCGCAGAAATTACTGTTCCCGCAACCAGTGCGACCAGGTACATAACTGCGTTTCCAACCACAGGGAATACGAAAATTCCACCGTGTGGTGCCATCAGTGTACAGTCGAATGCCATGGAAATCGCTCCTGCCACCGCAGATCCTACGATACAGGAAGGAAGTACACGAAGGGGGTCAGATGCTGCGAATGGAATCGCACCTTCTGTGATAAATGCAAGACCCATGATAAAGTTGGTAGGACCTGCATCTCTCTCTTCTTTTGTGAACTTATCCTTAAACAGCAGTGTTGCCAGTGCAATTGCACAGGGAGGTGTCATACCGCCGATCATAACTGCTGCCATAATATCATAGTTACCTGCTGCAATTGCAGCTGTTCCGAATACATATGCTGCTTTGTTGAACGGACCACCCATATCAATAGCCATCATTCCGCCAAGCACAATGCCAAGTATTACTTTACTAGAACTTCCCATTCCTGTCAAGGCATTATTCAGACCTGTGTTGATACCGCCCATAACCGGCTCTACAATAAATGTCATCAGGAGTCCCATAACAAGGATTCCAACTACAGGATAGATCAAAACAGGGGCGATCTTTTCCAGGGCTTCCGGAAGTTTATCACATAATTTACGAAGTCCAAGAATAATATATCCGGCTGCAAAGCCTGCAAGCAAAGCTCCAAGGAAACCAGATTTACCGTTGGCTGCCATCATACCGCCTACCAGACCAAGTGCAAGTGCCGGTCTGTCACCAATTGCCATTGCAATAAATCCGGCAAGGATCGGAAGCATAAATCCGAATGCTGTACCACCGATGCCTTTAAACAGAGCCGCTACCGGAGTAATGGTACCGAAGTTTGCTCTCTGATCTGCCGGAAGCGCACTTAAATCTACACTTAATCCATCGATCAGAAACGCAATGGCGATCAGGATACCACCGCCTACAACCAACGGAAGCATATGAGATACGCCATTCATCAGCTGCATATAGATCTTATGTCCTACACTGCCGCCGGATTTGTTACCGGCAGAAGATGTCTGGGAACCGGCTGCTGCGTGGTAGACCGGTACATCCCCATTGATTGCTCTGTCAATGAGCTGGTCTGCTTTACTGATTCCGTCGGATACCTGACATTCGATCACTTTTTTACCATCGAAACGTTCCATGGGAACCTTGGCATCTGCTGCGACAATAATACAGTCTGCATCAGCAATCTCCTGATCTGTCAGCACATTCTTTGCACCACCGGATCCACGGGTTTCAATCTTCACAAAACAGTTCTTTGCTTTTGCAGCTTTTTCAATTCCTTCTGCTGCCATGTACGTATGTGCGATACCGGTAGGACAGGAAGTAACCGCAAGAATCTTCGCCTGTGTTCCTTCTGCTGATCCGGTATCTGCCAGTCTCTCATCAATATCTTTCTTTTCACTGTCTGCCCTGTCAATAATGTCCATAAACTCATCTACAGAAGATGCATTGCGGAGAGATTCTGTAAACTCCTCATCCATCAGCATCACAGAGAGCTTACTGAGTACATCCAGGTGAATGTTATCCTCTGTATTCGGCGCTGCGATCAGGAATAATAAGGTTACAGGTTCGTCATCCAGTGCTTCAAACTCTACACCATTTTTGATGACCATTGCCGCAAGCCCCGGCTTCTTAACTGCATCACATTTACCATGAGGAATGGCAATTCCCTCGCCAATACCTGTTGTGCTCTCTTCTTCTCTTAAATATACCTGTTTACGATAAGCCTCACGGTCGCTGATCTTCTAACTCTTTACCATCAGATCAACTGCCATATCCAGAGTTTCTGACTTTGTTTTTGGAGCAGCTGTCAGCGATACGCTTCGTCTGTCAAGCAGATCTGTTATTCTCATCTTTTCTTCCCCCTTTATTATTTTCCGGTTATCTGACCATAAACCGCTTCTATTTCTTCCTTTGTTGCAAGATTTTCAGAAAATGCACTTGCACTTCCTGCTGCAATTCCCATGTGGAATGCATGTTCATAATCCTTCTTCTCCATCCAGCCTGCAACAAATCCTGCTACCATGGAATCTCCTGCACCCACACCATTTACCAGCCTGCCTTTTGGTGCAGGTTCTTCAAATACCTGTCCATCCTCTGCTACCAGAACTGCACCTTCGCCGGCCATGGAGATCAGCACATTTCTTGCACCTTTTTCCTGAAGTTTCTTTCCATAAGAAATTACATCTTTTCTTGTTTTTAATTCTACACCGAAGATCTCACCCAGTTCATGATTATTTGGTTTTACAAGGAACGGATGATATTTCAGGACATTGACCAGAAGATCCTTTGTGGCATCAACTACGATCATCACACCTTTTCCATCCAGCCTTGCCATGATCTGTTCATACATGTCATCCGGCATAGAAGATGGAATGCTGCCTGCCAGAAAAAGTACATCGCCTTCTCCAAGCTCTTCCAGTTTCTTCATCAGTTCCTCTACTTTATCCTTGCTGATCACCGGTCCTGCACCATTGATCTCGGTTCCGTCAATAGATTTCAGTTTCAGATTGATCCTTGAAACCCCTTCACTGATCTGAATGAACTCAGATTTCACTCCCATCTCATGTAATCTACGGATAATTTCTTTCCCTACAAACCCTGCGGTAAATCCAAGTGCAGTGTTCTCAATCCCAAGGTTCATAAGGACTGTGGAAACATTAATTCCCTTTCCCCCCGGAAGCATCAGCTCTGAACTTGTTCTGTTTGTCAGCCCCAGTTTAAAATCATCTACCGAAACGATATAGTCCAGAGATGGATTAAAAGTCACTGTGTAAATCATCTCTTCTTTCCCTCCCGTTTTATATTGGTATCCTTTCGGAGTCTTTATTTCACTTGCACCAAAAGATTCCAAAAGTACATATTGTCATGTCTTTTCTGCATGTTCGTGACTGCTTTTTGTTTACGTTCTTAGTATACTGTCATATTCATTCAAAGTCAATCAAACTAATTCATAAAAATAATGACTGATTTTGGTTTACTTTGCACAAAAAAGTCATAATCAGTCAAATATAAGCAAAAAAATCCTCTGATCAGGATTGCTATAAATTCCATGATCAGAGGATTTACTGTTTTCTGTTATTTTATTACTTTTGATTCCTTACATTTTATGCTTTTCTGCTGCAAAGAACGCTTTTGTTTCTTTTACGATCACTCCACTTAATGCGAACAATGCGATCATATTCGGAATCGCCATCAGTCCGTTGAAGATATCTGCGATCGTCCATACAGCACTTACTGTCATGTACGGTCCGATAAATACTGCCAGAATGTAAAGCCAGCGGTATGTAAGGATTGTTTTCTTATGTCCGTTTGTCAGATATTCCAGACATCTTTCACTGTAATAATCCCATCCAAGAATTGTAGTAAATGCAAAGAATACCAGACAGATCATTAATACAAATGCAGAAATCTGTCCAGGGATCGGAAGTCCATGCTGGAATGCATAGGTTGTTACCTGAACACCTTCCAGACCTTCTACCTGCCATGCACCTGTCAGAACGATGGAAAGACCTGTCATTGTACAGATCACAATCGTATCAATAAATGTACCAGTCATGCTTACAAGACCCTGACGTACAGGTTCTTTTGTCTGAGCTGCTGCCGCCGCGATAGGTGCGCTACCAAGACCTGCTTCATTTGAAAAGATACCACGAGCCACACCTTTCTGCATGGATACGATCATTGTTCCTACCACACCGCCTGTCACTGCTGACGGATTAAAAGCTCCCTTCACAACTGTTACGATAGCTGCCGGGATCTCTGTGATATTTAAAAGAATCAGCGCAACACTGAAGATTAGATAGATTACTGCCATAAACGGTACAATAATCTGGCTGACTGTTGCAATTCGTTTCAGACCACCGATGAGGATTGCTGCAACACAGGCTGCAAGAATCAGGGAAGAAATTACAACTGCCCAGGAATACTCTCCAAGGAACGGAATATTTACGCAGTTTGATTTGTTCGGGTCAAAGAAGTTCTGAACTGCACTGGAAATACCATTTACCTGGCTGAATGTACCGATTCCGAAAAGACCTACACATACACCAAAGAATGCAAAGATCTTTGCAAGCCATTTCCATTTTGTTCCCATTCCTTTCTCAATATAATAGAAAGGACCGCCAAGGCTGTGACCGTCTTCTGCTACCACACGGTATTTTACTGCAAGAAGACCTTCAGAGAATTTTGTTGCCATTCCGAAGAACGCTGCAAGAATCATCCAGAATAAAGCTCCGGGACCACCGGCGCAGACAGCAGTTGCAACACCGACTATATTACCGGTTCCGATTGTAGCGCTCAGTGCTGTACATAAAGCTGCGAAGCTGGAAATCTCACCATCGCCTTCTTCTTCGTTTTTAAACATCCATTTTAATGCAAGGGGGAGTCTTCGTATCTGAAGAAGTCCGAGTCTGACAGTTAACAGGATACCACCTGCCATGATCAGGACCATAAGGGGTACGCCCCAGACCAGATTGTCTACTGTTGTCAAAAAAGAATTGATCGCTTCCCACATAATAATAAATCTCCTTTTTCTTTTAAAAAGTGTAATATATTGTACAGCTGGGAAACAAAGTAATAACAGACCGTTTCAAAAATCAGAAGTTCAGAAAATACTGTTCATATATTCAAATGAATCAGCAGGGATGATAAAGCATCCTCTGTCCTTTTGCCTGAGAGATTCAAAACACGGATCAGATAACCAGTTGTGGGAAGTTATCCACATTCCATGTTATTTGCACCTTCGGCCCCCGATCTAACGGGTGTCTCCAGAGAAACGATCCATTTGCAGTTCTTCCCTGCATCCAGGGAACCTGAGAGTTTTACTCCTTCGGTGGGTATAGCCTTTTGTGTGGCTTCCTCTTTCCTGCAAACTTCACCTCGTTAATTTGCTGTTACTGTGGTATACTATAGCTCTTAAATTTGAACTCGTCAATAGAAAATTAAACTTTTATAAAAAAAGTATAAAAATTCCAGAGATTTCCACCTTGTAAAATCCCTGGATATTTAAATAATTTTTATACATCAGCCATATCAGCTGCAAACAGCGCCGCGCCAAGTGCACCGCAAAGCTGAGCCTTGTCACTGATTACCAGCTTTGTTCCAAGCTTCTCTTCCAGTGTCTTTACCAGGCCCTTATTCTTAGAAACACCACCGGTCATCATATATTTCTCCTCACCGCCCACACGTCTGGTAAGAGCTGCGGTTTTTACGGCAACCGCCTTATTCAGACCATGAACAATATCATCTGTTGCCTTATTCTGGGCGATCAGGGATACAACTTCTGATTCTGCAAATACTGTACACATACTGGAAATTGTAATATCTTCTTTGAATTCCAGCCCACATTCACTCATCTGATCCAGATTCATTTCCATGGTACGTGCCATCATTTCCAGAAATCGTCCGGTTCCTGCCGCACATTTGTCATTCATAACAAAGTTTGCAACTGCACCGTTCTCATCCAGTCGGATCACCTTGCTGTCCTGTCCGCCAATATCAATAACAGTACGGACTTCCGGATTCAGGAAATGCGCACCTCTTGCATGACAGGTGATCTCTGTGATACTCTTATCACCATTTTTAATAGCTGTACGTCCGTATCCGGTAGTAACCAGCGCATCAATATCTTCTCTCTGCAATCCGGCATCCTTCAATGCCTCTGCAAGGGCACGGTCTGCTCCGATAGCAGCTCCTGCTCCTGTAGGCAGGATAATACTGGTCACAATCTCATGATCTTTATTTAAAATCACCACATCTGTACTGGTGGAACCACTGTCAATCCCTGCGAAATAACCTTTTCCCATTTTTCTCTCTCCTTTTGTGTCGACCTCTATGGTCTGCTCCAGTGTTTCAGGCTGAATACTCTCTGCAAAAGCTTCCAGTCTGGTAAGAAGCTGACCACTGCTCTGAATGGTATAATCTGATTCAATCTTTAAAAGAGGTACTTCTGTATGGTTCTTGATATCTGCATATTCGAAGCTGTAAAAATCACAGAACTTCACTGTATGATAAATAATTCCTGCAACAGACGGATCATTATAAAGCTTCTTACGGCCTGTGGGGTCCATCATACGCATACATGGAATCTGCCCCAGGATCTCACCTGCATACCAGTCCATCAGTTCATCAAAAGAAGCGTCCTCCGGTGGAAGTATATTTCCCACAGAGCGGTTATGCACACAGGTATCATTCTCTACTGGAAGGGGCATAGCTTTACTGGTCATTTCAAATAATTCCTGCCCCATTCTGGCACCAAGCACTGCAATATGAGGCTTTGTGATTTTTTCCTGTACATGGAAAGCAGCCCGGAATTTTCCGGCATCAAACTCTGTACCTTTATACTGCGCATAAGCCTCCGCCAGACCTTTTAACTGTGCAGCCATACGCTCTCTGCTGCAGGCACTGTCACAGTGAAGCACATCCAAAATATAAAGAAAATCCAGCTTACCACTTTCCAGCAGAATGTCATAAACACTTCGGATGGTATCACAGCAGCTCACCAGAACAAGTTCCTTGATTTTTCCCTCCATGACTCCTTCCAGAAGTGTTTTTCCAAAGCCACAGATATTGGGATGTGAAACCTGATCAGCCAAGTCAAAACCATCCGGCATATGGTTAAAGTTCTCACATTCCCCGCCAAGAGATTCCAGAAGCTCAATGGGGGTATATTTACAGACATAATATGTTTTATTCATTTTCGGCACCTCCCAGCATTTCCAGAAAAGCTCCCAGCCTGGTGGAAGTCTGTCCTTCTCCTCCATGGCTTCGATCACACCCGTCACCGTCCAGGATCAAAAGGGGCAGACCGGCTTCCTCGAACTTCTTCTTTGCAAGCTGTGCTGCACCA
>ENA-USYV01000566-USYV01000566.1-human-gut-metagenome-genome-assembly--contig:-NODE-566-length-42683-cov-8.077759_pt1 | contig 42683 bp, 37 predicted proteins | sample MGYA00250066_ERZ773514 | MGnify/ENA primary metagenome ERZ773514 (study PRJEB29103, sample SAMN06112049) | human gut metagenome | biome: human gut; feature: ankylosing spondylitis patient; material... | reverse complement strand
CTTAGAACACACAACCTAAAACCGAAGAAAGGAGCGCAAGTTATGAGAAAAAACGAGAAAATCACAGCTCTGTACGAGCGACTGAGCCGTGATGACTTTGGCAAAGATGATGACCAACAGCGTGAGAGCAATTCCATTTCCAATCAAAAGGCTATGTTGGAGGAGTTCGCCGCACGGCAGGGCTTTACAAACATTGTCCATTTCACGGACGATGGAATTAGCGGCACTTGCTTTGACCGTCCCGGATTTTTGGCAATGATGAAAGAGGTTGAAGCCGGGAATGTGGAGTATCTGTGTATCAAGGACATGAGCCGCATGGGTCGTGACTATCTGAAAGTCGGTCAGATTATGGAAATCCTGCGTCAGCGTGGCGTTCGCCTTATCGCCATCAATGACGGCGTGGACAGTGCCAGAGGGGACGATGATTTTACCCCTTTCCGCAACATTATGAAGAACATCTCCCATTCGGGAAAGGGAAGGAATGATTTCTCCCTTTTCGGATGGTTTTGACTGTATCAATCGCTGTTTTCGTTGTTCCTGCGGTAAGTTTTCCATAGTTCATGGAGTGCAAGCTGCCATTGGATTCCGGGCGGCAGCCATAGGTGAAAAAAGGGATTTACCTGAAACGCATCCGGTTCAGCAGCGGACTGAATCCAGACACCCTTGCTGCTCAACTCGCGCAAAGCCTGCATCCAAAGGATTGGGTCGCGCGCTATCCGTGTAAGATCGGCAACAAGGAGAATGTCTGCCTTTTGCTCCACCGCCTCCTGACAAGCCCTTTTCCAGCCGTCGCGGTCAAGCGTAGTTCCTTTTTCACACTCGCTGACTTCTCCCACAATTTCATAACCCAGCCGCTCGGCCTGCTCATGCAGCCGGGCGCTTTGTGCTTCCAGCGCGTGATCGCCGTCAAGCTGCGCCTGCGTTGCTACCCGGCAATATAATACCACACGCTTGCTTTTGTTGCTATCCATGATTTGACCTCCATTCAGATATTGCCGACAAAGCGGTAATAGATTTTGATGTCCCGGACGTTTTTCCCATCAATGACGGTCTTTTCTCCGACCTCAATGCGGTCGATCAGCTCGTCCACCGTTTCACGGTCAAGCTCCCGTATATGCAGGTGCTTTCGGACGACTGCCGCCCAGCTCTGAATGTCGGCGGCGCTCTGCTCATACTCCCTGATTTCCGCAAGAAGCGTATCCAGCCGGTCGGTCCGCTGGCGGCGCTCCTGCTCGGTCTTTTCAAGCAGTACAGCGAAGGACGCTGCGCTGATGCTGCCGCAAACCTTGTCCTCATAGAGCTTGGCGGTCATTTGCTCCAGCTCATAAACGCGGCGGCGCAGCTTCCCAATCTCCTGCCGGACGCTTTCCTGACGCTCGGCGTCTGCGGCGGTGCGCTGCGCTTGCAGCCTGTCCAGCATGGCAGCTTCGTCCAGCTCCAGAGCCTCGGCATGGGCGCGAATTTCATTCAATACAAGCTCCGTCAGCGTCATCTCATAGATGGTGTGCCGGGAACACGCGCCATAGCCGGAGGCCGTATAGCGGGAGCAGAAATAGGAAACGTACTTTTTGGACGTGCCGTTCTTGCGGCGCTGCGTCTCCCGGTTGCCCTGAAGGGGTGCTTTACAGTCGGCGCAGACGAGCTTGCCGGTGAACAGAAAGGGCTTCGGCGGCGCGTTGTCCGCCGAGAGCAGCGTCCTTTCCCGGTTGATGGCCTGCACTTCATCCCATAACTCCGGCGAGATGATGGCTTCATGCAGAGCCTCATGCCGTATCCACTCGGATTCCGGCTTATAGATCATGGTGTCGTCCTTATAGGAGCGCGAGCCGGTCTGGTTCTGAATGAGATTTCCGGTGTAGGCCTCGTTTGTCAATACATTCTTCACCGTGGCGTACATCCAAAGGTTCGCGTACTTGCAGGAGCCGTTTCCGTACCGCTTTGCCCAATACCAGCGCGGGGACAGGATGCCCTCGCTGTTCAGCACGGCGGCGATCTTGCCGTAGGCCATGCCGCCGCGCCGTAGCTCGAACATCCGGCGCACTACGGCAGCAGCTTCCTCGTCGATCACCAGCCGATGTCTGTCCTCATCGCTCTTGCGGTAGCCGTAGGGCGCGTAGGCGGCGATATACTGGCCGCTGCGCATTTTGGCGTGAAGGACAGATTTTACCTTATTGGAGAGGTCTTTCAAGTGGTAGTCGTTCATCAGACTGCGGAAGTGCAGCATATCCGTGTTGTCACCCTCGGTGTCGAGGCAGTCAAGGACGGATACGAAGCGGCAGCCCAACGAGGGGAAAACAACGTCGGTATAGCGTCCGACCTCCACAAAATCACGACCCAGCCGTGATAGGTCTTTCACAAGGATCAGGTTGATGAGGCCGTGCCGCGCATCCTCCAGCATCTCCAGAAATCCGGGACGCTGGAAATTCCCCCCGCTATAACCGTCGTCCCGGTAAGACTTGACCTCCGTCCAGCCGTTGAGCATTACGAATTTGGAAAGCAGTTTATATTGATTCTCGATGCTGACGGATTCATCAGCGGGGATATAGTTTTTCGCCTTGGCGGAGTTGGAGGCGTCGTCCACGCTCAACCGGCAGTAAATGCCGACCTTATATAGCTTTTTCATACGCTTCCTGCCTCTCCTGCGCCAGCGCGTCGTCCACGCTGCCGATGTAGCGGTAGACCACCTTGACGTCGCAGATGCGCTGTCCGTTGACCTTCCGCGCCTCGCCCACCTCGATGCGGTCCACCAGCTCAAACAGGATGCTCTCGTCCAGCGCCGTGATCTCGGTGTAGCGGCGGATGACCTCCATCCAGCGGTTTGCGTCCTGCCGGTTCTCAAGCTGCGCTCTGACCTTCTGCTCCAGCTCCGGGATGGCGGCGGCTTTTTCTGCCCGTTCGGTTTCGTATTTCCGCATGAGCGTCTGAAAGACCGTCTGGGGGATGGTGCCGGTGCATTTGTCCTCATAGAGATTCTGCATCAGCCGTTCCAGCTCCGTCATACGCGCCGCTGCCGCTTTCAGCTCCTGTTCATAGGAGATAACGCGGCTGCGGCTTTCCTTTTCCTTCATGCGGCTGATCTGCTCGGCAAGGCGCTCGCCGTCGCACTCGACGAAGCGCGCCTTTTCCCGGATGTCCGTCAGCACCAGCTCCTCCAGCACATTCTCATAGATGGAGTGGATGGTGCAGGCGCTTTTGCCGCTTCTGGCATAGTTGCCGCAGATAAAGGAGCTGTACCGCCCCGGCGTACCGTCCTTGTAGGTGAAGCGCTCGATGTGGTTGCGCATCTTGAAGCCGCAGTCTGCGCAGTAGACAAGGCCGGTGAAAATGCTGCGGATGCCGTCCGTGGGCGGCGTCTTGCGTACCTTCTTTTTGTCGATGCTGACCACGGTATCCCATACCTCGCGGGAGATGATGGGTTCGTGGGTCCCCTCCACCCGTATCCATTCCTCCTCCGGCTTGCCCACGAGCTTGCGGGACTTATAGGACAGCGTGCCGGTTTTGCCCTGCACCATGTTCCCGATGTAGACCTCGCTGCGGATGAGGGCTTTGACGGTGGTTTCCGCCCACTTGTGGTTGACGTTGCGGGGGTCGCTGCGCCCCTTGCGCTGGTAGTAGAGCGCACCGGGCGGCAGAACGCCCTCCTCGTTGAGCGTGACGGCGATGGCACGGAAGCCCATGCCGGAGGCGCGCATGGCAAAGATGCGGCGCACGGTAGGGGCGGTCTCCTCGTCGATGATAAGATGGTGCTTATCCTCCGGGTCGCGCTTGTAGCCGTAGGCGGGGTATGTCCCCATGAACTTGCCGCTTTCCGCGCAGGCTCTCTTGACCGCCTTGACCTTCTTGGAGGTGTCCCGGCTGTAAAACTCGTTAAATAAGTTCAAGAAGCACATGACGTCGGTGCTGCCGTTGTCACTCATGGTGTCGATGCCGTTGTTCAGCGCGATAAAACGGCAGCCCAGCGAGGGAAACAGGTAGTCCGTGTACTGTCCGAACTCGATGTAGTTACGCCCAAAGCGTGATAGGTCCTTGACCAGAATGAGGTTGATTTTCTTGGCTTTTGCATCTTCGATGAGGCGTTTGACGCCGGGACGGTCGAAATTCGTACCTGAGTACCCGTCGTCGCAGTACACCGCGATCTCGTTCCAGCCCCGCTGACGCACATAGCTTTGCAGCAGGAGCTTTTGATTTTCGATGGATATGGACTCCCCATCGCGCTCATCGTCGTTGCTGAGCCTGCAATAGATGCCTACGTTGTATGTCTTTTCGATCATCTGTATTTTACCTCCCGATTCTCTGCGATTCATACATCCGTGCGGCGTGATGGCTCTCGCAGGTTTTCCCTGCAAGAATATGATACCGGGGATACCATTTTCGCGCAAGGATGCCGCCGCAGGGAGGCTGATTGTCTGTTACGATGCGTGACAAGGCTGCGCGGCCGCGGGAGCGTCCAGCTCCGTCATGGCGCGGCGCACCGCAAGCTGCTCCAGCGTCCTGCCAAGGTCCTTTTCGCCGGAAAACACGCTTGTCACGCGATAGAGGGTCTTGCCGATCCTGACCTCCTTATAAGAGGCGACCGGCTCTTTGGGGATGGCTTGCTTCTGCATAAACGCACCTCCGATTTATCATGTAAGTCCCGCTGCCACGATATGACAGCGGGGCTTGTTCGTATTCGTTCCGGCAGAGTAGCCGCGCCGGGAGGATTGCCGTCATGCTGCATGATGCTGCACCGGCGCGGCTGTCTGCGTATGTTGTGTCATGTAGTTTTGTTCCACCGTATTTGTCACAGCCCCCGGCGCGAGGCGTATATCGCCTCTGGGACCGGTATCAGCCGCCTTTGGCAAGGCTGTCCCATTCCCGCCAGCGCCGTGGCTTGTAAGGCTCACGAACGCCGCAGGAATCCCCCTCAAGTCAGTGGGAGGCCGTAGCTGGGGTTGCGTATCGCCCGCGCTGTCATCGCGCCCGATGCTGCCACGCATCGGGTCAAAGGCTGCGTAGATCGCTCGGACAGCCGCCCGTCCCGAAGGATGGGAGGTCTGTCGTCATGGCGGCGCGCCTTTTGTCGCTTGGCCTTTCAGCCGCGCGGGGTCTGTGCTGATACCGGTGTCTATGCGGTTGTCAAGGAGCAGAGGCGAGCGAGAATAATATCCCTCTCATATACCTCAAGAAAAATCGGGCTTTTTATAACCCCCTTAGTCGAAATTTTTCAAAATTTTCCTCAAATGAGAAAGCCCTTTGCGAATGGAATGATGCACGGCGGGCTGGGTGGTGTTTTCTCTTGCTGCAATCTGCAACTGAGACAGTCCGCCAACGATGTACTCAAGGACACGCCGCCGCTGCGCGGGCGTGAGCTGCGCCAGTCCCTCTTTCAGCAGCCGCTCCAGTTCCATGCGCTCCAGCGCCTCGTCCGGCTGCTCCGGCAGATTCAGCGCCTCAGCCTCGATGCCGTCGCCTGCGTCCAGCGAGTAGAACGCCCGGTTGTCGCGGATGTACTGCGCGTAGTTGATCTGAAGCCGCTTATCTTCTTCGAGAAACGCAGCTACTTCATCGGAAACCTCGATAAAGGCATCCTCGGTGTACCACGGGTAAAGCTCCCGCAGATTGATCGTTGTCATGTTGTATTCCTCCGTTTGGATGTTTGTGTTCGTGGTTGCGGTTGAATCCAAACGGAGGGCGGCGGGGAGCGGCAGCCCACAGAGAAGAAAAACAGTGCAAACAAAAAGGCACCCGCACAGGCATAAAAGCCTGAACGAGTGCCTTGCAATTCTATTTCATAATTGGGCGGAGCTATATCGCAGATAATCTGTGATGTACAGAAAACGAGCTGCAACTCACATAGATAAGTGCAGCTCGCAAAAGTCTCTACAACACCTGCTTCTTTTTGAGATGTTCTGTATCCACTTCCTTTACGGTGGATAGCCGCATTAGCGATACCTCCTTTTGTCAGTCAATCCCATAAGACATCCTCACATATTTCGTAATTATGATGTGTATAGCTCATTTGACATGAGTTAGGTGTATATTTAGCTGAATTAGAACTCACCATAAAATATAGGAGAGGTGATTTCTGATGAACTTTCTTGACCTTTTTGCCCTCAAACTTCGGGAGAAGCGAATCCAGCAGAAGATAACACAGCGTGGACTGGCTGAAAAACTGAATATGTGTACGCGCACGATTATTGAGATTGAAAACTGCAAAAGCAATCCGAAGTTTGAAACCGTGGCTCTCATTTCCAAGGAGATGAGAATCAGCCTTGACGCCGTGGTGTTTCACGATGAAAAACCGCGTGAAATTCCAAAAGTTGTGGCAGATTTCTTTGCCGGAAAGAGTGATGCAGAAGCGGAGCGGTATATTGCATTGTGCCAAAGCGCAGAGAAGTTGAAAAACGGTGAGTAAAAGCGGCCATCCACGCGGATAGCCGCTTTAACTTATAGAATAGCCAGCGGGCATAGACACACGCTTTTTACCCGCTGGCTGCTTTTGTCCGCGCAGTTGGAACGACGGGCAATTTTTATTCTATTTTTCCTGTTTGTGCGCATCCCTGATTTTTTCGAAGCTGTCCTGACTGACGACGTGTTCAATCAGGCAGGCGGAATATTGGTCCCGTCATCACAGTCCAGAGAATAATATGCCTTATTGTACCGAGCCCGCTCCACATAGGCGGCCTCCTGTCGTCTGCTGGCGTCGAGGGCTTCGGCCACCTCGTCAGCGACCTCGATAAATTGATCCGCCATGTGGCGGGCACCCAGTGGGGCTGCAAAAAATACATGAACATGAAGCACTTGGAGGCGGTCATGGACGACGCCTCTATTGCCGGCTGACCTCATTCAGCCAGAGCCTGCAAACCAATTTGCGCATAACTCTTGACGGCACCAAAATCTTTTGTTCAAAACAGACCGTTTTTCGCACTTTTTGCATGAAAATGCCGGGAAGAAAACTCGACGGCGTTCCCTTGTGTTTGCTAAATTTTGATAGCAAACACTGGGGAACGCCGTCGAATAAAAATAGGGCGGCGGTTTATATCGCTTCCTATCCTCACAACTAGGGGAGTGCCCAAAAGGGATTTTTTTCATCAACAGCTGCCTTTTAGGCGTCCATCTCTTTTTACTTATCATACTACTTTGAACACTGCGACCTATGAAAAACGGCAACTAGCTTATTTTATAATGCGCTTTTGAAATAAACGAGTTATTCAATTTTTATGAAATAGCGTTGTTCTCCATTCCAAAAACGAGTATAAAAATAATGATAGCAGCAGATAACAAGATCCGTATTATAGTTATCCTTTTTTTAGTTTTTCCAAATACAACTGCTAGAATGGCAAATGCAATCGCTAAGCAATTCATAGCAACTCTTAGTGAGTAATTGTAACTAAAAATACTACCACTCATAAAAGTTCCACCTACAATAGATAGCTGCGCTATCATAAAAATGAATATAGAAAGGCAGTAAAATATGATGCTTACAAAAAGACACTTGTGTTTATTTAACATAGCCATGCTCCCTGTTGTTGCTTAATTAGTCGAAATCACGCCTTTATGATCACACCATATTCTTATCTCATCAGAATTGTTTTCCGACCAATTCCCCAATAAACCTTTCTTATAGAGTGTAAAATTGCCTACTGCACCGCCAAGATAATCACTTGGATTGTCAACCGTAGCAATACCCGTTACTTTCCAAGAACTATTAAGCGACTCGGTATCTGTTTGTGTGCCGCGACACTCAGCCAAACTTGCACCATCATACCTAAATGTTGCCGTCAATGAATAATTTGCAACTTTCTCCCCTGTATCAATAAGGTAAAAATATTTGGAGCGAGTATAATCCTTATACGTCCACGATGCAGTTGATGCTCTCTGAACAACAGGAACATACTCCACTTCGCGAACCGTTTCTATCACGGCAATTTCTTCGTTGACTATATATGTAGTAGATTCTTCTGAGACACTAACAATCTCAGCGTTTGAGATAGCAGATACGTCAGGTTCTGCTTCAGCTGCATAAGCGCTTATTTGCGTACACAAGACTGCACAAACAAGCACGGCAATAAGAGAAAAACTCTTCCGCATTTTTTTCATAATCTTCAAATACTCCTATCTAATTTCATTCATAATTTTTTGTTATATTTCCATTTGCATCACAGGACATATCCAAGAAAGTATCATTATTATAGTTGCCATTATGATAAAGTTGGTAAGATGCATCGACTGATGTCCAGCCTGACCCGGATGAAATAGAAAAACTTTCGGTAACAGACCAACCTGAAATGGCACTAGAGGAAACTTGGACTTCACTCTCTAAAGCATAAACAGAGCTACCATTATAATGGAATGAAGCCGCCAAACTATATGTCGCCACTTTCTGCCCGTTGGACTTTAAATAAAAATGCCCAGACATAGTTGCGCTTTTGACACTATACGCTCTAGCTGTAGATTGTACGTTCTCAGAATAGACATACTTAAATATAATGCCATTTCCCACGTCAATGGATTGAGTCCCCTCTTTATTAAAATCAATTTCATTGTAGATTTGGGACTTAACCTCTTGCGATGATATATATTCCAATGCATCATCAAAATTCTCGGTATCAACAGCATCGGCAGGCGAAGAGGATGCCGCAAAAGCCATAGGTGCATTTGCAAACAAAATCAATAATGCACATGCTACGCCCAAAAATCGTTTCATATTAATTATCTCCTTTTATTGTTGCAATACTTTGCGCAAGTTCGCTTTTTGTTGCGGTATGAAAATAGAAATTCCAGTTTTCCGCAGTTGAATAAACAATATCAGCTTCATTAACATCATTGCTTGAATAAGCTATCGGACTTGCATACAAGGCACCTTGCGTTGAATTTAATATCACATAGTGCTCGCCATCGCTGCTTTTTCTAAGAAACAGGATCATGTCATCTCCGACATTCAAATCAACAGAAGGCTCAACATCATGAACATAATTTCCGATTACGCCTCCAGTCAAAAGTATTTTGATGGTATCTGAAACTTCATCAGAGCTATCGAACACTTCATTTACATTTACAGTGGCTTCCCTTCTAATAATGCTACTGTTATTTTCATCCCAAAATGGATCTGAAATAGACAGAACCTCGCCACCGATAATAAGGTCAGAGCGTTCAACCATCTTATCCAAATCATAGTTCGCCAACAAATAGGTTGTTGTCGCTCCTCTAGTTACATTTGTTTGTGTGAAGATAAAACCCGAAGCAAAACACACACACCCCAAAAGGACAAAGCCAACCACACGCACAAAGCGCCGCTTATGTGTTCTCATTTTCATCCCTCCTTAATCATATATTAATCATATATTGCCGCAATGCCAGCAATATCATCAGATGATAACGTCCTCCTCGTTTCACCGGGAGCAAAAGACTTATACATAACTGCTGTTCTTTCTGTATCGTCAGGATGTCCTAGTCCCAAAGCATGCCCTACCTCGTGCGTAATAACAGACTGTAGATCGTACTGGGTACTACTGGGCGTTCCAGTAGAGAAAGTATGAGATGTGCTAATTCCTATATCTGCGGTTTTAATTTTTGTTCTAAAAATAGATGTAAAAACCCGATGACATTGCGCTAACACATCATCCTCTAGACTACCCGTAAAAGAAATTTCATTATAGTTATTGTCGGTCGGATAGGAGTTTGTATGAGAATAGCTTGATAATTCTGCAAGTTTTCCATAACCAGCTGAGGTCCATGCACCACATGCACTTGAAATAGCATTTTTTTGAGCAGTTGTCATAGAACTATGCCAACGCAACGAATATGGCGTAGACTCCAATCCTCCCGATACTGCAACATTATAGGCATAAGCGGTTACAGCACCACCACTGAACAGTAGAACAAACGCAAGTAATGTTGCTAATATTCTTTTTCGCATTGAACACATCTCCTTTACATATCATTATTAAAAATAATAATTCCCACACGAATTTCCATACGAAAATAAAAAGCGCATAAGTCAAACCGTTAATCGGCTGACTTATGCGCACAAATCAAGGCTTTTAATGTTTCCTCCCCGTAATTGAGATCTATGTTCAAACCCAGTGTACCACGAGTCAGACCGTTTACTATTAAAACGACGCATGATATCTACCTCCAAACACAATAAATCAATAAGTTAATCTCCTGCACCATCACTATATCATGTTATATGTGAAAATGCAACAGTTTTAACATGATAATAACAAAAATTTTTCTATTTCCACAGAACAAAGGATTTGCAAGTAGCAACAATTTATAATAGGCTTTTTCATAAACGCAGTTTTGGCAAGCAGGGCAAAGAGGTACCCACTTTGCTTTTCGGGCAATTTCCGCCGCCGCGAAAACTGCCCTCTGCTTGTCAGGGGCAGCGCCCCTGAAACCCTTTGAACACACATAAATGTGTGGCTGCGCGTTTCTGCGAAACGCTTTAGGAGCATGGCCGTTACTGGCGATCATGCTCCTGTTTCTTCTCCTCCTCGCGCTCGTTTTTGCCCAGCATACGATCCACGTTCTGCTTGTGGAGCAGCAGCTCGCGCATCTCATCGCGCGAACGCCGGTATTCGGCATACGCCGCCTTTTTTTCGGCAAGCAGCTTGGCATATTCCTCCTGCAAGCTCTTGACGGTGGGGAGCTTTTTCACGCCCAGCTCGTCAAAGGCGTTCTTCGCCGCCTTGTGCAGCAGAATGTCGCCCTCATGCTCCGCGAGATACTTTTTCGAGTAACCGGCCTTGCGGTAGCCCGCGTAAACGTCGCGGGTCTTGGCGTAGTTGGCGATGTGGGTTTTCAGCACGGCGATCTCCGCCATGCGCGTCTCCGCCGCCTTGATCTGCGCGGAAAGCGCGTGGAACTGTTCCGTTGCAGCAGAGGCTTTTTCCTCCAGCTCCCCGTAGTCCAACAGCCCATGCTCCCGGAGATAATTGTAGGTTTGCGCCATCTGCTTGACGTTGAACACCTTTGCCCAACGCTCGTAACCGCCGCCCTTCCCGGCTTGCAGCTTCGCCTCGATGTCGATGAGCAGCGTGTCCTTTTTCTGCGTGGCCTGCGTCCGCTTTTTGCGCGGCGTATGCTCCTTTTCTCCGGCGAGGACGGCGCGCAGCGCGTCCTCCGTGTAATTCTCAATGGAGGACAGACGGATAAAGCCCTTGCGGTCCGGGTGCCGCAGGGACAGCGTATCGCCGCGCCGCCTGACCTCGCAGCCAGCATCGCGCAGCAGCTTCAAAAGCGTGTCAAAGCCGTCGGGCTTCTGCAAAAGTGCCGCGTCGATGAGGCCGCAGAGCAGCTCCCGGTGGGAGGGCTTCGCGTTGTCACCCAGCCACTTGCCGTAGTGATTTTTCCCGCGCTTCGGATCGGCGATTACGGAGAGCCGATGCTCGGTGCAGATGGCGTCGCTGAGCCGTGCGACCGCCCTGCCGGAGCCGAGAAAATCGCGGAACTTGTGCTTGCAGTCCAGCGTGGTGGAGTTCCAGATGATGTGATTGTGAATGTGCTTTTTGTCGGTGTGCGTGGCAACGAAAAAGGCGTGTCGTCCTTTCAGAAACCGCTCGGCAAACTCATAGCCTACGCGGTTCGCGTCCTCCGGCGTGATCTCTCCGGGCTTAAAGGACTGTCGCACCTGATAGGCGATCACGTCGTGCCGCTGCTCCCGCCCTGTGACGGTCTGGTACTGCCGCTTAGAGTAAAGAAACTCCGCGTCGGCGGTTTTCGGGTCGCATTCGTAGGCGGAGATCAGCTCGCCGCCCTGTGTCTTGTCTGGATTCTTGGAGTAGTCGATGCGGTCAGTCAGGCAGTCGGCAATCGTCTTGCCCTGATTAACGTGCATGGAAATGATGCGTGTGGTCGCCATGGACGCGGCCTCCTTTCCGGCATAATAATTGAGCTGCATCAGATGCCCGTCCGATGCAGCTCGCTTTCATGGAATGATTCAGTTTTCTGCGGCGCTCTCTGCCGCGTTGGGTGCGATTTCCGTCATGCGCTGCGCCTTCAGCTCTGCGATTTTCTTCGCATCGACGAAGTGGGTGGAATACCACCGCTCAATGTCAGGATCGCCGCTCTTGCTGAAGCGCAGCCGGATCACCGGCTCATGCCCCTGCCCGGATTTCTCCTTGACCGCCCATTGCTTATATACGGTCACGGAGGGCTTGAGGCCGCTTTTCTGCGCGTATGCCCGTATCTCGCGCATGATGAAAGAGAGCTTGCGGAGGTTGACGGTGCAGACGCGCTCCAGATAATCAATGCGCCCGCGCCGCCAGTCCTCGTATTTCTCCTTCGGCAGTACGCCGATCTCCATCAGCACATCCACCGGCGCGGCATAGCCCCGGCGCTGGCATTGATGATACACGGCGGAATGTACCTTGCCGGTCAGTTCGCGGTCAGTCATGTCCTGCCCCCTCCTCAGCGCTCCGGCTCGCTTCTCTTTGCGCTGGGACTGCGTTCGCATTTCCACAGCGCCATCGGGTGCGCGGAGATGCGTGAGAGGATTTCCGCTTCGCCTGCAAAGAGCAGCTCCGGTCTATACTTCTTTTCCGCAAATGCCTGCCAGAATAAAAGCTCGTCTTTCTCCGGGCGCAGCAGACTGGTCAGATAGTGCGTGGTTTCTTCCCGCGCCGCCGCCAGATCAAAGTATTCGCCATGCCGCAGCACCGGCAGTAGGTCCGTCTTAATTTTGTAGGGCTGGAGCTTGCCGATGCCGCTCAAATCAAACCGCTCCGGCACGGTATCCGCCGCGATGACGGCGTACAGCATCACACACTTGCGCAGCAGGGGTTCCTCCGATTCGTCGAACAATCCGAACTTGACCATATTGCTGATGTCGTACAAATCCCTTGCCGCCGTCCGGTTGATGAGCGCAACGATCTTGGACGCGAATATCTCAATCGGGGCAACGCTGAGAACGGTAAGTGCGCCGTTGTTCCACGGCAGCCTGACAGCTCTCCGCGTAGTCGGCAGAACATGGGCGCGGAGCATATAGTTGATCTCGATTTTCAGATTGTCCTTCATACCGCCCGCATTGACATACTCAAACACAAAGGAATCCAGCGCGTGATAGGTCTTGCTTTTCAGGCTCGGTCTGTACCCGGCCGCCGCCATGTATTTGCGGATGCGCTCCGTGATGATTTCCCTCTGTGCCAGCATTTCCTCACGCGGTACGTTCTCGGAATAGTCAAGGTCAATGTCCACGGACAGACGCGGCAGATCGAAGATGGTGAGATTGATGGCGGTGCCGCCCTTCAGCGCGAGCGTTCGGGACAGCAGAGCATCGCTTTCCAGAAAGGCAAGCACGTCCGCAAGGCGGCAGACCTTTTCAAAGGTATCGCGCACAAAGCCCAGCTCTTTGGCCTGCCGCCCCAGCGTAATGCGGTCAAACTGCGTCATAGTATGTTACCCCCTTATCCAGTAAATCCGTCAGCTTTACAGGCGCGAACAGCTTCCATTTCTCGTTGAGCTTATCCTGCCAGCGTTCCCGCATGAGATACTTTTTGCTGCCGGAGATGTGCCGCTGGCACTCGTTGAAAAAGCTGTCCGGCAGATGCAGCCCGTCATTCAGCGCTTCGAGGATATAGCCGGTTTTCTGATACAGAAAGCCGTTGCCGTTCATGGCGAGCGCAGAGAGCAGCCGCTCCGGGTCAAGGGAGGGTATGAGCCGGATGCAGCGCAGCGTTTCCTCCAGACCGGTGATCTTTTCAAAGTCGCGGATGCTGTCTATGACCGCCTGCTCCACGCTGACCACCCGCGTACCATTTATAAGTTTCGCCTGCGCCGTCCCATGTGGAGCGACGCGGCGGTAGCTCACGCCGTCATATTCAAAGCTGCGGAAGCGGCTTTCCGTGGCGACGTACACCTCATAGAACACCTGATTGGCATATCCATAAAATTCAAAGGCGCTGTGATGGGAGATGCAGGCGTCCTCCGCCAGCTTTGACGCGATCTGATACCGCGTGGGGATCGGCTGCCCGGTCTCCATGCTGACGGTGGCATACAGGTCGCGGCGGATGCGTTCCACATACCCTTTTTTCAAATACGCCGCCGCAAGAGAAGCTGCGGCACTGCCCGATCCGAGAAGCTGCACAAGCTCCTTTTGCGAAAAGCAGCCCAGCTCTGCAAGCTCTTTATAGTATTTCATCCGACATCCCTCCTTCGCGTTTCTATTATAGCATGAAAGTATGTCTAATACAATGGCTTTGTGTAAATTTAGAAACGTAGAGCGCTTTTCAATGACGAACAAGCAGAGCGCGGAGCATAAAACTCCGCGCTTGCTGCGTAATATGGCGTTTCTGAAATTGCGCAAAAGTGTGTCTTTTCAAATGGCTTTGTGCTTTTTCGGAAATGATAATGCAAGAGCAGTTCCGCTGTTGATACTGCTGACCTGATTTCTTACCCTCTTATGATACCCCGCTATGATACCCTCTTAATTTTAAGGGGTATCAACCGTAAATTCTGTCCTGAATCGCATAGCGCAGGACGTGGAGCTTTGCCAGCAGCCATGTTGCCAGCATGGGCAGTCCGTAGGGGCTTATGAGGAACGCGATCACCAGCAGCCCCACGCCGTAGCTGACGGAATCCACGAAGATGATGAACAGACCGAAGAAGCCGAGAATGACGGCGGGGATGCAGAGGATGCCGCTGGACAGGCTGACAACGAACACGAAAAACCATGTGACGACGGCGAGCGCCGCAAGGATGGGCGCAAAGAGGATTTTCAAAAGGAAACGCATATCAATATCCCTCCAGTTTTGTTTGTTTCTGCTTTCAGCATACAGGAAGCTGCCTTGCCCTGCAAGGATGCCGGACCGCAAAAAAAGCAGGGGCGGCCTGCGCGCAGCAAGCCGCCCCCACATGGGATAAATACCCCATTATCGGATGGCTGCAAGGCGGGACAGGATACCGCTTGCCGCCTGCCAGATCCGCTCCTGATTTTGGAGTATATCATCCATATCCGCAGCGTAAACGCGCCCTGTTTCATGCACCCGCCGCGCAAGCTGATTGAGATTGTTGGAGGAATACCGCAGCAGCGACACCAGCTCCCGCAGCTCCGGCAGATCGAGCTTCACCACATAGCCGTCAATGGCCATTTTCCGAAGATATGCGCCCATGTTCGTTGTGCCGAGCTGCGCCATCTTCGTCTCGATCATCGCCCGTTCCTCCGGCGTCACACGGACTTTAAGCTGGATGTCCCGTTTCCGCTTCGCCATGTCACAGCTCCAAATCCTTCTTCTTTGCGGCAGGCTGCTTCTGCTCCGCCGACGCCTGTTGCAGCTTGGAGCGGACGGAGGGCTTCCGGCTGCGGAGCGGCTGGGTGCGATCCTCGTCCTTGCCGATCATGGCATACACGCACCTGCGGTCTTTGAGGGTCGTGAGGGCAAGGGTGGAAAAGGGCAGCAGTTTTTGCAGCGCCGCCGTGTCCTTCGCTCCGGCGCGCTCCAAGAAGTCACGGGACACCTCTGCCATGAAATGCGTCCCGCCGGGGCTGTTGGGCTGCACAGGCTCTTGTAGCTTGCCCAGCAGCCGCGCCGCCTCCGCTTTGATCTCGTCGGCTGTGAGGGGTTGCTCACGCCGCGCCCCCGTGAGAAACAGATCCGTCAGGCCGGGGTGGGAGCAGACCACAAACTGCACCGAGCGGTCGCTATCCATGCCGTCTTTGTTTTCATAGACGGGGATGGTATTCGCCCAGCGCTTGTTGTCCTGCGAGATACGTCCGTCGTAATCAAAATGGCGGACGGTAGCCGCCAGGACGTAGAGCATCCGCTCCTGCCCGAACTGCTCCGCCACCTGTCCCACCGCCGCAGCGTCAAGGCGGTTGTCATGATAATTGTCCCGGATGGCGGCTTCAATGGCGTCCTTACAGCTCACATTGGCGCGGAAGGACGCGCGGTAAACATCCAGCTCGCCGTTCTCCCGCGCATGGTCGGCGGGATAGGGATAGACCGGCAGCTCACGGAGCTTTTTTGCCTCATCCTTTGCCGTTTCCTCGATGCTGTCGCGGATCGTGTCCATGTAGCCGGTTTCCAGATCGGAGAACTTGTCGTAGAGGATCGCCATGGGCGAGGGGGACAGCAGCAGCGCCCGCGTTTCCGCCTCGCTGAGCGTCAGCTCCTCCATGCTCATCAAAATATCCTCCCGCACGGTGTATTCATAGCTGTGATGGAGGATTTCCTCCGGGGGCTGGCCTTTCAGCCAGTCCCGGTATTTGTCCTGCTCCCGCGAGAGCTTGTCGTATAACGATTGCTGTAATGCCTCGTTCATATTCATCGTGCCTCCTGTTCGTGAGATTTTTTCTTTTCCCCAGCGCCGTGGACGCAGGGTGCTTTCAGCTTGCCGAGGACGGAGGGGCGTTTCGCCACCACATTCTCCGCCGCCTGTTCCAATGGCGTCCGGTCGTCTATGTTCAGTTCCGCGTTCAGCTCCGCAAGCCGCGCGGATTTTTCCTTCAGCTCTGCCTCCTGCGGGAAGGGTTTTCCCAGCTCCGCCTTGGCCGTTGCAAGCTGCGCCTGCACGTTTTCAAGCCTGCCCTGCACCGTTTTGTACCGCTCCGGCATCTGGGCAAGGGCGTTGTCGATGCGGACAAGGTTGCCCCTTGCGTCCTTGCCCAGTTCTACCCGGTGGCTCATCCTGCCCTTGAGGGTGAGAATGAAGTCCTTGCCGAAGTTTTCCACGGTCAGCGACATAGAAAAGCCGCGATAGCTGCCAATGGGAACGGGCTCCAAGCCCTTTGCGTCCTTGAACGCCTCCAGAATGGCAGCACCGGCATTGTCCTTATCGGTGAGGAAATCCCCCTTGACCTCCATACCCGCAAAGCCGTCCTTGGGGTGGGGATGGGCTTCCAGCGTTTTCATATCCGTCTCAAAGCCGGAGAGGAAGCCCCTGTTTTCCTCGATCTGCGCCGGGAAATGCCGCAGGATGTTGTCCTCCAAGCGGTACTGCTGGCTCTGGTGATTGGCCTTCATCAGCCGCAGCCGCGCCACGTCCACGTCGAGGTCCATTTTTTCACGGATGCGCTCGTCTCCGGCGCACAGCGCCTTGATCTCGGCATAGGAAAGCGCCGCCTCGTCAATATCCTCACAGCTTCTCACCGGGGATTTTGAGGTCATGATCTGGGAGATGAATTTCTGCTTATTTTCCACCGTCTGCCAGAGGTAGGCGTCGAATGTGGATTCCGTGACATAGCGGTAGATATGCACTTCTTTGTTGCGGTTGCCCTGCCGGATGATGCGCCCGCTGCGCTGCTCCAGATCTCCCGGCCGCCACGGGCAGTCCAGGTCGTGGAGCGCCACGAGCCTGTCCTGCACGTTCATGCCCGCGCCCATCTTGAAGGTGCTGCCCATGAGCACCCGCACCTGACCGGAGCGCACCTTTGCAAACAGCTCCTTCTTTCGGACTTCCGTATTCGCCTCATGGATGAACGCGATCTGTTCCCTCGGAATCCCACGGGCGACGAGCTTTTCCCGGATGTCGTCGTAGATGGTAAAGGGCGGCTCCTCCGGCCCGGTTTCCGCGTCAATGGCAGCCTCCAGCGCGTGAAGCTCCGGGCTGTCCGTGCCTTTCGCGGCGATCCTGCCGCTTTGCGCCGCTTTACCCTTCGGGGTAGACAGGTCGCAGAACACGAGCTGCGTCAGCTTCTCCGTCTGCCCGTCCTGCCAGATGCGGTGGATGTTGTCCACGCACAGATTGACCTTGCTGTTCGGGTCGTCCGGCAGGTCGGGGTTGATTACCCGCTGGTCGAGGCCCAGCTTACGCCCATCCGATGTGATCTTGAGCATATTGTCGGTGCTTGCGTCCACGCTCCCCGCGTGGACTTTTGCGGCGCGCTCGGACAGCTCCTGCACCATCTGCTGTTGTAGCGCCGTGGGCTGTGTGACCTCGGTGTGGTAGACGGCGGTGGGCGTGGGGAGGTTTAGCTGGTCGGCGGTCTTGATGTCCGCCGCCTCCCGGAACAGGTTCATCAGCTCCGGCAGGTTAAAGAACTTGGCAAATCGGGTCCGCGCCCGGTAGCCCGTACCCTCCGGGGCAAGCTCGATGGCGGTGGTGGTTTCCCCAAAGGCGGAGGCCCAGCAATCGAAGTGGGTCAGGCTGTTGCGCTTGAGCATATCATGCTGCAAATACCGCATCATGGTATGAGGTAAGCCGGCAGTACCGACTCCCTCCCGAACCGTGCGGGCACCTCTCGATGCACACGGCTCTCCGTTTGTTATCGTTTTACGACTTCATCGAATTGTGAATCTCAATATGGCAGGACGGGCAGACCGCCAGCGTTTTACGCCGACGCTGAAGCATGATACGCTCCCATTCTTGTTCCCCATTAAGATCTTTCAGCCGCCGTACCTGATGCATTTCAAGCCCGTCGCAGTCCATCCCGCATAATTCACACTTGTTAGTGTGGAGGCGTATAGCCAGACTGTTGGGCTTGTCATACTTTTTGTAGATGTCCAGCATATCCACTTGACCCAACGCAGGTTCCGTTTTCTTTCTAAAGCCATCGTGGTAATAGACAGATTCTTTCATGCCGGATTTGGTCTTGTAGGCAACCGTGAATTCGCCATTCTTGACGTACCGTTCCTTAATCTTCCTTACCTTGCAGCGGTATTTGGAACCAAAGGTCTTGAGCATACTGTATTTCATACGGCTGGAGAAATGATTCAAGGTTGACACATTGCCCGCTATTGCGTAGTAATTGTACAATCCTCGTATCTCCGAATTGTAGCGACTGAGTATCTCAATATCCGTCCTGTTAATGAGTTTTCCTCTTGGCATGGTTTTCCATCGCTCTTTACCCGATTCATCCTTTTTAATGCGAATTGCGCCGTATTCCAGCAGCTTAGCCGTCCATTTTTCAAGCGGCATACGGAGCTGAACAACACCGCTGTATACCCGCTGGCGTTTCCCGTTTTTCAGACGCTTGATGTCCTGACTGCGCGATACGGATATATCGTAGCCAAGAAATCTTGCGTTTTCCGCAGTATTTGTAATCTTCGTCTTTTCTGTGGACAGGGTAAGCCCAAGCTTCTCTTTCAGAAACACAGTGAGGTCTTGTTTGAGCTTTTTTGCGTCCTCATGACTACCAATTACGCCCACGATAAAATCGTCTGCGTAGCGTACATACTGGATAGCCTTGTAGCTTGTCTCCTGCACCGGATGTGTAGGAAGCTTTCGCTGTTCGGAGCGCATCTGCCGGAGCGTTCTGGCGCACTCTTTCTTTTCCTCCACGCTTAAGTCATCCCAAACCTTGTCGTTCTTGGCTTTGTAGTAGAATATCTTCGATGCCATATTACGATGAGTGGGGTTTGCCGTGCGTGTCGGCTTGTAGAACCTTGCTTTGTATTCCCCCATATATCTGTCGAGCTCATTGAGGTAGATATTTGCAAGAATTGGGCTCATTCCCGACCCCTGCGGCGTACCGGAATAGGTCATGTGGTATTGCCATTGCTCCATATATCCGGCTTTCAGGAATTTCCACATGAGGCTGATGAACGCCTCATCGTCAATTCTTTTACGCAGGATGTCGATCAGTACATGGTGGTCAAAGCTGTCAAAGCACGCTTTAATGTCTCCCTCGACAAACCATTTTGCGCCTGTGAAGGTCTTTTGAATCTTCGTGAGCGCAGTATGGCAGCTCTTTTGGGGTCTGAATCCATGAGAAGCGTCTGAAAAGTTGGGTTCGTAGATGCTTTCCAGCAGCATTCGGATAACTTCCTGCACTAACTTGTCATCCCCGGATGGAATGCCAAGCGGTCGCTTTTTCGCCGGGTTGTTTTTCTTGGCGATATAAGTGCGGCGGGCAGGATTAGGCTGGTAGGAGCGGTCTTTCAGGGATTCTATCAGCTTTGCAATTCTCTGACTGCTCATACCGTCGATGGTGATGCCGTTTACTCCCGGTGTCATACTGCCGCCGTTTGCGTAGATATTCTTGTAGGCGAGCAGATAGAAGTCGGGATTATACAGATTTCGGTAAAGACGCTGAAACCTGTACTCGGGATTCTTCGATTTATCGCTTAAACTATTCAACACATCAGTTGGATTTCTCATAGTGCCTCACGCACCATCCTTTCATTTAGTATTGAAGAAACAAACTGCTTCCCTTCGCCATGTAGCAGAATTACCTGCATCCGTTTTTACGGCTTTCCCTGTCGGTTCAGGGTTAGCGGACTACTATGGAAGCTGTGTTACCTTGCCCACTGGCTGTGGGTTTAGGTAATCCCCGGTAGCATATATCAAACATTAGCGTTTTGTGTTGTCGGTTGCGATGTTCGCCATTTCCCTCTATCCGGAGGCGCTTCATTCCGAATATCCCACGGTTGTCCCTATACACATGACAACCGCCAGAATGCCGTGCGTTTCAGTTCCTTTCGCACGGAGACACACGATGGGTCCAAGCTCTGGCTATCGTTTAGGCAGTTTCGCTTTCAACCTCATACACAAATTTTCATCCCCATACACAGCGGTCATTTAGAAACTTTATTCACCGCTGCATACCAGCCGCTTTATGCGGTCAGCGACATGCTGCACTCCCCATTGGGTTTCCCCGTCCGGATAAGTCGCGGGATGACAGGTTGCTATTTTCACCTTCCTTTCCTGATATTTTTACCTGCCGCTTGCTAAAGGCGGTTTTTGATATATACCCTTACGGGCGCACATATAATTCCGTCATGGAATTTGAGATGGGCGTACCCGTTGCGAAGGTGACGCCCTTGCCGTGGGTGATTTCGTCGATATAGCGGCATTTGAGCAGCATATCCGAGGACTTCTGGGCATCGGTGGTGGAAAGCCCCGCCACATTCCGCATTTTTGTGTAGAGGAACAAATTCTTAAAACTGTGCGCCTCGTCCACATAGAGCCGGTCTACGCCGAGCTGTTCAAAGGTCACAACGTCGTCCTTGCGGGCGGCGTCGTGGAGCTTTTGCAGCTTGGTTTCCAGATTTTTCTTGGTACGCTCCAGCTCCTTGATGGTAAAGCGTTCGGCGCGGCTGGCCTTGAGTTCCGAAATGCCGTCCTCGATCTCCCATATCTGCTCCTGCAAGAGCCGTTCCTGCCGCTCTCTGGACACGGGGATGCGCTCAAACTGGCTGTGGCCGATGATAACGGCGTCATAGTCGCCGGTGGCGATCCTTGCACAGAACTTCTTGCGGTTTCGTGTCTCAAAGTCCTTTTTGGTGGCGACAAGGATATTGGCGGAGGGATAGAGCCGCAGGAACTCCGACGCCCACTGCTCCGTCAGGTGGTTCGGCACCGCAAAGAGGGATTTCTGGCACAGGCCGAGGCGCTTTCCCTCCATGGCGGCGGCGATCATCTCAAAGGTCTTGCCCGCGCCCACCTCATGGGCAAGGAGGGTGTTGCCGCCGTAGAGGTCGTGGGCGATGGCATTGAGCTGATGCTCCCGCAGGGTAATCTCAGGATTCATGCCCGGAAAGATCAGGTGCCTGCCGTCATATTCCCGGGGACGGGTGGAATTGAAGCGCTCATTGTAGAGCTGCACCAGCTCCCGCCGCCTGTCGGGGTCGCGCCAGATCCAGTCACGGAACGCCTCCTTGATGGCCTGCTGCTTCTGCTGGGCGAGGGTGGTTTCCTTGCTGTTGAGGACGCGCTTTTCCTTGCCGTCCGCGTCCCTTACGGTGTCGTAAATGCGCACATCCCGCAGGTTCAGCGTATCTTCAAGGATTTTATAGGCGTTGGCGCAGTCGGTGCCGTAGGTCATGCGGGCGTTGATGTCGTTGTAGGGGATGCTATTCTTGCCGGAGATGTTCCACTCCGCCGTGAACTCCGAGTAGTTGACCTCCAAGGAGCGGCGGGCATACAGAGGCGGCTCCAGCAGCTCGAACATGAACTGCTGAATGTACTTTTTGTCGATCCACGTCGCGCCGAGGCGCACCTCGATTTCCGAAGCATCAAGGTCTTTTGGCTGTGCGGCGCGTAATGCCTCCACGTTGGGAAGATAGCCGGGGCTGTCAACGGCGGCTTTCTCCGCCTCCCGCAGCTTCTGGCGCACGTTGCCGGAGAGGTATTCATCTGCCGTCTGCCAGTCGCCGTAAACAGGGTCGAGGAAGATGACGCCGTTCAGCTCGTCGATGAGGTCGTCCTCACTCTTGCCGGTGAGCTGGGACATATACGCCATATCCACGCGGGCTTTTTCCCCGATGGACAGGGCGAGGGCTTCTGCGGCGGTGTCCACACTGGTAACGGACTGCCGCTGCCGGATGGTGCGCTTGGTGAACATATCCGCCTTGCCCTTGAGCTTGGTCTTGTCCTCATCGTCCAGCATTTCAAGGGAGCAGAGCAGGTAGTAGGAGCTGTCGTCTGCAAAGGCGAGGGCGTTGCCCCGGCTGTTGATGAGGCCGTATTTTTCGGTGAAGCGGTCATAGAGGCGGTTGAGCCTTTGCTGTTCGGCGCGTATGGAAACATCGTCGGATTCCCACATCTGAAGGTCGATGAGCCGGTGAACGCAGTCCCGCAGCTCTGCCATTCCCTTGACGCGCTCCTTTGCGGTGGCGTTCAGGTTGGGCTTGACCATCACGGAGTTCTCACGGTAGTACACCTCACCGTCCACCACGGCATAGCTGTAATTCTTCACGTTGGGGTCTGCGGGGATAGCGTCCTGTATGGTTTCGTTCTCACCGAGGTCAGGCAACTCTGCGGCTTCGTACTTGCCGCCGATATTCTGAATGGCGTATCTGAGCTGCGTGGCAAGGTCCAAATCCTCATACGGTTCCACAGTAAAGTCCTGTCTGCCGTACTGCGTACTCTCCGAGGTCTGTCGGCCTAATACCATTTCGGGGTTGTCGATGAAATACTGATTGATGGGAAATCCGTCCTCATTTTCACCGAGATGCACCCAGTCAGGTTCAATGTCGATGGGTCTGTCACGCTTTTGCAGGAAGATGATGTCGGACACCACCTCCGTACCGGCGTTGGCCTTGAACGCATTGTTGGGCAGGCGGATCGCGCCCAGCAGCTCCGCCCGCTGCGCGATGTACTTACGGACTTCGGGAGATTGTTTGTCCATGGTATAGCGGGAGGTCACAAAGGCGATCACGCCGCCCGGACGCACCTGATCCAGCGTTTTGGCGAAAAAGTAGTCGTGAATGGAAAAACCGAGCTTGTTGTAAGCCCGGTCGTTGACCTGGTACTGTCCAAAGGGCACGTTGCCGATGGCAAGGTCGAAGAAATCCCGTCTGTCGGTGGTTTCAAAGCCTGCCACGGCAATGTCTGCCTTGGGATAGAGCTGCTTGGCGATTCTGCCGGTGATGCTATCCAGCTCCACACCGTACAAGCGGCTTCCTTGCATCTCCTGCGGGAGAAGCCCAAAAAAGTTCCCGACGCCCATGGCAGGCTCCAAGATGTTGCCGGTCTGGAAGCCCATGCTGCCGACAGCCTCATAGATTGCCTTGATAACCGTGGGGCTGGTGTAGTGAGCGTTCAGCGTGGAAGCTCTGGCGGCGGCGTATTCCTCCGGGGATAGCGCATTTTTCAGCTCATCATATTCAACCCGCCAGCCTGCCTTTTCCGGGTCGAAAGCGTCCGCAAGGCCGCCCCAGCCCACATAGCGGGATAGGATTTCCTGCTGCTCCGGCGTGGCCTGTGCGCCCTCAAACTCCAGCTCCTTCAGGAGATTGATTGCCGCCATATTCGCCCGGAACTTGGCCTTTGCGCCGCCGATGCCTAAATTCTCATCCGTGATACGGAAGTTTTCCGCAGGCGGCTTTTGCGGTGCAGGCGGCTCCGGCTCGGTGGTGCGGATAGTCTGGATTTCAATATCAAAGGGAAGATGATTTTTCTCGCCGGGGTAGAACGCTACGGTTTCCGTGGTAAACTGCGGCTGCTCCGGTTTTGCTGCTTCCGGTGGTGTCTGTTCCGGTTGGGAAACTTCCGGCTCTTGAACGGAAATGGTCTGTTCAGCTTGCGCCTGTGTCCGGCCCTGCGCCTGCGCTTCCTCCAGAAAAACGGCGCGCAGCACGGGAGCGGCGTCCGGCCATGACAATCCGAGGTCGTGTACGCCCTTTTCTCCATGCACCTGCGCCTGAACGCCGCTTCTTGAGGTGATGAAATCCGCTTCGCTGCCATCCTCCAGCGTCATGGTGTCCGCGTCCGACGCGGCGAAAATGTTGGAAAGATACGCACCGATGGCGGCGTTGCCCTCGCCCTGCCGGAACAGCTCCCGCACCTCGTCCCGGATGTCAGGCGTGAGGATGCCGTTCATCAGGAGGTCACGGAGGTCATCGTTTCTGTTCCGTGCGGGAAGGTAATCTGTTATGGCGGCGTTCCGCTCATCCCTGCGCAGCAGCCGCTCAAAGTTCTCGCGGCTTTCGGCGCGGAATACGGGATAGCGGAGCGCAGGGTCACGAAGCTGCACGTTGAGTGCGCCGACCTCCGTGATTTCAAAGGGTGTGTTGTCCAGATAGACGGTATCGCCCACGGCATACGGCGCACGGAAAATCATGTTTTCCTGTTCGTTTTCGGCAGTGACCTCCTTGACAGGTTGCGTCTGCTCCACAGCGAAGAAATAGCCGGTGTCGAGGTAACGCTCAAAAACGGTGCGGTCTACGCTGACCGTTTCCTGCTCCGGGACGCTTGGCAGAGTGTACCAAACATTATCTTCGTCTACACGCTCGACCACCATCAGAGTATCCCGCTGTTCGGCTGCGGTGGAAGAAAAGCCGTCGCCCACGCGATAGGCATTCCCCAGCGGCGTTGTGAAAACCGGCACGTCCGGCTCCATACCGCGGCTGCGCTGAATACTGGAGAGGTAGTCAATGGCGTTAGATTGTTCCGCGAAGCGAAGCACCTGCCCACCCTCCTCATAGAAGCGGTCAAGGGCCGAGTCCCAGATGCCGGTAATGCCGCCCTCGTTGGGGTGCAGACGGATGGAAAAACGGTCCGGTGAGTCCATGTGCGCCGCCTGCGCTTCCTGCGCCGCGATTCTCTCCACGTCCGCCATGACCTGCCGGACGAAGGGGCTGTTGCGGTTTGCCTCCGCGTCCACAATGCGCCCGCCCACAATACCGCGTTCAGCAAGCGCTTCCCGGATGGCGATGGGGTCAATATTGTCAAAGTTGTCCTGTTCCTGCTCGGTGTAGAAGTTATCGGATTGAATGAGCTGCGCAATGCGCCGCTGCACCTTTGCCCATGACAGCGTGACCGGCTCGGAATTTCCCACGGAGATTTGCAGCGGCTTGGAGCTGTCGCCAACGCCGTATTCCGCTGCCAGCCATGCGGCGGTGTCCCGGTCGCGGGCGTGAGCCTTCATATAGCGGACAACTGCGTGCTTGCTTTCAATCCTGCCGTTCCACTGCTGCAAGGCCGCGTCAATGTCCTCCTGCGTCACCTTGTAGGGCGAGGGGGTTATCGTGGTCGCCAGCGTGGGATACAGTTCGTCCAAAAGCTCCTGATGCAGCCGGTTATGGAACGCGGGCATATCGAAATAGAGCCGTGTGAGCTGCAAATCGCCGGATTCCATGACAATGCGCCGGATGGCGGCAGCCCCCTCCAGATAGGCGTTTTCCCGGTCAGAATTGCGGCAGGCGTTGAGAAACGCTTCATCCTTGGAAAGCGCGTTGCCCACGCTCAGGCGGTATCGCTCGAACAGCTCCTGCACCGTAGGTTGAGCCTGCTCTACGGCGGGGTCGCGGAACACTCTTGTCCCATCTGCACCGAACTCCGCTTCATAAGCATTGATAGCGGCTTCGGCCTCATGGTCGATAGAGCGCAGCGTGTAAATGTGGCGCTCAGCTCTAAAGTCCGGCGCTTCGGCAATCGTCACATCATACTTATCGCGCAATTTCTCTACATACATCTCTAAATTGTGCGCCGGAACGCCGCACATAGCAACACGGCCAGCGCCGGGTATCGCTCTTGTGGTAAGGTTGAGGTCAAGCAGCTCCGCCGCCTGTTTTGCGTCCTCGCCGTACATCTCAAAGAAATCCCCCACCTGAAACAGCACGATGTCGTCCGGGTGAGCTTCCTTGATGGCATTGTAGTCGGTCTGCGCCGTGCGCTCCGCTTCCTTTTCCCGCTGAAGCTGGGCGTAGCGCTCCTTTTCCCTTGGGGAGAGAAAGCGGTCCTTCTGAATGAGGGCGTCAATCCTTGCTGCCACCTTCGTCCAGCTCAGCTCCACGTTGGCGCAGCCTGCTTTTTTCAGGACAATGCCGCGGCTGTCGTGGCTTTCATCACTATGGGATGCACCGGAAACGGCGTGGGAGCGCCCGCCTATGCCGTACTCATCTTTGAGGAAAGCTGCCTTTTCCTTGCCGGTATGGTCGGCGGTGAAGTATTCGTAGATCCTGCCCTTGCCGCCCTCCACGCCGCTGCCGCGATCCAGCGCGTGGTCGATCTCGTCCTCCGTGATGAAGCGCCCCAGCTCCGGCACTGCGGTCATTTCGGAGGAATACTCCCTGCGGGGCAAAGGCAGCTCCCGCAGGCTCTGCCAAATCTGATCGAGCTTGTGGTAATGGAAGCGCAGCAGGCTTCTGTCCTGCTCATGGGCGGCGTAAAACTGCGCGAACTCGCCGGATAGCGTGTCGCGGAAGGAAGAATCCGTCAGGCGTTCGGCAAGGCGCTCCGTTTCATCAGGAAATCCGCCGCCCCGCAGCGTATCCATGCAGGAGAGATAGCCCTGCTCCCGTGCCTCGTCGCTCAGGTCGTGTTTCAGATACCAGAGGGCTTGGGCAAGCTGCATCCGCTCATGCTGCCCTGCCTCGGCAAGCTCCACATTGGAGGCATACGCGCCGCTGTCCATAAGCTCAGAAATGCGCACGGCGGCGTCCTGCCATGCGATTACCTGTGCGGTGCGCACATACTCCGCGCTCCTGCCGGGGGCGATGTGGATGCCGTCTACGGCATACCATGCGGAAAGCTCGCCCTCCGGGGTTTTGAAGCCGTTGCCGCCGTGGAAGGTGCTTTGCAGCAGCGCGGCAACGTCCCCCACAGACTTCTGCTTCTGGAACGCTGCGGCAATAACCATGCGGGTGTTGTCCTCGTTGCCGCCCAGCCGCAGCACATGGTCAAGCTGCGCCTGAGAAACGGAAAAAGCGAAGGGCGCTTGTGCGCTCTCCGCTTCTTCTATGGCTGTAATCTGTTCCGCTTCGGTGGGGAAAAAGGATAGCTGACCGCCCCGTGCGGGGTGTTCTGTTATGCGTAGATCAGCTCCGCGAGAATCACTTCCTCCGCCTGCGCTTTGCAGGTGTTCATCAGGCCCACCCATTTCATGGGATCGCGGGCTTTCAGCGCTTCCGTCGCTCCGGCCTCCGCCGCCAGCTTCGGCATCATCTGCTCCAGACGGCTCTGCGCCGCCTGCTCGATCTCCAGCAGGTGCGGGAACAGGGCCTCCTCCAAGATCATCTGATTCCAGAGGATGGGGCGATGCTCCTTCAGGTACTTCTGGCGCATCCGCCCGTACTTGCCGAGGGGCTGCTCCGGCACCTCGATCTTCAGGTCGGGAATCAGGTAATCTCCGTTCTTCGTGTAAGTCAGGTTGTTCTCCATGCTCTGCCGTCCTTTCCGCGCTGTGTTCGCGCTCATAATTTCGTATGGTGACTTCGATCTGCCGCAAAACCTGTTCGTTGATCTCGCTGACCGCCGTGCCGAGGGCTGCCACCGTGCGCGGGGTGTTGAAATCAAAGATGCTGAAAAAATCCTCGTGTTCAAAGTGATCCTCCGGCTGCATCCCGCAGCGGGACATGAGGGAGTAGGTGATGCTGACCGCCGCGGCGTTTTTGAACGCCACCTCGATGTTGTAATCATCATACTCCTCCAGATAGGAATCCGCAACGATGCCGAGGATGTCGCGGGAATGGTCGCGCCAGTATTCCGCAGCAAGCAGAGAAGCGACGCTCTCGAACTGCTCCGCAAGGCCGTTTTTGCCGGAAACGCCGTAATTACGCTCCAGCATGGCGCTCACGCTGTCGGTATGTGCGTCTTTCAGCTCCCACAAGTTGACGCGGCGGGCGTTTTCCTTGCCGCCGGTGTCGGCAACGTCAAAGACGTATTTAAGCCGCGGCTTGTATCCGGAAGCGTCAATGAGGGCGATGCCCGTGCTGCCGTGCCGGACATAGCGCCCCATTTTCTCGTTCCAGAAGTCGTACTCCGCGCAGGCGGTGGCCTCCGGGCGCTGCATATAGATCATGAGCTGCTCGTTATAGGGGTATTTATACAGCCTTGCGGCGGTGGTCAGGAACGCCGTCCACGCTAAATGGCTGCCGGTGATCTGCCGCGCGGTGCGCTCCGCCTGCTCCGCGTAGGCTTGCAGTTTGTTTGGCATACGCTAAATCCTCCCTTCATGGTTTTATCGTGGTTTTCATTTTCCCAAAGGAAACGCGCCGGATGATACATTCCTCATCCAGCGCGCTCCCAGCGGCAAATCTGCGTTTTTTCCGGCTCTTGACCGTAAAACTGTCTGTTTTTGCTCAGAGGTCAAAATCCGGCGTCAGGTCAAGGGCGGCGTACTCCGCGTCGGTAATGCCCCGCAGCTTTGCGAGGGCGCTGTCCGTCAGCTCCCGCAGCTCGGTTTCCTCCGCGTCCAGATACCCCCACATTTCTGTGAGAGCCGCGATCAGGCCCTCGCGGGTGCCGTCTGCGTTGTAGATGCTCATGAGGTTGATTTCTTCATGGGTAAATGGGTTGTTTTTCATATCAAAGCTCTCTTTCCGCGCTCCGTTTGGGCGCTGTTTTGTTTTTCGTCTGCTCCGGCGTCTTTTCCCTGAGCTTTTCCAGAACGGAGGGCTTCTTCTGCTCGCGGTGGGAGGCCGCAGCCAGCTCCGTCAGGGAAATGGAAAAGCCCGCCTTGACCTGCGCCTCCAAATCGTCCACGGTGGACTGCTTGGGGCCGTTGTTGATGATGCCGTCGATCATGCCGTAGTCGTCCTCCATGGCCATCTCCGCATTTTTGAGGTAGTTCTCCGGCTTGAGGAAATTGGGAAGCTCCCGGAAGCCTATGGAATCAACGTAATGACAGGATACTACGCCGTTTTGCTTTAGGGCAACGATGTCGCTGACCGACAGGCTGTGTCCCTTGAAATCCGCAGGATGATCCACATTGAACCGCTGATAAATCATATCCAGATTGGTTCTGGCATTCCCATAATCCATAAACCCGCCGGTGTAGATCGCGTCGTAGCCGCCGCGCTCCGGTGTGACGCCCTTGCTCTGCAAGTAGTCATAGTTCATGAAGCGGTAAGCGTCCAATTCACCGCCGCGCCGAATCTGGTAAATGAGGAAAGCGTCCTGCGGGTTTTCCAGAAACAGCTTCTCCGTGTCCGCCTGCTCGCTCAGCGTCACAACGCCGCGCACCGCGTCCCATTCCTCGCGCTCCACGCCGAACACGCCGGTGTGGGAGGAAATATCCTCAGCGTCCAGCGCCATGGCCTCGGTGCTGTCGGCATAGAGCAGGAACACGGGAACGTCCTGCATGAACAGCTCCATGGCGCGCTCCTTGGTCAGCGGCAGCATGGCGTTGCCGTCTGTGTAGCCGTACTGATACATTTCCAAAAAGCCGATGCCGGTATCCGGCATGGGATAGCCCTGCTCCAGCTCCGGCAGGGGCGGCAGCTCATCCACAACATTCGGCGTTTCTGTTTCAATCTCCGGCTGCGGTTTCTCCTTTGCCCGCCATTCCTGACGGAACAGGCCGTTGAAGCGTTCCAGCAGCCCATGAGAGCCGTCGTCGATGCCGATCTCGTCTGCCAGCTTGACGAAATCCTCCAGCTCCTTCCGCAGCTCTGCGCCCTCTCCGGCAAGCAGCCTGTCCGCAACCGAAGCCGCTGTGGGTCCTTCTGCGCTGTCGGGAACGTTCAGACCCCGGCGCAGGAACGCCGCGTAGTCGGCGGCGAAGGCCAGCGCGTCGGCGCGGGAGGGCGGGATGGTGACAAGCTCATATTCCGTGTCCTTGGGAAGCTCGATGCCGCGCTCCTTGCAAACCTCCGCGAAATGCTTTTCCACGTCGGTGATGATGCCGTTTGCGGTCTTGCCGATGGTATCCAGACTGGCACGGAACTCCGGCAGCTCGGCGTTTTTTGACCACGTTGCCACATAACCGAAGCTGTTTGCGCCGGTTTCGATGCCAAAGTAGGCGCAGACCATAAAGGAGATGCTTTCGGCCTCCACCTCCTCGGTATTGCGGCTCTTATGCCTGCGCTCCTCTGGCTGCTGCAAGGCGTAATTGTGGAGCTTGGCGTGGGCAATCTCATGGACGGCGGCGGATACCGTCTGCACCTCGCTCATGCCCTCCCGCAGCGTGATGCTCTGGGATTTGGGGCTGAAATAGCCGTCCATATCCGCAGACAGCGGCTTTACCTCCACCGGCACGGGCGAGGACCGGCGCAGCGCCTCCATGAACGCCTCATAATTCTCCACGCTGCCGGTCAGGTTGGCGACGGGGCTGGCCACGCGCTCAGGCAGGGGCTTTCCGTCCGTCTGGGCGTAGTCGAACACCTTCACCGGGCGGAACATGGGGATTTCGATCTCCTTTTCCTCGGTGACAACTTTGCCGTCCGCGTCCAGAATGGGTAGTTTTGTGTCCGGGTCGAGCTTTTCCTGCTCGATTTTCTTCTTATACGGCGTGGGCGCGATGATGGTGATGCCTTTCTCGCCCCGCAGCACATGGCGGGAGAACTTGTCCCGCCAGCGGTTATAGCCCGCCACAAGTGTGGCGTCCGGGCGCTGCAAGTGGATGAGCGCCTGATTGTTGAGGGAATAGTTGTGAAACCGGCTCATGGTGCGCAGGTAATTGCGGTACTTATCCATATCGCCGGATTCAAAGATGTCGCGGATACCCGCCTCGATGCGGTCGGTGATCTCCTTGAGCTGTTCTCTGTTTTTACCGGGTTTCTCTGGCATAGGTTCCTCCTTCCGTCAGGTCGATACGCAGGAGCTGAAGCCCCCGCGAAAGATATTCCCGTAAATCCGTTTTTCCGCAGAGATAGCGGATGTCGCCTGCCTTGTCCTGCTCACGCAGCGTCCACAGGTCCGCCGCCCACCGGACAAATACCGCGTCCGGCGCGTTGAAGGGCTTTTTGCGGCGAAGATAGAGGCTGTGCCGCCCCAGCACCATGATCGTGCAGACTGTATTGACCACATCGAGAGAACATTCGTTGAGTACGGCGATCCTCCGTTCATAGGAGGCCGCTTCCAGCAGCTCGCGCAGCGCAGGCTTGGCGTTTTTAATCAATGCCGGATAATCCGCTCTTGTCGGATACGGAGATTTTCGTGTCATAGGCACTTCCTTTCATTTCATGGGCTGTTTACCCCTAAAATGGCAGCGCCCGCGCAGGGTAGGCTTTCCTGTGCGGGCGCTCGGTTCTTACTCGTTTTCGGAGTATATACTCCTTGCGGGCGGCGTATATCCGGCGTTTTTGGCGCGTTCGCTGGCGGCCCTGCGCCGCTCGTCGCTGAACGGCTCCCTGACGCTGACGCAGCTTTTCGGCACGGCGTAGCTGACCGCTCCGGCATGGACGGCCTTATCCGGGTACACCTTGTCCGGGTATTTCTCCGCAAGGCGCTTGAGCTTGCGCTTCAGCTTCGGGTCGTGGGTGTAAATGCTGGCGGTGGATTCTTCCTCGTTGTAGAGGATGATACTTTCCTGTTCCAGCTTGGAGAGCTTCATGTCCTCGCCCCCTTGTCAAACTCCAGATGGAAGCGGACGCTCTCGCCGGTATCCTCCAGCACGGCGGTGGCGTCGTAGGTGCCGCCGGTCTTTTCGGAGTAGAGGCCGGTGAGTTTCACCCGCCCGTCTGCCAGCAGCGCGGCGGCTACCTTTTTTGTCAGCGCGGCGCGCTTGGCGGCAAAGAACTTGTTGTCCCGCCACAGCCCGAAGCGGCAGTCGTTTTTCTCGCAGAAGAAGCCCTTTTTGCTCTCGGTCACGTCGCTGCCGCAGCGGGGGCATTTGCCGATGACCTCACGGCCGGAGGGGAACAGCACCTCCGCGCCGGAGATGACCTTGTAGGTTTTTACCAGCTCCATGAGCATATCCGCAATGCCGGTCATGAACTCGTCCGGGGAAAGCTCGCCGCGCTCCACCTGCTGCAAGCGGTATTCCCATTCTGCGGTGAGAAGCGGGGACTGGAGCTGCTCCGGCAGCACGGTGATGAGGGAAACGCCGGTATGGGCAGGCACAAGGCTGACGGCCTTCTTCGCCCGCTTGCGCTCCACAAAGCCCGTGGCTACCAGCTTTTCGATGATGGCGGCGCGGGTGGCGGGCGTTCCCAGCCCCTTTCGTTCCGCTTCTTCCGGCATATCTTCCTTGCCCGCGTTCTCCATAGCGGACAGAAGGGTATCTTCGGTGAAGTGCTTGGGCGGCGTGGTCTTGCCCTCCTTTACGGCGGCTTCGGCGCAATCCAATACCTGCCCCTCCGACAGCTCCGGCAGCGCGGCGTCCCGCTTTTCCTGCGCGAGATACCGCTTCCAGCCTGGAACGAGGGTGGTTCTGCCCTTGACGGTGAATACAGCGCCGCCGCACTCCAGCGTGACGGCGGTTTCCGCATAGCGGTGTGCATCGCTGACCGCACGGAGAAGCTGACCTGCCACAAGGCGCAAAATCTCGCGCTCGCCCAGCGGCAGCACCGACACATCCGCCTTGCTCGCGCTGGCGGTGGGGAGAATGGCGTGGTGGTCGCTGACCTTGCGGCTGTCGCAGACCTGCCTTGCGTTCACGCCCTCCGGCGCGGTGGTTTCGCAGATGGCGGCGGCAACGGCCACAAGCTCCGGCACGGAGGATTCCAGATCGTCGGTGAGGAAGCGGCTGTCCGTGCGGGGATAGGTGCAGAGCTTTTTCTCATAGAGCGCCTGCAAGTAGTCGAGGGTCTGCTGGGCGGTATAGCCGAGGCTGCGGTTGGCCTCCCGCTGGAGGGCGGTCAGGTCGTAGAGCCGGGGCGCGTTCTCCGTTTTTTCCGTGCGCTGCACCGTCCTGACCGTGACCGGCTGACCGGCGCAGGCGGCGGCAAGGGCGTCCGCCTCCGCTTTTTCTCTGAACTTTTCGGACACTACGGCAAAATCGCCGCAGCGAAGGTTCACTGCGTAAAAGACTTCCGGGTGGAACGCCCCGATCTCCGCCTCCCGTTGGACGATGAGCGCCAACGTCGGGGACAGGACGCGCCCCACGTTGAGGGTGCGGTGGTACAGCACCGAAAAGAGCCTTGTGGCGTTGATGCCCACCAGCCAGTCCGCGCGGGCGCGGCAGAGGGCGGACTGATACAGCCCGTCGTATTCACGCCCCGGACGCAGCTCCGCAATGCCCTTTTTGATGGCGGCGTCCTCCATGGAGGAGATCCACAGCCGCTTCATGGTCTTTGTGCAGCCTGCCATGTAGTAGACGGTGCGGAAGATCAGCTCCCCCTCGCGCCCCGCGTCACAGGCGTTGATGACCTCGGATACATCCTCCCGGCTCATGAGATCCCGCAGCAGCTCGAACTGTTTGGCTTTATCCGCTCTCAGGGTATAGCGCCAGCCTGCGGGCAGGATGGGCAGATCGTCATAGCGCCATTTTGCGTACTTTTCATCGTACACATCCGCGCCCGCCAGCTCCGCCAGATGCCCGTAGCACCAGCTTACAATGCAACCGTTTCCCGAAAAATACCCGTCGTGTCGCTGCTTTGCGCCCAGCACGGCGGCGATGGACTGGGCGACGGAGGGCTTTTCCGCGATCACTAATTTATGGTGTGTCATATTCATTTTTCTCCTTTTCTGCATAGCAAAAAGCAGCCCCGAAGGACTGCTTTTCGTGTCTGTTTTTCTAATCGTATGTGGGTCAGGGCCGTTCAAGGCACCGCTTCCGGTATCGCTCGGCAGCCTCGGCAAAGGCTTTGCGCTCGGCGTCGGTTGGGTCCCGTGTTCCATCCAAAAGGCGGCACTGTTCATAGCTTTCCACCGCGCCGGTCAGCCTGTCCAGCAGCGCCTCCGGCGTGAGGTAAATCTCAGCGGTGTCCCAATTTTCACGCCTGTCATCCCATGTGAGGAAGGTATAGCCGTGCCGGGTCGGCACCACCTCCACGCCGGTATCTTCTGTAAGGTGCTCCCTGAATGCCTCCAGCACCCGTTCAAAGCTCAGCATCCGTATCACATCCTTTTCCGCTGCATTTGGTCTTTCATGGGTACATTGTAGCATCGGTGGGAGAAGGCGGCAAGGGTCGGGGTCCTAACGCTCTGGCGTTTTTGCCCGCAGTTTCTCCCGCAGGTCGGTGTCACGGTAGCAGGGACGGAGGCAGACGGTGCCGTAGCGGGAACAGCCGCAGCAGAAATGCCCCTCCGGGGCAGGGGTGCGCGGCGTTTCCTCTTTTCCCGGATAGGGGCGCTGCATCATCAGCCGCTCCAGCGGGTTTTTGGTAAAAAGGGTCATGCATCTGCGACCTCCGTTTCCTCCGGCTCGTCCTCGTTTTCATATTCCTCGTCCTCATCATCGCCGTAGTCGTAATCGTCCAAGTCCACAGGTCCCTTTGTGTCGGGCTTTTTCTTGCGGAGCTTGAACCAATACAGCGCGCCGCCGCCCGCCATCAGGAGCAGCAGCACAATCACAACAAGACCGCTGCCGGACTTCTTTTCACCGCCGTCCTTGTCGGGGCTGTCGGTCGTATCCGGCGTCGGGTCGGGCTCCGGCGTCTTTTCCGTGACCTTTTCCTTGCCCATGCACTCCGTCATATTGGTCTTGCAGACTGCGCAGGCGGTGTTGACCGCACCTGCCTCGCACTTGTCCTTGCAGGAGCAGACGGGGGCGGAATCCTCGTCGATGAGTGCAAGCAGGTCGCTTTCGTCCACAAGGTTCAAAAAGTAGGTTTCATACTGATCTCCGTCCTCGTCCAGCGGCTTATCATAGTCGATCACCAGATAGAGGGTATGGCCGTTGCGGGTTTCCACCGCGATGAACTGCTTGTTGGTGTGCTTGTCGTAGAGCAGGTCGCGGGTGACGGCGCTGCCGTTTTGGGAAAAGCCCGTCCCTTTCTCAATGGCGACAGGCGCGGCGGTACCGGCGGGCTCCTGTGCTTTCGCCGGCTCGGCGGCGGCGGGCGTCTGTGCCGCAGCGGGCTTTCCCGTGCTGCCGGAGGTGCTGGAGGGCTTTCCTGCACCGGTATTGCCGCTGCTGCCGGTATTGCCGGAGGGCTGCTTCCTGCAATCGCAGTCTGCGGGACAATGGGTGCTGTGCTGCTCCGGTGTGGGGCTGGGCGCAGGCGTTTCCTTTTCATAGAAGGGGTTGGCGATCACCAGATAGCCCGTGCGGTTGCCTGCGTTGTCCACGCCCATGATGTAAAAGTGGGAATCCCGCGTGTTTTTGTCAATGCGGACGCTGAACTCGCCGTTTTGCAGGGTGGTATAAAGCTCATCGTTCACATAGACCCCGGCTATGCCGGAGAGGGTGTCGGCGGCCTCCACGCGCAGCAGCGTACCGCTGACGCCCGCGCGAAGGACCGGCGCTTCAAGGTCTATGCAGCGCAGCTCCAGCGTCAGCGTATGCTCCGTGCCGTAGGGGTCAGTGATAAAGATAAACACGGTACCGTTGTCCGGCACCGTGTAGCGGGCGCGGCCGTCGTGGGCAAGCTGCTCCGTCAGGTCTGTCCTTTCGGCGGTTTCCCGCAGCGCCGCCTCTACCTTCTGCCAGCCCGCGTTGTTTTTGTCCCTGATACGGACCGTGACCGTCACCGGCGCGTTGTGCCAGCCTGCCGGAATATCCGCATCCAGCGCGTATTCCGCCTCCGGCTGCGGCGTTTCCGTCGTTTCAGGCGGCGCGGGAGCCGGTTCCTGTGTGTCCGGCCCTTGCTCTGCCGGAGGGGGCTCCGGCGTTTCTTCGGGCGTGGCGGGAAGCTCGGCCTCCACAATCTCCGGCGCGCCGCCTGCCGGGGCGTCCTCCATATCCGTCGCCATGGCCATGCCGGACATGGTGAGGAACATCAGGGCAAGGCAAAGGACGGCGGCAACTCCGCGCAGCAGCCGGTTGTTATTCTTCTTCATGCACATAGTCCGTATCCTCCTTGGTATTGGGTGTGATAAAGGGCGCGCCGCCCCTTTTGAACTGTGTGAGGAACTGCGCCAGCTCCTCCATGCTCATGCCGGTGGCGCGGGCAAGGCCGATGATGTCGGTATTCTCCAGCTCGACGATGCTCTCGTCAAGCTCCCGGTTGCGGGAGCGGAGGGCAGCGATCTTTTCATCGTTTTTCGCCCGTTCAGCCTTGAGCTTTGTAATCTTAGGGTTCATTTTTTGCTCCTTTCAGTGAGATCAGGGCGCAGGTACGCGCCCGTAAGCAAGGAAATGGGATTGCCAATAGCTTGAATTGAGGCTTGCGTACTGGATGGGGTCGCCGCAGTGAAGCATCATATTGTTGCCGACGTAAATGCCCACATGGGATGCGCCCGCCGTGTCGTAGGTGCCTTGGAAGAACACCAGATCACCCGGTCGGACATTGGCGGCGGACACCCGCGTACAGATGCCCAGCAGCCCGGACGCACCCAGCCTGCCGAAGCTCCAGCCCACGCCGCAGTTGTTGTAGACATAGCTGACAAAGCCGGAGCAGTCGAAGGAGGTGGCAGGGCTGCTGCCGCCCCAGACGTAGGGGTAGCCGAGATACTTCTCCGCCTCCATGATGATGGCGGCGAACTGTTCATCCTCCAGCGCCTCCGGGGGTATCTCGTATTTCTCGTACTTGGTGACGTAATACTTGCCGATGTACTCCGAGCCGCCGAAGAGGTCCGGGCGGTTGCCCAGAGTAGCCATATACATGGCGTAAAGGGAGAGCTGATCCTGCGACATGATATAGACCGGTACATGGGAGAGGTTGAAGTTTTCCAGCCGGACTGTGCAGATGTAATAGGTGTACGGCACCTGCACATCATATTCATAGCTTTGCAGGTTTCCGTCCGCGTCGGTGTAGTAGCCGGTTCGGGTCTCCGTGCGGTATCTCGTTTCCGTGGTGACGGTTTCCGTCAGGATATACTGCTTTTCAAACAGCATCTCCAAGATGCCGCCGACCTCGGAGATCGTCCACTCCTTGCCTTTCAGGGCGGTAACGGCGGAGATCAGCACATAGGGGTCATGCTCGATGTCGTCCAGCTCGAAGTGGTACTCGTCGTAGTCGTGGGTGCTTTCGTAGGTGTCGAGATACTGCTGCAATTCCGCTTCCATGGCGCAATACTGCGCCTCTGCCGCCAGCATATCCGCGTCCTCGCTGGGATAGGTGGACACGTTGACGCCGGTTGCCCCGCCCTGAATCAGCATGGAGCAGGAGGACACGGTGCAGAGGATGAGGACCAGCATGGCGGCGATGCCGCCCACGATAAGGAAGCCCTTTTTGTGACGGGCGATGAACTCGCCGGCTTTCTTTGTGTTCTCCGCGGCTTTCCGCGCCGCCTTTGCCGTGGCTTCGGAGGCTCTGACCGTATTCCCGGCGCTTTTTCCGGCTTTGGCGGCGGCGTACTCCCGCTTGATGGCCTGCTTCTGCTGCCAGCGAGAGTAGGGATTGCTGGAAAACTGCGGGTCGTGGTGCTGTGCCGTTTTGTCCAGCGCACGGAGGTTGGCGCGGTCTGCCTTGGCCTCGGCCCGGTCTGCGCGGCGGTAGGGCTTCTCCTTGTGGGAGCGGTGGGCGTGCTGCGCAAGGCGCACGGCGCGCTCCGCCGCCTGCTCCACGCCGTGGGCGCTCTCCACACCCACATTGTCCTGCTCATGCTCCCGAATCTCCCTGTGGACGGCGGACAGCGCCGCCGCACCGGGCGCGTCCCGCAGGGCGTGGGTGAGCTTGGAGGGCGGTCGCTTCTTGTCCACCTCCTCAAAGGAAAGGCGCGTCGTTACCCTGCCGGTTTTCGGGTCAACGACGCGCTGCTTTTTCTTTATGGTTTTCTTGGGTATCTTCGCCTCGGCCTTTTCCAGCTTTTGATAGGCTTTATCCGCTTTTTTGACGGCCTTTTTAAGTTCCGGCGCTGTCCGCTCCTCCTGCGTGAACAGCAGCCGGGGCGAGCGTTTGCTCATGGGGTTTCACCTCCGTTCGGGGCATACGGTACGCCGAGAAAGTCCAGCACCTTGCCGCAGCCCAATTTATGGATACAGAACTCGTACTGCTTGGGATGTGTCAGCGCCATGCGCTGAAAGCGGTTCGGCTCCTTTTCCAGATGAACGCCGAACATACAAAACATACAGCCGGTGCGCTTCGCGCCGGTGGTGGTCAGCCTGCCGTTTTCCTCCACGATCTCGCCGTAAACGGAGGCATACGGGATGCCGGTCATTCTGAGATATTCCAAAACATCCTGCTCCGTCCAGAAGGACATGGGCTGCGAGGTGGGGTCCCGCTTGTGATAGGCGTTGCAGCCGATTTTGAGATAGACGCTCTGGCGGCGTGCGCTCTCACAGGCCATGGTCGCAATGATCTGCTTTCTACCGGTTTCCCGGTTATATCTGTGCAGGGGCCGCTCCTTCATCACGGCGCAGCAGGCGTCGGAAACGAAAAACGGCGCATCCAGCAGGATACGCCATTTCATGTATCGTTCATTGTATTTTGAGGGCGTACCGTCACGGTTTAATCCGTTCAGATGGCACAGCGCCCACGGGCTGCCACGCTTTGCATAGCGAACGCGCCGTGCCACGTCCTTGGAAACGACGGGATAGCCGTATTCAGATATGACCTTTGAAAAGGGCATTTCGGGCCGCAGCCACGTTACGTTGGGTACGGTTTTCACAAACTCCCGTATCTCCGGGTATTCCAGCCCCGTGTCCACAAACACGGCGGGAATGTCGGGGAACGCCCGCCGCGCAAGGTCCAGCAGAACGGTGCTGTCCTTGCCGCCCGAAAAGGAGACGGCTACCTTGCCGCCGTAGTGGTGATACCATTCAATGATCTTCGCCTGCGTCACGCGAATTTTCCGCTCCAGCGGCCACACCTGCATGACGCTCAAATCATGCCGGGTGTAGGCGTTCATACCGCGACACCTCCGATCCGTTTCTCTGCCAGCGTACAGTATTCGGGATTCAGCTCAATGCCGATGTAATGCCGTCCGAGCTGCTTTGCCACCGCCGCCGTAGTGCCGGAGCCGAGGAAGGGGTCCAGCACCACGCCTCCGGGCGGGCAGCCTGCCAGCAGGCAGGTTTCCGCCAGCTTTGGCGGGAAAGCGGCGAAATGCCCACCCTTGTACGGCACGGTGTTGATCTGCCAGACGTCGCGCTTGTTGCGAAGCTGAGGGATGTCCTCATCGGCGTACCCGTTCGGGCGGTGGTCGTTGAGGTGTTGGTGCTTCTGACCGGGAATATCCGCGGAATACTTGTTGCCTGCACCAAATCCGCGCTTCATCCGCGCAGGAGTGGAGGCCGCAACCGGCTCCGCGATGGCAGCGGCATCATAATAGTAGCGGCGGGACTTGGACAGCAGGAAAATATGCTCATAGCAGCGGCTTGGCCTGTCCTTGGTGCTTTCCGGCATGGGGTTCGCTTTCATCCAGATGATGTCCGAGCGCAGATACCAGCCGTCTGCGCGCAGCGCGAACGCCAGCATCCACGGGATGCCGATCATGTCCTTTGCCTTGCAGCCCTCCACCTTGCCGTTGAGGGCGACCGCCTGACCGGTCCTGCCGTTGGGGTACTTGGGGTCGAGGCTATCCCCCTGATTGCCCTTTCCGGCATAGGTGTCCGCGATGTTCAGCCAGAGGGTGCCGTCCGGCGTGAGAACGCGCCTGACCTCCCGGAAAATGGAAGTCAGGCGCTCCACATACAGCGCCGGGGTTTCCTCCCGCCCGATCTGCCCATCTACGCCGTAATCCCGCAGGGCGTAGTACGGCGGCGAGGTGATGCAGCAGTTCACGGAATTGTCCGGCAGGGTTTTCAGCACGGTCAGGGCGTCGCCGCAGTAGATGCGGTCAGTCTCCATAGCTGCGCAGTTCCTTGTCCAACAGCTCAAGCAGGTGATCGCTGGCGCTGATCAGACCGGCTGCGAGTTTTGACAAGCAGTCGCTCACAGACAGCAATGCGTAGAGGGATGAGATGGTGGCATCTGTGTCGGCTTCGGAATCCTCATCATACTCGAATACGTCGTTTTCCTCATCCTCATCCATATCTGCATCCGCGTCCTTTTTTGCCGCATATTCGCGCTCGATGCGCTCGGCATACTCGCAGCAGCGTTCGCCGGGGCAGCAGGGATTATCCGCAGGAATGTAACCGGCGTATTCCGGCTCGATCAGGTCGTTTTCGATGAGGTCGGACAAGTCCGCAAGGTCATGGGACTTGAGGTAATTGAGCGCCATGCCCCAAGAACTGAACATCTCCTCGCAGCGCTCGTCAAAGTCGAGGGTGGATCTGCGTACAAGGTCCAGATAGCCGTCCTTCTCGGCTCCGTTTTTGATGTAGTGCATGAGGATGGTCGCCATCCACAGCAGCTCCAGCTTTTCCTCGATGTGCCGCAGGTAGTCCTCGCCGTGGATCAGGTACAGATTTTCTTTTTCCATTGTGATACTCTCCTTTACATTATTTATAGTAGAATCAGGTCAGGCGATCTCACCCAGCATGGTGAGAAACAGCGACTTGCCCTTGGGCGTGACAAGGGTATATACCCCCTGATGCCCGTTGACGGCGATATAGTCCTTTACGAAGAACAGACCGTCGCTGGCGGGCTTGGCATAGGGTAGAAGCGTACCGGAGGGCGCGCGGTAGAGATAGCGCTTGCGGATGAGGAACGCGGTGAACATTTTCTCCGGCACCTTCAGCTCCTTTGCGGTGGCGCGGAGATTGGTGCAGCACTCCGGGTGGATGAATGCGTCGTAGAAGTCCGCCTTGGGCTTTGCCAGCCGCAGCTCCTGCTGAAGCAGCTCGTTTTTCCGCTGTTCCTCCAGCATCCGCTGCGCCATGAGCAGCACCAGTTCCGGGTTTTCCAAGACCTGCTCCAGCACGGATTTTGTCATGTACGCGCCGTGCTTGCGGATGGCCGGAATGACCTCATGGGTGATCCAGCGCTTGAACGCCTTTGCCTCCGGCTTGCGGGAGGTGATCACCAGCGAATACAGTCCGGGTTCGTTGATGATTGCCATGCGCTGTTTCCCGCCAAGGGTATCAATAGTACTGATACCCTTTTCATCATCATCCAGACGCTCAACCGTCATGCTCGGATTCCCCAGTTCCAGCGCTTTGCACACATCCGCCGCTACAAACCACGGCTCGCCGTTGAGGTTCAGCGTTCGCACCTTTCCAAAGGCTTCGTTTTCAAAAATCATCAGTTTGTTTTCCATCGTCCAATTCCTTTCTTGTTTTGTTATGCAGTCTGTTCCTGCGGCTTGGTGGTCAGCAGGTCATAGAGTTCCCCGCGGGGGAAGCGGTCTACGAAGGGCAGGATAACGTTGCCATAAAAAAGCAGCCCTTCGCCTTCACCGCTGTGGGTGACATACGAAAGCTGGTGCGGAGAGATATTGAGCTGCTTGGCGAGAATCTGCCGGTCGCCGCTGGCCTGATTGAGCATGAGGATGAAATCGCTGTTCTCAAAGATGTTCTCCACCTCGCGGGAGGAGAGCAGGTCTTTGACATTCTGGGTGATGCCGGTGGGAATGCCTCCCCACTTGCGGAAGCGCTTCCAGATTTCCACCGTGTAGGCGGCGGTCTGCTCCTCGCGCAGCAAAAGGTGCATTTCGTCAATGTAGTAGCGGGTGGACTTGCGCTGCTCACGGTTGATCGTGACGCGGTTCCACACGGCGTCCTGCACGATGAGCATCCCGATCTTCTTGAGCTGCTTGCCCAGCTCCTTGATGTCGAAGGACACGATGCGGTTTTCAATGTTGATGTTGGTGCGGTGGTTGAACACGTTGAGAGAGCCGGAAACGTAGATTTCCAAAGCCGTGGCGATGTACTGTGCCTCCTTTTCCTCCTGCCGCCGCAGCTCGTTATACAAGTCCTCCAGAATCGGCATATTCTCCGGCTTCGGGTCGCTGAGATAATCCCGGTACACCATGCGCACACAGCGGTCGATGATGGTCTTTTCCACCGGCATGAGGCCGTCCTTGCCGCCGACGATCAGCTCGCAGAGGGAGAGGATGAAGTCGGATTTCAGGCTCAGCGGGTTCTCATCGTCCGAATAGTTGAGGTTCAGGTCCATGGGGTTGATGTAATGCGGGCTTGTGGGGGAGATTTTAATGACCTGTCCGTGCAGACGCTCCACCAGCGGTCCGTACTCGGCTTCGGGGTCACAGATGATGATGTCGTCGTCGGTGACGAGGAACACGTTGGCGATCTCCCGCTTTGCGGCAAAGCTCTTGCCGCTTCCGGGCGTACCAAGGATGAGGCCGTTGGGGTTTTTCAGACGCTTGCGATCTACCATGATGAGGTTGTTCGACAGCGCGTTCAGCCCGCAGTACAGGGCTTCCTTGCCGTCCTGAAACAGCTCCTGCGTGGTAAAGGGGATAAAAATAGCGACGCTGGAGGTGGTCAAGCCCCGCTGTATTTCGATCTGGTTCAGCCCCAGCGGGAGGCTGCTCATCAGCCCTTCCTCCTGACGGAAATCAAGGCGGGTAAGCTGGCAGTTGTACTTCTGGGCGATGCTGGCCGCCTGAAATACGTTGTTGTCAAGCTGCTGACGGCTGCCTGCGGTGTTGACCACAATAAAGGTCAGCAGGAACATTCGCTCGTTGCGGCTCTGGAGGTCTTGCAGCAGCTTCTTCGCCTCCGTGCCGTAGGTGGCAAGGTCCGAGGGGAATAGCGATAGGTAAGCCTTTGAGGTTATCTCCAGCTTTTCCCCCGCTTCACACCGGACATGCGACTTTCACCGCAT
>ENA-USYV01000546-USYV01000546.1-human-gut-metagenome-genome-assembly--contig:-NODE-546-length-43337-cov-11.083356_pt1 | contig 43337 bp, 27 predicted proteins | sample MGYA00250066_ERZ773514 | MGnify/ENA primary metagenome ERZ773514 (study PRJEB29103, sample SAMN06112049) | human gut metagenome | biome: human gut; feature: ankylosing spondylitis patient; material... | reverse complement strand
GAAACGCAGCGTAGCAGCGCTACGCTAAGTGGAATGAACGGACGCCAGAAGGGAAAAGGCGCAAGCAGATGGCGCAGGTGAATCTGGAAATAGTATAAAAATGGCATACTGCGCAAAGCCGCAGGACGCTCCATGCAACGCCCTTACGACGCGCATGGAGCCAATACAGTCATCAAAATCACGGTTCTCACCCCGCTTTTATGCGTTCAGTGTGTAGATTCGGCTGATTTCGCCGTCAATGTTACTCCGGCTGTCCAGATAGGTGCAGCCGTATTTTTCGTACACATTCGCGTGGTCGGTCGCGATATAGACGCGGTTTTCCCCATTCTGTCGGGCGATTTCCGCCAATTCGTGCAGCAGTTTTCCGGCAATTCGCTGATGACGGTACGCGGGGAAGGTGTACACGAAGCCGCACCACGGGCGGAGTTCCGGCGCATCCACGCAGTCGCGGTCGGTCAGCGTCGCAAAGGCGGCGATTTGGTCGCCCGCCATCAGAAAGTAGCAGTCGCCCGCACCGAGGGTATGATGGAACTGTTCCTTTTCGAGCAGCTCCGTCAGGAACTTCGCCGCGCCCCACTCGCAGGCGCGAAGCTGTGCGAGGAGTTGGGGCTGGTTGGGCGAAGTGAAGTAGGATGTCATGTACATGGTGGATTTTCCTCCGATGGGTCAGCAGTGCTTGTGAATAAAGTCCGCGATGATTTGCAGCACGTCCTCCGTCCAGAAGGGGGCGCCGCCGTGGTTGACGCCTGCCAGCTCGATGTAATCCGCATCGGCACCATTCTGCGTCAGGCGTTCGTAGAGCGTCCGGCTATGCGCAACGTTGACCTGCGCGTCGCTGTCGCCATGGAGCAGGAGAATCGGCGGAACGGCGTGTCCGGGTGCGAGATAGGTTTGTGCGCTGGCTTCCGCGAGTTTTTCCGGATGTTCCTGCGGGCAGGACACGCCCAGCAAATCCGCAGTCGGGTGGAAAGTCGCGGGCATGTTTGTCGGAACGCCTTCTTTTGCGCAGAGGAACAAGTCGCTCGGCGCGGATTCCGCAATCACGCCGCGAATCGGGAAATTCAGCAGTTCCGACACATCCGCAATTCCCGCCGCCTGACGCAGCGCCGTCAGCAGCGCAATATGTCCGCCGGAGGAATTGCCCATGAGGAAGGTGCGCGCCATGTCGATATGGAACAGCTTTGCGAGTTGTTCTGCGATATGGTGGATGGCGCGGTGCACGTCCTCTACCTGCGCGGGGAAAGGCGTGATTTTCGATTCGCGGTACTGCACGGATGCAACGGCGAATCCCCTTTCCGCAAGTTTCGCCAATGCGGGGATGCCGTTGTACATTTCCTGCCGATACCATGCGCTGCCGGGGAGAAAGACAATCAGCGGCACGGTTTCGCCGTCTGGCCAATGCGGGCGGTACGGGATGATGAGCTGCATTTCCCGCTGCGTTTCGCCGTAGGTGGCGTAGGCAACATCGGGGACGTAGAGGTATTCGAGGGTATCGAGGGAGACGGTGCGGGTCTGGCGCATGAGGAGGATGTCTCCTTTCCGGCTATCGGGTCGCGCCCATTTGGCGCGACAATATGCGAGTAGTGGATAGAGTAGCTTGAGGGCGCTCCTGCGGGAGCGCGAAGTTACTGGCAGGGACGCTTCGCTGCCTGCGCCTTTGTTGGTGGCTTCCTTGGAATTGAGCGCCCGAAAAACAGTTGGGGCGTTGCCCCAAACCCCACCAGAGGCGCCGCCTCTGGACTCCGCAAGGGGCATTGCCCCTTGACCCTTTTTTCGGCGCCCGGCTTGGTCGCTTTTCCCCCTACTCCGCTTTTATGCGGCTTTAGGCGCGCGCCATCGCCCCATCCAAAATCTCCATCCCCTGTTCCTCCTGGAACTGATTCGTATACAGCTGATAATAATACCCCTGTTTCGCAATCAGCTGCTGATGCGTCCCATCTTCCGTAATCTTGCCATTCTGAATCACCAGAATCCGATCCGCCGAGCGAATCGTAGAGAGTCGATGCGCAATGATGAAGCTCGTCCGCCCCGCCAGCACCTTCTGAATCGCGTGCTGAATCAGCTGTTCCGTCTCCGTATCGACCGAGGACGTGGCTTCGTCCAGCACGAAAATAGACGGGTTCGTCAGAATCGCGCGGGCAAAGGAAATCAGCTGCTTCTGCCCGGTGGAGAGGCGGTTGCCGCCCTCGCCAACGTCCGCCTGATAGCCATCCTTCATGTTGCGGATGAAGGGTTCCGCGCCGACCATGCGGGCGGCTTCCGCCACTTCCTCGTCGGTGGCATCGGGGCGGCCGTAGCGGATATTATCCGCGACCGTGCCGGAGAAGAGATGCGGCGACTGCAGGACGTAGCCGAGGTTGGACTGAAGCCACAGCTGACTGCGCGTGCGGTAATCCGCGCCGTCGATGAGGATTTTGCCCTCCGTCGGCTCATAGAAGCGGCAGACGAGGTTGACGATGGTGGACTTGCCGCTGCCGGTTTCGCCGACAAGGGCAATGGTCTGCCCGTGCTGGATGTGCAGGTTGAAGTGCTCCAGCACCTTTTCGCCCTCTTTGTAGCGGAAGGTGACGTCCTCGAAGTCAATGTCGCCGATGAGCTTGGGCCAGTTTTCGGTCTTGGGGTGGAAATTGTCGCCGTATTGCGCCACCACTTCGGGAGAATCCACAATATCGGGTTCCGTTTCCAGCAGGCTGATGACGCGCTCCGCCGCCGCCTGTGCGGATTGCAGTTCCGCGAAGATGCGGGCAATATCGCGCACGGGCTGGAAGAAGCTGACGGTGTAGTTGATGAACATAGTCAGCGTGCCGACGGTCATAGCGACGCCGAAAACGTGCGTACCGCCGATGACGCTGTTGCCGCCCTGCCAGAGCGCATACGCCGTCGCCAAAGACCCCAGCGACACGACGATGGGCAGAAAGAGGTTCGACAGCGTCGCCGCGCGGATGGACGCGGAACGCATGGAGGCGGAAACTGTCTCAAATTCCTGGATGTTCAGTTCTTCGCGCACAAGGGTTTTCGTCGTCTTTGCGCCGTTGATGCCCTCATTGAAGCCCGCGGTAATCTGGCTGTTGTTCTTGCGCACCTGACGATACGCCGCGAGAATCGCCTTCTGGAACTTCCAGCTGATGACGGCCAGCGGCGGCAGCACCAGCATGACGATCAGTCCCAGCCGCCAGTTGATGGTCAGCATCCGCACGGCGCAGGCAACCAGGTACACCGCGCCCCAGCACAAGTCCACCAGCGACCAGCCGATGGTGTCCGCAAGGCGCTGCGTGTCGTTGGTCAGGCGGGACATGAGGTAACCCACGGGCATCCGGTCGTAATAGGAGAAGGGCAGTTCCTGCAGTTTCTGGAAACCGAGCTTACGAATCAGGTAGCACGTTCCGGTTTCGACAATGCCACACTGCCGCAGAAAGCCGAAAATCGTCGCCACTTGCACTGCCGTCAGCAGCGCATACGCTACGACGAACCCAACCAGCCCAGCCGTGCTGTGGTTGGCAATGAACACGTCAATCGCGTAGGCATTCATGTTCGGCATAATCACGTCGATGATTGCAGAAACCGCCATGAAAAGCACAACCGCAATCAGGTTCTTGTGGTACGGCTTTGCAACCTTGATGAGCTTGCGCCACAGGGAGAGATCAAATCGTTTGGTATAATCCTGTTCCTGAAAGGACTGCATATCAGTTCACCCCTTCCGCCGCCTTGGCCTGCGTCAGTTCTTCCTCCAAGGCGTTCTGGATGCTGTTGATGCGCTGGTACAGGCCCGGCTGGCTGCACAGCTCAGCGTGCGTGCCCTGCTGCGTAATCTGCCCGTTTTCCAGCACGAGGATGAGGTCAGCCTGCGAGAGCGTCGTCACGCGGTGGCTGATGATGAGGGTGGTCACGTCCTTCTGCTCGTGTCGGAGGGCAGCGCGAATCTGCGCGTCCGTCTCGGTATCCACAGCGGAAAGGGAGTCGTCGAAGATGAGGATGTTGTTGTCCTTGAGCAGCGTGCGCGCAATGGCGATTCGCTGCTTCTGTCCGCCGGAGAGCGTCACGCCGCGTTCGCCCACGACCGTCTCCCAGCCCTTATCCGCCTTGGCGATAAAGCCGGATGCGCTGGCGATATCCGCCGCGTGCTCAATGCGTTCCGCCTCCTGTTCCGGCGCGGTGATGCCCACATTCTCCCGGATGGACTTGGAGTACAGGAACGGCTCTTGCAGAATCAGACCGACGTGTGCGCGCAGATATTTGCGGTCAATCTGCTGAATATCCACGCCGCCGATGGTGATTTTGCCGCTCGTGGGCGCATACAGCCGCTGCAGCAGGTACATCATGGTGGATTTGCCGCTGCCCGTGCCGCCCAGCACTGCCGCCGTCTTGCCCGCGGGGATGGTGAAGGACACGTCGCGCAGCACCGGCACGTTGTCATCCGGATAAGCGAAGGACACATGGTCAAACACAATATCGCCGTGCAGGTCGGGCTTCAGGGCGTTCGGCTCATCCGGCTCGGCTTCCTCGTGCAGAATCGCCTGCACGCGCTTCATGGACACCATCGCCTTGCCCGCGTCGGACAGGGTGCGGCCCAGCTGGCGAATCGGGAAGAGCAGCATCCCCAGCGTGGAGGTGAAAACAATCAGCGTACCGACGGTAATCCAGCCGTTGCAGGCGTAGATGATGCAGACCACCAGCGTCAGCAGCGTCTGCGTCATGCTGATGGCGTCGCCGCCGCCCCAGTAGATGGCGAGCAGTTCATTCAGGCGGAGGTTCTTTTTGCGCAAATCGTTGTTCACACGGTCAAACTTCTCCACCTCGCGCTCCTGCTGTCCAAAGGCGCGCACGACGCGGACGCCGGAGAGGTTCTCCTGCAAAACGGCGTTCAGCACACCGTCCGCTTCGTCCGCCACTTCGAAGGACTTATGCACCATTTTGAAGAACCACGTCGCGAAGCAGAACAAAGGCGGCACAAGAATCAGGCTGTAGAGCGTAATCGGCACGGAGCGCGGCAGCAGGATGCTCATGGCGATAACGACCATCAGCACCGTGTTGACGACTTCCATCACCTGAACCGCCAGAAAGCGGCGAATCGTATCCACGTCAGACGTGCAGCGCTGAATCAGCTCGCCCGCCTGCGCTTTAACGTGGTACGCAAACGGCAGGTGCTGCAAGTGGCGATAGAGGTCATTGCGCAGTTTGCGGGCGATATTTTCACTCGCAATCGCGGAGGAACGCCCCTTAATGAACGTGAACACGCCGTTGACGATGTTCATCAGGATGAGCGCCAGCGCGGGAATCCACAGATTTTGGCGGAGGAAATCGCGTCCGCCGAGGGCGTTAATCGGGTTCATGAGGAAATCCGGCATTGTGAACGGTTCGCTGCCCAGTATGCTGTCCACGATTTCGGAGAGCAGCAGCGGCGTTAAAAAGCCGATGATGACCATCATGATGGTCGCAATGAGTGCCCAGAGGAAATGCGTCCAGTTCTGCCCGATGAGGGAGAGCATTGCGCCGAACGGGGTCTGTTTCTTCTTTGGTTTCGTTGTGGTGCGCTGCGTAGGAAATCACTCCTTTCAAGAGAGACAAAGTGGTTGATGACTCATAACTGCCCATTGTATGCTTTTTTCGAAAAGGGTACGAAAAAAGCACCATCCGTCTGAATGCAAACGGCTGGTGCTGCACACAAAACGCATGGTAACAGGAAAAGAGCGTGGAATTTTCCTATTACGGGCGCATATGGGCAGAAAGAGCCGTCGCAGTCAGTCCATTGGCACGGGATACAAGGGTTAGAATCATCATGGTCATTGCGAGGGCCTCCTTTCTGCATAATTTTGATTTTGTTGTGCTTCTCGCAAGCACGCAAGAAACAGTGTAGTCGAAAGTCAAGGTTTTGTCAAGGGGCAAATGGCGGTTTTTTCAAATATTCATCCCATCTTGCGCAGGATTCCCGTTTTCCCAGTCCCAAACCGCCTTTTCAATCAAGTCGGCAGCATTGGCGCAGCCGTGTTCATTGCGCAGGGTCTCCCCGATGCGCGCCGCGTTGCGCGTGTATTCCGGGTTGCTGATGAGTGCGCGCAGCCCCTCCGCCAGATTCTCTGCCGTCAGCTTATCGCGCGGAATCGCTTTCGGCCCGCACCCGGCAGCGTATACCCGCTCCGCCCAGAACGGCTGATCGCCCCCAAACGGCACGACGAGCGTCGGCAGCGCATGTCGCAGGCTGGTCGCGGTCGTCCCCGCGCCGCCGTGATGCACCGCCCCTGCCATATGCGGGAACAGCCAGTCATGCGGCACACTTTTCACATAGAAGATGTTCGCATCTTTTGTCTTTGCTTCCTGCTGACCCCAGCCCAGTGCCACCACCGCCCGCACACCGGACAATTTCACCGCCTGCCGGATGATTTCCGCCAGTTCACCCATGTCGCCCGACACCATCGACCCAAAGCCGATGTACACCGGCTCGTCGCCCGCGCGCAGAAAATCCGCCAGCGCCGGGTCAGGCGTGTAGTCCACCGGGCGCTCATCCCACCAGAAGCCGGACATGTGGATGTTGTCCGCCCAATCCTCCGGGCGCGGCACGAGCGTCGGGCTCATGGCGTAAATCACGGGTACTTGCTTGCCCTTCACGTCATAATCCGGGCGCAAGCGGACGCGGCGCTTCGCCATATCGTTCTCCTTGCGCCAATCCGAGAGGTAGCGGTGCTCCAGCGCCGAAATCAGCAGATACCCGATGCGGTAGCTCAGCACATTCCACCACTTGCCGAGCTTGCGGAACGGCGCGGATGAAATCGGCATATCCTTGCACGGATCCATCGGGAAATACTGCGTCTGGATGCACGGAATATCGTACTTCTCCGCAATCGAATAGAACATCGTCCCGAAGAATGTGCAGACGATGGCTTCCGCGCCCTCCGCGCAGTGCAGCAAATCATCCAGCAGCATCGGCGCAATATCGCGGATACCCTTCTCAAACTCCTTCAAGTACCGCACGCCCACCGCGTCCGGCTGGAGCAGCCGCCCCATCATATCCACCACGTCGCCGGAAATGGGATAGAAGGACATTCCCGCTTCCTCAATCATGCCCTGAAACGGCGCAAACGCCGCAATCGTCACCTCATGCCCCCGCTCGTGAAGCTCCCGTCCCAGCAGCATATACGGCCGCACGTCGCCCGTCGAGCCGAGCGTTATCATTGTGATTTTCATCATTACCTCCAATGATTTCGAGATAAGTTAAAGGTATACAAACTAAAAAACTAACAATAAAATTCAAGTATGTAGAAGAAACCAAAAGCGCCATCAAGCGCGCTTGCTTCCCGTCGCACACGGGTCATACCACCCCGCAGGAACTTTCACCCGGAAGCCCTCGAATGCGCTTTCCGCATCCGCCTTCACCACGCAGTGCGGCGTATACACATGCCGCATCCCATCCTGCATCCGTTCCATGCACCACTGCGCCAAGTCCACCGCCAGCGACTTTCCTTCCGCCAGCGGCACAAATGCATCCCGCCGCACCAAAAAGCACATTGGCGAAACCGCAGTGACATTGTAGCTGGTTCGGTTCATGCCGTGCCATCCGCCCGCCGACACCGGCAAGCCGCGATTCCGCGACCGCACTGTGCCGTCCGGCAGAATGTCGTATCCGGCATGAAGCACCCGATTGCGCGCATCCGCCACCAGCGGCGACACCGCGCACACATCCGGGCGCTGGGCGTACATCATCATCTCCCGCAGACCGTCCGCATCAGGCTCCGCCGTGTCCCCCCACAGGAACAGCAGCATGTCTGCCGACGAATTCGCCGCCAAGCGGTTCACATCCGCAGCGGACGCATCCCGCGCAAGCCGCAATGCCGCAACGGTAAAATCCCCCACGTCATACCGCAGCCGCAGCACACCGTCCTCCACCCGGCACGTTCCCGGAAACCCGTTGCGGCGCATACTTTCCTCTACCGCCCGCGCCGCCGCGTCCAGGCAGACTGCCAATTTCGTGTGGCTCATCGACCCCCGCAGCGTCCGCCAGTGGTACAGCACGCGCGGAATGTGGATGACGCCGTCCGCCCGTTCGCACGCGCGGAGCATCAAATCGTGATCCTGCGACCCGTCGAATGCCGGTCGCAATCCACCGATGGCATCCAGCAGCGTCCGCCGAATCACCGACAAATGGCAGATATAGTTGCCGGAGCGCAGGTTGTCCGGGCAGAAATCCGGCTTGCGGTGCGCATCAACATGAATCGCGCCGTGGGCGGTCAGCTTATCCTCATCGGTGTAGAGCACGTCTGGATGGTGCGCGTCGATGGCTTCCGCAATCCGCCAGAGCGCATCCGGCGCAAGCACATCGTCGTGGTCGCACAGGGCGATATACTCCCCCGTCGCCATTTTAATCGCGCGGTTCGTGTTGCCGGATATGCCCGCGTTTTCCGCCCCGAACGCGACACGGAATCGGCTGTCCCGCGCGGCGATTGCTTCCAGCGCCTTTCGCGTCTCGGCGGACGTGCTGCCGCCGTCGTACAGGCAGGCTTCCCACGCGCCGTGCGTCTGGGCAAGCAGCGAATCCGCCAGCGCGCGGAGGAATTTCGGGCGCGTGTTGAACACGGGGACGACGACGCTGATGCGCACGTTCGGGAAGGGGTGCGCGCGCTGTACCGCCAGTTCGCGCTTGGATGCTTTCTTCCGCCGGAATCGCCATTCGTCCCGCAGCAGCACCCGTGCCGCCAGCATTTCGCCCGCGCGGTGCAGCGTGTACCCCGCGCCATGCATCCGCACATACGCCCGAACCCGTTCCGCCCACTGCACGCGCGTCCCTCCCGCCGACTTTCCTGCCCTCATCATACCATGCGCCGCGGGTTTTGTAAAGCGCCGGGCGATTTTCTGCCAATTCGGAACAATTTTCGCAAAACCGCTTGACAAATGGGTGAAAAGGTGCTAAACTAAATCCTGTTCCGGCAATCCCGGACGAACCGCATAGGGGCATGGTGTAATGGTAACACGTGGGTCTCCAAAACCTTTGTTGAGGGTTCGAGTCCTTCTGCCCCTGCCAGTGATGAGCCAGTTTCGTGAGAAGCTGGCTCGTTTTTATGTGCATGGATATGAAAAATCCGCCTCCGAGAATGGGAGGCGGACAGCGGATTTATTCCTGTATTTGTATTAGCGGATAACCTCAACGTCTGCAATTCCCAGTTTTGCACCTCCGCCAAGCGCAGTAACAACATCAGACTTGCCTTTGATTGTTACAATAACTTTCTTTGCGCCCATAGGGATGTTCAAAGTATCTGCATTTGAACGTTTAGAAGTAAGGTTAAGGCTTGTGTTACTTTCTATGGAAACACTATGTTGACCATATGATAGATATACCTCAAAAGTTGCACCATTTGCAACAGAACCCGCTCTCTGTCCATCAACATAAAGTACACCATTCACCGCTACTCCCCAGATTATCGCACGTGGTCTTTCAAATCGAACCATACAGCCTGCCTTGCGAACAGGTCCACCACAGCCGGGGCAAGCACTTGCAGCATCAGAAATATCGCGTCCACATTCCGGACATTTAATCATTGCCATCGTATACACATCTCCTTATCATTTTCCCTAAATGAACCTCGTTTCCGTTACCGTTAGTGTCTTTGCGTAGTTTTATCCCTACATCGTCCGCATCACTTTCTACATCTCCCCTCCTTCACAATTTCCTTCTTCCATTTTACCCTCCCCTCGAAAAAAGTCAAGTATTTTCTTGAATAATTATATATTTCTGACATTTCTAACAAAAGCATGACAAATTGTTGTGTGTCTTCACAACGACTTTCGTGTCGGCGTGTAACCACATTTCAGAAAATCGTTTTTTCTGAAATCAGCTGCCTCAACCCCCTCCAAATTTCAAATTCGCACAGAAAACGCGCCCGCCGACCTTCCGACGAGCGCGTTTATACTATTGGGGGCTCTACTCCCGAACTCAGTGCAGGACTTGCTGGACACCACAGTTATCACATTTACACAAATGAGGCGGTCAGCCGCCGAGTTGTGCGGTGTTGCTTTAAATTACTTCTTATTCTTCTGCTCCACCATCGCCTTGACCTTCAGCGGCAGACCGAGCAGGTTGATGAAGCCCGCGGAATCCTTGTGGCTGTACAGGTCGTGGCTGTCGCCGAAGGTAGCGATTTCCTCCATGTACAGGCTGTTCGGCGACTTCACGCCCGCGTTGATGCAGTTGCCCTTGTACAGCTTCAGCTTCACCGTGCCGTTGACCGCCTGCTGCGTGCTGTCCACAAACGCGGAGAGCGCCTCGCGCAGGGGCGTGTACCACATGCCGTCGTACACCAGCTCCGCGAACTTGCTCGCGACCAGCTCCTTGTAGTGGCTGGTGGCGCGGTCAAGCGTGATGGATTCGAGGATGCCATGCGCGGCGTAGAGCATCGTTCCGCCGGGGGTTTCGTACACGCCGCGGGACTTCATGCCCACCAGACGGTTCTCCACCAAATCCGCGCAGCCAACGCCGTTGCGGCCCGCGATTTCGTTCGCCTTCGTCAGCAAATCCACCGCGTCCAGCTTTTCGCCGTTGATGGCGACCGGCACGCCCTGCTCGAAGTCCACCGTGACGTATTCGGGCTGATCAGGTGCCTTTTCGGGCGTGACCATCGTCAGCAGCAGATCTTCCGGCGGCTCGTTCCACGGATCTTCCAAATCCGCGCCCTCGTGGCTGATGTGCCAGATGTTGCGGTCCATCGAATACGGGCGATCCTTCTTGACCGGGACGGGGATGCCGCGCTTTTCGGCGTAGTCAATTTCTTCCTCACGGGTCTTGATGTCCCAGATACGCCACGGCGCGATAATCTGCATGTTCGGGTCAAACGCCTTGATGGTCAGCTCGAAGCGGACTTGGTCGTTGCCCTTGCCGGTGCAGCCGTGGCAGATGGCAGTGCAGTTCTCCTTGTGGGCGATTTCGACGAGGCGCTTGGCAATCAGCGGCCGTGCGAAGGACGTGCCCAGCAGATACTTGCCCTCGTAGACCGCGCCCGCCTTGAGCGTCGGCCAAATGAAGTCCTCGACGAACTCCTTGCGCAGGTCTTCGATATACAGCTTTTCAGCGCCGCACTTTTTCGCCTTTTCGTGGAGGGGCTCCAGCTCTTCGCCCTGCCCGACGTCGCCCGCAACGCAGACCACGTCGCAGTCATAATTTTCCTTCAGCCACGGCACGATAATCGAGGTATCCAGACCACCGGAATAAGCCAGCAATACGCGCATCTTCGCCATAACAATCGACTCCTTTATCTTCATCCTGATTTTCATCATTTTGTGTCCGCCTGCCGGACAAGATGGATTATACACCAGGATGAATAAAAATGCAATAGGTCTGCATATATTTCATTGGATTTTTTTCGGGGGGCAGATTGCAACCGTAAGAGATGATGCGGTGTATATCCACTACAACCCTTTTGCCTCCACACGCTGCGTGCAAATTGCAACAAAAACTCGCGGGTACAGTAGGGAAGCCATTCCTCTTTGCCCCCACATGCTCTGTGCAGATTACAACAATCCGAAAGGAGAAAAAACATGAGTATGACTTCGCTTTGTCTCCACACGCTCCGTGCAAATTACAATAGGAAAAGCAATGAACAAACTGACAATCATCGGCTTTGCCTCCACACGCTCCGTGCAGATTGCAGCCGCAAAGCACCGCGCCCCGAAGCAAAGGAGATTCTTTGCCTCCACTCGCTCCGTGCAGATTGCAGCGGCAGAAATGCACAGAATGCATATGCACTTTTTAGAACGTGTGTTGAGTTGGTAGATAGCTTTTCAGTATTGAACAAAGCAATGCTGCGCTGACTATTTTCCCGAAACTCTTCTGCTGTCAAGGCGACCTTTGCCGCCATTAGCGACAGCCCCGGACGGACAATCGACCGGTTTTGCTGGTGCGAACCGCACCTGTTTTTTATGTTAGCTGATGATTCGCCTGATACCCATGCTGGGAATCGTATGCGGCAGTTCTGAAAGCCGCTGAATCGTCATGTGATGATACGCAACAAATTGAGGATAGTCACGTTGAAGTGCCTCGCGGTCAAATACACGGTAAAGTTCTTCTCCAAACTCTTTCTTTAATTCCTTCCTATTATATTCCGGCAATCCCTGCTTGCAATGCTGCAGTAGAAACGCCGAGTACAAATCGCGCTGTATGCGTTCGCCGTCCGGCATAACGTTCCAGCGGTTTTCAAGTGCCTTTTCGATGCAGGTATCTGTCTGGTGGTTGTACTGGCTGGCGCGCACATGCGTATCAACTTCTTTCACCCCTTCCAGCCCGCGCGACTGGCATTTCTGTTTCAGCATCGTAATCAGCATGGCAGGTGCTTTGTTGGCAATGGATTTTCCGAATCGCTTTTTGCGTTTATACCGTCCAGTCTTTTCGGAAATCTCCGTTTTATTTGCTCTGTGGACCAAATCGCAGTAACTCATGTTCTCCACAAAGAAGCAATCACCCAGCGTCAGCAGATAATTTGCCAATTCGTTATGCTGCTGTTTTCGGATGTCCGCCTGATGATGCTGAATCATTGCCAGCTGGTGCTGAATCCGTCTGTATCGCTTGGACTTGTTCCGCGTCAGCTTCACGCCGCGCTTAAATGTTCCATCCGGATTGTAATTTTCCGGATTTGTTGCGCGTCGGCTTCTGTCCATCTTGCGCTGCAAGCGCCGCTTTTCTTGCTCTATATTCTGCACGTGGTCAGCCAATTCCAGCAGATTAACCTCCTTATCGGTCGAGTATGCCAGCGTTCGCGTGCCAATGTCGATGCCGACGACACCATGCCCGATAGGATGCTTCGGCGCACCGCTTGCCGGGTCGCGCTTCACCGCCGGCTTTCCTTCCAAAACAAGCTGTGCATACCAATGCGGCTTTGTTTTGCCGTCTTTGCGGAGGATGCGGACAAATTTCACATGCCTTTTCAACATCTCGGCCTCGTAAGGATTATCAGGTGATAATTTCAGCAAAAACTCTCTTTTTACCTTCTTGCGGTCACGATTACCTTGCTGATTCCATATAATTCTATCTTCTCGGAACATAATCTCCTTTCCACCGCTTTTCTTCTGTGAATAGCCCTGCACGGAACAAAGTTCACCCGGCTTTTTGAAATGTACTTTTCCCTTCTGCTTATAGTTGTCAACGAACACCTTATCAAAAGCAATCCACACCTGTGCTGTAATTCCATGCAACGCTACATTTGCGCCGATATTATCATTAAAGTGCTTATAGTATTTTTCCATATCAGCCTTAAAGGCATTTCTGCTAAAACCATTTTCTTCCAAAAATGCTTTTCTCTTTTTTTCTAATGCCCACTTTTCCTTCTGATTGCTGGCAGCATCAATCATTTTCATGATTTCTTGGTATTCAGGCATTCTTTCAACTTGGCATTTCTTCTTTAGTTCGGCATGAACCAGCGTATTATACAGCTGCCGCGCAATCTCGAAACGCTTTTCAAGATGGTCGGACTGCCATTTTTCCAATTTGAGGGGCAGCGTCAGACAACAAGTCGCCCCATCCTTCTCTTTCTCCTCATGGTTCACGCGCGTCCCCTCCCCTTCCTTTGCTTTTCTACCCCATTATACCGCATCTTCCGCACATTTTCAAGCAAGAACAGCAAATTCGACATTCAGCCGCTGTTTTTTTACTGTACAGTGCTTTTTGTATTTGTCCCCTTCGTCCATCTATTCGCCATTCCATTCATCTTGTTCCGAAAACGTATTAAATTGTGAAAAAAATATCGTTAAAATCGTGTCAGCCACTTGACAAGAGCTTAACAATCTGCTACACTGTTCTCGTCACCCCGACAAACACCGACATCCCCCGTTCGCGGGCGCATCCCCGCAGGACGGATGAAGCATAAGGAGAGAGTATCATGGCGAAAGAGTATCCGATCGTCGATAACGTGGAGAGCTTCGAGGCGGCCCTCGCCCGCGTCCGCGCGGCACAGAAGGTCTATGCGACCTACACGCAGGAGCAGGTGGACAAGATTTTCAAGGCAGCTGCCCTCGCCGCGAACAACATGCGCATCCCGCTGGCGAAGATGGCGGTGGAAGAAACCGGCATGGGCGTGGTGGAAGATAAGGTCATCAAGAACCACTACGCCGCTGAATACATCTACAACGCCTACAAGGACACGCAGACCGTCGGCGTGCTGGAGCGCGATGAAGCATTCGGCATGATGAAGGTTGCAGAACCTATCGGCGTTGTCGCGGCGGTCATCCCGACCACCAACCCCACGTCTACCGCCATTTTCAAGACGCTGATTTGCCTCAAGACCCGCAACGGCATCATCATCTCTCCCCATCCGCGCGCGAAGAAGTCCACCATCGCCGCCGCGAAGGTTGTGCTGGAAGCCGCTGTGGCTGCCGGCGCGCCCGAAGACATCATCTCGTGGGTCGATGTTCCCTCGCTGGAGCTGACCAACATGGCGATGAAGGAAGCCGACATCATCCTCGCCACCGGCGGCCCCGGCATGGTCAAGGCGGCATACTCCTCCGGCAAGCCTGCGCTGGGCGTCGGCGCTGGCAACACGCCCGCGATTATTGACGAATCCGCTGATGTGAAGGTGGCCGTCAACTCCATCCTGCACTCCAAGACGTTCGACAACGGCATGATCTGCGCGTCCGAACAGTCCACCATCGTGCTGGACAGCATCTACGACGCGGTGAAGGCGGAGTTCGCCAAGCGCGGCGCGTACTTCCTCGAAGGCGAAGAACTGGACAAAGTGCGCAAGACCATCATCATCAACGGCGCGCTGAATGCCAAGATTGTCGGTCAGAAGGCGCACACCATCGCCAAGCTCGCAGGCGTGGACGTGCCGGAAACCGCCAAGGTGCTGATTGGTGAAGTCGAATCCGTGGATATTTCTGAAGAGTTCGCGCATGAGAAGCTCTCTCCCGTGCTGGCGATGTACCGCGCCAAGGACATCGACGATGCGTTCGACAAGGCGGAGCACCTGATTGCTGACGGCGGCTACGGCCACACCTCTTCTATCTACTTGAACGCCGTCACCCGCAAGGATTTGATTGACCGCTTCGCCGCGCGCATGAAGACCTGCCGTATCCTCGTCAACACGCCTTCCTCTCAGGGCGGCATCGGCGACCTGTACAACTTCATGCTGCGTCCGTCGCTGACGCTGGGCTGCGGCTCTTGGGGCGGCAACTCCGTCTCCGAGAACGTCGGCGTCAAGCACCTGCTGAATGTCAAGACTGTTGCCATCCGGAGGGAGAATATGCTGTGGTTCCGTGCGCCTGAAAAGGTCTACCTCAAGAAGGGCTGCCTGCCTGTCGCCCTGAATGAACTCAAGGCAGTTATGGGCAAGAAGCGCTGCTTCATCGTCACCGACGCATTCCTGTTCAAATCCGGCTTCACCAAGGCGATTACCGACAAGCTGGATGAGCTGGGCATCGTCCACACCACGTTCTACGATGTTGCGCCCGACCCGTCCCTCGCCTGCGCAAAGGAAGGTGCAAAGGCCATGACCTCCTTCCAGCCGGACTGCATTATCGCCATCGGCGGCGGTTCCGCGATGGACGCCGGCAAGATTATGTGGGTCATGTACGAGCATCCGGAAGTGGACTTCCTCGACATGGCAATGCGCTTCATGGATATCCGCAAGCGCGTGTACACCTTCCCGAAGATGGGCGAAAAGGCGTACTTCATCGCCATCCCGACCTCCGCTGGTACGGGCTCCGAGGTCACCCCGTTCGCCGTCATTACCGATCAGGACACCGGCGTGAAGTACCCGCTGGCGGACTACGAGCTGCTGCCGAAGATGGCGATTGTGGACGCTGACATGATGATGTCTGCGCCGAAGGGCTTGACCTCCGCCTCCGGTATCGACGCGCTGACCCACGCGCTGGAAGCCTACGCCTCCATGATGGCGACGGACTTCACCGACGGTCTGGCGAAGCAGGCGGCTCAGCTGATTTTCGAGTATCTGCCCGCGTGCTACGACAACGGTCAGAACGAACCGGTTGCCCGCGAAAAGATGGGCAACGCCGCCACGATGGCTGGCATGGCGTTCGCGAACGCGTTCCTCGGCGTCTGCCACTCCATGGCGCACAAGCTGGGCGCGTTCCATCACCTGCCGCACGGCATCGCCAACGCGCTGCTGATTGAGCTGGTCATCCGCTACAACAGCGCCGAAGTTCCCACGAAGATGGGCACTTTCCCGCAGTACGCCTATCCGCACACGAAGCGCCGCTACGCCGAATTCGGCGAGTTCCTCGGCTTCAAGGGCGCGAATGACGACGAGACGGTGGAGAACCTCATCCGCAACATCCATGCCCTGAAAGAGCGTGTCGGCATCAAGAATACGATCCGCGACTACGGTGTGGACGAGGAGAAGTTCCTCGCGACGCTGGACGAAATGTCCGAGCAGGCGTTCGACGACCAGTGCACCGGCGCGAACCCGCGCTACCCGCTCATCAGCGAAATCAAGGAAATGTACCTGAAGGCGTACTACGGCGAGTAATGCGCCATTCTCCCCGGCTTGGCAGGAATGCTTCTGCTGGGCCGGGCATTTTTGAGCACAAAAAATTTTGTCCGCTTGCAGGAATGTCGTATTTGGGCGGCGAATAGATATTCAGGACAAATATCGGACTTTGCGGGGCGCCCCAATCAGCGCTCGGGCAAGCATGATAACGTGCTCAACTCAATCGCGAAAAGGGAGTCCAGAGGGTCACAGACCCTTTGGCAGGTCAAGGGCAGCACCCTTGCGCCTCTCCCCCCCCAATAAACATGAACCATATAGAAGGAGGTTTCCCTATGGATTTGACGCATGTGATTGCCGAGCGGGAGAATAAGAAGATTTACCGCGACGGCGCCAAGGCCATCAAGGTGTTTGCCGAAGGGTACAGCAAGGCGGACATTCTGAACGAAGCGCTGAACACGGCGCGCGTGGAAGAGACGGGCCTGCCGATTCCGAAGCTCCTTGCTGTTGACACGGTGAACGGTCAGTGGGCGATTACGACGGAGTTCGTCGAAGGCGACACGCTGGCGGCGCTGATGGCGGCGCATCCGGAAAAGGAAGACGAGTACCTGAACCTGTTTGTTGACATTCAGATGAAGGTTCACGCCTGCACCTGCCCGATGCTCAACAGCCTGACGGAGAAGATGCAGCGCAAGATTTCCGCCACCGACCTCGACGCGACCACCCGCTACGAGCTGCACACCCGCTTGGCGAGTATGCACGTCCACAAGAAGGTCTGCCACGGCGACTTCAACCCGTCCAACATTATCTTGAAGCCCGACGGACAGTGGTACATCCTCGACTGGTCGCATGCCACGCAGGGCAACGCGTCCGCTGATGTTGCCCGTACCTACCTGCTCTTCGTCCTCGAAGGCAAGGAAGCGCTGGCGGAGAAGTACCTCTCCCTCTTCTGCAAGAAGAGCGACACCGCCAAGCAGTACGTCCAGCAGTGGATTCCGATCGTCGCCGCGAGCCAGTCCCTCAAGGGCAAGCCCGAAGAGCGCGACCTGCTCATCCGCTGGGCAAGCGTTTGCGAATACGAATAATCATCAAAGGGACTGGCTTCGGTCAGTCCCTTTTTTCGTGGGGATGGGAGACGCCCCATGTAACCATTTCCCCGCATTTGTTGAAATCTGCCACATTTGCAATTTTCCCCATGTAACCAACTTTTCATCCTCTTTTTTTCGTGGTATCATTATTATAAGAAGGGGGAATTTGCCCTTTTCAAACTTATCTGCCGCGATTGCTTGTCAACCGCCTCCACAATCAGCATGAATGAATTATACACGGCAAATATTGCTCTCAGCGTCTTCGCCATGGCGATTATGCTCTTCTCCCTGCGTGGCGACATCAGCCAATCCAAGATCCGAAACCTGCTCTGCGGCGGTCTGTACGCCACCATTACCATTTGCGCGCTGTGTGAGTGGTCGGGCGTGCAGATGGATGGCACGCCGCCCGCGCTGATTCCGCTGCATATCGCCGTCAAGACCATCGAACTTTCGCTTGCGCCGCTCATCGGGCTGTTCGCGGGCTGCGTTATCCATCCCTGCCCACGGAAAGTGGTGCATAGGCTGCTGTGCCTTGCGGGCTTCCACGCACTGCTGGTGCTGCTCTCGGCGTTCACGGGGCTGATGTTCTATGTCGATGGGCAGAATTTCTATCACCACGGGTTGCTCTACGTGCTCTACACGCTCGCCTACGGGGGCAGCACGGTGTTCTTCCTCGTGCAGATTGGGTTCGCCTGCCGCGCCTATCAGTACACCGGCGGCACACAGCTGCTGCTCGCGACGCTGTTCGTGCTGTTAGGGCTGATGGTGCAGTTGTGCCTGCCGATGGTCAGAATCGACTGGATTACCATCAGCTGCGGTGCGCTGATGATGTCGAAATTCTCCAGCGACATGGTGCTGCAAACCGATGGGCTGACGCAGTTGGTCAACCGCTTGGGCTACGAGCATTATCTGGCGCGCCTGCGTGTGCCTGCCGCCATCCTGATGTTTGACGTTGACCGCTTCAAGGACGTCAACGACTGCCATGGGCACTTGATGGGCGACGCCTGCCTGCGGGCGATTGCCGGCTGCATCCGCCGCGCGTACGGGAATTACGGGACGTGCTTCCGCATCGGCGGCGACGAGTTCTGCGTGATACTGACGCGGCGGAACGCGCAATACAACACCATGACGGAGATTTTCCAGCACCTGATGGATGCGGCGCGGGCAGAGAATCCGGTTCTGCCGACGGTTTCGGTGGGCTGTTCGCATTTTAATCCGTCAACGGATGATTTGGCGGAGTCCTTAGCGCGGGCGGACGCGCGGATGTATCAAAATAAGGAAGCGCATAGATAATAGCGCACAGAAATACCGCGGCGAAGTGAGATTTTCGCCGCGGTTTCGCTGATTGATGTTTAAATCACCATTTGTAATCGCCGCATTGCTTGCAGTAGTGCGCTTCCTTTGTATTTGTGAAGCCGCACCGCTTGCAAACCCAGTATTCCGGAATTGGCTCCTCCACTTTGGCGCGCTCGGAAGCGGGCGTTGTCAGGACTTGCTCCCCTGCATCGACGTCATTCTTCAGCCCCTTATTCTGCCCAAGGTTTTTGTTGATTTCCTTCAGGATGTCGCGTTCCTTCAAGTCCGGCATTGCCGCCACCAGAATATAGGCAATCGCAAAGAAGAAGCAACTCCACTTCCACAGATTCTCGTCGTATCCCTTGTCATTCGCAATCTCGCCGGCTTTCGACGCCATGCAGTAGTTAATTACAAGGAGAACGACCGCGCCAATAAAATACCAAACTTCCTCGTTCATTTCTTTCACCCTCCTCGCTACTTTCCTGTATTATATCCGTTTTTTCTCTATTTGTCAAGTATTTCCCTCAATTTTCACATATTATTCTGTAATGAAAAATCCGAATACAAAAAACACGCATTCCACATTCGGAGTGCGTGCTTTTGTTGATATTACCGATTCACATACGCGTCGATTTCGTTCCGGCTGGAGATTTGCAGCTTCTCAAAAATGCTCTCCATGTACGACTTCACCGTGTTGACGGAAACGCCCATCAGCGCGGCGATTTCCTTGTTGCTGCGACCCTTCGCGGCAAGCATGGCAATCGAAAACTCGTAGGGTGTGAGCGCGTCGGTCACCTGCAGCGTCGACACGGGGTTGTGAATTTTCATCCACCCGCGGCTGAAGCGGTAGACCGACTGCACAATCTTGTTGTACGTTTCCGGCTCCTGCTTGCGCAGCGCGCGCTCCACCTGCCCCTGCAGAATGCCGTGATGCTCCACAAACGGGTGGATGTACCCCTCGCGGCTGGCGATGCTCCACGCGGCATCGAACTTCTGCTCCGCGCGTTCATCCTGCTTCAGGCTCATGCAAATCATGCACAGGACGATGTTGAGGTAGATGCTGTCAATGGGGTAGCGCGTGCCTGCCATCAGCAGGGCGGATTCGGCAATGCCCATCGCGTGTTCGTATTCGCGCCGGATGTAGAGCGCGTGGGCGATGGCGTACATGGCGAAATACTGCATTCCGGGCGGAAGAATACCGATGGCGGGGCGGATAGGGGTCAAGTCGAGCTTCTCGGAGTGGAAGAACACGCTGATGAGCGCGTCGGTGATGCTGCTGTACAGCCGCCACGAATCATCGTTTGCGCGCTGCCCGTCCCGCTGAATCATTTCGAGATTCCGGCGGCACTTGGCGGCATCCCCCGTCTGCAGCATCGCCATCGTGTTGGTAATCAGCGCGGACAGGCGGATTTCGGGGCACTCGCTCGTCAGGTATTTCTCGCTGATTTCGCGGGCTTCCTCGTGCTCATCGCGGAAATAGTGGTGCAGGGCGCGGGCGATGTCGCGTTCCTCCTCGTCGTTTATGGTCAGCAGGAGATTCTGGAAGCCGTTGTCGCACGGGCGGGAAATCAGCGGCATATAGCACTTGGCCATCCGCGGGGGGATTTTTTCCTGCCCGCGCTGCCCGCTCTTGCGCAAATCCGCCGGATGCGGCGTATTCGCCGGAATCAGCCACCCGCCCGATTTCCGGATTGCCCCCTGAATCCGCCCGGTATTCAGGTAGTAATTCACCATGCGGATGGAAACGCCCCACAGCTCCGCTATTTCCTTTACGCTGAGGTAGTCCAATGCGCAGCCCCTCCTTATTTACGCTTACGGAATTGCCTCCCAAAGCATGGTCGCCGTTCGATTGCCATACGAGCCCTTGGGCAGCATGTAGGAGCGCGGCGTTCCTTCTACGCCGTCGATTTTCCAGCCTACAAAGGTGTAGCCCGGGAGGTAGTAGGACGTGTCTTTTTCCGGTACCCCGAAATAAATTTGGTTGTTGATGGTGTATTGAACCCAATTATATGCTTTGCCGTGGCTCACGTAGGTAATGGTGTACGTCGCCACACGCCACTCCGCCTCGTAAATGCGGTCGCCGGTTGAGCCTTCGGGGATAATCATCGGCGTTGAAGGGAACTGACCGCTGCCATCGAGGACCCAGCCGGCAAATTCGTAGCCCGGACGCTCGGGAGGGATGGGCAGGGTGACGGAATCCTCCACGGTGTAGCGTATCGAAGCTATGACTGCGCCGCCGTTCGTGACCAGTGTGATGGTGTATCTGATCACCTTCCAGTTTGCGGTATACGCCTTGTTTCCCGTCGAACCCTTCGGAATTTTGACGCTTGTCTGCGGCGTCGTGATGCCCTCGCCCGTCCAGCCGACAAACTCGTAGCCGTTGCGGGTCGGGGTCGGCAGCTCGAAATCCTCATCCGTCATGGTGTAAATCACCTTTTCTTTACCGCTGCCGCCGTTCAAATCCAGGGTGATGGTGTATCCTGTCTCTACCCAGTTCTCGATATACGTCTTGTCGCCCGTCGAACCCTTCGGGATGGTCACGTTCGGCTGCGGCGTCGTGATGCCCTCGCCCGTCCAGCCCCAGAACGTGTAGCCCGTGCGGGTCGGGGTCGGCAGCGTGAAGGTTTCCTCCACCGTGTAGACATACGCTCCCGATGAGCCCGCATTGCCCCCTTCCAGCAGCGTAATGATGGTGTATTTGATCACCTGCCAGTTTGCGGTATACGCCTTGTTGCCCGTCGAACCCCTCGGAATTTTGACGCTTGTCTGCGGCGTCGTGATGCGCTCGCCCGTCCAGCCGACAAACTCGTAGCCGTTGCGGGTCGGGGTCGGCAGCTCGAAATCCTCATCCGTTATGGTGTAAACCATCTTTTCTTGACCGCTGCCGCCGCTCAAATCCATGGTGATGGTGTACTCCGCCAAACGCCACTCCGCCTTGTAATGGAGGTCGCCGGTTGTGCCATAGTAAATAATGAGCGTCGTGGCAGGGAGCATACCGCTGCCATCGAGGACCCAGCCGGCAAATTCGTAGCCCGGACGGAGAGGGTAAGGCAGGGTGAAGGAATCCTCCACGGTGTATTTTATCGGAGACACGTTTGGACCGCCGTTCGTGTCCAGTGTGATGGTGTATTCAATCACCTTCCAGTTTGCAGTATACGCCTTGTTCCCCGTCGAACCCTTCGGAATTTTGACGCTTGTCTGCGGCGTCGTGATGCCCTCGCCCGTCCAGCCGACAAACTCGTAGCCGTTGCGGGTCGGGGTCGGCAGGGCAAATTCTTCATCTTCCACGGTGTAAAGCAGTGTTGTTTCGCCGCTTCCGCCGTTCAAATCCATGGTAATGGTGTATCCTGTCAGTTCCCAGTTCGCGGTGTATGTCCTGTTGCCTATCGAACCTTGCGGCAGAACAACCGTTAGCTGCGGCGCCATGTCGCTGTTGACTGTCCAGCCGAGGAAGGCATAGCCCTCACGGGTTGGGGTCGGCAGCGTTACGGGTTGCTCCACCGTGTAGACAAGCGCTTCCGACGTGCCCGCGCCGTCCATTTCCAGCAGCGTAATGGTGTATTCAATCACCTGCCAATTCGCGGTGTAGGTGCGGTCGCCCGTGCTTCCCTGCGGGATTTCAATGGTTTCCTGCGGTTCGGTGATGCCCTCGCCCGTCCAGCCGAGGAAGATGTAGCCCGTGCGAACCGGGGTCGGCAGCTGGAACGCTTCCGATTCCACCGTGTACTGGATGGGACGAAGCGGATCGCCGCCTGCCGTGTCCATCGTGACGGTATAAAGCTTGTCCGCCGTCAGCGTCAAGGTCAGCGGCGCGTAGGGCATGAGGAAGGAAACCGCGTCGTTCCCCTCGCTGATACTCAGGGAAATAGCGGGGTCGCTCAGGAAAACGTGGATGCCGCGATAGCCCGCTGCGGGCGCGATTTGCACCGTCACCTGCTCACCCGCGCGGCACAGCAGGTCGTTGCCCTCCGCCGGCATGTCGCTGCCCCAGAGGACGTTCTGCGCGTCGATGGTCACGCGCTGCGCGTCCGCCGTCCACGTCAGCGTAACGATGCGCCTTTCTTCGCGGCCTGTTACGGGCAGGAATGTGTCCGTCTCCTCGCCGCGCAGTCCCGTCAGGTGAATGAGGGCACGCTCGTCCGCGCCGAAGTCGCTGCGCTTGAACTGCGTCACCCACTCGCCGCGCTCCTTATCGAAAGTGAAGCTCGCCACGGCGCCGCTGCGCAGGGTCAGGCGCGGCGTGAAGTAATCCGGGCGCGCGCCGCTGATGCGAACGCGGTAGGTGATGCGCCCGTCCTGCTCGCCATAGCGGTAGACGTACACCGGGAATTCCGCTACCAGCGTGCTGTCATCCGTCAGCGGGAACACAACATCGCCCTCGCGGGAAAGATAGACATAATTTTCCGCCACGGCAAAGCAGGATTCGCCGCCATTCAGGCGGTAGACCTTGCTCCACGGGTCTGCGCTGCGCATTTCCGGCAGCAGCACATACTGCTCCTGCAAATCCGGATACTTCTCCGCAAACGCCGCCTCGATGCTGTCCAGCATGTTGACCGCGCCCATCGGGCAGCTGTCGCCCGTGTACTGCACCGTCGTTTCGGTCAGCAGCGCGCCGTCCCAATCCGCCGTTTCCAGCCGCATGTCCTCCGCGCTCTGGTCAACAAGGCGGAAGCGCACGGTCAGGCTGATTTTCTTCTCCACCTTCAGCTCGCTGCCCATATGCAGCTGCTGCCCCGGCACAAGCGCGTTCTTGCCCGGATTCAGCACAATATCGCCCGTCGGCAGCGGGGCATCCGTCAGGTTCACGAGGTTCGTCGCAATCCCGATATCGAGATTCATCGGCTTGTCCACCACGATGGTGGAGCGGACATTGCCCTCGCCGTTCAGCGACACATTCCCCGATGCGCCCAGAATCAGCTCCTGAACATCTGCCGCCGCGCCGATGTTCAGCCGCACGTCCTCGTCCGACAGCACATACAGGCGGTCGATTTTGCCGGACGGCAGATTGGCGTTCAGTCCGCCGAGAACCAGCAGATTGCCGTTCATTTCCGGCGCATTGAACTCCGTGTCGCCCAGATGGTCAAAAATCGCGTCGCCGATGAAGGACTCCGGCGGCTGCGTGTCCTTTTTCAACACGGTGATGCCAAATCGCCCGATGTTCTCCTGAAACGCCGGGTCATCCCAGTCCGTATTGTCCCATATGCCAGCGCCGATTTCTTTCGCCAGCCGCTCCAGCGCCGAGTCCTTGCCCTGTGGTGTCTGGTTCTTGTTGATGGTGTTCAGTGTGTTCAGCGCACTCATGTTGTTTTCCACAATCATGGCCGCCGATGCTGTACCCGCCCAAATGATGCTGCATAAGAGCAGGAAAATGGTGCTCCATCGTGCGATTCGCTTCATGCTTCTTCCTCCTTGCTGATAGCTTCCGCGGGCTTTTTTCCCATAGAAATCGCCCTTCTGGTTTCAGTATACCATTGGCAAGCGCTGTTTGCCACCGCCATTCAATGGATTAATTGGACGTTTCCCTGCCCTTTTCCTGCTGAAAATTCCTGCATTCACGCAGATTTCCCGTCTATTCGCGCATGTTTTCCGCCGAATGTACCTTTCCAAGGCAGGAAATATCGGTTGCCAAGGATGGCAAAGTACATCTTTCCAACATGCGAAAAAAAGGCGAACCGGTTTTGAAGCCGATTCGCCCGTGGATTTGTCCAAACTTGGATGGAATTACTTGGCGATGGTGCAGTGCATGAAGTACTTGTAGCCCAGCGGGTTGGAGAAGAAGCCCTGCACGGAGTCGTCGATCATGTAGATGTCGGTGTAGTAGTACAGCGGCACGATGCAGCCGGTATTCATCAGCATATCTTCCGCGATGTGCATCATGGCATAACGGTTCGCGCTGTCGGTGCAGCTCTTGATAGCAGAAATCAGCACGTCATAGGTTTCCGCCCAAGTGCCGTTCTCCACCTTCACGTCGTAGCCGTAGGGGGTCAGGTCGAGGTTGTAGATCTTCAGATCCGCATTCGCGCCCTTGCCGTACTGCACGTCGTTGTTGCCGGAGCCGGTCACCCACATGTCGAGGAAGCAGATCGGGTCGTTGTAGTCCGCCAGCCAGCCGTTGCGCGCGATGGAGTAGTCGCCCGCCTTACGGGTGTTCAGGAAGGTGTTCCATTCCTGGTTGTTCAGGTTCATGGTGATGCCGACCGCAGAAACCGCGCTCTGGAGGTATTCGCCAATCGCCTTGTGGGCTTCGGAGGTGTTGTAGAGGTAGGTCAGGGACGGGAAGTTGGTGAAGACGCCGTTCGCCTCGTCGTAGGTGTAGTACTTCTTCAGGGTTTCAACCGCCTTGTCGAAGTTCGCCATGTAGACGTCTTCGTCGTCGGTCACGTCGTAGTAGCCGGTGACGCCTTCCACATGGCCCGCGTTCTTGTAGAACTCAGAGCCGTCCGCATCGGTCATGCCCATCGGGACGAAGCTGGACGCAGGAAGCTGACCAGCCTGACCGATTTCGGTGACGATGTAGTTGCGGTCAAACAGCAGGCCAATCGCCTGACGGACTTCTGCGCGCGCCGCTTCCGCTTCTTCGGGGGTCATGTTCGCGAGCACGTCAGCGGGCAGGATTTCTTCGTTGATGTTCCAGCAGACATAGTAGGTACCAATCTGGCCGGCAACAACGAATTCCGTCGGATACTGTTCCTTCAGGGAAGCGATTTCAGAGGTGGGAACGTCGTCGATCAGCTGCCAGTCGCCCTTCTGGAAGTTCGCCAGCATGTTGTTCGCGTCGTCGGAGAGGTAGAAGTCCAGCTCGTCCATCGTGACCTTGTCCACCGCATGATAGTAGGGGTTCTTGGTCAGGGTGATCTTGCTGTTGTGTTCCCACGCGGTCATGGTGTACGGGCCATTGCCGATGTAGGTGGAAGGATCGGTCGCCCACGCTTCGTTGGCGACGACGTCCTCACGCACGGGCATGTACGCCGGGAAGGCGAGCAGCTCGTTCCAGTAGGCAACGGGGTTGTTCAGGGTAACGGTCAGGGTCTTGTCGTCCACGGCGGTCACAGCGAGGTTTTCCGCCTTGGGGTCGGAGCCGTCCGCAGTGTAGCCCTTGACGACTTCAAACATGTAGCCATAGTCCGCGCCCAGCTCGGAGGAAGCAGCGCGCTTCCACGCGAACTCGAAGTCCTTCGCGGTCAAATCCTTGCCGTCGGACCACTTCAGGCCGTCAACGAGCGTGTAGGTGTACGTCACCGTGCCGTCGTCATTGACCACCGGATCAGGCAGTTCCACCGCGCAGTCCGGCAGGATTTCCAGCTTGCCGTCGTCGGTCTGCGCCCAAGTGGACAGGCCTGCGAACAGGTGAGCGACCATCGTCGCGCCGTCCACAGTGGAGTTCAGCGCCGGGTCAAGCGTATCAGGCTCGGACGCGATGCAGACAGCCATGTACGTCTTGCCGTCTTCGGCGACAGCGCACAGGGTGCAGGTCACCATCATTGCGATGGCGAGCAGGAGAGCAGTCAGCTTCTTCATGAAAAAACCTCCCTTAATATTCTGTGACAGCCTTGCTTTTCGTAGACTGTCTGTATCAAAAATGCGTGTTGACGCATCCTTGAAGCAATTTTTTTGCGCGGATAAACACGCGGGCACACTATGCCAGTGTCACCAACGCAATCGCGCGAAAGGGTCAAGGGACGAAGTCCCTTGCAGGGTGCAGGGGCAGCGCCCCTGCCGGAGTCCATAGGCAGAGTCTCTGGCGTCTCCCCTTTTACCCCAGTTCCTTCACCCGGTGGCAGGCGACGAAGTGACCCTTCTCGACTTCGTTGAAAGGCGGCATCGACTGCGCGCAGGCTTCGGTGGCGTAGGGGCAGCGCGTGCGGAACGGACAGCCCGACGGCGCGTTCAGGGGGCTTGGAATGTCGCCGGAGAGGACAATGCGCTTGTTCGCGCGCGCCGCCTTCGGGTCAGGCAGCGGAACGGCGGACAAAAGCGACTTGGAGTACGGGTGCAGCGGGTGATTGTAGATTTCCTCCGCCGACGCCAGCTCCACCATCTTGCCCAGATACATCACGGCGATTCTGTCCGAAATGTGCCGCACAACCAGCAGGTCATGCGCAATGAACAGGTACGTCAGCCCCAGCCGATCCTGCAAATCATCAAACATGTTGATGACTTGCGCCTGAATCGACACGTCCAGCGCCGACACCGGCTCGTCGCAGACGATGAATTCCGGATTCACCGCCAGCGCGCGCGCAATGCCGATGCGCTGCCGCTGACCGCCGGAAAACTCGTGCGCGTAACGCGAGGCATGTTCGCTGTTCAGTCCGACATACCCCAGCAGCTCCAAAATGCGCTCCTCCCGTTCCTTCTTGGAGGAATACAGGTGGTGCACATCCAGCGGTTCGCCCACGATGTCCGACACGGTCATGCGCGGGTTCAGCGAGGAGTACGGATCTTGGAACACCATCGTCGCCTTCGTGCGGAACTTCTGCAAGTCCGCTTTCGTCTTGACGGGCTTTCCATCGTAAATGATTTCGCCCGCCGTCGGCTTGTACAATTGGAGGATGGTGCGCCCAACAGTCGTCTTGCCGCAGCCGGATTCGCCCACCAGACCGAGCGTTTCGCCCTTGTTGATGGTGAAGGACACATCATCGACCGCCTTCAGCGGCTTGGTGCGGAAGAAGCCCATGTTGATGTCAAAGTATTCTTTCAGTCCTTTGACTTCCAGCAGCGGCTGGTGCATCTGCGCTTCAGACACAGGGCACTCCTCCTTCCTCCGTGATGCTGCCGTCCTCCACGCCCTTCTTGACGTTCATCCAGCAGGTTGCCATATGGTCGTCATTGATGAGCATCCGAACCGGCTTCTCTTTCAGGCAAATCTTCATCGCCGCCTCGCAGCGGGGCGCGAACGGGCAGCCTTTGGGCATGTTCAGCAGGTCAATCGGCGTACCGGTAATCGGCTCCAGGCGCTGTCCGTTGTTCTCCGCCGTCGGGATGGAGCGCATCAAGCCCTTTGTGTACTCGTGGCGCGGGTTGTAGAAGATTTCATCCGCCGTACCCTGCTCGCAGATAGAACCAGCATACATGACAATGACCTCGTCGCACATCTGGGCGACAACGCCCAAGTCGTGCGTAATCATGATAATCGCCATGCCCATCTTCTTCTGCAAATCGCGCATCAAATCAAGAATCTGCGCCTGAATTGTCACGTCCAGCGCGGTCGTCGGCTCGTCGGCAATCAGGATGTCCGGCTCGCACGCCAGCGCCATAGCAATCATCACGCGCTGCCGCATACCGCCCGACAGCTCGAACGGGTACTGCTTCATGCGCTTTTCCGGCTCGTTGACGTTGACCAGCTTCAGCATCTCCACCGCGCGTTCGCGCGCCTGATGGCGGTTGCGGTCGGTGTGCAGCAGAATTGCTTCCATCAGCTGCCGACCGATGGTGTAGGTCGGGTTCAGGGATGTCATCGGGTCTTGGAAGATAATCGAGATGCGGTTGCCGCGCACGGTGCGCAGCAGCTTCTCGTCCGCGCCGACCAGCTCCTGCCCGTCGAATTTCACGCTGCCGCTGACGATTTTGCCCGTCGGCGCAAGAATCTGCATGACGGAATACGCCGTGACGCTCTTGCCCGAACCGCTTTCGCCCACGATGCCCAGCACCTTGCCATGGTCAAGGCGGAACGAAACGCCGTCCACCGCCTTGACTTCGCCCGCGTCGGTGAAGAAGGATGTATGCAGGTCATTGACTTCCAGCAATGCCATTTTGTCCAGCTCCTTTCATCACGCATTCAGCTTCGGGTCAAATGCGTCGCGCAGGCCGTCGCCGAACAGGTTCAGGCTCAGCACGATGAGGCAGATGACCACGGCGGGGATAATCAGGCGATAGGTGTAGGAATAGATGCCGTTGAGCGCGTCAGAAGCCAGCGAACCCAGCGAAGGCATCGGCGCGTTGACGCCCAGCCCCAGGAAGGACAGGAAGCTTTCGGTGAAAATCGCGTTCGGAATTTGCAGCGCGGTCGAAATAATCACGACGCTGATGCAGTTCGGCAGAAGGTGCTTGCGGATAATCCACCGCGCCTTCGCGCCCGTCGCCTGCGCCGACAGCACGTACTCCTGCTCACGGAGGGACAGAATCTGACCGCGAATCAGGCGCGCCATGCCCACCCAATAGAGCAGACCAAAGACGATGAACATGCTGATGATGTTCGAGCCGATTTTCTCTAAGATGGTGCCTTCCACATGCAGCACCTGCCCCAGCACGACCGCCAGCAGGATGATAACCAGCATATCTGGCAATGAGTAGATAATATCGACGATTCGCATGATGAACAAGTCCACCCTGCCGCCGAAATATCCCGCGACTGCGCCAATCATCATGCCAATCACCAGCACGATGATGCTGGCGAAGAAGCCGACGGCGAGGGAAATGCGTGTCCCGTAGACGACGCGGATGAAGTAGTCGCGTCCGTGCGCGTCCGTGCCGAAGATGTGCGGGAAAACAGATTCCCCTTTGTCGATTTTCTTCAGTTCCGTCTTGCCGTACTGGAACGGCGCGAGGTTGTTGTAGCTGTTGTCCATCGGGCGGCCCTTCGTCTGCCCCAGCATCTGGTCATACGAATACGGCCAGAACATCGGAATAATGATGGAGGACAGCGTAATCAGCACAATCAGAATCAGGCTGATGGTCGCGACCTTGTTCTTCAGCAGGCGCTTCACGCCGTCGCGGAAAAAGGTCGAGGACGGCCGCATCCGGGAGATGACTTCCTTTTCCTCCGCCGTCGCGGGCATGAAGGAATCCACATCCAGATGCAGGCTAAAGGGCTTTTTCTTGTTCATCATCATGGTGCAGAGGCCTCCTTATTCGTAATCAATGCGCGGATCAACCACCTTGTAGAGCAGGTCGCTGATCAGATTCATAATCACGATTAAAGAGGCGAGGAAAATGGTCGTCCCCATAATCATGGTGTAGTCGCGGTTGGTGATGCTGGATACGAACTGGCGGCCGATACCCGGCACGGCGAAAATCTGCTCGACGACCATCGAACCGGTGACGATGAACGCCAGCATCGGGCCGAAATAGGTGATAACCGGAATCAGCGAGTTCTTCAGCGCGTGACCGAAGATAATTTTCTTGCCCGAAACGCCCTTGGCGCGCGCGGTGCGGATATAATCCTGCCCCAGCACGTCGAGCATGGAGGAGCGCGTCAGGCGCGTGATGTAGCTCATCGGGTAGAGCGCAAGGGTGATAATCGGGAGGATCAGCCCTTCGGCCGTCGCACCGTTCGCGGGTACCCAGCCTAACTTGACTGAGAACACTATCAGCAGGAATGACCCCATAATGAACGACGGCATGGACACGAACGCGGTTGTAATCACCATGATAATCTTATCCAGCACGGTGTTGCGCCGCAGCGCCGCCAGCGCGCCGAGGACGATGCCGGCAATCGCCGCGCTGAACGCCGCAATCAGACCAAGCTTCGCGGAGGTCTTCATGCCATCCAGAATAATGTCAATGACCTGACGGCCGCGCTGCTTCAGGCTCGGCCCGAAGTCCAGCTTCGTCACCACGTCGCGCAGATACGTCACATACTGTTCACCCAGCGGCTTGTCCAGCCCGTACTTGGCCTCCAGCGCCGCCTGCGCTTCCGCGGAAATTGCCTTTTCACTTGCGAACGGTCCACCCGGAATTGAGTGCATCACGAAGAACGTCACCGTGATAACAATCCAGATGGTCAGCAGCGCCAGCAGCACGCGCTTGAGGATATAAAACAGCATCTTGGAATTCATCCGCTCCACCTTCCCGGCAGGGGCGCTGCCGCGTCTGCCTGCGTTTCTTGTTCATCGACACGCCAAACCAACCGGCTTCACCGTGTCGATGCTTTATTATGCAACACTGTATGGAGAAAATCAAGTGTTTTGTTGCACAAACTGTGTTTTTTTTATGTTTTTCTCGTGTATTTTGAATATTTTCGGCCATGTAGTTGCATTTGTCAAGTTTTCTGCAGCTCCTTGTGCATTTTTGCGCACAAAAAAAATGCAGGACGGCGATTCGTCCTGCATCGTGGTAACGAAGTGAATTACTCCGCTGCCGCCAAGCTGCCGAAGATCTCCAGCGGCATGTTTTCCAGCGCGTCGCCCACTTCCTTGCTGGCAACCTGGAACGTCACGGCGAGAACCGTCTCGTCGTCAAGGAAAGCATACAGCGCCAGCACGGTGTCGCCGGGGGTGTACATCAGGCAATAGTTTTCGTTGACATACAGCTCAGCGAGCATTTCTTCCGTCGCGCCCGCATCCTGAATGCCTTGCAGCAGCGTTTCGAAAGTCATCGCGGACTTCTGCACCGTAATGCTGACCGTCTGGTCGGCGTTGACGGCGAAGAGCAGGATGTTCTCGGCGTTTTCCGTGCCTGCGGGGACTTCCTGAACCGCCCAGTCCGCCGGAATCTGCATCGTCAGACCCGTTTCACCCAGCGCAACCGTCTGCGCCTCGAAGCTGACATTCATTTCAACTGCCGGCACTTCCGCTTCTTCCTCCGCGAACGCAAAGGCAGTGCAGCACATCATGAGCGCCATCAGGAGAGCAAGGAGTTTCTTCATATTTGTTTCCGTCCTTTCATTTCCAGCATGATTCGGCTGATTTTTTTCCATATTGAACAGCCACATCTGGTAACATTTATGATACCAAATGCAAGCTGCTTTTGCAATACGCTTTCGCGCAGGAAAACGGTTGATTCGCGCGGATTTGGGATTTCAGAATGAAGCAGCCTCCTTTTTCATTCGGAAAATGCGAGTGAAGTAACTTTTATTTACTTTTCAATTCTCCCCAAAACAAACAGTTGATTCTTTCCGTAAAAGCGGACTTTGCTTCCCTCCTCCTTCACAAAAAACGGGGCACCGCGAGAGCTTTCGCCCCCGCAGCACCCCGCCATCCGCGGATGCGCAATTCCGCATTGTCCCTTACTTCTTCGTCCAGTCCTGCTTTTCGCCGATGCCGTAGTTTGCCGGCAACACGTCATCATCAACCAGCACGAAGCCCAAATCCGCCGTGTAGGTCGTACTGGCGGAGGTCACCTGAACCGGGTTCGATTCGCCGTTTTCGCCCAGAATCGACGCAATCAGCGGAATATCCGTGCGCATACGCGTCGGCACAACTTCCGCCGGGTAGATGGGCTTGAGCGTGTACACGCCGGGATACAGGTTCTCGAAAGTGTAGTAACCGTACGCGTCGGTTGTCGTTTCCGCGACGAGCTGGTCGTTGCGCCACAGCTCGATGCGCATGTCGCCCAGACCGAGTTCGCCCGCGTCCTGCAGGCCGTTGCCGTTCAGGTCAAGCCAGCAGAAGTCGCCCAGCGTGCCCGGCTGCACCGCGCCAATATTCTGTTCCAGCTGATGCTGGCTCATGCGCAGGGCAATCAGGTCGCTCTCTCCCTCGCGGGCGGTGTAGGTCGTCATCACGCTGATGTTCTGCCCGTCCTTGAGGCGCGTGTCGTCCTTTTCTACGACGACGTAGCCGTTCGGGAGCGTCACACGCAGACGGTAGTTGCCCGGCATCAAGCCGTCAAAGCGGTAGATGCCGTCCTCGCCCGTCGTCGCGTTTTGCAGTTCGCTGCCCTTTTCGTCCAGCAGGATAACCTCCGCGCCGGACAGGGGCGCAATCTCGCCCGCGTTGTCGCACCAGACCATGCCGCCGATGCTTGTGTCAATCTTCAAGCCCAGCATCGGAGCAGTGTAGTTGTTGTTTTCGCTAATTTCAATTTCGGTCATGACGAGCTGACTGCCCTCGGTGGTGAAGGTGCTGTCGCCCAGACGCGCCGCCTGCGTACCTTCCTTGAGATCGTAGGCAAGGCTGTACACGCCGGGGGCAATGCCGTCGATGGCGAACCGCCCATCCGCATCGGTCTGCACCTGCGCAAACACCGCGCCGGTTTCATCCAGCAGGGTCAGCGTCTCGTTTTCCGGGGTGATTTCGCCCGCGTCCATGCGCCCGTTGTCATTCTCATCCACCCAAACCTGACCGGACATCTTCGACGGAATCACGCCGCCAAGCGCCTGATTCAGCCATTCCTCGCCCAGGCCGATTTCGATGTTCACTTGCTGCTCGTTCAGCCCGTGCATCAGCGGCAGGGTCACATTGTCGCCCAGCTTGGAGAGCACCATGCCCTCCGGGAAGCGCAGGGTCAGCGTGTAGGCGTCCGGCCGCAGCCCGGTGAAGCTGTACGCGCCCGTCGCATCGGTGACGACGGTCTGCTCCGTCAAATCCTCGCGGGAGGGGGTCAGAATCAGCGTCACGCCGGCAAGCGCCGCTTCGTTTGCATCCTGTGCGCCGTTGCCGTTGTGATCGGCAAACACCATGCCTTCAATGTCGCCCAAAGCCAGTGCGCCGCACAGGGGCGCGGTGACCTCTTCGCCCACGCCGATGGTAAAGGAATCCGTCGTGCCGTCGGAATCCGGCGCGATGGTGTTGCCGCCGTCCGTCAGGGGAGCAAACACGCCGTCGCCCGGCAGCTCGTAGCGCAGGCGGTACGTTCCGGGCAGCACCGCGTCAAACAGGAAGCTGCCATCCGCGCCGATGGTGCGGGTTGCCACGTCGCCGGTTTCGTCCATCAGGTGGACCACCGCGCCGAGCAAGCCGCCTTCATCCGCGTCGCGCAGGCCATTGTCGTTCTTGTCGGCAAACACCACGCCGGACACATGGCCGGGGGTAATCATGCCGATATCAAGACCCGTCAAATCCGCGCCCATTGTCAGCGCCACCGGTTCACTTTCGCCCGCGCCGCCGGAGAGGTTGCGGAGGATATTGCCGTCGCCCGTGCGCGTGAACGCCAAGCCGCGGTTCGCGGTCGCGCTCACGGTGTACTGCCCCGGCGCAAGGTCATCGAAGGTATACACGCCACTGCGGTTCGTTTTCGCCGTGCGGGTATTGCCGTTTTCATCCGTCAGGGTGACGGTGAAGTTGTTGACCATCTTTTCCGCGTCCATCCGGCTGCCGGAGAAGTCGTCATCCAGATACACCGTGCCGGAGATGCTGCCGTAAGTAATCGCGCCGATGGCCATCGTCATCTCGCTGTCGTTCTCCAGCACCACGTCGGAAATCGTGTGCTCGCGGCGGTCAGTGCCGGGAGCGAACATGTTGCCGTACTCGCCCTCGCCCGCGATGGTGTACACATAGCCCTGCGGAATCGTCGCTTTGACGCGGAACGTGCTGCCGCGGATGTTGGCGAAGGTGAAGCGCCCGTTCTCGTCGGAGACGGTGTTCAGCAGCTCCTTGCCGATGGCCTGACGGTACAGGACGACCTTCACGCCTTCCAGCGTCTTTTCGCCCTCGTCGTACACGCCGTTGTTGTTTTCATCCAGGAAGCAGATGCCGTTGATGTCAGAGCCCTTCATCACGCCAAGGAGGACTTCCTCCAAGTCACCGCGTTCAAGAATCACCTGATCCGTTTCGGAGCGCTTGAATTCGCTGGTGATGATGGAGCGGCGATTGCCGCCCGTCTGGCTGTAGCGCGCAAAGACCAAGCCGTCCGGCAGGCTGTATTCGACATTGTATGTGCCGTAGCGCATTTGACCGATGTAGAATTTGCCGTCCTCGCCGCTCTCGGTTTCGTACACCAGACCGTTTTTCACGCCGACGGCGCGGATTTTGATGCCCGCTTGACCGGGTTCGCCGTCCTGATACACGCCGTCGTCGTTTTCATCCAGCCACACAAGGCCCTGCAGCGCCGCCATCGTCATCACGCCGACGCCCACGTCGGTCACAGAACCGGCTTCGAGGGTCAGCGGCACGCTGTTTTGCACTCGTTCGGTCGTTTCATCCATGATGGACATGTTCGCGCTGACATTTTTGCCGTGCGCGCCATGGCCGAAGCCCGCGGGCAGCTCGCTGCGCAGGACGTACGTCCCCGCCGGGACAGCCAGCGACACTTCACCGTTCTTGTCCGTTTCGCCGGATGCCACAACAACCTCCACGCCGTTGACTTCGGTGATGAGGCTCATCGTCGCGCCGGACACGCCTTCCTCGTACTTCCCGCGTGAACCGTTGTTATCGTTGTCGCGGAAAGCGTGGATGGTCAGCGCCGCCGGATTCGCCGCCTTCGCGGTCACAGTCGCGGGTTCGTCGCTAATGACGAGCGCGCCGTTGGCAAGGGTCACGCCCGCATCATAGCGGACGACGTACGTCCCGTATTCGAGGAACTCCACCTGCCAAGCGCCGTTTTCATCCGTCACCGCTTCCGCCGCGACTTCGCCCGCCTGATTGACCAGCTGCACCTGCACGCCGCTCATCGGCTGACCGTCCAGCCCCAGCACCACGCCGGAAGCGTCGCCAGTGGCATGGTTCGCCAGCGCCGGCAGCACAACGGTTTCGCCTGCGCCGATTTCCACCAGAATGCTCGCCGTCACGCCCGTATCGGTCGTGCTGAGCGTCCAGCCCTCGGTGTCATACAAGCCGCGCGGCAGGGTTGCCGTAATCTGGTAGGTATCAGGATACAGGTCGTTCAGCGCAAACGCGCCGCTGACCGTCATCTGTTCACTCATCCGCTGGCCGGAAATCGTCACTTCCGCCGGGGCAGACAGATCGTCGATGCTGCCGGTCATGCCGCCGCTGAGCGTCAGATCCAGTTCATAGCGGCTGGTCTGCATCGCCTGAATGTTCACCAGCCACTGCGCCTGACCCTTTTGCAGGTTCGGCCAGTCGTTCACGCCCGTCAGCAGCGTGCCTTCCGGCAGCGTCACCGTGACGGAGTACGTCCCGTGGAAGAGGTCGGCTTCCTTCACCGTCTCGCCATCAGTCAGGTAGCCCGTGCGGGTCGTTTTGCCGTCCTCGCTGACAATCTGGTACGCCACTGCCGCGTTCACGCCGCGCATGAGCATCGTCAGCGTGCCGTCCACGGGTTCAGGGGTGGGGGTCGGCGTAGGCGTAGGCGTCGGGCTCGGGGTCGGGGTTGGCGTCGGCGCTTCCGTGGGTTCCTCCGTGGGTTCCTCCGTCGGATTCTCGGTCGGCGCTTCCGTCGGCGCTAATGTCGGGGTCGCCGTCGGCGTAGGCGTTGCCGTCGGGGTCGATGTAGGTGTCGGGGTGGGCGTCGGCGTAGGTTCAGGCGTGGCGGTCGGCGCCATCGTCGGCGGCACATAGTAATAGGAAGCGTTCACCTTCGTCACGGAATCCGCACCCGTGTAGCGCTCAATGTTGATAATCTTGTCGCGCCAGCTTTCAATGGCCAGCGAAGCCTTCGTCATGCGCAGGGTATACAGCCCCGTATGAATCGCCGCCGGCAGGGCATAGTCGCCCCGGCTGTCGGTGTCGAAGGAGAGAATCGTCTCGCCGCGCTCGTTAATCAGGTCAAAAGAGGAGCTGCTCTCCGTGTGCACGGTGAACAGACCCGTGTCTGTCAGCACAGCAATGACTGCTTTGTTCAGCCGTCCGCCGACAATTGACACGGTGTAGCTCGCCGCCATAATGGCGTCCTCCGGCATTGTTTCCGCCACCGGGACAAGCTGCACATTGCCCGTGCCGGGGACGGAAATCGGGTCGCTGCCGAAGTCGGTCAGGCGAATCGTGCCGACCGCCTCCCCGTTCTGCATGACGGTAAAATCGCCCGTGAATTTCCGGGATTCATACGTTCCCGCGCTTGTGGCATACATGCCCAGAAAATCCACTTGCAGCATCGTCAGCTCCGATGCCGCAGCCGTGGGGAGCAGCATCAGCAGCATTCCCAGCGTGAGCAGGAGTGACAGAAATCGCTTGCCAAGCATCCTCATCTTGCCTGTTCCTCCATCTGAATCATCCGCAAGCCGTGCGGAGTAAAGTCACAGAATAATCCATGTACTATGGTAAAGCAATCCGCCCGACTTGTCAACCATTCCGCGCATATTTTTACAATTGGATTGCTTTTCTGGTCGAAAATCAGCATGTTCCGGCAATGAAAAAGAAGGCTGACTTTTTCAGTCAGCCTCCCATGCGGATACTATTTCCAAATGCGAATGCGCCGAGATGCACCGCAAATGATTCGTTCTGGCTAACGCAAACGCCAGCATGGGAAAGGCGCAAGCAGATGGCACAGGCGAATGCAGGAAATCGTATCAGTTGCTGCCGCCCATCAGCAGGGTCAGCATGCTCTCCGGCAGACTCATCAGCAGGGTCATGGGCAGGTTCTGCAGGTTGTTCATCACCTTGACGAACCACGTCTGGAACTCACTGTCCGTCATCGCGCCCAAATCCTGCGCCTTGCTCACGTCCAGCGCGTCCTTCGCGTCGCAGGTGCGGGTTTCCGCCGTGATGGTCACAACGTCCAGACCCATGAAGCGCACCAGCACATCCACCTTGCGGACGCCCTGTTCGCCGTCCATCGTCGTAGCGGTCGTCACCACCACGCCGAAGCCCTGCTCGACACCGTCCACCGTTTCCTTGATTTCCACATCAACAACGCTGCTGTCCGTGCCGACGCCCTTGCCGCTGACGTTGATTTCAACGGGGTCTTCGCCATCATAGGCGGTCAGGTTCGCCGTGAAGTTCTCCAAGTCGCCTGCGAAGGTCAGCGTCGCCGCGGTATCTTCCGCGCTCTTGATGGTCACAAGCCACGTCGCCACGCCGTCCGCCGTGTTGCGGGTCATCGTGAAGGAGATCGGCAGGGGTTCTTCGCCGCCGTTGTTGATCTTCACCGAAGCCGTCATGCGAACCAGCTCGCCTGCTTCAGTCATCCAGTATTCATAAACGATGTCATCCGCGTAGAGATCTGCTTCATCAAGTTCTTTCAGCAGGTCGTCCCAGCTCGTGTCAGCAGCGGAAAAAAGCGCATCCATGTAAGCACCGACGCTCGGAACGCTGTGGATCATTTCCAGCAGGGCTTTCGTCATCTCGACGATCTTTTCCGGCGGAACGGTGACTTTGACGTAGCTCTTCGCCGCGTCGCAGTCGCCGGGCTGCTCGGTCACTTCTGCCATTTCTTCACCGGACAGTATTTCGTTCATCATGGTCATGAACGCCGTAGTGTCCGCCTGCGTCAGTTCTTCCATGAGCTGCTCTTCCGTCATGCTGCTCAGGTTCGCCGCTGCTTCCATCAGGGCAGTGTATTCCGCATTGCCGCTCAGCTGTTCCTTCGATTCTTCAATCGCCTTGTCGATCTCCTCGTCGCTCTGACCGGACATCTTCATCGTCGCGCGGAGGGCTTTTTCCCTGATGGCTTCCACGTCCTTGCTGTTCACAGCAATCACGCCGCCCAGCAGCGCGCTGGACACATACATCAGCTGGTTTTCTTCCGCAGCAGTCGTCAGCGATGCCATACCCAGCACGCTCTTGCCGCTCAGGTTCAGGTCAAAGCCAGCTTCGTCGCCCTGCTGATAGCCGGTCAGGGACAGCGCCGCCAGCAGGTCGTTGATGGCAGCCATCGCGGTGTCATCCCCGCCCAGCGCCGCCACGAGGTCAGCGTTCAGGTCGTGGATGGTGATGGTGGTTTCCTGACGCGCGGCATTGTCCCACACGCTGTTTTCCGCCATCGAGGTCAGGGGCATCGCCAGCATCATGATGCTGAGCAGTACCGCAAGCAATTTCTTCATGGGGTTTTCCTCCTTGTTATTTGGTTTCCCTTTTTATAACAGCACTGCGTGGCAGTGATGTTTTCTGTTGCCTTAGTGCGTGTCGTCCAGAATCATCTGCGACACGCTGGTGGTGAACTGGCGCGTGCTGTCCGGCAGATTCATCATGAACCGCGGCAGAATCTGCCCGGCGGTGAACATCATGCCCGTCATGTACGCCTTAAAGCGCGCACTGCTGATTTCGCCCAAGTCCAGCACGTCGCCATCCGACAGGAGGGGGCGCGTTTCGCACGGGCGCGTTTCGGCGGCAATCGTCAGGAAGTGCTCGCCCTGCCAGAGCAGCTGAACATCCACATTCTGATACACTTCGCCATCCACCTGCTGGGTGTCCATGCTGGCGCTCCAGCTAATGCCCTTTTCTTCCCCGTCCACCGTGCGGTGCATTTCCAGCAGGAGATTCTCTTCGTTCGTCAGCGACGAAATGGTGCAGCGATACAGGTTCTGTTCGCCGTCATCCGACGCAATCAGCACCGCTATTCCGCCGTTGTCCTCCATCTTCAGCTGACCATTTGTGCCCTTGCCCGCCGTTTCCTGCCGCCAATCCAGCCGCACGTCGTCGCCCGTCGGATGGAAATTCACCGTGATTGCTGCGTTCAGCAGCGTATCCTGCGCCAGCGTCGGCGTATGGGTCGGCACAACCTTGTAGCTGATCACCACCCGCAGCAGGCGCATCGACGAATCCACATACTGCGCCACCTGCGCATCTTCCACCAGCAGCGTCTGCTGACGCAGCCACGTCTGCAAGTCCGTATCCTCGACGGGCTGATCCTGCGCGAACGCCACCAGCTGCCGATACGTATTGAGCAAATCCACATACGCCTTGACGGCGGGCGTTTCCCCCACCGTGTCCAGCAGAATGCACAGCACCTCCATCAACTGCTCATTGCTGAGGGGGAAGTACAGAATGTTCTTCGCCGATTCGCATCCTTCGGGCGGATTCGAGACGCTTTCCACCCGCGTAACCTTCAATATCTTGTTCAAGCGCGTAGCAGCCTGCTGCCAGTCCGTCTCGAACAAGCCATTGGCAACGTCCTTCGGCTGCATTTCGCCCGTTATCAGCGGATTTTTCGTGATTTTCGCCAGCAGTGCGCCCACGTTCTCATACTCTTGCGCAATGGATTCGCTGACCTCCTTGGCAGACAGCTCCGTCCCGGCATCCGCATATATGCTCTGGGACGCATTCCACTGATGCAGGATTTCAGCGATATGCCGCATGTCCTCGTCGAGATTCAGGTACACCGTGCCGCCCAGCACATCACCGCTGATGTAGACATCCGCGCCGCGAGTCTGCACGCCGTAATCCACAATGGACTGGTCATTCAGAAACAGCTCACACGAGGTGAACCCCTGCCGATAGACCTCCACGCGCAGGGCATCCAGCAAATCCCGATACGCGGTTTCCGCCGCTTCCTCCATTTCCGGCACGAGCGCCCGCCCGTTGAAATCGCGGAAGGTGATGGTCGTCAGCGTCGCTTGGGGCGCGTTTTCCTCCGCCAGTCCGCACATCGGCACCAGCATCGCCAGCGTCAGCAGAATCGCAAGCAGCTTCTTCATGGTGTATTTTCTCCTTTGGTCGTTTATTCCAGCGTCATCAGCCCTGAAAAGAGACTGCGCACGCTGTCCGGCAGCAGGGACATTGCGTTCGACACGCTCAGTACCATCCCCGTCATATAAGCCTGCATGAACGCGGTCAAGCGCTCGTCGCTCATTTCGCCAAGGTCGTAGATTTCATCGCTTTCGGACAACAGCGGCTCCGCCTCGCACGGATGCGTCTCCGCGACAATCGTCAGGATGCTCTGCCCCTGCTTCGCGAGCGTCATTTCCGTGTGCTGTTCCTGCTGCCCGTCGATGCACAGGTCATCGAAGCGGAACGTGAAGTCCGTCTGCTCTTCGTCCCGCCAGTTTGTTCCGCCGCTGCAAAGCTGCTCAGTGTCGTGCACTTCCATCAGCATGGTCGCGCCGTTTTCCGTCGCCGTGTTCGTCAGTCGGAACGTCATTCGCTCCTTGCTTTGCACCAAGTTCGGGCGTTCGGGGTCTGCTTTGGGGTCTACCGCGTAGGACACATCCACGCCATCCGCATTCAGCAGAATTTCCCATGCGGTGCTCTCGGTCGTGGTTTCCATCGAAAGGTGATACAGAACGCCCTCGTCGCTCGTCCTGCGGGTCAGAATCCCCGTTTCTTCTGCGCCTCCCGTGATTATCAGCTTGACAATGCCGCCGTCCGCGTCCAGATACGCCATCACCGGCACGTCGCCATCCATCGCGGATTCCACCAGCTGCGCGCAGAAAATGTCCGTCAGACCGCCCAGCACCTCATCGCCGAAGAACAGGTTGTCCAGCCCCGTCAGCGTTTCGCCAAGCACCGCGCGGCAAATGGCGATAAGCTGCTCTTTCGTCAGCGCGAAGGACAGCACCGTCACCACCGGGTCGCAGTCGTCCGGCTGATTCGTCACGGTTTCCCGCGCCGTTTCCGGCAGACTTTCGTTGATGCGCGCGACCATTCTCGTCCAGTCGATGCTGCTGCCGATGCTTTCCAGCAGCTCCGGCGGGGTCTGCGCAAGCGCGGGCAGCAGGTGCTGCATCCGGCGATAGCCCTGCTGCATCGACTGATTCGCAGCCGCGACGGGCAATTCGCCCAAGTCCACATTCATCAGCTGGCAGAATGCCGTAATCGCGCGCGGCAAATCCTCGGCGACATTCAGGTACACCGTATTGCCAGAAACCGAAGTGCCGATGTAGAGGTCGTCGTCGTTCATTTCCAGCGCAGCCCCCAGCACGGGCACGTCATGCAGCGTCATCTGGAATCCCGACATTTTCCCCATCGACCCCTGCGCGAGCACGTCGTTCTTCTGCAGCGTGAGCCGCATCATCGACGCATCTTCCGCCGCATAAAGCTCGATGCTCAGCGCGTCCAGTGCGTCCTGAATCGCCGTCAGCACATTCGCGTTCAAATCCATGCCGGACAGCGCCCGCGCATCGGCGGTCGTCACCCGAATCGTCGTCTTCGTCGCGCCGGGCGCAGTTTTCCTCCGCCAGTCCGCACAGCGGCAGCATCATCGCCAGCGTCAGCAGAATCGCAAGCAGCTTCTTCATTCGTCAGCCTCCTTGACATTCGTTTGTGCGCTTTTCAGCATTCCATTACCATTATATCAAAAAAAACACCTGTTGCAAGCGAATATGCGCAAGTTTTACAATTCCGTGCCCCAAAGATGCAAATTTGCGCCTGAAAGCGCAGCTTCGCGGAAAAATGCTTGATGCCGTCATGCAAAATTTCTGTGAATGGCGCAAAAGGCCGTTTTCCCCTCTTGTGAAGCGCGAAAAAATATGCTACAATAGACAGAGTATTCCGGATTACTGAAAGGAGCTAATTCGCATGGAATTTCTGACCAAGCTTTTGGGCATCGCCACCGCCGTTGCGGAAACCACCACCGGTGCTGCCGACCCTGCCGCCGTCACCACTGATTCTGCCGCTGGCGGCATTGTCGGTATTCTCTTCAGCCTTCTGCCGCTGCTGCTGGTTTTCGTCCTGATGTACTTCATGATGATTCGCCCGGAGAAGAAGCGCCGCAAGAAGGAGCAGGACATGCTCGCGTCCCTGAAGAAGGGCGACCGCGTGTGCACCATCGGCGGCATCTACGCCACCATCGAGAGCATCAGGGACGACACCATCACCCTGAGCGTCGGCAAGGGCGACCAGACGATGGTTGTTGCGCGCTGGGCGATTCGCTCGGTGGAAGATGTGACCATCGAAAACGAGACCGAATCCCTGAACTAATCGCAAAATTCCCGGCTTCGTGCCGGGTTTTTTTGTGCCCGATTTTCCCGCCGCGCATATGCTGGGAGTGAACAACTCACACGATGGGAGGAATCGCCATGAATCAGCGTCCGAATTGCTGCCGTCCCATGCCGCCGCAAGCGCCTTGCCCGTCCAGACCGCCTTGCCCGCCGAAACCCATTTGCCCGGCTTGTCCGCCGACGCAGAAGGGCGTTTTACTGCCGCGAATCCTCGCCAGCGGGCGGGAGTGGCAGCGCCGCGCGTGTGTGGCGCTGTGCGTCGGCGGTTTGCCGGAGGATGCAAACGGGCGACTGCAACTCGTCGGCGTTACGGCGTGCGGTGACGCGGATTGGGAGATTGCGCCGTACCAAGAACCGCGCCCGTGCGGCTGCCGCGGATGCCGACCGTCTCGACCCGCGCCGTGCCTTCTGCGGGTGAATATTCCGGTTGTTTGCCAAGTGCAGGCGGAATGCGGGCAGGTTTTGCGCGGCGAAAGTGTGCTGACAACGGATGTTGCGCTGCCGATTCGCTGTGTGCAGGCGGAATGCTGGCGCAACCAGATGATGGTGCTTCCGTGCGTTCGGCTGATTGACGGCGGCGCGCCTGTGTGTGCGGATGACTGCCGTCCCCCTGTGTTTGATTGCACGATTGAACTGCTTGTCGAAGCCTACATGACGCGATGGGAAGCGTGCGGCAGCCCTGCGCCGACTTGTCCGGATTTGCCGCTATTCCCCCCGCCGCCGTTCGGGTGACAAGGGCGTTGGAAGACCCAAGGGGCTTTGCCCCTTGACCCCAGCAGGGACGCTGTCCCTGCACCCTGCAAGGGAGTTCCTCCCTTGACCCTTTCGCGCGATTGGGTTGGTGACAACTGCATACTATGCCCGCGTGTTTATCTGTCATCCGTTCCTCCACGCCCCTTCTTTCCCATTGTAACATGGGAGGTGAAGGCGAAGGAGTCCAGAGGGCGACCGCAGACTTCGTCTGTTTCCATTGCCCTCTGGAACCCGCGGAAAAGACCAATATCATAGGAAAAGGCAGCCGCATCCCCTGCGCCCAATCGTTCGCGCGGGGGATTTTCTATTCCCCAAAACGACAAAAAAACGCCCTTGACTCTCGCGAATCAAGGGCTAATAGGAATCCGGCAGCGACTTATCCTCCCGGGCCGTGTCCAGCCAAGTACTTTCAGCACTGGA
>ENA-USYV01000536-USYV01000536.1-human-gut-metagenome-genome-assembly--contig:-NODE-536-length-44019-cov-19.567771_pt1 | contig 44019 bp, 36 predicted proteins | sample MGYA00250066_ERZ773514 | MGnify/ENA primary metagenome ERZ773514 (study PRJEB29103, sample SAMN06112049) | human gut metagenome | biome: human gut; feature: ankylosing spondylitis patient; material... | reverse complement strand
CAGGAGCTCCATGTTCGTGCCGGCCCTTACCTCCGTGGTGGTTGCAGGCACCATCTTCCGCCTGATATACGGCGAACTGGAAGGTTCCTTTGCCAACCAGGTCATGGCCATGTTCGGCAACGGCCCCATTGTATGGCTGAGAAAGCCCCTGACCGTATGGATTGCCCTGTTTACCATCTGCATGTGGCGCTGGACCGGAGTCAACATGATGTATTATTTATCCGGCCTTCAGCAGATTCCCGAGGAACTATATGAGTCCGCTTCCATTGACGGCGCCTCTGCCCTTCAGAAATTCAGGCACATTACCCTTCCCCTTTTAAAGCCAACAACGGTCTATGTGCTGACCATATCCATATTTGCCGGCCTGGCAATGTTCACGGAATCCTACATCCTGTTTAACGGCAACACCTCGCCTAATAACGTGGGCACCACCATCGTTGGTTATCTGTACAGGATGGGCTGGGAACAGAACAACATAGGCCTGGCAAGCGCCATCGGATGTTTCCTTCTGGTCATGGTCCTGATCATTAACCTGATACAGCTGGGCATCAATGGAACGTTCCGGAAGGAGGACTAGAGGATGAAATCCAAAAAAAATATATGTTCTGTCTGCCTAGTCCTGTTCTTCATCCTTGTGGCGGGCATCACCCTCCTGCCCCTGATCCTGCTGGCTGTTGCATCCTTAAGCCCGGGATCGGAACTGATGAGGAACGGACTGAATTTTAACATTGATTTTGCCAAGGCTTCCCTGAACAACTACGTCCAGCTGTTTAACGGCAATAATTCCTACTTTTATTGGTACAGGAACAGCCTGACCATCACCATTGTCCAGGTGGCCATGACCTTGTTCCTCAGCGCATGTGTGGGTTATGGGTTTGCCATGTATGACTTTAAGGGCAAGAATTTCCTGTTTGTCTGCGTCCTCCTTGTGATGATGATACCCACGGAAATCATCCTCCTTCCCCTGTACCGCATGACCATTGCCATGAAAACCATCGACACCATGTGGGGCATCATCCTTCCCTATCTGGTACTTCCCATGCTGGTATTCTTTTTCCGCCAGTATCTAAGCGGTATCCCAAGGGATTTCCTGGATGCCGCCAGGGTGGACGGATGCACGGAATATGGCATTTTCCTTAAAATTATGTTACCATTAATGTGACTCCGCTATCCTTATGAATCCGCAGACTTGGGTGGCTTCAGGTCACATCGGCGGTTTCTCTGACCCTCTTATGGACTGCAAGGACTGTAAGACACGTCACAGAGCGGACAACCTTATCGAAGATTTTGACGGCACTAACGTTGCAGGCTGGACAAACGAGCAGATGATGGACTACATCAAGGAAAAGCAGATCCCATGCCCAGATTGCGGCAGCCACAACTTCACTGATATCCGTCAGTTCAACCTTATGTTCAAGACATTTCAGGGTGTAACTGAGGACTCAAAGTCTGAGCTTTATCTGCGTCCTGAAACTGCACAAGGTATCTTTGTAAACTTTGCAAATATCCAGAGAACAACAAGAAAGAAAGTACCTTTCGGCGTTGCACAGGTAGGTAAGTCATTCAGAAACGAGATCACTCCGGGTAACTTTATTTTCCGTGTTCGTGAGTTTGAGCAGATGGAGCTTGAGTTCTTCTGCAAGCCTGGCACAGACCTTGAGTGGTTCAACTACTGGAGAGGCTTCTGCAAGGATTGGCTCCTTAGCCTTAACATCAAGGAAGAAAACCTCCGCCTGAGAGATCATTCACCTGAGGAGCTTTGCTTCTATTCAAAGGCTACAACTGACTTTGAGTATCTCTTCCCATTTGGTTGGGGCGAGCTTTGGGGCGTTGCCGACAGAACTGATTATGACCTTAATCAGCACATCAAGACAAGCGGCAAGAGCCTTGATTACTTTGACCCTGAAACAAACGAGAGATATGTTCCATACGTTATCGAGCCTTCCCTTGGCGTTGAGAGATTGTTCCTGACAGTTGTTTGCGAAGCATATGACGAGGAAAACATCGGCACAGAGGAGAAGCCTGACGTTAGAACTGTTATGCGTTTCCACCCTGCACTTGCTCCTTTCAAGGCTTGCATTCTTCCGCTTTCCAAGAAGCTCAGCGAGCAGGCAGGCGAGCTTTATGCAGAGCTTTCAAAGCACTTCCTTGTTGACTATGACGAGGCTGGCTCTATCGGTAAGAGATATCGCCGTCAGGACGAGATCGGTACACCATTCTGCATCACATATGACTTTGATTCTGTTGAGGACGGCTGTGTAACAGTAAGAGACAGAGATACAATGGAGCAGGAGCGTATCAAGATCGACGAGCTGGTAGCTTATATCGAAAAGAAGATAGCTTTCTAGTAAAATAAAGATCTTTGCGGGCGAACGGTTTGTTCGCCCGTTTTTTATGCCCGTTTTTACAATAAAAAGCTTTACAAAATTGGCGAGTTGTGATATAATATGTTTGTATATTTTTACGAAAGGACGTCCTTGCCATAAAAAATATATTTGACTCACATTGTCACTATGACGATCACGCTTTCGATGAGGACAGATACAAAGTCCTTGACAGACTTCTTTGCGACCCTGACTCTCCTGTAGACAAGGTCTGCCATGCCGCAACGGACGAAAGATCGTCTTTGTTCGGAATTGAAACTGCGAAAAAATATGAGAATTTCTATACCTCTGTGGGCTTTCACCCTGAGTGTATGGATACTCTTCCTGAAAATTATATGCAGGTGCTTGACGAGCTTTATTTGAAAGCCTGCTCTACTCACAAGCTTGTTGCGGTTGGTGAGATAGGGCTTGACTATCATTATGAGGGATATGACAAAGAAAGACAGATAAAGCTTTTTGACAAGCAGGTGGAATATGCTGTGAAGAAAAGTCTGCCTGTTATAGTTCACTGCCGTGAAGCCACTCAGGACTGCCTTGACGTGCTGAACAAATATGCGCCGTCAGGTGTAGTTCACTGCTTTTCAGGCTCGGCGGAGACCGCAGAGATAGTGCTTGGGCTTGGTATGTATATCGGGTTTACAGGTGCGCTTGCTTTTAAAAATGCTAAAAAAGCCAAACGTGCTCTTGAAGTTGTCCCAATGGACAGGCTTCTTCTTGAAACGGACTGCCCTTACATGGCGCCCCCTCCTTACAGAGGACAGAGGTGCGAAAGCCCTATGATAGAAGAAGTGGCAAAGGTCGTGGCTGAGATAAAAAAACTTGATCCGCAGGAAGTGCTTGACATTACAAATAGAAACGCTTGCCGCCTGTTCGGGATCGAATATGAGAAAGGATAAGAGAACAAAATGACAGAAACTATGTATGTAGTAATACCATGCTACAATGAGGAACAAATGTTGCCTATCACAGCGGAAGCGCTTATAAAAAAGTTCGATGAGCTGAAGGCAGAAGGTCGCATCGCACAGAACAGCAAGGTCATGTTCGTTGACGACGGCTCAAAGGACAAAACGTGGGAGATAATACAGAAGCTCCACGAAGCAAGCCCTGTTTTCACAGGTCTTAAACTCTCAAGAAACAAAGGTCATCAGAACGCACTGCTGGCTGGTCTTATGACGGCGAGAAACTATGCTGATATCGTTGTTTCCATGGACGCTGACTTGCAGGACGATATAAACGCTATTGACGGCTTCCTTGATAAGAGGGCAGAGGGCTGTGATATTGTTTACGGCGTTCGTTCATCGAGAGAAAAGGATACCGCTTTCAAGCGAGGAACTGCTCAGGCATATTACAAGCTTTTGGAGCATATGGGCGTTGAGATAACATATAATCACGCTGATTACAGACTTATGAGCAAAAGGGCTATAGACGCTCTGGCAGAGTTTAAGGAAGTAAATCTGTTTCTGAGAGGTCTTGTGCCTATGGTCGGCTTCAAGAGCGACATCGTTAAGTATGTAAGAAACGAGCGTGTGGCGGGCGAATCTAAATATCCGCTGAAAAAAATGCTTTCCTTTGCAGTTGAGGGAATAACCTCACTTTCTGTAAAGCCTATAAGATTTATCACCACTATCGGTATAATAGTATTTTTAGTATCACTTATAATGCTTATATATTTCCTTATAACATGGGCAGTGGGGCACACTGTTCAGGGCTGGGCTTCAACTATCACGTCTATATGGGCGATAGGCGGACTTCAGCTTTTGGCTATAGGCATTATCGGAGAATATATAGGCAAGATCTATTTGGAAACAAAGGCTAGACCTAAATTTATAATCGAAACAAATCTTGAAGAAACAGACAAGGAGTAATTAAAAATGGCAGAACTCAAGGCTAACAATCAGAAACCAAATTTCGACAACAACCCTAAGCTTATAGAAGCTATCGCAGAAATGAGAAAGAATTTCTGTGCCGAAACTCAAAACAAGGTAATAAACACAGCACTTGCCTGCACATTTCTCGTGCCTGCAATGGTAGAAAAGACAACGGAACTTGTTGCCGACGCTGAAAACCATGTTAATTTTGAGGACAAGAGCAAGGCTAAGTTCATTCTTCTCAACAACAACAAAACAAACGGCACATTTTTCCCTGTTTTCACTTCCCCTGAGGAGGCTAAAAAACTTCAGTATGACAAGCCTTTCCAGAGCTTTGCAATGAGATTTCAGGATATAGCTGCTCTCACTGAGCAGACGCCAAAGGTACAGGGCTTTGTTGTAAACCCATTTGGCGAGAACCTTCCTTTCACTCAGGAAATGCTGGAGTCTATCAAGCAGACTCTCATAAGGGTAGCAAAGGAGCGCAAGGCGGCTAAAGAAGCTGCTGAAAATGGCGAAGCTCCTAACATTGCTGTTACAAACAACGAAACAGCAGAGTAAGATACTTAAGCATATCTGGAGGACGGACTGTGTTCGTCCTCTTTTTTTACCTGTCTATAAAAATCTAATTACATAAGTCCGTGTCTTATTTTTACGAAAACTATGCTTAATATAGTTGACAAAGATCATGCCGTGTGTTATAATTGTAGTAATATGGTGGGAAATAAAGCGTGTTATTTGTGCAGTGTTCACTATCACGCACCACGCAAAAGACTAAAAGATTCTGCTTTTAGAAATTTTTTTCGTGATCTGAGGGAGTATATATGGCTAACGAAACTGAGCTTGAAAAAATTGACCGTGCTGCCGAATACTTTGAAAGATATTTTGAGTTTGAGGACGCTGTAACGGTCAGCAAGGAAAACAAGGAATATCTCAAAACCTATATCCATGACAACGATTATGTTGTTAAAAACTTCAATATAAAAAATAAGATCGTTAAGGCTGTGGGCATAAGCATCGGCATTGGATTGGCAGCTTTCCTGTTGCTGTGGCTGCTCCTTGGCACAAAGCTTATTATAGTGGGCATTATTGCAGGTGCACTTATTTTTATCGGTGCAGGCGTTTTCGGTATCGCACTGAACAAATACAGACTTACTGCTGCTGAACAGAAGCAGGTTGAAGTGAACGAGGGCATAAACGAACAGATAATAATGCTTGATGACAGAATAAAGCAGGTAGAACGTCAGAGAGATGATTATTACAAGGCTCTTGAAAAGAGAGTGCCTTTCATGTCACTTGACTATATGAAGAACGTTCAGCAGATAAAACAGTTTCTTGTGGACGGCAAGGCTGACACCTGCGAGGAAGCTGTGGATATGTTCGAGGAGTCGATGCTTTTACAGCAAATGACGGATATCATGACAAAGAGCGAAACTATCGAACCAGTCAAGGACGATAAGGAACGTTTCGGCGACCCTTTGAAGATAATAAAGGAAAACAAGAAGAAACGCAAAAAGGAAAAGAAAGCAAAAAAAGACAAAAAGTAACTTTCGACCGCAGCAGCATTTTACGCCGCTGCGGTCTTTCTGTGAAGATCCACAATTTGCTATAGATAGGATAATGTATGAACGAGAAAAAAGATATTCTGACAAAAACATGGGTAGTGGCTGTCCTTGCGTCCATATGCTGTATGCTGTGGGGAAGTGCATTTTCCTGCGTGAAAATAGGCTACAGCCTTATGAACATAACCACCAATGACAGCGGCTCTCAGCTTGTGTTTGGGGGCATAAGATTTTTTGTGGCAGGGCTAATGGCTCTTGCCATGGGAAGCGGAGCGGAGAGAAAAATTCTCCTGCCAACAAAGACTTCCATACCAAAGATCATGATAATAAGCCTTTTTCAGACAATTTTGCAGTATTTTTTCTACTACATAGGTCTTGCCCACACAACGGGGGTAAAGGCAGCGATAATAGTTGGGGCGAACGTTTTTATTGCGATACTTGTGTCATCGCTTTTATACAAGCTTGAAAAGCTCACCGCTGTGAAAATAGCAGGCTGTATACTTGGATTTTCGGGTATCATTGTTATAAATCTCGGGGGACTTTCTGGGGTAAGCTTTAACTTTCTCGGGGACGGATTTATTTTTCTTTGCACCTGTGCATACGCTTTTTCATCGGTATATATGAAGCGCTATTCCGAAACAGAAGACCCTGTTATGCTTAGCGGCTGGCAGTTCGTTTTCGGTGGAGCAGTTCTCACTGTCATAGGCTTTTTAATGGGCGGCAGGCTTGGTCACATGAGCGCAAAGGCTTTTTTGATGCTTTTGTATCTTGCCTTTGTATCAGCGGCGGCATATTCTCTGTGGGCAGTGCTTTTGAAGCACAACCCTGTTTCAAAGGTGGCGATTTTCGGCTTTATGAACCCTGTGTGCGGAGTGCTGCTTTCAACTATCCTGCTTGGTGAAAAAGGCATTTTTGGCGTTCAGGGGATAGCCGCACTTATCCTTGTCTGCTCGGGTATCTTTATTGTTCAGAGAAAAGGGAATAAATAATGTCAGGCTCATAGGCTTATTCCTATGAGCTTTTTTTATTCAAAATCGTTCTAAAGACTGTTTAAAATGTTGATTTTTATATGTAGCTGTGTTATAATGAATTGTGTATGGTTTTTTACCAATATATTATCAGTAAAGAAAAAGAGGACAAGACAATGTTTAAGAAAAACGGACTTCTAAAAAGCCCTGACAGCAAGCCAAAAGAAAAGTATCTGCTGCTGTTTGCGGTGGCTTTTATCGGCATGATGATCTCGTTCATACCGTCAATGATAGTGAACAAGGGCATCTTTCTCTACTATGGCGACTTCAACTCACAGCAGATGATGTTCTATCAGCACTGTCATGACGCTGTTCGCAGCGGAAACATGGGCTGGGATTGGGGAACGGACTTAGGCTCAAGCTTTATAGGCTCATATGCTTTCTATCTCCTTGGCTCGCCATTTTTCTGGCTCACTACACTTTTCCCGTCAGGTGCAGTGCCTTATCTGATACCATGGCTCCTTGCGCTGAAAACGGCTATCGCCGCAATAACAGCCTACGCTTACATCAGATTTTTTGTTGACAACACAAGCGCCTGCTTTATAGGCGGTCTGCTTTACGCTTTCTCAGGCTTCCAGACCTACAACGTTTTCTTCAACCACTTCCACGACGCAACTGCGTTTTTCCCTCTCATGCTTTTAGGATTTGAACTGCTGGTTCAAAAGAACAAGAAGGGTCCGTTTGCGGTAGCAGTAGCTATATGTGCGACCATAAGCTATTTCTTCTTTGCCTGCGAAGTCGTATTCGTTATTATCTACTTCTTCCTGAGATGCCTTGACAAGGACTTTGAAATTGACATGAAGAAGTTTGGTCTGCTTATTCTTGAGGCTGTTATCGGTGTGATGATATCCGCTGTTATCTTCCTGCCGTCAGCGCTGAGCGTAATGGGCAACTACCGTGTAAACGAAAGACTTTATGGACTTGACCTTGTTATATACGGTGAAAATGTAAGAATACCAAGAATTATCCAATCGTTCTTTATGCTTTCCGATATGCCTGCAAGAATAAATATCCTTAACTCAGACAAGGCAAGATGGGCTTCAATGGCAGGCTATCTGCCTATGTTCTCAATGGCAGGCGTTATAGCGTTTATGAGAACGAGAAAGAAAGGCAAAGACAGTTGGCTTACAAAGGCTATTATCGTGTTCGGCATAATGGCTTGCGTGCCTATATTGAACTCCTCTTTCGTCCTTTTCAATGCGTCATATTATGCAAGATGGTATTATATGCCTATACTGCTTATGTGCCTTATGACAGCAAAGGTCATCGCAGAAAACAAGGACGATCTGAAAAAGGGATTTGTGCCTGTTTGTGTAGTATGTGCGATATTTATTGGCATCGGTCTGCTTCCGACAAACGAAAACGGCGTTGTATCCTATGGCAAAGTCCCTGAATATATTGAACTTTACTACATTCAGGCTATCGTTACCATAGTAATGATAATAATGCTTGGCACGCTTATATATGTGGTCGCAGAGAAGAAGCTCGACTACATGAAGATCGCTTCTGCAATGACGGCGGTTGCGGTGGTCATCTGCATGACTTCTTCTATCGTATACGGCGTAACCCAGGGTACTGACAACACCGACTACATCAACAGAGCAATAAACGGTGGCGACAGCATCAACATGGACAAGCTGGAGTCTGGATCAGAGAACTACAATGCTGACAACAATTTCTACAGAATAGATACCTCAGAAAATGTTGACAACTGGTGTATGTTCTGGAAGCTTTCATCAATGAGATGCTTCCACAGCGTTGTTTCAACATCTATCATGGATTTCTACAGCTCTATCGGACAAACGAGAGATGTTGCTTCAAGAATGGAAACTAAGGTCTATCCGCTAAGAAGCCTGTTTTCCGTAAAATACTATTTCAATGAGCTTACTGAAAGTGAGAGAAAAGGTATCACAGAGGTATCGAAGCCTGAAACTCTTGCAAATCTCTACGGCTTTGAATATGTTGATACTCAGAACGGTTTCAACATTTACGAAAACAAATATTATGTACCAATGGGCTTCACATATGATTACTACTGCCTTGACAGCGACATTCAGAAGGCTTCAGAGGTAGACAAGACATCAATGCTCATGAAAGCCCTTGTGCTTACCCCTGAGCAGGCTGCAAAATACAATAATATTCTCAGCTACTACAGCTTTAAGGGTACCGACTACTCAACAGATCAGTATTATCAGAACTGCCTTGACAGACGTGCAAACAGTTGTTCATCATTCAGTTATGATTCTTACGGCTTCAACGCCAAGATCGACCTTGACAAAGATAACCTTGTGTTCTTCTCAGTTCCATATGATGACGGCTGGAGCGCAAAGGTGAATGGTCAGGACGTGGAAATAGAAAAGGTGGATTACGGCTTTATGGCTGTGCTTTGTCCTGCGGGATCAAACGACATCCAGTTCACCTACGAAACAAAGGGACTTTTCTGGGGCAAGGTAATAACAGCCGTTGGCTTCGGCTCGCTTATCGTTTACCTTGGCGCAGTGAGATTTACAGGCAGAAAGAAAAAAGAAGAAGCTCAGCCTGTTGAAAAGAACGCATAAACCTGAAAGGGAGGATATAAAATGTATCAGAACGAAAAAACTATCAGTGAAAAGGAGATATACAAGGGCAGGGTCGTTCACCTGACTTGTGATGAAGTGGAGCTTGAAAACGGCTACAAGACGCTTAGAGAGGTCATTCATCACCCTGGCGGAGTTTGCATCGTTGCTCTTGACGAGGACGAGAATGTTTATTTTGTGAAGCAGTTCCGCTATCCTTTCAAGACCGCACTTATGGAGATACCTGCAGGAAAGCTTGAATACGGTGAAGATCATTTGGAGTGCGGAAAGCGTGAGCTTAAAGAGGAGATAGGTGCAACGGCAGAAAAAATGACTTATCTTGGCTGTATTTATCCTACAGTGGCTTACGATACCGAGATAATCCATATGTATATGGCAGAGGGACTTGATTTCGGTGAGCAGCACCTTGACGAGGGCGAGTTCCTTGACGTAACAAAAATGCCTCTTGAAGAAGCTTACAAAATGGTCATGGAAAACAAGCTCCCTGACGCAAAGACAACTGCAGCTATACTGAAAACTTATCTCATCAAAAAGGATATGTAGTCCATAATATTTTAACCATGCGATAAAAGAAACGGTCGAACGCTGTTCGCCACTGCATATATAAAGGGTACTGTCAACGTGGCAGTACCCTTTTTTTTGTGGTGAAAAAAGAGCGCCCACGCACCGAAGTGCATGAGCGTCTTTTTTATAGTAACTTAGATTACTTTTCCTCAGTATTGTAAAGCTTAGCGTATCTGAGCAGATAATCATATCTGTCCTTAGCGTTCTGAACAGCCTTACCAAAGAGCTTCTCAGCTCTCTCAGGATTCTGTCTAGCAAGTGCGTTGTAACGTACCTCGCCCATGATGAAGTCCTTATAGTCAGCTGTTGGAGCCTTAGAATCAAGGATAAATGGATTCTTGCCCTCTGCCTTAAGACGTGGGTCGAATCTGTACAGATGCCAGTAACCAGCCTGAACAGCCTTCTTCTCCTCTGTCTGAGCAATTGACATACCACCCTTGATACCATGGTTGATACATGGAGCATAACCGATGATGATTGAAGGGCCGTGATAAGACTCTGCCTCGTGGATAGCCTTGATGCACTGATTGTAATCAGCACCCATTGCAACGTGAGCTACATATACATAGCCGTAAGACATTGCGATACCTGCGAGATCCTTCTTCTTAACTTCCTTACCAGCTGCTGCGAACTGAGCGATAGCACCTGTTGGAGTTGACTTAGATGACTGTCCGCCTGTATTTGAGTAAACCTCAGTATCGAATACGAAGATGTTTACGTCCTCGCCCTGAGCGATAACGTGGTCAACGCCTGAGAATCCGATATCGTAAGCCCAGCCGTCACCGCCGAAGATCCACATTGACTTCTTTCTCAGATAGTCAGCGTCCTTAAGGATCTCCTCAGTAGCCTTGTTCTTTGTCTTCTTGAGAGCTGCGATAAGATTATCTGTAGCTGCTGAGTTCTTCTCGCCGTCATCTACTGTTTCAAGATACTCTTCGCAAGCCTTCTTGAGAGCTGCAGCCTTAGTTGTCTTAGACAGCTCAAGAACCTTAGCGATTGTTCTGTTTCTGATAGTTGACTGTGCAAGGAACATACCGTAACCATACTCAGCGTTATCCTCGAACAGTGAGTTAGCCCAAGCTGGACCCTTGCCGTCCTTGTTTACTGTGTATGGAGTTGAAGGAGCAGAACCACCCCAGATTGATGAACAGCCTGTTGCGTTAGCAATGTACATTCTGTCACCAAAGAGCTGTGTGATGAGCTTAGCATAAGGTGTTTCACCGCAGCCTGCGCAAGCGCCTGAGAATTCAAGCAGTGGCTGCTTGAACTGTGAACCCTTAACTGTTGTTGCCTTGAACTTCTCGAATACTTCTGGCTTTTCAGCAAGTGTAAGACCATAGTTGAATACTTCCTGCTCAGCGAGCTGAGTTTCAAGTGGCATCATGCTGAGAGCCTTGTTGCCCTTCTTACCAGGACAAACATTTACGCAAGAACCGCAGCCTGTGCAGTCCAGAGCAGACATTGTCATTACGAAGTTGTAACCAGGCATACCTGTCATAGCTACTGCCTTCTCCTGAGCAAGCTTAGGAGCCTTCTTCAGCTCAGCGTCTGTCATTACAACAGGTCTGATAACTGCGTGTGGACATACATATGAACAGAAGTTACACTGGATACAGTTGTCGCCATTCCATGCAGGAACGTCAACAGCGATACCTCTCTTCTCAAATGCAGCAGAGCCCTGTGGGAATGTACCGTCTGCCATACCTGTGAATGTTGAAACAGGGAGCTTGTCGCCCTCCTGAGCGTTGCAAGGGATCTGAATGTTGTTTACGAAGTCCTGAAGTGTCTTATCTGCGCACTTAGCGGCAGGCATACCCATTGGAGTATCCTTGCACTTCTTCCAAGATGCAGGAACCTTAACTTCGTGAACCTGCTGACATCCAGCGTCGATAGCGTCATGGTTCATCTTAACGATAGCGTCGCCCTTCTTAGAATAAGAAGCTGTAGCAGCGTCCTTCATGTACTTGATAGCGTCGTCGATAGGAATGATGTTAGCAAGCTTGAAGAATGCAGACTGAAGAACAGTGTTTATTCTGTTGCCCAGACCGATCTCCTTACCGATCTTAACGCCGTTGATAGTATAGAACTTGATATTGTTCTCAGCGATATATCTCTTTACCTGACCTGGGAGGTGCTTATCCAGCTCTTCATGCTCCCACTGGCAGTTCAGAAGGAATGTTCCGCCTGGCTTGATATCCTGTACCATGTTGTACTTAGTGATATAAGACTCGTTATGACAAGCAACAAAGTCAGCCTGATTGATAAGGTATGTTGACTTGATAGGTGTCTTACCGAATCTCAGGTGAGAAACTGTTACACCGCCTGACTTCTTAGAGTCATATGCAAAGTATGCCTGAGCATACAGATCTGTATGGTCACCAATGATCTTGATAGAGTTCTTGTTTGCACCAACAGTACCGTCAGCGCCAAGACCCCAGAACTTACAAGCAGTTGTGCCTGCTGGAGCAGAGTCAAGCTTGCCCTCAGTTTCGAGAGAGAGGTTTGTAACGTCGTCTTCGATACCGATAGTAAATCTTGGCTTATATGTATCCTTCCAGCTTGCATTCCAGTAAACAGCCTTGATCTGTGCAGGAGTTGTATCCTTAGAACCAAGACCATATCTGCCTGAAGCGATAGCTACATCATGGAACTGTGTACCCTTAAGAGCAGCAACAACGTCAAGATAAAGAGGCTCGCCCTCAGAACCTGGCTCCTTAGTTCTGTCAAGAACTGAGATCTGCTCACAAGTTGAAGGGATAGCTTCAACGAGCTTGTCAGCACGGAAAGGTCTGTAAAGTCTAACCTTAACAAGACCGAGCTTTGTGCCTTCCTTCTCGTTGAGGTAATCAATTGTTTCTTCGATAGTGTCACAAACAGAACCCATAGCTACGATAACGTGTGTAGCGTCTGGTGCGCCGTAGTAGTTGAACAGCTTGTAGTTTGTGCCGATCTTTTCGTTTACCTTGTTCATGTAATCCTCTACGATACCAGGGATAGCGTCATAGTATGGGTTACAAGCTTCTCTTGCCTGGAAGAAGATATCAGGGTTCTGAGCTGTACCTCTAAGTACAGGATGCTCAGGGTTAAGAGCTCTCTTTCTGAACTCCTCCACCTTCTCGAAGTCAACCATATCTCTTACGTCTTCCATATCCCATGTCTCGATCTTCTGGATCTCGTGAGATGTTCTGAATCCGTCAAAGAAGTGGATGAATGGTACTCTGCCCTCGATAGTTGAGAGGTGAGCAACTGTACCCAGGTCCATTACCTCCTGTACATTTGAAGAACAAAGCATAGCAAAACCTGTCTGACGGCAAGCATAGATGTCAGAATGGTCGCCGAAAATATTAAGTGCGTGTGAAGCTACACATCTTGCAGATACATGGATAACGCAAGGGAGAAGCTCACCTGCGATCTTATACAGGTTAGGGATCATAAGAAGAAGTCCCTGTGATGCTGTATATGTTGTTGTGAGCGCACCGGCTGCAAGTGAGCCGTGTACTGTACCTGAAGCACCTGCCTCAGACTGCATTTCTGCAAGCTTTACAGGAGTGCCAAACAGGTTTTCCTTACCCTTGGCAGCCCACTGGTCTGTTACTTCTGCCATAACAGATGATGGTGTGATTGGATAGATAGCAGCAACTTCTGTAAATGGGTATGACGCCCAAGCAGCAGCGTTGTTTCCGTCCATGGTTTTCATTTTTCTTGCCATTTTAGAATCATTCCTTTCTCGATATTTCAAGCAAAAGCTCAAAACTCAAATTTCCTTTTTAGCGTACTTTTTCAAACACGTCTGTTTAAGGACAGCAGATATTTTCTTCAAAAGTAAGCTGTAACAAACTTTCTCAGGATACATCTGTTTTTGCTCTTATAGTATACCACTTATTTTTCAATTTGTAAAGACCTTTTACCACATTTTTTCTTGATTTATACGCTGTAAACCCCCTATTTTCGGTTAGTTATGACTTCCTCATATTTCAGACGTGCTGTATTACGGAGATAAAAAAATGCCTGCCGAAACAGACATTTTTCATATATTTAAATTATAAAACTAGCAGTTCATAAGAAGTTCGGCGAGGGCATTGAGTATCTTATCCACATCAACATCAGAGCTGAATTTTACATCAAGCTTTGAGCCGCCTTTTTTATCCTCGCTTAAACTTACACGAAGCTTATCAGTGGCCTGATTTACTCTTATCTCAAACTCAGTATACATAGGATTTGTGATAGTACGCTTTATTTTCTTTTCAGCTTTTTTATTTGTTTCCAAAGCGGCGATAGCTTTTTCAAGCTCTCTTACCGTCCAGCCCTTTTCTATACACTCTGTGGCAAGCTTCTCCTGAGTATCCTTATCCGCAACGCCCGCAAGCACTTTTGCGTGACCCTCGGTGAGCTTTTTGTCACGGAGCATTTCCTGCACATTTTCGCTAAGGGAAAGAAGTCTGATAGAGTTTGCCACAGCGGAACGTGAACGTCCAACAGCTTCTGCCACCTGTTGCTGAGTAAGACCATAGGTTTCCATAAGAGTCTGATAAGCGGCGGCCTCCTCAAGAGGTGTAAGGTCTTTACGCTGGATATTTTCAATAAGGGATATCTCAGCGGCTTCAAGATCTGTAAGCTCCTTTATATAAACAGGTATCTCATCAAGTCCAGCCAGACGTGCCGCACGCCACCTGCGCTCGCCTGCAACTATCTTATATCCTCCATTGTCAAGAGGTCTTACAAGTATAGGCTGCAAAACACCATGCTGTCTGATATTTTCCGCAAGCTCATTAAGAGCGTCCTCGTCGAACTCAGAACGCGGCTGATTTTTGTCAGGCTCAATAAGAGATATCCTTACTGTGGAAATGCCATTTTCGCCATTATCATTTTTTCCCGATTCACTATCAGATCGTGTGACCTCATCTATAGAATTATCAAAGAACAGGCTATCCAAGCCTCTGTCCATTTTGCTTTTTTTAGCCATTGTATTTTCCTTTCACATTATAAGATACAATGTTCCATGTGGAACATTATTTTTCTTTATTCTTTGCCGCTTTTTTCTTTTCTCTTTTAGCTATTTCTTTTGCAAGATTTTCATACGCCTTTGAGCCTTTTGCCTTCTTATCATAATAAATAGCCGGCTCACCAAAGCTTGGGGCTTCCGACAAAGCAACGTTTCTCGGTATGGTAGTTTCAAAGACTTCCTTTGCAAAATGCTTTTTGACCTCGCTTATTATCTGACCTGTTATCTTGTATCTTTCAACGCACATTGTAAACAAAATGCCCTCGATATCAAGGTCAGGATTGAATGATGTTTTTACTCTGTTGATAGTATTGTGGAGCTCAACAAGACCCTCAAGTGAAAGAAACTCGCATTGGAGAGGGATAAGTACAGAATCAGCCGCCGCAAGTGCATTTATTGTGAGCATATCGAGAGTTGGGGGACAATCTATAAATATGTAGTCATAAAATTCTTTTGCAGGCATAAGAGCGTTGCGAAGCTTCATTGCTCTGTCCTTTTCATTCACAAGTGATACAGACGCACCTGAAAGATCCTGAGTTGTCGGCACAACTGAAACTCCACGGCAGGAAGTTGGCACGACAGCTTCAAATATCGAACATTCTTCAAATATTACATCAAACACTGTATTTCTGATACTTTTTTTCTTTATGCCAAAGCTTGTGGTAGTATTGCCCTGTGGGTCAAAGTCAACGATCAGGACTTTTTTGCCCTTTAGTCCAAAAACCGCTGCAAGATTTACAACAGTAGTAGATTTTCCAACGCCGCCTTTCTGATTTGAAACGGCAATTATTTTCCCCATATTCTTGACCTCTTTTCTAAGTAGAATTATATCATATTTATTATACTACAATTTTTCACTTTTGAAAAGACCCTTTTACAAATTTTCTTGAAAATGTTCCACATGGAACAAATCAGAATTTTTACTTTATCCGACAAAGCCCATGACAATTTAGAAAATAATATAAAGAATAAAGTACCAATATCAAAATCAAGGTCATAAAGAGCAGAAAAGTTTTCTGAATAAAATATAGAATTGAGGATCGTGAAGTGTTATGATTATTTTAAAATGAAACGGAGGTATAAAATATGAGCATTTTCCCAAAAACATTAACAAAAGCTTTCAGCGAAGAAACTGACGAATCGCAAAGGGCTTCACCCTATCAGACATTAGGCAAAATAATCGACATTTCCATAGGAGAGATAAAGCCTAACCCTGTTCAGCCAAGGCGATATTTTTCACCTGCCGAACTAACAAGCCTTGCAAAAAGCATTTCTCAGGACGGGATCATACAACCTCTCACAGTGCGGCGTGTAAAAGGCACTTTTGAGCTTGTGTCAGGCGAACGGCGTTTGCGTGCGGCAAAGCTTGCAGGATTAAGGTCAGTGCCGTGTATACTTATCAATGCCACAGAGGAACGTTCGCAGGTCATTGCACTTATAGAGAATATCCAACGTTGTGACCTTAACTTTTTTGAAGAAGCCGAAGCGATCTCTCAGCTCATCACAAAATATGGCATGACTCAGGAATCTGCGGCTATTCGTCTGGGACTTGCTCAATCCACAGTTGCTAACAAGCTTCGTATTCTGAAACTTAACGCTGAGGAACGCAAAATAATTCTCGATAACAATATGTCAGAACGTCACGCAAGGGCTTTGCTAAAGATCACAGATAATGACCGCAGGCTTGCTGTGTTGAACAAAGCGGCTGAAAGTGGTTGGACAGTTGACACATTGGAAAAATATATTGCCAAGCTTCTGAAAGATGATGAAAAGCGTGCAAGCTATCACAAAAGAGCGGCTATGTTAAAAGATGTTAGATTGTTTTTCAACAGTGTTAATAAGGCGATAGATGTTATGAGACTGGCAGGAGTGAACGCTGACGCAAAACGTATCGACCACGAGGATTATATCGAATATATTATAAAGATACCATCGGAAAAGCAGACAGAATAAAATGTTCCACATGGAACAAAAAAATTGGACAGGCTCAAAAGTCTGTCCAAATTTTTTATATATCGCTGTAAAAAAGCTGTTCCCAATAGGTGTATTCCCCGTTTTCTGACTTTGTAGCTTTTGCACATGCCATGTAACGCACATCAGGGTTGAGGATATTTTCTCTATGAGGCGGTGAATCCATCCATGCGTCGAAAGCCTCTTTCACAGTGCTCATGCTGTTCATTCCGTATGCGATATTTTCAGCCACCGCACGCCATTCAGGAAGGTCAGTTTCTTCTATAGCTGTGATGTATGAATTGCCGTCAGGTCTGTCATGAGAATAATTTTCCAGAAGTTCGTTTGCTCGCACATCTGCCGCAGAGTCGAGAAGCTCAAGTCCCTCAAGCTCTCTTAAACCATACTGTTTTCTGACCTCATTTACATAGCCAAGCATTTCAGATGTTTCTGCAGAAAGATTTCTGTTTGACATATTCGTGCTTGAATCAGGTACAGCAGGTTCGGCAGGCTGAGGAGCAGAGGGCTGTTCTTCCTGCACAGGCTCGGTAACAGTTTCAGTTTGCGTTTCTGTTTTCTTTTCAGTTTTCTTTGAAGTCGTTGTGGTAGTAGTAGCCGCTGTCGTTGTTGTAGTAACAGTTGTAGTCACAGCTTTTATATCTGCACTGTGAGGTGGGCGCATGGTCTTTCCATTTATGATAACCTTATCCCCTGACACGCTTATGTAGTTATTGCCTACCACTATGGATTCCATAAGCTCATTATCAGTGTTTGTTATCTCCATGCCCTTATCCATGGCTTCAAGCACATACTTTGAGCCGTTCACATCTTTTACAGTAGCTTTCTTTACTGTCTTGCCGTCTTTTACAATTTCAAACTTGTTCTCTGCGATACACCTTATAGTCACCTTGTCAGTTACGTTAAAGCTGCTGAAACTTTCATCAACATATGTCACCTTTGTGTTTGCATAGTAGACCTCGTTGGCTGATATTATTATCCTTGTGCCTTTATAACTGAACGAGTTGACCTTTTTTCCGTTCTTAGTGACAGTGACAGTATTTCCGTCACAAGTCAGTACAAGCTTATCACCGTTATCATCAGTTATCTCAAAAGAGTTCACTATCTCATTTGAACTGTTTATAAGAGTGTATCCCCCCTGCACATTTGCAAAAAGGGTATAGCCGCCATCAAAAACTATCTTTGTACAAGTCGCTGCTGTTTGTATAGTAGTCACTGAACCCGTGATAGTTTCGGCAGACTTTTTATTTGTGGTCACAGTTGTGGTGACTCCCGTGCTGACGCTTGAAAGCTTTTTGGGCTTTTCTTTCCCTGTGCTTCCGCAAGAGGAAAGACAACAGCCTGCTGCACAGACAACACATAATATTTTAACTAACCTATTGCTTTCCATTATATCTTAGCTCTCCTGTTTTATCAAATGTTCCACATGGAACAATACAAAAAAGGCAGCCCTAGGACTGCCTTTGTGAGTTTATTTTGTGTTTGAAAGTGTCCATCTGAAAGGTGCTATTCTCTTTGCCCTTGTGTTGTCTATGTTCCAGTTGTTGAATGTGATAGATGGGTCAAAATAGCGATAATCAGTTTTCATCTTACCTTTGTTGATGCTTAGTCCCATTCCAGGTGATTTCTGGATAACTGCACCTATGCGGTGATGTTCCTTTTCATAATCAATTATCTCTTTTGCCGTTATCAGCCTTGAATCAGCAAGATTGTAGATTCCCTCATATCTTCCTGACGGTACATTGATAATACCATTTATAAAGTCGATAAGATTGAATACACAACAGAATGAAAAACCGTATTCTCCATCATTGAATATGTATGCAACATTTTCCTTTGCGTCAAATACTCTGTCTCTCAGATTTTGTGTATACTCAGCGTCATAAATAGGAGCTACTCTGGCAATAACAGGTATAGTTTCAGACTTTTTAAATTCCTTCTGCATTATCTTCTCAGATGTCATCTTAAGATCTGCATAGTTTGAATTTCCCTTTTCAGGAGCAGTTTCCCTTATTGGTTCTCTGCCTTTCTGTACACCATATATTGCTGTTGTGCTGAGCAGGATAAAGCTCCTTACCTCAGCCTTGTTTGCAGCCGCATATATGAACTTATCACATATCTTGCTCTTTTTCATCTCAGCGTCTGTTACATATGGATCTATATCGTTATCTACAGAATTTGCCAGATGTACGACAACGTCGATCTTGTTGCTATCGATTACATTTGTAATAGCGTCCTTATCTGTAATATCACACTGGATAAAAGTATAGTTTGGATCAGTTCCAATAAACTCATTTTTGCGTGTATCTATACCGAATACACGATGCTTTTTGTGCAGTAAGCTGGATGTAAGGTACAAGCCTATCATTCCGCTTGCTCCTGTAACTAAAATTGAAGCCAACTCTGCCACTCCTTCCCCAAGTAGAATTGCACATTTATTTACTATAATTATACCACAGTTTTTATTAATTGCAAATACTTTTTGAAGAAAACTGAAAAATTTAGATTTTCTTTATAATTTTGCTTGCTATATTTAGTGAATTGTGATAAAATTATAGGTATAAATCATAAACAAAAAAATATAAAAACATTTTAACATATAGAAATATTAAGGAGCAATTTATTTTGGTTTATTCCGATCTTATATTTATACTGGGAATGTTCCCGATAATGACCATTATTTCGCTTTTCGACAGAAGCGCAGAATATAAAAACCTTATTCTGATAGTTTGTTCCCTGCTGTTTTTCAGTTGGGGCAGACCTTTTGTGTTCTGTCTTATTTTCCTGTCAGTTATCCTTGATTGGATATTTGGTCTTATTATTTCAAAAAACCGTGAGAACAAAGCCCTTTGCGGGATATTTTTAGTGCTGGATATTATAATGAACGTATCTCTTATGCTAATATTCGGTCAGAATATCCTTTATAATAAGGTAAAAAAGCTCAGTTTTGACGCCGCCATACTTCCACTTGGTATGGGTTATTATATGCTCAGAGGAATTTCTTATGTCTATGACGTTTTCAAGGGCAACTGCAAAGCAGAAAAAAACATTTTCTGCCTTTTGACTTATATGGTGTCACTGCATTTCATGCTTGTGGGACCTCTTGTGAGATATGGTGATATTGAGCCACAGATAAGGCATCGTGAGATCACAGGAGCAAAGCTCAACCAGGGACTTAATAAGATAGTTTTTGGTTTTGGCAAGGTGGTGCTTCTTGCAGGCGTTTTTGAACAGATAAAGCTTGCAGGACTTAACGGCAACGAGATAACTACCCTTGGCTGTTGGCTTGGTATGCTGTCATTTTTGGCACAGTATTATTTTCTTTTCACAGGACTTTCGGATATGGCAAAGGGTCTTGGTCTTACAAACGGCTTTGTTTATCCTGACAACTACACAAACATTGAAGCTGACGGACTTTTCACTGGTATGATAAAAAGCTTCAATACAACTGTTGTTGACTTTTTCTGCGAGGTTTTCTGTTGCAAAAAGAATATGAACAAGTTCTTTACTTTTGTGTGCTATATACTTTGCGGTCTGGCACTTTCAATATGGTATCAGGCAAAGGTGAATTTCATTATCGTCGGACTTTGTGCGGCAGTGCTTTGTATCCTTGAAAAGCTGTTTCTTGAAAGACCGCTTTCAAAGCTGCCTGACCTTGTGAAGTATATTTATCTTTTGCTGACAGCTCTCGTTATTTTTGGCGGACTTTATTTTGACAGCTTCTATGGCTACAAAAAATGGCTCTTTGCACTTGCAGGAGTAAATGTGAAATACACCTTGAGCGTGTCTGTAAAAAGTGCAGTGCTGAAAAATATCACCCTTATAGTAATATCGTTCTTTATTGTCTGCCCACCTGCAAAAAGGGCTTTCTGCAAGATTTTTAAAAAGCTTTCACAGAAGTCTCAGGCGGCTTATGGCAGAGTTATGATAACAAAGACCATTATGACAGTGCTTGTTTTTGCAGTGAGCGTTATAACACTTGCGGCGGAATATGCGGCATAAAAAGAGGAAAATACTAATGGATAAGAAAACTACACGATTCAATATCGTTCACGGTGACAATGAGTATGAGATACCGGAGGAATGCGAGGCTGCGGAGGAAGCGGCTGAAGAGCTTGCCAAAACGAATTTGGAGGAGCATTACAGCTTTATAAATCTTCTTTCCATAGCAGTCATAATGCTATTTGCCTGCATATTCTTTATTGCGGTTTCAGGAAGCGACATTGTGGAGGACAACAATCTGTCTTTAACATTCAAGACTTTCTTTTCAGGGGATTACACTCAGGCATTGGAGGACTCTTATAATAATAGTATACCTTTTCCTGACGCCATGAAAGCTGTTGAGGAGCGTATCTCTCTTATTTATGGTATCGGCAATAAGGTCACTGACCCTATAAAAGAAACGCCTGACAATACTGATTCTAACCACAACAGCTTCGATCATCCGACTAATAATGACAGTGATGATCCTGACGAAAATGTTATCACCACCACTGCAAAACCGCAGGACGGTGAAGTAACTACCACAAAGAAAAAAGAGGACAAGAAAAAAACAACAACTACCACTGCTATTGACAGACCAGAGGAAACTAAAAGCACCACAACGACTTCAACGGCTTCCACTACCACAAATAATGACAAGCCTTACTATACTGTCACCGAAACTGAGCCTATAGTACAGCCTGGTCCTACTACTACCACGACCACAACAAAGGCAACTGAGACCACAGCTCAGCCGACTGAAACTGCAGAACCTACCACCGAGCAAACTGAGGAACCGTCAGATGAATAGCAGATTTGATAACCCTTTTCCCTATTCTGATGACAATAAAAGATATCATACCTACAATTATTATCTAAGGCACAAGTTCGGCACTAAGGTTTTCAAGATACCGCTTAATATTGACCTTGGCTGTCCGAACAGAGACGGCACAAAAGGTGTGGGGGGCTGTGTGTTCTGCTCGGCAAAAATGAGCAGAGATTTTGCAGGCGACCCTCATGAGGATATCCTTACTCAGTACAGAGAGATAAGGGAGAAAATGAGCAAGAAGTGGAGCAATGGGCTGTGCATACCGTATTTTCAGGCAGGCTCAAACACCTATGCTGACGTTGAAACGCTGAGAAAAATGTTTTATACAGCCCTGTCATTTGAAAATACGGCAGGGCTTTCTATCGCAACAAGGGCAGATTGCATCGACGAAGAAAAAGCCGACCTGCTGGGTGAGCTTGCGGAAAAGACTTTTCTTACTGTAGAGCTTGGCTTGCAGACTATCCATGACGAAACGGCTTTGAAAATGAACCGCTGTCATACTTTTGCGGACTTTCTCAAAGGCTATGAGATGCTGAGAAAACGCAATGTGAACGTGTGCGTGCATATCATCGACGGACTTCCAGGTGAGGATAAGGATATGATGCTTGAAACGGCTAAAACTCTCGGTCAGCTTGATATACAAAGCATAAAGATACATCTTCTGCACGTTTTAAAAGGCACTGCTCTTGCGCAGATGTATGAGCGTGGAGAGTTTCGGGCTTTGGATATGGACGAGTATGTTAATATCGTCTGCGACCAGTTAGAGCTTCTCCCTGGGGAGATAGTAATACAGCGTGTGACTGGTGACGGCGCAAAGGACGAACTTGTTGCACCACTTTGGAGTTTGAAAAAGTTCTGCGTTATGAACGAGATAGACAAGGAAATGGGAAGAAGAAATTCATGGCAGGGAAAGGCTCTGTCGGAGTAAAAAGAGGTAAAAATGAAAGATATATGTGCAGTTTCGACACCACTCGCTGAGGGGGGAATATCTGTAATAAGAATAAGCGGTGATAATGCCGTTTGCATAGCGGAGAAAGTTTTTAAACCGCTGTCATGCAAAAGTGTTGAAAACATGGCAGGCTATTCGTGTGCATACGGAAAAATAGTTGACAAAAACGGCAGAGAAGTTGATGACGGCGTCCTGACGGTTTTCCGTGCGCCTAAGTCATACACCGGTGAAAACGTCTGCGAGATATCATGCCATGGCGGAATATATGTTACAAAAAAAGTTCTCAGACTTTGCATTGAACAGGGTGCAGAGCTTGCTCAGAGGGGCGAGTTCACAAAAAGGGCTTTTCTCAACGGAAAGCTTTCACTTACTCAGGCTGAGGGCGTAATGGAAACTATCTCCGCTCAGGGAGAATATGCACTTAATTCTGCAAATCTTACAAAAGAGGGCAGGCTTTTCAGGCTGATTTCTGATATGTCAAGAAAGTTTGTCACAATACTAGGTGAACTTGCGGCATGGGTGGATTATCCAGAGGAGGACTTGCCTGAGATATCTGAGGATAATCTCAGAGAGAGCCTTAAAAACGCTTTGGCAGGGCTTGATAAAATAATAGCAGATCATGACAGCGGTATGATACTGAAAAACGGTGTTGACACTGTTATCGCAGGCAAGCCTAACGTTGGAAAATCGACCCTCATGAATATGCTGTTGGGATATGACCGCTCCATAGTCACAAATGTGGCAGGCACTACACGAGATGTTATCGAAGAAAGTGCAAAGCTTGGCGAGCTTATTTTGAAGCTTTCCGACACTGCAGGTATACATGAAACTAATGATGAAGTTGAAAAAATAGGCGTTGAGATAGCAAAGAAAAAGCTTAAAAACGCTATGCTTGTAATAGAAGTTTTTGACATTTCAAGAGAGCTTGACGAGGAAGACTTGGAGCTTCTTGAATATGTGAAAAAGCTTGGAAAGAAAGTTATCATAGTTCTCAACAAGTCTGACCTTGAAAATGTTGTTGAAAGGTCTCAGCTTGAAAAATATTCAGACTATGTGATAGAGATATCCGCAAAGCTTGACGAGGGCAGAGAAGAGCTGCAAAAAGCCACAGAGAAGCTTTTGGGCATTGGCGGATATGACGCTGACAGCACGATTTTTGCAAATGAGCGTCAAATAGCCTGTGCAGAACGTGCAAGAAAATATCTTGCCATGGCTCTTGAAAGCCTTGATATGGGAGAGACTTTGGACGCTGTTACTGTGATGATAGACAATGGCGCAAATGCACTTTTGGAGCTGACAGGAGAAAAAGCTACAGAAGCGGTGGTAGACGAGGTATTTTCAAAATTCTGCGTAGGAAAGTAATTTATATGGTCTTATTTTCAGACAGGTGGTTTTATTATGCAAAAGGAATATTTTGATATTATTGTGGTAGGTGCAGGTCACGCAGGCTGTGAAGCGGCTTTGGCGGCGGCACGCCTTGGACTAAAGACGGCACTTTTTACCATAACACTTGACGGTGTTGCCAATATGCCATGCAACCCCTCTATAGGCGGAACTGCAAAGGGACATCTTGTTCGTGAGATAGACGCTTTGGGCGGAGAAATGGGCAAGGCGGCGGATAAAACTTTTCTGCAAAGCAGGATACTCAACCGTGGAAAAGGTCCTGCCGTTCATAGTCTGAGGGCGCAGATAGACCGTGTTGAATATCATAAGCTTATGAAAAAGACTATCGAAGATACTGACGGGCTTTATCTGAAGCAGGCTGAGATAACTGATATTTTATTTGAGGAGGACGGCAAAACTGTCCGTGGTGTGCGTACAAAGCTTGGCACTGAGTATGACTGCAAGGCTGTTGTCATCTCAACGGGAACTTACCTTGGCGGTACTGTCCATGTGGGTGCAGTATCATATTCAAGCGGCCCTGACGCAACTTTGCCTGCACTTAGTCTGACAGAATGTCTTAAAAAGGCAGGAATGACAATAAGACGTTTCAAAACAGGCACTCCTGCCCGTGTACACAAGCGTTCCATAGATTTTGACAAACTTGAAGTTCAGTGCGGTGACGATGATATAACACCATTTTCTTTTGATAATCATGAAAAGCTTGAAAATAAAGTCAAATGCTATGTGGCTTATACAAATGAAGAAACACACAAGGTAATAAGAGATAACATACATCTTTCACCTATATATTCGGGTAGGATACACGCTATTGGTCCAAGATACTGTCCGTCTATCGAGGACAAGATAATGAGATTTTCGGATAAGCCAAGGCATCAGCTTTTTATTGAGCCAATGGGTCTTGACACTGACGAATATTATCTGCAAGGTATGTCGTCATCACTGCCTGAGTTTGTTCAGCTTCAATTTTTGCACACTATAAAAGGACTTGAACACGTTGAGATAATGCGAAATGCCTATGCCATAGAATATGATTGCTGCGACCCTACAGAGCTTTCTGCTACGCTGGAGTTCAAGGCTTTTGACGGTCTTTACGGTGCAGGTCAGTTCAACGGCACTTCGGGATATGAAGAAGCCGCCGCACAAGGTCTTATCGCAGGCATAAATGCCGCACTGAAAATTCTCGGCAGAAAACAGCTTATTCTTGACAGAGCGTCCTCATACATAGGCACTCTTATTGACGACCTTGTTACAAAGGGTTGTTCAGACCCTTACAGAATGCTCACATCACGAAGCGAATACAGACTTCTTCTCAGGCAAGATAACGCTGATATAAGGCTTACGCCTATAGGACATGAGATTGGGCTTATTTCGGACGAAAGATATCAGCATTTGCTTGACAAAAATGCACAGATAGCCGCTGAGATAAAGCGTGTTTCAAAAATAAATATTGCGCCAAATCCTGAGATAAATGCCTATCTTGAATCTGTAGGCACTGACCCTCTTAACAACGGCATAAAACTTGCTCAGCTTATCCGCAGACCACAGGTGTCATATGACGGTCTTGCTCCTTTCGATAAGGAAAGACCTGAGCTTTCAGCAGAAGTAAAAGAGCAGGTAGAGTTGCAGATAAAATATGACGGCTACATAAAGATACAGCTTGAACAGGTGGAGGCCATGCGAAAGCTGGAGAAAAAGGCTTTGCCTGCGGATATTGACTATAATGATATAAAAAGTCTTAGACTTGAAGCAGTTGAAAAGCTCAATAAGATAAAGCCTGTATCAGTTGGTCAGGCAAGCCGAATCAGCGGAGTAAACCCTGCGGACGTGGGTGTGCTTTTGGTATGGCTCTCATCAAAGAATGACCATAGGGAGGAATAGTATGTCAAAGCTTATTTCTAAGGACGATTTTATAAAGCTTTTTGATAATTATGATATAACAATATCTGACAGTGATTATTCACGCTTTGAAGCTTATGCAGATCTGCTTTGTGAATGGAACGAGAAAATAAATCTTACTGCTATCACTGACCCTGAGGGCATTGCAATAAAACATTTTTTTGACAGCGTTTATCCTTTCACACTTTTCGAGGTAAAAGAAAATGCAACAGTAATAGATGTCGGCACAGGGGCAGGATTTCCGTCTTGTCCGCTGAAAATCGTCCGTGACGATATAAAGCTTACACTTTTGGATAGCCTTAACAAAAGGATAAATTTTCTTGCACAGCTTTCAGACAGTCTTGACCTTGGTGCGACCTGCATACACGGCAGAGCAGAGGAGCTTGGCAGAAGCATGGAGTGCCGTGAACAATTTGACATTGCCACAGCAAGAGCGGTGGCAAACCTCAGCGACATATGCGAGTATTGCCTGCCTTTTGTAAAAGTCGGAGGATATTTCGTTGCTTTGAAAGGCTCAGGAGGAAATGACGAGCTGAAAGAAGCTAAAAATGCTATTAAGATACTGGGAGGAAAGGTCGAAGAGGTCTTTGACTATGAACTTCCAACAGGCGACGGCAGAACGCTTATCCTCATAAGAAAAGTATCTGAAACACCTGAGAAATATCCACGCAACAAGGGTCAAATGAAAAAGAAAAAATTATAATACGAATATATGCACAAAAAAACACGCTGAATTTTTGTTCAGCGTGTTTTCTTATTGTCATTTTTAATTTAAAACTCTATCTTTGAGTAAAGACCTGAATCCTTCATTGTGTCCTCTGGCTTTGGCTTCTTGTAGTCCTTTTCAAAGCTTGTTGTGATGTCAAAACCCTTTGAGCGGCGATTATTATTGTTTCTTCTTCTGCCACCGTTCTTCTTGTAGCCGCCTCTGTTGTCATACTTTCTAGGTGTTGTAGAGCTGATTATTACCTTTCTCCATGGCTCTTCACCCTTTGACTGAGATGTTACACCCTCGATCTCTGATACAGCAGCGTGAATGATCCTTCTCTCATATGGATTCATTGGCTCGAGAGCTGATGAACGACCGCTTCTCTTTACGTTGTTTGCTATCTTTCTTGCAAGCTCTTCAAGCTGGGTCTTTCTTCTTGCCCTGAAACCATTGCAATCTGTGGATATTCTGAAATATTCTCTGTCTATCCTGTTGCATACAAGTGAAGCAAGATACTGAAGTGAATCGAGGATATCGCCCTTCTTGCCGATAAGCTTCTCGAACTCTTCGCTCTTTATCTCAAAAAGTGCGCCGTTTTCAAGCTTTGTTAACTCGATCTCTGTGTCTTCTATGCCCATTGCCTTTATAACATTGAGTATATATTCCTTTGCACAGTCAGCCTTTTTCTGCAAAGTGTCGCTCCACTCTGCCTCTGCCTTGACTTCTTCCTGAACTTCTGCCTTTTCTTCAACAGCCTCTGTTTTTTCAGTTACAGTTTCTACCTTTGTTTCAGGCTCATATTCAGCTTCTACCTTTGCCTCACCCTTGATCTTTCCGAAAAAGCCCTTTTTAGGCTCTTCAAGAACTGTGAAAGTGATCTTTTCTACTTCTGTTCCAAATTCAACTGCCGCCTTGTTCTTTGCTTCGTCTACAGTTGCGGCTGTAAAGATCTGTTTCATTTTTTTCTGCTCCTCTCGCTAAAAAAGTTTAGTCAACAACAGGTCAATCCTGTGAATCGTCATATTCGTCGCCATATTTCTCAGCCATTCTCTTTCTGGCTTCGTTAAGACGTCTTCTCTGCTCGTCTTTAAGCTCCGTCTTTGTTTTCTTCTTAGGCTCATCGTAATCCTCATCGTCAGAAAGTGACTTTCTGATCTCAGCAGGATCCTTACCAGCCTGTATCATCTGAGCCTCAGCCATTTTCTCCATAAGAGTAGGCTTGCCCTTCTTTTTCTGCTTTGCTATATCTTTCTGAACAAGCTCTGCAACGTGTTCAGGTGTGTAGATCTTATTGAGTACGATAGTCTGTCCCAGTGCAAACAGTGAAGAATAGCACCAGTAAAGACCAAGACCTGCCGGATAGCTGAAACCGATCCACAGTGAGAAGATAGGCATACCATAAAGCATTATCTTCATTCCCATTCCGCCCATATTAGCGGCGTCAGGATTGTTCTTCTTTGCAAAATGCTGTGAAACGAATGTCACTATAAGCTGTAAAAGTGCTGATACAATAGGGATAATGCATGAAAGATCCTTCATTGTTGGTATCTTTCCAAGGAAAAGTCCGAAAATGCTGTAGTTGAAATCTTCAGCTGCAGCCTTTACGCTTGTTGGAAGCACATCTGCATACTGTCCGCCCTCTTTTTCAGTGAAAACGAAAGTCATAAGCTCAGGTCTTGACTGAATAAGGTTTGTGGAGAAGTAATTCTCGTTAAGAATAAAAGTATCTATATCATTATGAGCCTTAATAGCATCCATAACGTTCGATATCTTGTTGTCATTAGAAAGTGCCTTTGCAGACTTTGGATACTTGTCCTTGTCTGTAAAAAGCTTTTCAAGCTTATCATAAGCTTCGTCCTCAGTAGCACCGTCTTTCTCAAACTTTTCAATAAGCTTTTCTATAGTAGTATCCTTGCTTTTTACCTCAGCACTGACAACATAAAGATTCGATATCATGTTGTTTGAGTCTGTAAGCTCCTCTTTATCTGCGTTTGAAACGTAGGTAAGAGGTCCGTAAATAACAGGGATAAGAGCGAACAGAATGACCATTGTGATGACCATTGGCAAACAGCTTGCCATAGGGTTTACGCCTGCCTTGGCGTAAAGGTTCATCTGCTCTTCCTGCATCTTCTGCTGATTTTTAGCGTATTTCTTTTTTATCTTTTCAAGCTCAGGCTGAAGCATGGTCATTCTTGCCGTACTTTTCTGCTGCTTGACGTTAAGCGGAAATACTATAAGTCTTGTAAGGATAGTGAAAAGCAGCAGTGCTATTCCGTAGTTTTTGCATACAAAATAGCAGCCCTTCATTATCCAGCCCAAAGGGGTCGCAATAATACCCATTTAATATCCTCCAGATCAATTATTTGTCATATTGATAACCTATATATCTGATTAAGCTCTCAGGCTTATTTTTTTCTGATTTTAAAATACTCAGTGGTAAGCTTGTCAGGAACATAGTCAACCCCTCCCAGACTCCACGGATTGCATCTAAGCAATCTCCATACAGTGAGCAGCGTGCCTTTAAAAAAGCCGTGTTTTCTGTAAGCCTCCAGCGCATATGCCGAACAGCTTGGATAATACTTGCACCTTGGTCCGAAAAGAGGACTTATAAATCGCTGATAAAACCTTATCAGCAGCTGAGCCAGTTTACTCATTTTACTTTCTCTTTGCCCTGCCTGACCTGTTATTCTTTGGAACAGGCTTATTCATCTCTTTTATGAGTCTTTTTTTTATAAATCTTTCAATATCCTGAGTTTTCTTTTCCCCTATATCGTTTCTTCCCACAAAAACTATATCATAGCCCAGCGGAAATTCCGCCTCGTTAAGTCTGTAGGCGGCTCTTACTATTCTCTTAATTCTGTTTCTCGTTACTGCGCAACCCTGCTTTTTGCCCGCCGTTATGCCAAGCCTGTTGTATGGGCTGCCGTTGGGATAAAAATATGCTGCTACAAAACTGTCTGCACAAAATCTTCCCTTTTTATAGCACCTTAAAAATGCCTTGTTATCCTTTAAAACCGTTGTGAACAGCATCTTCATTTCCCCATTGTGTACTGTTTTTACTCTTTTCGCCTTTTCACGGCAATTTTGCCAAAAAAAGATAAAGACCCAATACCATGCAAATCAATGAATGGTATATAGGTCATCTGAGGCAGCGTCCAACGACGCTTAAATACAACTGCCTAGGGACATCGATTCAGGCGTAACTAACCGCCTGAATAATGCCTGTCAGACTTATCATCAGAAACTGCCTGTATCTCTTAGTAGCTGAGTCTAGCTCTGCCCTTTGCTCTTCTTCTTGCGAGTACCTTTCTGCCGTTAGCAGTAGACATTCTCTTCATGAAGCCGTGAACTTTCTTTCTCTGAAGCTTTTTAGGCTGATATGTTCTTCTCATCGAATTCTCCTCCTTCCGCTTTCAACACTCCGTCATTTTATACAAAAAAACGTCCTCGGAGATGTTTAAACTTATAGGGTCACAGCAAATTACAATATCGCTATGAAAAAAGCCCTTGTAATTTAATATTATAGCTCATTCACACACCATTTGTCAAGCCTGTTCATAATATTTTTATATTTTTTTTGATATTATTTTTCTTTGCTTTGAGGGGCTTACTGTCCGAAAAACCTGCCGCTTACGTCCTCCTTTTTAATGAGCATACAATATATTGTGTGCCAAATATAAATTTTATCTGTATTAAGTGTTTTTTCTTATCTTTGAAAAGCATACTTTTTATTCTTATTTCTTTCCTTATATATAATATATAGGACTTGAAATTTTAAGTCAAGTGTGCTATAATAGTATAGAATTGATTAATTATGCCTGTTTATATTTTTTTAAAACTCTGACCTGCCGTCTGTTTGACAGGGGTCACGGCGGACAGCGGAAACACCGCACAGGCAGAGCTATTTTCTAGGAGGTTATGGAGAAACAATGGATTCCTTTAATGACGTATTTCAGGAGGTCCTGAAATATTGCCGAAACTGCAAAAGTATCAGCGAGCCGGGATATAACAAATGGATAAAGATACTTGAACCGATGAAGCTTGAAAACAATGTGGCTTATCTTCTCACTGATTCTGATTTTTCAAGAGATATCACTATGAACGCCTATGAGAATCTTTTAAAAGAAGCTTTTCTCAACACTTTGGGCTTTGAGGTAGATATAAAAATACTTGTTAAAGACAAAGAAGAAGTTAATGAAACTGAGGAAAAGGATATAGAAGTCAAGGTGGCTGACTTTTCTGATGAAGAAAACAACAATCTTACCTTTGATAACTTTATCAAAGGTAAATCGAATGATCTTGCCTATGCTTTCAGCACGGCTGTCGCACATAAGTATGATGAAGATCAGAAAACGCCGTCTAACACAAATACTATATTCAACCCTCTCATCATATACGGTGATTCTGGACTTGGAAAAACTCACCTTATGAAAGCTATCGAGCATGAGGTAAAGAAAAATCACCCTGAGCTGAAAATTATTTACACCACTGGTGAATCCTTTATAAACCAGCTCGTTAAAGCTATCGAGTCAAAGGAAACTAATAAATTTCATGATAAATACAGAAATGCCGACTATCTTATGGTAGACGATATACAGACCATTGCAGGCAAGGAGCGTATGCAGGAGGAATTTTTCCATACCTTCAACGATCTTTACAATGCAGGCAAGCAGATAGTTCTCACATCGGATATTGCACCGTCAAAGATATCGAAGCTTCAAAACAGGATACTTACCAGATTTTCACTGGGCGTACAGGTAGACGTTACACCGCCTGATTTTGAAACAAGAATGGCTATCGTAAAGAAAAAGGCTGATATGCTGGACTTACAGCTTTCTGACAATGTCGTAAGGATAATAGCAGAGAAGATAAAGACGAACATACGTCAGCTTGAGGGAACTGTAAACAAAATAAAGGCTCTTACCATTTATACGAATGAAAGCCCGTCCATATCTATGGCTCAGAGGATAATTAAGGAAATAATCATTGAAAATCACCCTGCTGAGATAACGGTTGACAGGATACTTCAGGAGGTAGCAGCGGCATTTGACGTTACTGCTGACGACATAAAGTCAACAAACAGACGTGCAAACGTATCCCTTGCAAGAAAAATAGCGATCTATCTCTTCAAGGACGTAAAGGGCATGACCTTTATACAGATAGGAAATGAGCTTAACAAAAACCATTCAACTATGACCATACACTATCAGGACGTTGTTAAAAATCTTAAAGAGAACAAACAGCTAAAAGATACCGTTGACGACATAATCAAAAACCTCAAGGACAATTAAACGGACTATTTCAACATTTTCAACATAGTTTTCAACAATTTTGTTGAATATCCGGACTTGGATATATAAAGCTTTGCGGAATGTTTTTCAAAACTTTGCACAATGAAGTTTAAACCATGGTGTTATAAAATAAAACACCGATTTTCAGGTTTCAACATTTTTTGCGATAATAATAAACATTCAACAAACATTTTTTCAACTTTTCAAACACGAAAAAAGTTTTTGAAAACACAGTTGAAGTGATGTTAAAATAAACTTGAAAAGCAAAACAAGTCTGCAAAAGGCTTTGAATGACTTTTCAACCATTTCAACACACTCTACTACTAATACTAATTTAATATTGATTTATTTATATATTATCAGAGCAAAAAATATAAATTTGAGAAATTCATATGTTGAAAAAATAAAAGTCAGATAAATGTAATTTTTTAGAAAGGAAATTGCTATGAAAATTCTGTGTAATAATGCTTCACTTTGCGGAGCAGTAACAAATGTTTCAAAAGCAGTGTCAGAACGTGCTGCACTTAAATCTCTTGAGGGAATAAAATTCAAGCTTGAAAACTCAATGCTGGAGCTTACCGGCTATGACCTTGAGATAGGTATAAAAACTGTTATACCAGTAAAGAGCGACGATTCGGGAGAATTTATACTTAATGCAAGACTTTTTGCTGAAATGATAAGGAAAATGCCTTCTGAAGAGATCCTGATAGAGGTTTCTGAAAATTTTCAGGTAACGATCTCAGGAGGAGTTACCACATTCAACATCCCTGCAACATCAGCAGAGGAATATCCTGCACTTCCTAAGAAAGAGGAAGAAAACAAGATAACTATCTCTCAGCCTGTTCTTAAGGATATGATAAATCAGACAAAGTTTGCCGTGGCTGTTACAGACCTTAAGCCTGTTCTTAAGGGCGAGCTTTTTGAGATCGAAAACGGTACTCTTACTCTTGTTGCCCTTGACGGATACAGACTTGCTGTGAGATATGAGCCTATAAAGTATGACGGAAGTCTTAAATTCGTCGTTCCTGCAAAAACTCTCTCTGAAATAGCAGCACTTCTGGGAGATAATGACGAAGAAACAGCCTCCGTTTATCTCTCAAAAAATCATGTTGTGTTTGAATTAAACGGCTATCTTGTTTATTCAAGACTTATCGAGGGCGAGTTCCACCCTTATAAGTCGGCTATACCAACTACTTGCACAACTGAGGTCATTGTTGACAGGAAAGAGCTTATTGCCGCTCTTGAAAGAAGTTTGATACTTATAAGTGACAGAACACCGTCACCTGCAAGATGCTATTTTGAAAATAATTCTATAAAAATAAACTGCTCAACAAGCGTTGGAAAGATAACAGACGAGATAAAGGCTGATATAGCAGGTCCTGTTATCGAGATAGGCTTCAAGTGCAAATATCTTCTTGACCCTCTGAAGGTCATAAAGGAAGATAAGGTCAAATTGCAGATGAGCGGAAGTCTGCTGCCTATGAAGATAGTTCCGTGTGAGGGCGACGCTTATACTTACCTCGTTCTCCCTGTAAGACTAGCAAAGGAATAAGAATATGAAATATCAGCAGATAGATGTAAATATAAAATCAGAGTTTATAAAGCTTGATTCTCTGCTTAAATATGCAGGCGTTGTGGAAACAGGCGGCATTGGCAAGGAGATAATCCTCGATGAGAGAATCAAAGTAAACGGTGAAGTCTGTACAATGAGGGGAAAGAAGATCCGCCCCGGGGATAAGGTGCAGATAGACGAGATAGCTACAGAGATAGTGGTAAAATAAAATGGTGATAACCAAAATTTCCGCAGACGGATTTAAAAATCTCAAAAAAGTCGAGATATATCCTCATGAAAAAATGAATATTTTCTGCGGAAAGAATGCTCAGGGCAAAACAAATCTTATAGAAGCTATATGGCTTTGCAGCGGAGTAAGGTCTTTTCGCAACACAAAAGACAGAGAAATGATAGATATAAACGGACAGTTCATGAATATCGACATTTCATTTAAAAACAGCTTTCGCAGTCAGGATATACATTTTGCAATGGCAAGACCTAATGTGAGAGAAAAAAACGTCACCTTGAACGGCGTAAAACTGAAAACTCCCTCAAAGCTTTTCGGAAGCCTTGATTGTGTTATCTTTACTCCTGAGGATCTGGAGCTTTCAAAAGGCTCTCCCGAAAACAGACGGCAGTTTATTGACCTTTCAGTGTCACAGATAAAAAATTCCTATAGCTCTGTTATCTCAAAATATGATGATCTTATAGAGCAGAGAAATATATTGTTAAAAAATATCTGTTACGGCAGATCAAAAAGAGAAGAGCTTGAAGTGTGGGATATCCAGCTTGCTCAGCTTGGGGCTTATATCTCGCTTTTAAGATATAATTATACCAAAAAGCTCGATATGTTCGCAAAAAAGCTTTATGAGGATATATCAGAGGGCAGAGAAAGGTTGGAACTTGAATATTATTCCACTGTGTATTCAAATCTGGAGGGCAGAAAAGATTATGCAGGAGAAATGGCTGAAGAGTATCTGAACTGCCTGCAAAATAATCTTGAGGACGATATAAGAGCAGGATTTACACAGAAAGGTGTTCACAGAGACGATCTTGCGGGAAAAATAAACGGACTGGCAGTTAGACAATTCGCTTCTCAGGGACAGCACCGCTCTCTTGCTCTTATTTTGAAGCTTTCGCAGGCTTATATACTTGCCGAGGAGATAGATGACAGCCCGTGTATACTTCTCGATGATGTTTTGAGCGAGCTTGACCTATCAAGGCAGAAGTTCGTTATCTCGAAAATACACGATATGCAGGTCTTTATAACCTGCTGTGACAGGAATATTCCCTTTGACGAGAAAAGCCATGGAAAGATATTCAATATAGAAAACGGAATGATAGTTCAGGAGAATAAGTGATGTTTCTGCATTTAGGAAATAACTATTTAGTCAATACTAAAGATATCATAGGGATCTTCGATATAGAGAACACCTCTGTTTCTGCCAACACAAAGGAATTTCTTAATTTTGCGGCAAAAAACAGACGTGTTGTGAACTGCACATATGAAATGCCTAAAAGCTTTGTGGTGTGCCTTGATAAAGACTTTACGGAAACTGTGTATATAAGTCAGATGAGCTGTGCCACACTTTTGAAAAGAAGCAAAAGAATGCCTGAATGATGAATCAAAGATATAAGATGATAAGATAAAAAAACCAAGTGATGAGGGGGTTATTTTTTGGAAAATAACAACGAGATCGAGATCCAGAACACCGAGGAAATATCCATGGTGGATAAGCAAAATGATTATAATGAAAATCAGATACAGGTGCTGGAGGGTCTTGAAGCGGTAAGAAAAAGACCTGGTATGTATATCGGATCAACAGGTCCAAAGGGACTTCACCACCTTGTCTACGAGATAGTTGACAACGCTATCGATGAGGCATTGGCAGGATATTGCACTGAGATAGAAGTAGAGATACTTCCCGGGGACATTATCAGAGTTACCGATAACGGACGTGGTATCCCTACAGGTATACACCCAAAGGAGAAAATATCTGCTGCGACGGTAGTTTATACCATTCTCCACGCAGGCGGAAAGTTCGGCGGCGGCGGATATAAGGTAGCAGGCGGACTTCACGGCGTTGGTGCGTCTGTAGTAAATGCCCTCTCGGAATATCTTGAGCTTACAGTTTATGACGGAAAACATATTCATTTTCAGAGGTTTGACAGAGGTAATTATTCAGAGCCGCTGAAAATAATCGGCGATACTGATAAAACAGGTACTTCCGTTCTCTTTAAGCCTGACCCTGAGATTTTTCAGGAAACAACAGTGTTTGACTATGAAACACTGCTTAAAAGACTTAGAGAACAGGCATTTCTTAATGCTGGCATAAAGATAATATTCACTGATAAGAGAAATGAATCAGAGCCTGTGGGCGAAACTCTCCATTATGAGGGCGGTATAAGACAGTTTGTGGAGCATATCCACAAAACAAGAGGCGTTACACCACTTTCTGAGGAAGTTATCTATGTCAACGGCATGGAGGGCGATACTTTTGCCGAGATAGCTTTGCAGTATAACGATACTTATAATGACCTTATACTTTCATTTGCTAATAATATCCATACTCCTGACGGCGGTACTCATGAAACAGGTTTCAAGAACGCTCTTACAAAGGTAATAAATAACTACGGTAAGAAGTTCGGCTATCTTAAAGACGACGATAAGCTTCTTGGCGACGATGTAAGAGAGGGTCTGACGGCTATAGTATCCGTTAAGCTCACAAACTGTGAGTTTGAGGGTCAGACAAAGGGCAGACTTGGCAATCCTGAGGTAAGACCTTTCGTTGACAAGATAGTTACCGAAAAGCTTATGAACTACTTTGAGGAAAACCCTACTGTGGCAAAGGCTATATTTGATAAGTCCGTTCAGGCACAAAAGGCAAGAGAAGCCGCAAAGAAAGCAAGAGAACTTACAAGAAGAAAATCTGCTCTTGAATCCTCTTCATTGCCTGGCAAGCTTGCAGATTGCTCAGAGAGAGATGCTTCACTCACCGAGATCTATATCGTCGAGGGAGATTCTGCGGGTGGCTCTGCAAAGGAAGGCAGAGATAGAAAATATCAGGCTATACTTCCTTTGTGGGGAAAAATGCTCAACGTTGAAAAAGCTAGGATAGATAAGGTATACGGCAATGAAAAGCTTATGCCTGTTGTTACCGCATTAGGAACATCAATAGGCGAGGACTTTGATATATCAAAACTCCGTTACGGCAAAGTTATCATCATGGCCGATGCCGATGTGGACGGTTCTCATATCAGAACGCTTCTGCTTACATTCTTCTTTAGATTTATGCGTCCTCTTATCGAGGAGGGTCATATCTATCTTGCTCAGCCACCACTTTTCAAGGTTGCAAGGGGCAAGCAGGTCAGATATGCTTTCTCAGACGCAGAGAGAGATCAGTATATTTCTGAGCTTTCGGGTGAAAACAATCTGAAAGTAAACGTTCAGAGATATAAAGGTCTTGGTGAGATGGACCCTGAACAGCTTTGGGAAACAACCATGGATCCTGAAAGAAGAACTATGATAAAGGTGACAATGGAGGACGCTGTTAAGGCGGACGAGATATTCACTATTCTTATGGGCGATAAGGTCGCACCGAGAAAAGAATTTATAGAGAAAAATGCAGAGTATGTAAAGGATCTTGACGTTTAAAGAAAGGATACTGCTTTGGATAACAACGAAAATAAAAATCTGGAAACAGAGCTTGAAGAGGTAAAGACAGAGGAAGCTGTTGAAACGGCTGAGAAAGCTGTTGATAATGCTGATGAGGCAGAAGAAGCAAAGATAGAAAAAGAGCCTGTTTTGAGCTTTGAGTATGATGTGAAAAACGAGGAAGAGGAAAGAGCTTTTTTAGCCTTTCAGAAGAAATTCGTTTATGCGCATAACTGGAAGATAACAGCGGCTTTTGGCGTTGTTGCGGTGCTTTTTATAGTGTCCATAGTGAGAAACCCTTCGGGATATCTTAACTGGGTGCTGGCGTTCATATGCCTTGCAATAATCGTTCTCACATGGTATAACACCAGAAGAATAAGAAAATATCTTATGCAGGCACTTAAACCTCTTGAGGACGACAAGTATGTTTTCACCCTCTATGATGACAGCTTCAAAATAGAAACGCTGCCGACAGAGGAGGAAAAGCAGGAGGAAGACTTTACTCCTGTTCCACCGAGAATAGTTGGTTTTGAGGATATCTCACTGAACGTTTTGGAAAATGACGAGATGTTTATTATAATACTCAAAAAAGAAACTATTTATGTGCTTGCAAAAAGAGTTATGAACGAGCAGCAGCAGCAGACCCTGAGAAAAACTTTCTCAGAGCTGCTTGACAGCGATTATGAAATGATAGATAATAAATAAGAACAGGATATGTTCTTTTCAAAGTAAACCGAAAGGTTAAAAAGGAGTGGATAAAGTGAGCGATTATAACGTTATTGACACTGATGTTGAAGCGATAATGAAAGAATCTTTCATTCAATATTCAATGGCGGTAATTGTATCCAGAGCCTTACCTGATGTAAGGGACGGACTTAAACCTGTTCACAGAAGAATTTTATATACCATGTATGAAAATGGTCTTACACCTGACCAAGCTTACAGAAAATGTGCAGATACGGTAGGATCTGTGCTTGGTAAATATCACCCACACGGTGACGCATCAGTTTATGACGCACTTGTAAGACTTGCTCAGAAGTTCTCAATGAGATATCCTCTTGTTGACGGTCACGGAAACTTTGGTTCCGTTGACGGCGACCCTCCGGCTGCCTACCGTTATACTGAGGCTAAAATGGCTAAGATGTCAGTAAATATGCTGACAGATATAAACAAAACAACTGTTGATTTTCAGTCAAACTATGATGACAGACTTAAAGAGCCTGTTGTTCTGCCGTCGAGATTTCCAAATCTTCTCTGTAACGGCTCAGTAGGTATAGCTGTGGGCATGGCAACGAATATCCCTCCGCATAACCTCCATGAAGTTATCGAGGGCATGAAAACTGTCATGAAAAACCCTGATTGTACTCTTGATGAGCTTATGCAGAGCATAAAGGGTCCTGACTTCCCTACAGGCGGTATAATCATGGGCAGGTCCGGTATCAGAGCGGCTTACGGCACAGGCAGAGGAAAGATAACACTGCGTTCAAAAACCTCTATCGAGGAGATAAAGGGCAGAAACTGCATTATCGTTACTGAGATACCTTACATGGTAAACAAGGCAAGACTTGTTGAGTCTATCGCTGACCTTGTTAAGGAAAAGCGTATCGACGGTATACATTATATCAACGATGAGTCCGGCAAGGACGGAATGAGGATCGTTATCGAGCTTAAAAAGGACGCTAATCCGCAGGTAGTTCTCAATAAGCTGTTCAGCTATACGCAGCTTCAGGATACAGTGGGCGTTATAATGCTCGCCCTTGTGAATGGTATCCCTAAGGTGCTGACCCTCAAGGAAATGCTTGAGCAGTATATAGACTTTCAGGTCGATGTTATCACAAGAAGAACTAAGTTTGACCTTAACAAGGCTAAGGAAAGAGAGCATATCTTAAAGGGTCTTGTTATCGCACTTGACAATATTGACGAAGTTATCGAGATAATGAAAACTTCTAAGAATATCCCAGAGGCTAAGCAAAGACTTAATCAGCGTTTTGGTCTGACAGATATTCAGGCTGACCATATCGCAAATATGACCCTTGGACGTCTGACCGGTATGGAAAGACAGAAGATAATCGACGAGTTGGCTGAGATCGAAGTTAAGATAGCTGACCTTGAAGATATCCTTGCAAATCATCAGAGAATACTTGATATAATCATTGAAGAGGTCGAGGCTATTCAGGATAAGTTCGGCGACGAGAGAAGAACTCAGATAGAAAATGTCAGCGGTGAAGTTGATATAGAAGATCTTATCCCTGTTGAGGAAAGCGTTGTTACTTATACAAATGCAGGATATATAAAGAGAATGCCAGTTTCAGAGTATAAGGCTCAGAAGCGTGGTGGACGTGGCGTAACGGGTATGAAACAGCGTGAGGACGATTATATCGACGAACTCCAGACCTGTTCTTCACATGATAATATACTCTTTATCTCCAATAAGGGCATAATGTATAAGCTCAAATGCTATGAGCTTCCGGAAGGCTCAAAGGCTTCAAGAGGCACAAATATAGTAAATCTTCTTGAACTTAGTGAGGGCGAGAAGATAGCCGCAATGATAAAAACTGCCGATTTTGACGAGGGCAAGTATATCGTCATGGTAACAAAGAACGGCAAGATAAAGAGAACTCCGCTGACTTCCTACAGAAATGTAAGAAAGAATGGTCTTATTGCAATCGGTCTTGATGAGGGCGATGAGATAGCAGGAGTAAGAATGACCTTTGGCGACAATGAGGTCATCGTTGCAACGCATAATGGTTATGCTATCAGGATAAGAGAAACTGACATAAGAGAGATGTCAAGAGTTGCACATGGCGTAAAGGCTATTAAACTCAGGGGCAGCGACTATGTTGTATCAATGGCAAGAGTAAGAGAGGGTGCAAGCGTTCTCACTGTTGCTGAAAATGGTCTTGGCAGACGTGTTCCGCTGGAGTCTTATAAGGTACAGAACAGAGGCGGCTATGGTCTTATGAACTATAAGAGTGGCGGAGTATGCGGAATAAAGGTCGTTGATGATGAAGATGATATCATCATGATATCCACAGACGGCATTGTTATCAGAATAAGAGCCTGCGATATCAGTATGATGAGCAGATACTCCCGTGGCGTAAGACTTATGAGAGTCGGCGAGGACGGCAGAGTGGTTTCATTCACAAGAACTGAGCATGACGACGAAGCTGAAACGGCAGAGGTGGAAAAGGCTACTGCCGAGGAGATAGCAGAGGCTCAGGCTGAGGAAAATGCTGAGGTCATTGAAGATAATACCGAAAGCGTTGAGAATGAGGATTCTGAGAACACGGAAGAATAAAGAATGAATAATATGACACAAATTTTTGACATTAGCGAAGTTGAGAATGGATTATCTTTATTTAAAGAAGACAAACCATTTAGTGATGAAAAAGAACTAAAGGTATATTATATATCTGATATGCATTTAGAACATCATTTTAACTATGAGATATCCATTCAAAAGCAAATAAATAAAATAGTTAAAGATTTATTTAGTGATGATTTTAAATCAGATTTATCAATGAATAATTTAGTTGTTTTATTTAATGGAGATATCGCTGATAATGCAGAATTTGTGTCATTATTTTTTAATCAGTTTATCCTTAGGTGGAATTATGTACTTTATAAAAGATATAAAGTAAATCAATCTAATATATTACCTGATGAAGAAGTAAAAGCATATGAAAAAATTCGAGATCAGCAAATAGATAGATTAAATAAAATTGGAAAATTATATAAAAAGAAAAATCTATGTGAAAAACTTCTGTCATTAGACATTTCTGATCTTGATAAAAGTATCAAAAAAATGAAATTGCCTGAATATGTTATAAATATTATAGAAAAAATTACGAAATGTGATTATAAAATAAGGTTTATAAATAATTATATTATTCCATATGTTGAAAAAAGAGAAAAATTCACTTTTATTAAAACAAAACTTCCTATATTTGTAACGTTAGGAAATCATGAAATCTCAAACTTTGATACTTTAAGTCAAGCGTATAATTATTATAAATCTCTTTATGATTCACTTGGAATTAAGCTTTTGCATAATAATTCTTATGAAAATGATGATTATATTATTTTTGGTGGTATAGGTTTTGCTAAGTATAATGAAAGATATAATGCAGATAGTTTGTGTGGACCCAGATTATTTTCGAGAAAAGAAGAAATAAAAGAATCAGATTTGTTTTTTAAGGAGTATAAAAATAGATTAGATAATGCTATAAATCAAAAGAAAAAATTAATAGTAGTAAGTCATTATCCAGTAAGAGATTGGTCGCTAAACTATGTGACTGATTTGCATTGTTCTTATTTTACAGGACACACTCATCAAAATCAAAATTTATTGCAAAAGAATATTTATGCAGATAATCAAATAGGATACTATAATAATTGTTTTAAAATGAAATCAGTAAATTTAGGTGTAGCTAGCAATCCATTTTTCGACTATAAAGACGGATATCATGTTATAACCACTGAAGATTATGCAAAATTTTATAATTATTCAAAAGAGCGTATTCAAGGAACAAGACTCATAGAAAATCAAATAAAAAACTATGGGGAAAAGTTTTATATGATAAAACACAAAGGTAAGTATGTATTTTTCCTCATAAGCCATATAAACACTAAAATTTGTATTGGTGGAAAAATAAAAACGATTAGTAATTGTAGTGATATCGAACATTTTGATAAAATTTTCGATAAAATGGTAAATAAATATATAGAACTATTTGCACCTTATTGGAAATATATAAATCAAATGGCGAGTGAAGTAAAATCCTTAGGTTATTGTGGAGATGTACATGGTTGTATTGTAGATTTAGATTTTTGCAATCATATTATGATAAATCCACTTGATCAAAAGGTGACATTTTATAATTCACCAACCATGGGGTTTGTAAAGATATTTGATAATTTAGAAAATTTAATAACCTATATGAATAATGGATATATTTTAAATATTGAAAAGAAAAAAATGTTAGAACTTAAAAAAAATAATGCAATAATAAGTAAAACAAGCCAAGAAATTTCACAAGAAGTAGGTGAACTTATAAAAATAGATATAAAAAATAGTGTATATTCAATTTCAAATTATATGAGACAAATACAAAGATTATTTGATTCAAATATCCTTAGAGATTGGAACGAAGATATAATAAGCATACAAAAAAGGTGAGCGGCACATGACCGTTCACCTTTTTGCATATCAAAATTACTTTGTTATCTTGTCCTTGCCGCCCATGTACATTCTCAATGGCTCAGGAATATTAACTGTTCCGTCAGCATTGAGATTGTTCTCGAGGAATGCGATAAGCATTCTTGGAGGTGCAACAACTGTGTTGTTAAGAGTGTGAGCAAAATACTTTGTGCCGTCCTCTGCCTTTATTCTTATGCCAAGACGTCTTGCCTGTGCGTCGCCAAGATTTGAGCATGAACCAACTTCAAAATACTTCTTCTGTCTTGGGCTCCATGCCTCAACGTCACAGCTCTTTACCTTGAGGTCTGCAAGGTCGCCTGAGCAACACTCAAGTGTTCTTACAGGGATATCAAGTGAACGGAAGAAATCAACAGAATTCTGCCACAGCTTGTCATACCATGCCATGCTATCTTCAGGTTTGCAGACAACTATCATTTCCTGCTTTTCAAACTGGTGTATTCTGTAAACGCCTCTCTCTTCAATGCCGTGTGCGCCAACTTCTTTTCTGAAGCATGGTGAATAGCTTGTGAGAGTTTTTGGAAGTTCACCCTCAGGAATGATAGTGTCGATAAATCTGCCTATCATTGAATGCTCAGAAGTACCGATGAGATAAAGATCCTCTCCCTCTATCTTGTACATCATGCCTTCCATTTCAGAAAAGCTCATAACGCCTGTAACAACGTCTGAACGTATCATGTAAGGAGGAATGAAATATGTGAAACCTCTGTCTATCATGAAATCTCTGGCATATGAAAGAATTGCAGAATGAAGTCTTGCAATGTCGCCCATAAGATAATAGAAGCCGTTTCCTGATGTTCTTCTTGCACTGTCAAGATCGATGCCGTTAAAGCTTTCCATAATGTCAACGTGATATGGGATCTCATAATCAGGAACAACAGGCTCTCCGAATCTTTCAATCTCTACGTTCTCGCTGTCGTCCTTGCCTATTGGAACGCTTGGGTCGATTATGTTAGGGATAACGAGCATTCTCTCACGGATCTTGCCCTCAAGCTCCTTTTCCTTTTCAGCCATAGCGTCAAGCTCAGCACCGATAGCGGAAACCTCAGCCTTTACTTTCTCAGCTTCGTCCTTCTGACCCTTAGCCATAAAACCGCCTATCTGCTTGCTCATTACCTTTCTTTTATTTCTCAGCTCGTCAGCTTTTGTCTTAGCTGCTCTGTATTCCTCGTCAAACTGAGCTACCTCGTCAACAAGAACGAGCTTTTCGTCCTGAAACTTCTTTTTGATGTTTTCCTTGACAAGCTCAGGATTTGTACGGATAAGCTTAATATCTATCATTTTACATACTCCTTTTAGCTGACGCAAAAAAATTTCCTTACGTCGCAATATTTATCCTTTTAATAATATCACTAAAAGGAGATTTTGTCAAGACAAAGCCCCTTTAAAACAGGCTTTTGAAACAGGTTTTGAGAGAACTTATTTCATAGATGAAATACTATCATGATATAAGTAACAGTGCGAATTTCATAAAATGTAGGTTTGTCAATCATATTGGACACTATCATTAAGAAATTCGATAGGCGAAAACCATTTGAGGGGACGCATAGGACGGTTGTTTGTTCGACTTAAACGTGCAGCTA